>Ga0182736_1000091_pt1 | contig 180865 bp, 162 predicted proteins | sample eDN5th30CKraftBY_FD_128882 | JGI IMG/M metagenome (GOLD analysis project Ga0182736, IMG submission 128882) | Enriched backyard soil microbial communities from Emeryville, California, USA - eDNA 5th pass 30_C Kraft BY (version 2) (version 2) | ecosystem: Environmental > Terrestrial > Soil >... | reverse complement strand
GCCAATGGCCGCTCCGGCGTGCCGCTCTACCTCTATTACGCGCCGGGCGCCGCCACGCCGCGGGTGCTGCCGCAGGTGCTGACGACGGCGACGCTCACCGCGCTCGCCAAGGCATGAGCGGGGCGGCAGGGGCACGCGGCTGATGGCGAAGAAACGCCTCGACCAGCTTCTCGTGGAGCGCGGCCTTGCCGAGAGCCGCGCGCGGGCGCAGGCACTCATCATGGCCGGCAATGTGTTGGTGGGCGACAAGCCGGTCGACAAGGCCGGGCAGCAGGTGGCCGAGGATGCGGCGATCACCCTCAAGGGCAAGGATCATCCCTGGGTGTCGCGCGGCGGCCTCAAGCTGGCGCATGCGCTGGCGCATTTCGGGCTGGATGTGACAGGCCGCGTCGCCATGGATGTGGGTAGCTCCACCGGCGGCTTTACCGATGTGCTGCTCGCGGGCGGCGCGGCGCGGGCCTATGCGGTCGACAGCGGCACCAACCAGCTTGCCTGGAAGCTGCGGCAGGACGAGCGGGTCATCGTCCACGAGCAGACCAGCGCGCGCGTCCTGACCGATGCGCATGTTCCCGAGCCGATCGACATCATCGTCTGCGACGCCAGTTTCATCGGTCTGGCCAAGGTGCTGGAGCGGCCGCTGACCTTCGCCGCGCCGGGCGCCTTGCTGGTGGCGCTCATCAAGCCGCAGTTCGAGGCCGGGCGATCCGATGTCGGCAAGGGCGGCGTGGTGCGTGATCCGGCGGTGCATGCGCGGGTCTGCGCGGAGGTGCATGACTGGCTGGCCGCACAGCCGGGTTGGGACGTGATCGGCATCACGCCCAGTCCCATCACGGGACCGGAGGGCAATATCGAGTTTCTCATCGCGGGACAGCGTCGGATTTGACCTTGCGGGCGGCGCATTCTGCCCGCAAAGCCGTTACGGTAAACGGATTGTATATCGTGGGGGGATTCGCGATGAAGCCGAACATGTGGGGGGTGGGGTGAACGGCATTGCCTCTGCGGGACAGTTGCGCGCGTCCCTCTTGCGCTGGGCGCTCGTCACCGTGCCTGCCATCGAGTTTCTCGGGCTGGCTTCGGGCTATCTCGCCAACAGCGGCTACGGCAATCGCTGGTTCGCCATGCTGGACAAGCCGGCGATCACGCCGCCGGGCGTGGCTTTCGCGGTCATCTGGCCAATCCTGTATCTGCTGATCGCATTGGCGCTGGCTATCATCCTCCATGCGCGCGGCGCGCGGGGCAGGGGGCTGGCCATCACCTTGTTCCTCGTGCAGCTGCTGTGCAATTTCGCCTGGTCGCCTTTGTTCTTCGGCGCGCATGAGGCGACACTGGCCTTCTATCTCATCCTCGTGATCTTCGTCCTGGCGGTGGTGACGACAGTGCTGTTTGCCCGCATCCGTGCAATGGCCGCCTGGCTGATGCTGCCTTATCTGCTGTGGCTGGCCTTTGCGAGCACGCTCGCTTTCGCTATCGACCAGCGCAACCCGGATGCCGAAACCCTTGTCGCGCCGGCCATGCGCACCCAAATCTGACTCGTGCCGCCGTCTCCGGCGGATGAAGGAACACTGACATGCAGAGCGAAAACCGCATTTTCGACGATATCTCCCGCCTCATCAACGGTGCGGCCGGGACGATTGCCGGCGCGAGCCGCGAGTTTGAGAGCAATGCCCGTGAGCGCGCGCGCGAGTGGATCGGCGGGCTGGATTTCGTAAGCCGCGAGGAGTTCGAGGCGGTGAAGGCCATGGCCGCCCAGGCACGCGAGCAGGTCGTCGCGCTGGAAGCCCGGCTGGCGGCGCTGGAAGGCAAGCCGGCTGCGCCCACGCCGCGCGCCAAGCCGAAAGCAGCGCCCAAAAAGGGATAAGGCCGACTTATCCACCGCTTATCCACAGGTCATTCACGGTTTTGCCCACTTTCGGAGGCGAAATCGGGACGGGTGGGGTAGTTCGGCTTTGCGGCACTATGGCACCATGGTAAAAAGAGGTGCCCCGCAGGTCAGGCGGATCACGCTGCACCTTGAGGATGGACGGACGATTTTCAGGATATGATGGACCGCGACGGATATACGATGGGCGACCAGGAGGCCGAGCCGATCGACATGCTGGCCGCCTATTTCGAGGCGCATGAATGGCCGTTCGAGCATGTCGGCGAGGATGAGATCGTCGCGCGCCATCGCGGGAGCTGGACCGAATATGAGGTCCGCGCCATCTGGCGGGACGAGGACATGGTGCTCCAGCTCCTCGTCATGCCGGATATCCGCGCCGCCGAGGACAAGCGCCTGCCGATCTGCGAAACCATTGCGCTCATCAACGAGCAGCTTTGGCTTGGCCATTTCGAGCTATGGTCGGCGAGCAACACCCTGCTGTTCCGCCATGGCGCACTGCTGGGATCGAGCGGATCACTGACGCTCGATCAGGCGCAATTGCTGGTGGAAAGCGCGATCGACGAGTGCGAACGCTTCTACCCTGTATTCCAGTTCGTGCTGTGGGGCGGCAAGACCCCGACCGAGGCCATGGCGGCGAGCCTGATCGAGACCCATGGCGAAGCCTGACGCGCCCGTGCGATGGCCGGCGCATGTCCTGCTGATCGGCTGCGGCAATATGGCCGGCGCGATGCTGGCGCGCTGGCTCGACTGCGGCCTGCCGCCCGCGCGCGTGACCGTCATTCGCCCGAGCGGCAAGCCGGTGGCGGACGGGGTGACGGTGCGGACCGGCCTGTCCGAGCCGGTAGCGGCGGGCACGGTCGTTTTGCTCGGTTGCAAGCCGCAGCAGCTCCCCGACGTGTCGAGCGCGCTCTCGGGGTTGATCGGCGAGAACGCCACGCTGCTCTCGATCCTCGCGGGTGTGCCGGTGGATCGGTTGCGTGCCGCGTTCGGGCAGGCCGGGGCGATCGTGCGTTGCATGCCCAATCTGCCGGTGCGGATTGGCCGGGGCGTCTCGACGCTCTATGCCGAGGCGGCTGCGCCCCAGGCCGTGCGGACTGTGGCGAGCGACCTTTGCGCGCCATTGGGCCTTGTCGAATGGCTTGACGATGAGGCGCTGTTCGATGCCGCGACGGCGCTGGCGGGCTGCGGGCCGGCCTTCGTCTATCGGTTCATCGATGCGCTCGGCGCCGCTGGCACTCATCTCGGTCTGGACCCCGCGCAGGCGGCGCGGATGGCACTGGCGACGGTCGAAGGGGCCGCGATCGGTGCCGCGGATGGGGACGTCACGCCGGCGGCGATGGCGGATGCCGTGGCAAGCAAGGGCGGCATGACCCGGGAGGGTCTGGACGTGCTCGACCGGCCGGACGGTCTTGCAGCATTGCTTGTCGAGACGCTCCGCGCAGCGCGGGACCGCGGCGCGGCATTGGCGGCATTGGCGGTCAAGGATTGAACATGGGAGCCATGGGATAGCGCCGGTTCCCGGCTTTCCCGGTTCGAGCGTTGCGCTCCTGCATGGACGGAAGCCGACCTGAAGCGCTTGGAGCATTTTCGAGGCAGGATGGCTCAGCTGACGGCTCGGAAAATGCGAATGACAAGAATGTCGGAGCCTATTCCCATGCAATCCAATCGGGATATGCTCTGAAAAATCGCCTCATCGCCGATGCGGAATTTGCAGCGCGGCGACCATGCGCTGATCCTCGGCATCCAGCAGATTCTCCAGGACCCGCCAGAACCCCGTGACCGACCCCTGACCGGCCGCCGCATAGCCGTTTGCCATGCACTCCCGCACTGCGTCGAACAGCGCCGTCTCGATCGCTTCGCCCGCCGCCGTCAATCGCAACAGCCGCTGCCGCCGGTCGCGGGCGCCGGGCGCGGCCTCGACCAGCCCGCGAGCCACGAGATCGTCAAGCACGCGGCCCAATGATTGCTTGGTGATGCCAAGAAGATGGAGCAGCGCGGAGACGCTCATATCGGGCTGGCGGCCGATGAAATAGAGCGCGCGCTGGTGCGCCCTGCCGAGATCATGCTGGGCGAGGATGGCATCGCCGGCGCGCGCCAGCGCCGCATGGCCGAAATTCAGCAGTTCGATGCCACGCCGAATTTCCTCTTCGCGCAAAAAGAGCGGCGATGCGGCAGGAGATTGCGGAGAACTGGCCATGCCCTTTCCCTAGATCATTTCCACCCGTCACGGAACTGCCCGCGAGTATCGACAACGGCGCCGGCAGGTCCATCAGCCTTGCGATAGAACAGTCTTGCGCGCGCTTGGCTTTTGCGGCGAGAGCGTTATATGACGCGCCTCGCACACTCTGCGAGCCGCAATACTGGGGCGTAGCCAAGCGGTAAGGCAGCGGTTTTTGGTACCGCCATGCGGAGGTTCGAATCCTCCCGCCCCAGCCAGCATCCTTAAAATTCAATAGAGTGTCGTGTCATTGCCGTCGTTCAGTGGACGGCCGCTCCTTGAGCGGGTCGCATTCCGGCGAGTGTCACGGGCTGGCAGGGGCGCGCGCTACAACCGCACCATAGCAACAAAAATGGCCGGACCCGCCATGGTGACGGATCCGGCCTTAGTTTGGCCGCCTGAAAGGCGTGGAGTGTATCGGAAACTCAGGCTTTCTCAGAAGCGCAGGCGCACCCCGCCATAGACCGTCCGGCCGGGTGCCATGAAGGTGAACACTTCCTGGTAGGTCTCGTCGAACAGATTTTCCGCACGCGCATAGATATCGACATTTTCGAGCAGCTTGTAGCGCGCCGCGAGGTTGACGAGCGTGAAGGCCGGCATGTGGACGAGGAACGAGGGGTAAGGCGGCGCATTGCCGAAGGCGAGGTCGTTCATGGCACCGTTGTGCCGCACCGTCAGCGTGGTGGAGAAGGGCAGCGTCTCGGGCGCATAAGTCACGTTCACGCTGCCGCTATGCTTGGGCCGGCGCACGGACTGGGCGTCCACCGTGCCGGTAAAGACGCTCTGCGTCTGCGCGGCGTCCAGATAGGTATAGGCCGCATCGAGCCGCACCGCGCCCAGCCGGACCTGCCCGAAGACCTCGACACCCTGCTGGCGCGTGACGCCGGCGCGGTTGCAAGGCGTTGACGCATAAGGCGCCGTACTGGCGTAGCAGGTGGTGATCCAATCGGTGAGGCGGCTCTTGAAGTAGGTCGCGCCGATCGTCGCGATGCCATCGGCAAAACTCTGGTCGAGGCCGGCTTCCCACCCTTCCGACTGCTCCGGCCGGAGCGTGGGATTGCCGACAAAGGGTGGATAATAGCCGAACAGCTCGGTCGCCGTCGGGTTCTTGACGCCCTTGCCGGCGGCGGCATGGACCCGCGTGCCGGTGGCGGCCAGATAGCTTCCGTCGAAATGCCAGGTGATGTCGTCATTGAACTTGTCGTTCATGTCGACGCGCACGGAACCGTTCAGCGACAGCCGCTCGTCCACGACCATATTATATTGGGCGACGACGCCCATCGTGTCGAACCGGTGCTTCTCGAACAGGATCGTATAAGGATCCTTGGTGTTGCGATATTCCTCGCGCTCGGCGTCGATCGCCAGCGTGAAGACATTCTTCACCCGCTCGTTGCCGAAGCGGACGGTGTTCTCCAGCGACCCGCGATAGCGCGTGCCGTTGTTGCCATAATCGCCATAGCCGTAGGGCGAGGGGTCGATGCCGTCGCGCCGGGTGCCGGAGAGCTGGATCGAGGCCGCCGTGGTCATCACGCCGTCAAAGGATGTGAGTTCCGCGCGCAGCAACCCGGCCAGCATGCGGCTCTTGTAATAGACGCCCGGCGTGTCGATGGTGGAGCCGACCGGGTAGCCGTCCACCTCTATGGGGCCGTTGGCGCTGTCGTTGGTGTCAGCCGTGGTGTGGCCGTAGCGCATCACGCCGGTCACGCGGACATTGTCGGCCGGTGTCCAGTTGACCTTGCCGGAGAGACTGTAGCTCTCGGAGCCGATGTCCCGCTCGCCCGGCTGCAGTGGCCCGACGTCCGAATGATAGACGGCGGTGGGGTAGCCGTCCGTATGGTAGAAGGAGCCGGACAGCGCATAGTCGAACGTGTCGCTCGCCACTCCGGCCGCCCGCGCCGTGCCGTTATAGGTGCCGAAGGAGCCGCCCTCCGCACGCAGGCGGACACCCGGCGCGTCACGGCCGGAGAGGGAGATATAGTTGATGACGCCGCCGATCGCGTCCGAGCCATAGAGCGCGCTTTGCTGGCCGCGCAGCACCTCGATCCGTGCGGCATCGTCCGCGATCAGCGTTCCGAAATCGAACTCGCCCTGATAGGGATCGCTCACCTTGATGCCATCGACCAGCACGAGGACATGGTTGCCCTCCGCGCCGCGAATGCGGATTTGCGTCTGGCCGCCGACTGCGCCGATACGGCTGACCGACACGCCCGGTATGTCGCGCAGCACGTCGGAGACGATGCGTGTTTCACGGTCGGCCAGATCACGGGCGTCGACGATCGTGACGGAACTGCCGATGAGGTTGCGGTCGATGCCGTTCCCCGAGCGCGATGCGGTGACGACGATATCGTCCCTGCGCAAATCGGCGGCTTCAGGATCGACCGTTTGCGCCAATACCGGCGTGAACCCGCCGATCAGGCAGGTCGCCAGCCCAAGTCGCGTTGCGTGAAATCCGATATTCTTCATTCTATACTGCCCTCCCGTAATTGAGGGCTATCTCCAGACCGTATGACGGTCTGACTAGTTACGAACGGTTATGGGGTGGGGTGTAACGTTACAAGGGCAACCGCGCTACGAGATCACGGCGCGGGACGGGCGAAGGGAGGGGCGGATCGGGTGTCGCTCGCCGTCCGACGAGGAACGGACGCGCCTGCCGTCGCCGGCCGGCCCGATGCCGGCACCCATTTGAACTCGGCTACAGAGGAGGTGTCGGTTCCGTGCGCATCTCCCTTGTCGGCGGTATAGTCGTTCCAGGCCACGAGGAAGCCTGATGCGCTCGGGCGAATGGCGGGAATGGATGCCTGCCCCCGACTTGCGCTGATGGCCCGCCTGGGGCCGAATGAGCGCCCTGTGCTGTCAAATATTTCGACGAAGATTTCGCGCGATCCATAAGGGCTGTCGCTCCAGGCCAGACCGAGGGTCGCCCCGTTCCAGGCAGCATAAGCGCCGATGGAGGCGCTTTTGTCGTTCGTTATTCGCCTGGGGGCCGGCATGCTGTTGGTGCCAAGTAATTCAAGAGGGGCGACGATCAGATAGATTTCTTCATTCCCGTCTCTTTTGTCGAACCAGGTGAGTGCAGCTTGGCCCGCCGCGTTGATCTGCAAGTCGGGATAGAGCGAAGGCTGGCCATCATCCACGCTGAGGAGATGGTGCCGTACATCGTCTGCTGTGACATCGAGCATGTGCAATTCATGAGCGGCGGTGTTCTGCGCCGCGTCATAGGTAATGATGAAGTGCTTGCCATGAACCGCCGCGTTGAGGTTCCATGTATCCCAACTGGCGCGGCCGATCCGGCGGGGCGGCGTTTCCGGCACGCCTTCCAGCGAAAAGCGCCGATACCATATGGTTGCCTCGCTCTCCCTGGCGGTTGTCGATTGCTGGAGCCAAGCGACATGCACGTCCTTGCCGATCCGCCGTATGACCGGATTCCTCGTCTGCAAGCTCTGGTCGGTCAGGGGCGTCGTCCACAGCAATCGACCGTGCAGGTCTAGCCCCGCCATGCGCGCGGACAACTGGCCCGTGTCGGGCGTTTTTTCATACCAGGCGACGATGAGCTGACCCTCGCCGAAGATCAGGTCCGGCTCATAGGCCAGTCGCTGGCCGTCGCTGACGCGGGCAGGCTTGCCGCTCAACCGGCCATTGCCGTCGATCTGCTGAACATAGATGGATGAGCCATCATGCGGACCGCCATGCCACGCCGCGAATTGCCCCGCCTCGCCGGTCGCCAGGCTGAGTTCATATGCGCGCATCTGTGATGCATCGCGGGATATCGAAGGCGCACAGCCTGCCAGCAACAAGATCAGCAGCAGTGGCGACAACGCCGTTTTCAAACCTGTTTATCCTTCAGCTTCGTGCCTTCAGGCGTATGGATACGGGCGGCGGCGCCATGCCCGTAAACAGCGGCAAACAATCGGAAAGATTGCGCTGGAGATAAGGTGCGGTCAAGTCGCTGATCACCGGACGAAGGCTCATCGCGGATTTAGAATTATTCCATAATATTATGTAAAATAACAATAATATAGAAAATGTAACATCCCTCGCCCCGTTACAGAACCGTAATGAACTTGGCCGGCCCGACGTCGCTTCTAAAGCGCCCCTCGGAGATCGGGGCGATATCGCTTCCGGGTCTGGGGAAACTATGTCCATCAAGAAATACCGCGCTGCCTATGCGTTCTGTCTGCCGCTCGTCATGCCCGCCACCGCCTGGGCGCAGGCGCCCGACGTCGGGACTAATTCCGACGAGCCGGACGATCATGGCGCGGCGATCGTCGTGACGGCCAATCGCATGCCGATGCGGCTGGACCAGATTGGCCAGAGCGTGACGGTGCTCGACCGGGCTGCGATCGAGGCGAGCCAGGCGACCGGCATGACCGAGTTGCTGGCGCAGACGCCCGGCGTGCAATTCGCGCGCAATGGCGGCCCCGGCAAATCCACCTCGCTCTACATTCGCGGGGCGGAGACGGGGCAGACCGTCATCCTGTATGATGGCGTTCGCCTCAATGATCCCTCGACCACCGACGCAGGTGCCTCGCTGTCCGATATCCTCTCGGCCGATATCGCGCAGGTCGAGGTGCTGCGCGGCGCTCAGTCCACCCTCTGGGGAAGTCAGGCGATCGGTGGCGTCATCAACATCATCACACGCGCGCCTCATGCCCCGTTCGAGGCCAATGCCCAACTGGAAGGCGGCGGACTCGATACTTGGCAGGCCAAGGCCGGGATCGGCGGCCGGCAGGACAAGCTGACCTGGCGACTGGGCGGCAGCTATTTCAGGACCGATGGGGTTTCGGCCGTGTCCAGCGGCACGGAGCCGGATGGTTATGAGAATATCTCCCTGAACGGCCGCATCGCCTATCGGTTCACCGATACGGTCTCCATCGATCTGCGCAGCTTCTACAGCTATGGGCGTAACGAGTTTGACGGCTTTGCCGGCGATGCGCCAGTCTATGGCAAGAGCAGGCAATGGCTCAACTATGCCGGCCTCACCTTCGATCTGTTCGGCCGGCTGCAGAACCGCGTCGCTTATGCGAACACGCAGGTCAAGCGGATGAACTATGATGATTCGGCGGCGCGAGCCACGCAGCCGGTCACGTTTGATGCGAAGGGAACGACGGACCGGTTCGAATATCAGGGCACGCTAGCCATCGTGCCCGGCTGGTCGGCGGTGTTCGGGTTCGAGCGGGCCGAGAACCACATGCGCACCGCCTCGCCGAGCGTCGCGGTCCCCAACCCCACACCGACGCTGGCGGCGGACAGTACCAACGGCGTCTATGGGCAGATACAGGGCGAGATCGTGCCTGGCCTTACCCTGACGGGCGGCCTGCGCAATGAGGATCACAGCACGTTCGGCGGCAAGGTCGTCGGCAGCGCTTCGGCAGCCTGGTCGCTGAACGGTGGCGATACCGTGCTGCGCGCCAGCTGGGCAGAGGGCTTCAAGGCGCCCAGCCTCTATCAGCTCTATAGCGATTACGGAAATGTCGACCTCGCGCCGGAAACTGCCCGGAGTTGGGACATCGGCTTCGAGCAACGGCTGTTCGATCATTTCTCTGTGTCCGCCATCTATTTCAACCGCAACACGCAGAACCTCATCGGCTTCAACTCTTGCACCGCCTCGCTGGCGGATCATCCGCTTTGCGCACCGCCGCGCACGGGGTTTTACGAGAATATCGGACGGGTCCATGCGGAGGGTGTCGAACTTGGCGGCAGTGTCAATTTCGGCGCTTTCACCGCTTCGGCAAACTATACCTTCCTCGATGCGACCAATATGACGCCGAATGATGCGAACCGGGGCAAGCGGCTTGCACGCCGACCTCGCGACAATTTCAACGCGACGCTCAGCTACACCTGGCCGATCAAGCTGGTGACGGCCGTCTCGGTGCGCTACGCGGGCGATGCGTTCGACAATGCAGCCAACACGGCTGTGCTGGACGAATATGCGGTGGTGGATATCCGCCTGTCCCTGCCGATCAGCGACACGCTGGAAGTCTATGGCCGCGTCGAGAATCTGTTCGACGAGCGTTATGAGACGGCGCTGGGCTACAGCAGTTATCCCCGCGTCGCTTATGGCGGCATCCGGCTGAGGTTCTGAGGGCGCCGTGCGCGCCCTGCTCCTCGTCGCCCATCGCTGGGCTGGCTTGACCATCGCGCTGGCGCTGGTGGTCACTGGCCTGACCGGCGCCATCCTGCCCTATCAGCGCGAGATCAGCCATTGGGTGGCGGCAGACGTCTGGAACGTCACGCCGCCGTCTCCCGGCGCGCCGCTGCTCTCCGGCGTCGACCTGATGCGCCGCGTGGAGGCGCAGACCGGCGGCAAGGTGCGCTACATGCCGCTGGCGCTCGATCCCGATCGCGCGCAGGCCGTGTTCGTGAGCGCCCGGCCGGATGGCGAACCGCTCGGCTATAGCGAGGTGTTCGCCAACCCTTATACCGGCGCCATCCGGGCGCGCGTGCGCTACGGCGATCTGCGGGACGGCGCGATCAATCTCATGCCGTTCCTCATCTCCTTCCATTACAGCCTCGCGGCCGGGGCCACCGGGCGGCTCGTGCTCGGCGTCGCCGCGCTGATCTGGTGCGGCGTGTGTGTGCTCGGCTTCTTCCTCAGCCTTCCGCGCCGCCGGCCCGACGCGGGGCTACGTGACGGCCTGCGCCGCTGGTGGCCGACCTGGGGCCTGCGCACGCGGCAAGGCCCAGTCGTCCTCACCCATGATTTTCATCGCGCCTCCGGCCTCTGGTTGTGGCCGGCGATGCTGGTGTTCGCCTGGTCGGCCGTGGCGTTCAATCTCGACGATGTGCATCAGCCGGTGCAGCGCTTCTTTGGCGCGCAGGGCCTTTATCGGCCCGTTCTCAATCCCGCCCCGGCAACCGGCGAGGCGATGACGCCCGGGCAGGCGGTCGCGCTTGGCGAGCGGCTGATGGCCGAGCAGGCGGCCCGGCACGGGTTCGAGGTGCGGGCGCCGGGCGCGCTCAGCCTCAATGCCGCAGCCAGCGCCATGGGCTATTATGCCAGCACCAGCCTCGACGGGCCGACCGGCCAGGCGTCGACCGTGGTGTGGTTCGATCAGGTGTCCGGCCGCCTGCTGGAGTTTCGCCCGCCTTACGGGACGACCCGCGCCGATGCGCTCGACAAGGGCGTCCGTATGCTGCACACCGCAGCTCTGTTCGGCTGGCCCTACAAGCTGTTCGTCAGCGCCTTTGGCCTTTTGACCGCCGGCATGGCGATCGCCGGCGTCGTCCTGTGGGCGCGGCGGTTGGGGCGGCGGCAACGAAAGGGGATGCCGGCTCCCGCGGCGATATGATGCTTTCTTTCTCCGTCTCCCTGATCTGGTTACTCGCGATGCTGGCGGCCGCCGCGTTCGTGCATGATTCCGGGCGCGGAGCGATTGGCGTGCTCCGCATGGCGCTGGCCTTCCCGGTCACGCTGGCGGTGGCGCTCTGGCTCTCGCCGCAGCCCAACTGGGTGGGCGTGCTGATCGGTGTCATGGCGATCTGGCGGCTGATCGCCGGCCCGTTCGGCCGCGTGGGCGGTCTGCTCGGCGGGGTCTGCGCCGGCCTGGCGGCGGCGTTGCAGGTGGCCGGCGGTGTGCCGCTCTGGATCGCCGCCGCGCTGGCGGCGGGCGCGCTCGCCCTCGTTGCGTGGCTGCCGCGCGGGTCCGCGAACCGCGATTTGCCGCGCGAGATGATGGTGGTGATCGCGTTGGCCGTGCCGCTGGCGGGCCTTGCGGGGGATCTCGTCTATGGCTGGCATTCGGCCGCCGTGCTCAATCGGGGAGCGTCCGCGCCGAGCGTGCCGCCGCCGGCCTGGGCAATCGCGATCGCGGCGCTGGCTCTGGTGGCCGGCGCCATCAGGGGGATATGGATAAAGCGATGAATTTTCTGGATTTACTTGAAAACGGGCTGTTCGCTCTTGGGCAGGTTCTGCGCCTCCCCGTGATGCTGCTCTTGTGGATTTGCTTCGTTACGACCCTCTATTATGTCGGCACCTATCTGGTCGAAGCGGTGGCGCGCCGCCGCGATCGCGCCGGGTTCGACCTCAAGCAATGGCTCCAGCAAGGCCGGGTGCTCGATACCGATGCGCCGCGCCGCGCCGCCCTGCCGGCCAGCCTCTCCCGTCTGCTCGGCGAGGTTCAGGATCTGGAGCAGGCGCAGGCGCTGCATCATGGCGGGCTGGAGAATATCGTGGCGGAGCATGAGGAGAAGCTGCGCCACCGGCTCGACGGCCCGCGCGCGCTGGTCAAGGTGGCGCCCAGCCTCGGCCTCATCGGCACGCTCATCCCGATGGGCAGCTCGCTTGCCGCGATGGCGAGCGGCAATCTGAACGCGATGGCGGGCCAGATGGTGGTGGCCTTCACCAGCACGATCATCGGCCTGTCGACCGGCACCGTGGCTTATGGCCTCGTGGCGCTGCGCCAGAGCTGGGTCGCTGCTTCGATCCGCGAGCAGCGCTATCTCGCCGAGGTGATCGCCGCGGAACTGGAGGGCCGCTGATGGGCCGCTTCCTCAAGCTCTCCTCCCCGGAGGAACCGCCCGAGGAGGACCCGCTGTCGGGCGTCGCCAATCTGTTCGACGTGTCCATCGTATTCATCGTCGGGCTGATGATTACGTTGTTCTCGGTGTATAATATGGGCGACCTGATGAGCGGCGAGAGCGAGATCACCATGGTCAAGACCGATGCCTCGGGCCAGCAGGAGATCGTCGTCAAGAAGGGGCAGACGATCAAGGCCTACAAGCTCTCCGGCGCGACCGGCACCGGCAATGGCGAGCGGTTGGGCGCGGCTTACCGGCTTGCCAACGGCCAGATCATCTATGTGCCCGATACCGAGACGCCTTCCAGTGAACCCGAGCCGGCCGCCGATGCCCCTGTTGCGACTCCTTAGTGCCCTGTTCCTGGCGCTGCTGCTGGTCCCGGCGGCGGCTCGGGCGCAGGCGGATGCGTCGCCGGTCAAGCCGGTGCGGATCGGCTATGTCTATTCGGATGGCAACATCCCCGGCACGCTGGCGGCCTATCACCGGCTGCTGGAGAAGCGGCCGGACCTGCGCGGCAAGGTGGAGCTGACCCTGCTCGCGGAATCGACCTTCGACGAAGTGCCGGGCGAGACGCTTGCCGCCAGCGACGTGCTGGTGTTCGACATCATGAACGACCAGATGTTCCATCGCTTCGACCAGGAGAAGAAGGTCGACCTGATGGCGCAGATCGGCAAGCGCGGCGCGGTGCTTGCGGTTGGCGAGGGCTTGCAGGGCCGCGAGCATTATGAGCAGCTCGGCGCGACGTGGGATGCGCGGGCGCGCGCTTATTGGGAGCATAGCGGCCCGCAGAACCAGCTCGGGCTGCTGGAGCTGGCGCTCACCCGCGCCGGCGTCACGGGGCTGGACCTGCCCGAGCCGCAGCCCTCGCTCGATTTCGGCTATTATTACCCGGACGGCAAGGATGGGCAGGTCTTTGCCGATTGGGCAAGCTTCCAGGCGTGGCGCGCAGCGCACGGCAAGCTTCGGCCCGGCGCCCTGCGCGTCGCCCTGGGCTTCTTCAAGGCCAATTATTATACCGGCGACACCGGCCTCATCGACGCGCTGATCGCCGAGATCGAGCGGCGTGGGGCGGAGGCGGTGCCGGTGTTCGGTTATCCGGGCGCTGTCGCCTTCGACCGGCTGCTGCGCGATGGCGATACGGTGCGCGCCGACGTTGGCCTTGGCCTGTTCTTCCAGTTCAACGACGCACAATCCGCCAAGGTGCTGGAGGGTGTCGGCATCCCGGTCGTCAACCTCATCAGCCTTTACGGCCGCAGCGAGCAGGAATGGCGCGCCTCGACCAGCGGCCTCTCCGCGTTCGAGGGCACGTTCAATCTCGCCTCGCCCGAACTGGCCGGCACCGTCGCCCCCACTGTCGTCGGCACCAAGGAGAAGGTGCGCGATCCGGCAACGGGCCTCACCTCGGTCATCACCAGCCCCATCGCCTCGCGGGTCGAGATGGGCGTGAGCCGCGCGCTGCGCTATGCCGAACTGGCGCGCAAGGCCAATGCCGACAAGAAGATCGCGCTGATCTACTATAATTATCCGCCGGGCAAGGCGGGCATCGCCGCCAGCTATCTGAACGTTGCCGAATCCCTCGCGAACATCCTCCGCCGGCTCAAGGAGGAGGGCTATGACGTGGGTGACAAGCCGCTGCCCACGCCCGACGAGGTGCTGGCCGAGATCACCACCAAGGCGCGCAATGTGGGCGGCGACGGCCCCGGCGAACTGGAGGAGATGATTGCGCAGGGCGGCGCGCATCGCGTGCCTGTCGCGGATTATCGCCGCTGGCTCGATGCGCTGGCGCCCAGTCTGCGCGACAAGGTGCTCAAGGATTGGGGCGATCCGGCGGACGGCACGCTGATGACCGAGCGCAAGGACAGCGCGGTCAACCTGATCCTGCCCGGCGTGCAATATGGCAATATCCTGCTCATGCCGCAGCCCTCGCGTGCGTGGGGGGAGGATCTGGAGAAACTCTACCACGCCAAGGATCTGGCGCCGCACCATCAATATGTCGCTGCTTATGCCTGGCTGCGTAATGGCTATAAGGCGGACGCGGTCGTGCATATCGGCACCCACGGCACGCTCGAATGGCTGGATGGGCGCGATGCCGGGCTGGGCGAGGAGGACGCGCCCGATGCGCTGATCGCCGACCTGCCGGATGCTTATATCTACAATGTCGATGTGGTCGGGGAGGGGCTGGTCGCCCGCCGGCGCGGCATGGCGACGCTGGTCGACCATATGGTGCCGCCGTTCGTGAAGGGCGGCCTCACCGAAGATCTCGCCAAGCTGAGCGAACTCATCAACGACCATAGCCAGAACGAGACCAAGAACCCCGAACTGGCCGCCATCTACGCCGATCAGGCGCGCGACGCGGCAGTGAAGCTGGGCGTGGCCAAGGATGTCGGGCTTGATCCCAATCGGCCCTGGACGGACGAGGAACTGCACCAGATCGAAGGCTATCTGCTGGAGTTGAAGGAGCAGACCATCCCCTATGGCCTCCACGCCTTCGGCCGCACGCCAGCGCCTGAGGCGATTGCGAGCACGGTGGATGCGATCATGAGCGTCGACCGCGGCGCCTTGCCCGATGAGCGCGCGGTGATGGCAGACGAAATGACGCACCGCATCACCGCCAGCAGCACGCGCGAACTGGATGGTCTCATCAAGGCGCTCGGCGGCCGCTTCGTGCCGGCAGGGACGGGCGGCGAGCCGATCCGCAATCCCGATTCCTACCCCACGGGCAGCAACTTCTACGGCATCGACCCGGACAAGATCCCCAAGCCCGCCGCCTGGACGATGGGCACAAAGCTCGCCGAGCAGATGTTGCAGGATTATCAGCGCAAGCACGGCCGCTACGCCACCAAGGTTTCGTTTGTCATCTGGGGCGACGAGACGATGCGCCACGAGGGCGTGCTGGAATCGCAGATCTTCTACCTGCTCGGCACCAAACCCGTGTGGAACGAGCGCGGCAAGGTCGTCGGTGTTGATGTCGTCCCCCGTGCCGAACTGGGTCGTCCGCGCGTGGACATCGTCATCGCCTCGGCCGCCGAGGGCCTGTTCGGCAATCTCACCCGGCTGATGGACGACGCCGTGCAGAAGGTGAAGGCGCTGGACGAAGCGGATAATCAGGTGCGCCAGCATTATCTCACCACCAAGGCGGCGCTGATCGCCAAAGGTGTCGCACCGGAGGAGGCGGACAAGATGGCCGGCGTGCGCATCTTCGACGAGCCGCCGGGCGTCTATAATCTCAACACCTCGGCCATCGTCGGCAAGAGCGGCTCCTGGGACGATGAGGCCGGTTTCGCCAACGATTATATCCGCAAGATGGGCCACGGTTTCGGCAACGGCTATTGGGGCCAGGCGATGCCGGACGTGTTCGCCATGGCGCTCTCGGGCACCGACACGGTGGTGCATTCCAACTCCACCGCGCTCTACGGCACGCTCGATAATGACGACATGTTCATGTATATGGGCGGCCTCGCCTCCGCGATCCGCAACATCGACGGCAAGACGCCCGAGCTGCTCATCACCGACAGCCGCGACCCCGGCAAGCCCGCCATGACCAGCCTCGACAAGTTCGTTGGCCGTGAATTCCGCTCGCGCTACGTCAACCCGACCTGGATCAAGGGGATGCAGAAGGAAGGCTATGCCGGCGCCGGGGCGATCCGCGAATTCGTCGAATATCTCTGGGGCTGGGACGCCACCGCCACCGACGTGGTCGATGACGCCATGTGGCAGGAAACCTACGCCACCTATGTCGAGGACAAGAACAAGCTCGGCATGAAGCAGTTCTTCGAGGAGAAGTCACCCTTCGCCTATCAGGATATCACCGCGCGGATGATCGAGACGATCCGCAAGGATTATTGGAAGACGGACGAGGGCACCCGCGCAAGGCTGGTCAGTGAATATCTGGAGAGCGTCGCCACGCATGGCGCCAATTGCACGGACGTTTCCTGCGGCAACGGCCGACTGCTGCGCTATGTGATGGAGCAGGCGGCGAAGTCCGGCGTGCCGGCGCCGGTTGCCGCCAAGGCGCGTGCAGCGCTGGAGAAAGCGATGGGCCGCACGATCGAGTCCGCCGCGACCGAGCTGGAGGCGTTCGCACGCCGCAACGATGCGCGCGAGGCGGCCGAGCGGGCCGAGACACGCCGCACCGTCGATGCCGTCCGCGCTGCCCCTGCTCAGCGCACGCCACCCGCCGCCACGCGCGAGGCTGCTGCCGACCGCGCCGCGCCGCGCGTGCCGTCTCCCGACGCGCGCAGTCGCGCCCGGACGCCGGAGCGGGCGCCCACGACCGCGCCCCCGCTTGAGGGCAGGGTGATGACCGAAGAGGACCGCACCCCCACCGTGCCACTGCCCGAGCGGCCGGATCGGCCAGTGCTCTCGCTGATGGACGCGCTGTGGCCGGCGGGGCTGCTGCTGATCCTGCTGCTTGGCTGGCGCTGGGGGGACGTTGCATGGGCGCGCCCCTGATCCATGAAGGACCGGAGCAGGCGCTGTGGGAATCCAAAAAGACAGAATTCCCCCTGCAAGGAGCGTTGTTGAAATGGGCAAAGTCAACTAAGGCTTCCTTCCAATGTGAGGATTCGGGGAGAGAAGCACCATGAAGCCGATGATATCGTTGACCGCATTGACCTTCGGCCTGTGCATTGCAGCGCCGTGTCTGGCCCAGGGCGCAGCCTTGCCGCCGCCGGAGCCGATCGAGCATATCACGGGCAATGTTTACAAGATTTTTGGCGGCGGCGGAAACACGCTGGTCGTGGTGCAGAAAGACGGCGTCGTCCTTGTCGACACCAAGATGCCCGGCAATGGCGCGGCGATTCTTGCCGAGGTGAAGAAGGTCACGGACAAGCCGATCAAGACCATCATCAACACGCATAGCCACCCCGATCATATCGGCAGCACCGACTATATTCGCGAACATTATCCCAATGTGCAGGTGATCTCGTCCGAGACTACCAAGGCCGAGATTGCCGGCAATCCGTCCTACAAGCCGGGCGTCGTTCCGAACGTGACCTTCAAGGACCGGATGACGATCGGCAAGGGTGACGACCGGATCGAGCTATACAGCTTCGGCCAGGCCCATACCGGGGACGATACGTTCGTCCTCTTCCCCGCCTCGCACGTGCTGTTCATGGGGGACGTGATGGCGTGGAACATGGCGCCTTTCCTCCCGAGCGGCGGCGCCAGCTTCCTGCCGACCGTGCAGGAAAAGCTGATCGCGACGGTGAAGGACGTCAACTTCGTGGTCGAGGGGCATGGCTATGTGGATAGCTGGAACGACCTCGTCCGCATCACGCATTTCAACCGGGACTTGGTCACCTTCGCAAAAGCTGCTTATGATCGGGGCGATCCGCCGAGCGCAGCGATTGCCGAGTTGCAGAAGAACCCCGATTATGCGCCCCTGCTCGACAAGCGCATCAAGGATGGGCTGCCTTATGGCAACACGCCGTTCGCGCGTGCGAACATGAATGTGAACGTCGCTTTCACCGAATTTGCGGGCGAGAAGGTCGGGTTCGGGGTCGCCAATGGCGCGCCGCTCGCTGCGACGGACAAGCATAAGGGGTCCGATCCCAAGGATACCGCGCCGCCCGGACCGGACACGCCGGTCGCGCCGCGCCCGCCGCTGCCGACGGTCAAGTAAGGCACGCCCAATTGGAGCGGGAAGGGCGCTGCGCTTTTCCCGCTCACGCGTGTTACGCGGGTTCGCGCCGCGCGGGCTGGTGACGATGCTGATGCGTCAGCCGGAGGCGCGTGCCCGGACATATTGGATTTCCGCAATAAGGCGGCGAAGTGACTGCATCGGCTATGCATCCGCCGGCTGATTTCCTCTCCTGAGCACGTTGTGCTGTCCTGACCGGGCGGCCGCCGGCGAACGACCGGCAGACCAGTTGATTCCAGACCTGTATCCAGCGGCTCCGTGCGTTTCCGCCGTGGAGTGCCGAATTATGCATGACGTGTCGCCCTTGTAGATAAGTTTCTACCGGAGCGGCCTGCCAAACGGACATGCAAGGGAGAGGGCAACTCATGCGCCCGGCCCGGAACGATAGCCCACGGTTGCCCATCGAGGAGAGGAGCCATGAGCGCTTTCGGCCGTAAGGCCGGGGCATCGCACGTCGCTGCGATGCCGTGAGCGTTCGCTTACCCGCAAGTATCCCGGCGCCTGCCACGAGTCCGCACCGTTTGCACATGGAACCGACCGCCGCCGCAAGGGCGCGCGGTGAGGAGTCGCGCTGCGCAATCGCTTCAGGCGAGCAGTGGACGTGGCTCAGGGAAGGGGAGAAGGAATGCGTAAAAGGACAATATGGGCCTCGGCATCGTCCATGGCGTTGCTGGCCATCGCGGCGCAGGGCCAGGCCCAGACCCCGGCTTCGGCCGACACGACGCGGGCGGCGGCCACGCCGCGTAGTGAGGGGATCGAAGATATCATCGTCACGGCCACGCGCCAGGCGACCAACCTGCAGGATACGCCCATCGCCATCACGGCGGTCACATCCGAGGCGCTGCAGGAGCGGGGCATAACCAATATAGGCGATCTGACGTCGACCGTTCCCAATGCGCAGTTCCGCCGCGTGCAGGGTGCGTTCGGCCCCGGCGTTTCCGCCTTCATCCGCGGTATCGGCTCGGGCGACACGAGCCTCGCCGGCCAGCCGCCGGTCGCCTTCTATATTGACGACGTTTACTATCCGATCCTGCTCGGCGCCAATTTCGATCTGCTCGATATCGACCATATCGAGGTGCTGCGCGGGCCGCAGGGCACGTTGTTCGGCCGCAACTCGCTGGCCGGCGCGATCAACGTGGTCGCTCGCCAGCCCAATCCGAACGAAGCGTCGGCCTATGTCGAGGCGACGGTCGGCTCCTATAAGCGCACCGATCTGCGCGCCGGTTTCAACCTGCCGCTTAGCGACAATGCGGCCCTGCTCGTCTCGGGCATCTCCAAGAAGCGCGAGGGCTATCAGAAGCTGCTCGACTTTACGTGCGAGATGAACCGGCGCGGCACGCCCGAACTGGCGGGCAGCTTCCCGCTTACCGGGCCGCTCCAGAACTCGACCCGGCTCGACCAGGTCGATGACTGCACCATCGGCCATTATGGCGGCGAGGATGTTCGCGCCCTGCGCGGCAGCCTGATGTGGCAACCGACCGATGCGTTGAAACTGACCGTTACCGGCGATTATCTGCGCGACCTTTCGGAGAACCCGGCGGACTCGGTCGTCGATGTCGACCCCACCCGCGCCAACAATAACATGAAGTCTCAGGCCGACTATTTCGGCCTCGTGATCGACAAGCGCTTCATGACAGGCGATCCCTATTCGACCTATGTCACCTATACTGACCGGATCGCGGCCGGCACGGTCATTCCCGGCAACACTTATTATGCGCCCGATCCGGATGGGGACGGCACCACCGGCTTCGTCAATGAGCGGGGGCAATATACGCGCGGCGGCTACGCGATCCCCAACCACAACAATCTGCGGAACTGGGGTGTCGCCGGCAAGCTGAACTGGGACCTCGGCAACGATATGGATCTGACCGCGGTGCTGGCCCATCGCGATATGGACGAGACCCACACCTTCGATACGGACGGCATGCCGCTCGTCGTGGAGCATGTCATCAACCATCTCTCCCAGAAATATACCCATGCCGAGCTGCGGCTCTCCGGCAAGTCGGACTTTATCGACTGGGTGGTCGGCGGCTTCTACTTCGATGCCGATGGCGATCAGCATGCCTCGCTCATCCAGGCAAGCTCGGGCCTCCAGCGGCAATTGCACACCACCTATGAGCCGACCAGCAAGGCGGTGTTCGCCAACGCCACGCTTCGCCCGTTTGGCGAGAAGCTTGGCGTGATGCTCGGGCTGCGCTATGCGGACGACAAGATGGTCGTGAACTTCTCGAACATCTCGGATGTGAGCTTCCGCACCTCCGCATCCGACATCCTGTTCAGGGTGGTGCCATCGAGCAAGAAGCTGAGCTGGAAGGCGGGCCTCAACTATCAGCCGACGGATGACGTGCTGCTCTATGCCTCGGCCGCGACGGGCTATTCGCTGCCGGGTTACAATACGCGGCCGCTCCAGTTCACCCAGGTCCAGCAAAGCGATGCGAATGAGGATATCGCTTACGAAGTGGGCGCCAAGCTCGATCTGTTCGATCGGCTGCTCCGCCTCAACGTCGCGGCTTTCTACACCGACTTCAAGAATCGCCCGACGACCATCGGCGGCGCCGAGGCGCTGCTGGATGATCAGGGCCAGCCGCAGTCGGGCAATCAGCAACTCGTCCCGTTGCCCGGCGGCCCTCCCGGCTCGACCCAGTGCAGCACAGAGACTTTGCCGGATAATAGCGGCATCGTCTGCCTCGGGCGCAGCTATTTCCGCAATCAGCCGGCGACGATCCGGGGTTTCGAGGCGGAATATACCATCAACCCGGCAGACGGGCTGACGATCAACGGTTCGGTCGGCTGGTCCAAATTCATGTCGCCGGACATCAAGGCCCGCCTGGTCAATCGCCGTCAGAGCAACCCGTTCTGGACCGCCAGCGCCGGCATCCAGTATCGCATCCCTGCCGATATGCTGGGCGGCACGATCACGCCCCGGCTCGACTGGACTTTTGAAAGCAGCCAGATCGTCAGCGGCACATCGACCAAATATAATCATCTGATGCGTGGCAAGTCGCTGTTCAACGGGCGGATCACCTATGACAATCTCGACCATGATTTCACGGTCGCGCTGGGCGTGGTGAACCTGTTCAACAAATTCTATTATCGTAATGTGTTCGATTATCAGGGGCTTGGCTATCCGCAAACGGATGCCCAGCCGGCACCGCCGCGTGAATGGTATCTGACGCTCACCAAGCGCTTCTGATCGGAGCGGGCGCGCGCGGATGGGAGATTCCCGCGCGCGTTCTCCGGCCCCTGAATAGTCCACCAGATGGATTGTCAGGCTGCCGGTATGAGACGCAAAAAGGCCCTGATCCGGCTCAAGCGGATCAGGGCCTTTTTCTCGGCATAGGTTGCCTAGTTGCTGGCGCTGCGGCGGTAGGTGCGCGGCGTCATGCCAAACTGCTCGCGGAAGGCGCGGGTGAAGTGCGCCGAACTGTTGAAGCCCCAGGCGAAGGCAATCTCGGTCAATGTATGGCCTTGCCAGCTGGGGTTACGGATTTGCCGGGCGCATTCCTCCAGCCGGCGGCGCATGATGTAGGCGGAAAGCTTCTCGCCCGAGCGCGCGAACACGGTGCGCAGATAGCGAGGCGACATGCGCAGGCCCCGTGCGACCTGCGCGGGCGAGAGACCCGGATCGCGCAGATGCTCCTCGATATAGCGGACGATATCCGCCTGCCGCCCGCGCACGATGGCGGAGATGCTCGGTTCCGCCTCGAACCCGATGGCGTAGGTCATGGAGAGCATTTCGAGCAGGTGACGGGCGAAACGGACGTCGTAAGCCGAGGAAAAACCATTCTCGAGTTGCATCCCGAGCTTCTCGACCATCGCGGACATCGCGCCGGTGAGGCCGACATCGCCGCGCAGGCGACGGCCGCAATATTGCTCCGGCGCGGGGAGGTGCTCGCGCATCGTCTGCGCGTCCACGCGCAGCATGATGACGGTGGAGGCATCGTCGATCGTGAAACGATGCGGCACGGCGCTGTCACACAGCACGAAATCGCCCGCCGCCAGATGCGCCTCATGACCCCAATGATGGAACACGCTGCTCCCGCGCACCTGGAGCAGATAGGAGTAGAGGCGCGGCGCGCCGGCGCGGATATGGCGCGGCGTGCGCTCGATATTGGAGCGATTGGTGCTCATGCGGACGAACTGCACCGGCCCCAACCGGCCCATGCCGAGCCGGGCGGCGAAGGCGCTGCGGTCCGCCGGTGTGAAGTCGACATGGTTGAGCTGGCGAGAATAAAGATGGTTCCAGTCGGCTGCCCGCGTCGCGACCGGTAACAGGTCACTGCTGAACGACTCCATTGTTCCTCTCCCTTGCGCGCGGACCTGTTCGCCCGTTCCCGCATCATGGGGATTGTCCCCGGCTGGCCGCCATTTGCAAGCCCTTACGCGAAATACGGGATAAATGGATTTTCCAGAGCCTCATAGGCCTATCGCCGCGTGGGATGAAGCGGCATCCAGGCCCGGACAGGACGGAATGGGCAGTGATTTTTTACTGGACGGGCAAGCCGGCCGCTTTCGTTTGACCCTCTTCGCGCAACGCTCCTAGGCCGGTTGCAGGGCGTGCCCGGAGCATCCGCGCGCGGCCGCAGATGGAGAGGAAAAGGATGACGATCGGGCGCGAACCGGGTTCCGCAACCGGCCTCAAGCTGACACGCAGGAGCGCCGTGGGCGGCGGATCGGCGCTGGCGCTGCTGCTGCCCGCAATGGCGCGCGCGCAGACCATCCGCAATTATGCGGCGCCCCGCCGGCTCGGCAATGTCGATCATCTGGTCGTCTATCGCCGCGAGAATGAGATGGTCGGCTGGCCGCACACCATGGGCTATTGGAACATGGGCGGCGGCGAGTTGCTCCAGCAGGTGACGTCGATCAATACGCGCTATGGCAGTGCCGACGCGATCAGCCACGACAATCTCGGCCGCGAGGGGCTGGGCGGCAAATCGGTGGCCTTGCGCTCCATGGATTATGGCCGCACCTGGCAGAAGCCGGTGTTCAACATGATGGCCATCCCGGACAAGAGCCAGGCGAACGTCAAGACGATGGGCGATCTCCAGCCGATTGACTTTCTCGACAGCAATATCCTCATCGCCAATTCCGGCACCGCTTTCGGCATGCCCACCGGGCGGACCAATGTGCGCGTCTCGAAGGATCGCGGCCATACATGGGGGCCGCCGATCCGGGTGCCGCTGGATGGCCTCAATTCGCTGTCCGGCATGAATTCGGTGCTGATCCGCCCGGATGGCACGGCGCTCATCTGGCTGATGGAGGTCGATAAGGAGGGGTGGAACCGCCACCCCTGCGTCTATGCGCTGCCGCCGCGCGGCACCGATTTCCACTTCCTGACGTTCATCACCAAGAAGCATGACCCATGGGGCAATGCGGATGGCGACTATACCAGCACCTTCCGCTTCGGCGGCCACCGCTGGTTCTATCCGCGCGGCTACATGCTGCCCAGCGGCCGGATGCTCTGCGTGCTGCGCTCGCAGCGCGACCCGCGCGGGGTGATGTGGACGGAGGTCTATGCCAGCGACGATGGCGGGCGGACATGGGATTTCCTCTCGCGCGTCAATGATTTCGGTTCGCCGGGCAGCCTCGTGCGCCTGCCCGATGGGCGGCTGGTCATGGTCTATGGCTATCGGCTCATGCCCGCCGGCATCCGCGCTACGGTGAGCGAGGATGAGGGCAAGACATGGGGGCCGGAACTGATCGTGCGGGATGACGGGGGAAGCTGGGACCTCGGCTATCCCAATGCCTGGGTGACGGACGACGGGAAGGTCGGCGTCATTTATTATTTCAACAGCAAGGACGACAAGGTCCAGGTCAACGGCGGCGTTCGGCATATCTGCCGCAGCATTTTCTCGGTCGATTGAGCGGGGTGGCGAGTGCCATCGCGGCCGGTGCCGCATGGTGCCGCCCTTGTCGGATGCTTGGTGAAGCAAAGCAAAGTGGAGAGGCGCGGTCATGAACGAGAATCCCGTGGCGTTTACGCCCACATCTGAATGGCGCGCGGATCGGCGGTCCGTGCTCATCGCCGGTTCGGCCATGCTGGCCTTCCCCGCCGCCGCCCGCGCGGCCGGCACGGTGACGGAAGCGGATGTGACGATCCCCACGCCGGACGGTTCGGCCGACGCGGTGCTGTTCACGCCTGCCGGCAAGGGGCCATGGCCGGCGGTGATCCTGTGGCACGATCTGGCCGGCCTGCGCCCCGCCTTCCGCGATATGGGGCGCACTCTGGCAGGGCAGGGCTATGTCGTGCTGGTGCCCAATGCCTTCTATCGCAGCGCCCGGGCGACCGGCGAGGAGGTGGACATGCGCGATGCGGCGGCGCGCAAGCGGCAGATGGATTATCGCGCGGCGGCAACCGACGACGGGATTGCGCGCGATGCGATCGCTTACATGGCCTATCTCGATGGCCTCAAGCAGACCGCGCGTACCCGCAAGGCCGGCACGCTCGGCTATGATGTCGGCGCGTCCTATGCCTTCCGCACCGCCGCCGCGCTGCCCGATCGCATCGCCGCCGTCGGCTGCATCCATGGGCTGGGCGTGGCCACGCCGCGCCCCAACAGCCCGCATCTGCTCGTGCCCAAGACCCATGCAGCCTATTTCATCGCGCAAGCCAAGGACGATGATGCCCGCGAGCCGGAGGACAAGGACGATCTGCGCAAGGTCATCGCCGAGGGGAAGCTCAAGGGCGTGGTCGAGGTCTATCCCGCCAATCATGGCTTTGCGGTGCCTGGTAACGCCAATTACGACATGGCCGCCGCCGAGAAGGCGTGGGCGGCCATCCTCGCGCTGTTCAAGGCTGCGCTCAAATGAGCGAGCGGCAGCCTTGCCAGGGGCTGCTTTCCGTCCGCGAATGAGGGGCGGGCCTCCTGAAGCGTTGATCGGGACAGTCGATCGAAAGCGCGTAATATTGTTGCGAAGGTTCTCCCTGCAGGCACGAAAAATTGCCGCCGGTGAGTGAGGAAACCGATCAGTCCGTCGTTTTGAGAAAGAGCCACATGGCCGATGACGATGGCATGGGAAGCGCCTTGTAGGACAGCGGCGCGGGCCGGCGAAGGAGGGCGGCGTGCGCAATCCGAACCGGAGGCGCCTCAGCCGATGACCTCATCCCAGAGGGTCGGCGTGCCGCTCGGCGCGCGGAACCCCATCGCCTCGACCTCATGGACCTTGCCGTCCGCGCCGATCTTCCAGATGTGCGCGGCGACATTGTCCCACGGCTCATAGCCGAGCCGTTCCCTGGTCCAGAGCGATTTCGATCCATCCATGCTCGTGACCTCATAGGGCGCGAAATCCATGGGGTGGCGCAGGACGGAAAAGCCCATCACCAGCCCGGTCTGCGGATCGGCGGCGAACACCTGCCGGTCGTCGATCGTGGTGATGTAGGTCATCACGCCGCTGGAGAGTTGTCCGGCGCAATCCCGCGCAATGGGGGAGATATTCTGGCTGGCAGGCCCCGCTCCCGCGCCTTCGCCGGCCGTGATCATGCCATTCTCCTGCCGCTGGCAATCGGCGGCGAAGGGCATCTTCGTGCCGTCATTATCGTCCAGCGCATCATAATAGCTGCCGCCGATGCGGAGCAGCGCGGCATGATCGAGGCGCTTGTCCGCCGGGACGTCCGCCAGCAGGCCGGCGCGCGGCGTTTTCAGCCGGTCGAGCACATTGTCGCGCACGTCCGTAATGCGATGCTCCACCTCCACGATCCGGTCGCCATCCAGCTTGAGGCGCAGGGCGACCAGCACCGGCTTGCCCTGCTGCTCCATCATGCCGATCCAGCCGGCGCTATGGTTGGTGGGATCGGGCACGTGGATCGAGAAGGCGGTGGGGCCGCCGGTCGCGCTCTGCCACAGGCCGGTGCCGACCGCCGCGGGCCGCGCATTCTCCACGAAGCGCACGTCGCTGGCCAGCGGCGCCGCGGCGGGATCGTGCCCGGCCACGGCGGCGAGGTAGCGGTCCGTCACGTCGATCGTGCAGGCGCGATCGCAAGATTTCTGCGAGCAGCCCGCGCCGCCATACAGGAAGGTCGCGGCGAGCAGGGCCGTGCCCAGACCGGTGGGGCGGCGCAGAAAGAGAGGCAGATTCATGGCGCTTTGATCTCCATACCGTCGATGGCCGGGCCGGTCGGCGGCATCTGATAGCCATTGTTGATGAGCCGGTTTTGCGGCTGCAATTCGCACGGCACGCAATCCGGCCAATAGCGTTCCGGCATCCGCCCGCTGACGGGGTTGCGATAATGGAACCACATGGGAAGGATGCCGGGCCAGTTGATCGTGGTGCCGGTGCCGCCGGCAAAGCCTTCCTCCCGCTTGCCGAGCGCGGTGATCGGCAGATCGGGCGGGTAACGCTGGAGGAGGGGGCTGGGCCGCATGCCGCCGCCCGGTGGCGGAGGCTTGGCGGCCGACCAGCCGCCCTGCCAGTTGGGCATCGTCATATAAGGCTCGTCGATGGTGAGCGTCCACAACCGCCAGATGCCGTCCTCCAGCACGACCTGATCGTTCGGATACATGCCGGTCTGGATGGAGCCGACCCGGTTGGGCTGGCCGCTCGCTTTATCATATTTGCCCGTATTGGGGTGGAACAGCCGCGTGCGCAGCAAGGCCGAGCGCCCGTCATGGGAGACGTTGATGACCGGCTGGATGCGCCAGTGGGTCGCGAGGCGGGCGCGCATGACCGTCGATGGGTCCGGTGTCTTGCCATACATGGCGGTCGCCGCGCCGGCGATGCGGTCCCGCCCGAAATAATAGCCGGCGAAGGGCGACTGCTTGTTCCCCTTGACCGCGAAGATGCCGGACATGCCTGGCCACTGGAAGTCATCGAGATAATGACCATAAGCGGAGGAGACGTTCTCCGTCCCGTCATAAGCGAGCGAGCGCAGGTAACGGCGGCGCAGATCGGCAATGGAGGCCGCGCTGGCGAGCAGCTTCGCCTTGATCGACCCGGTCAGCGGTTTCGCCGAGGCGATCGCCAGCCTGCCGGTGGCAACGGGCTGGCCGGTCGCCGGATTGGGGCCGAGCAAAGCCGGCAGGGGCGGCAGGCCGCCGAGCGTTCCGCCATTGCCCCAGCCGGTCTTGTAATCCGCCTTCATCACCGGCGTGATCCGCATCTCGCGGATCTTCCACAGCCCGTCCTCCTTGACGAAGCGGTTGCGGAACACATTGACCTCCCAATGGGCGGTTTCCTTGTCCGCCTCGCCGATCATGCCCAGATCGATGCCGCGGGCATAGGCTTCCCGGCCGCCGGCCAGCACCGTCACGATGGTATCGAACAGCGGATGATCGTTGAGGACGCCGTGGGAGAGGCCGGCCGGCCCCATCAATTCCATCGCCTGCCGCACGCCGGCTTTGCCCTTGTAGAGCTTGCCGCCGATCTCGATCACGCCATCCTCGGCGAAGATGTCGACCACATCGTCCCACATGCGCATGTCGACATAATAGCCATAGGCGTTCTGCAGGTTGCGGACGTCGTCCTCGTCGTTCAGCGCCGCGATGCGCTGCGAGAGCTTGGGAAGAGTCGCCCCGCTCGCCGGTGCGGCGCCCTGTGCAGGCGGGATGGGGATGCCCGTCTCGTCGATCGTGAAATGATAGGGCACGATCGGCAGATCCTCCTGACCGACATTGCTGACGCCGTCCGCATAGCTGCCCTCATATTGCGGGAAATAGTGCAGCGTGGCGATCTTCCAGCGGCCATCCTCGCGCACATAGTCATTCTCGTAGAGGCCGCCTTCGATCCAGGCGCGGCCCTTGCCATCGCCCCGGAAGGCGAGGCCGCGCCAGCGGGCCTTGGCGCTGTTGCCGTCGACCGAAAGATTGACCAGCGGATCGTCGATCATCTCGGTGTTGAGCGCCCCGGCGGCAGAGCCGGCCGGCCCGCTGCGCTGCGCGAGCCAGCGCGCAATGGCGGCCTTGCCCGTGATGGTTTCCTCGCCCCAGACGAGCTTGCCGTTGGCGGCGAACAGGTCCGCCATGCCATTCCACAGGCCGAACTGCGCATAATGGGTGTAGCTGCGCTGCACATTCTTGACCGCGCGGAGCGATTCGAGACGCTCCACATCGCGCGCGAGATTGTCGGCCGAGTCTGCCGGAGCCTGCGCCCAGGCGACGGTTCCCAGGGCCAGAGGCGTTCCCAGGGCCAGAGACAGGGCCGCACAGGCCGCCACGGTTTTCCCGCTCATCGCTATCCTCTCCGCTTGTTCCCGGCGGGCAGTGTCGGGCAACTCTCCGCGCGGATGCAAGGTCGGATCGGCCGGAGCGCGATCCGGTCAAAAGCTTGTGCCCCTCCGGTGCGTTGCGCTGCCCCGGCGGCTCAGGCCCAGCCGGTCTGGAATTGACAAAGCGAACAGACAACAACGCCGCTGGGATCAAGTCGCCCATCCGTCCCCTTGCTAGACAGTGGCTCCCGATCAAGGACCGGCGAGCGTCGGCAGTTTGGGATGCGTTTGGGGATTTCAACAGCTTAGGTGAGGATCACATGCTGCGACGTCGAACTTTTCTGGGTTCCGCCCTGGGCGCGGCTGCCCTCTCCACTGTGCCCAGAGCGGCCTTTGGCCATGTGATCAAGCCATCGTTCAAGCTGTATGACACGCACGCGCATTTCTACACGAACGATGTCGACAAATATCCGTTCAAGGCGACGCGCTCGCGCTACGGCCCGGAGATCATGGTGGCCAAGGCGATGCGCTACCCGCAGACCCCCAAGGAGGTCTTTGCCTTCTGGGACGAGTGCGGCATCGCCAAGGGGTGTGGCGTGCAATATAACAGCACCTATCAGACCGATAACCGCTACCTGCTCGATATCAGCCGCGAGCATCCGGACCGGATCGTCCCGATCGTGATCCTCGATCCGGTCGGGGCGGAGACGCCGGCCGCGCTCGCCAAGATGGCGACGGAGAACAGAATCGCCGGCGTGCGCTTCACCGGCACGCCGGACAAGCAGGGCAGCTATGATTTCCTGAGCGATGCGGCGCGCGGCGCATGGGATGCCTGCAACCGCCTCGGCCTCGTCATCGTCCTCATGCCGATTGGCGGCAACATGCCGGCGACGATGAAGACGGTCGCGCAGTTCGCGGTGCAATATCCCAATGTGAACATCGTGCTCGATCATATCGGCTTCCCGCGGCCGGAGGTCAGCCCGACCCATGGCCTCAGCCCGGAACATGTCGCGCTCGCGAAGCACAAGAACATCTATTATAAATATACGACCCTGCTGATCGAGCAGCTCCATGCGGCCAATGTGCCCCTGCAGCCGTTCCTCGAACATATGGTCAAGACGTTCAGCGCCAACCAGATGGTCTGGGGCAGCGACGTAGGCAACACGCCGGGCAGCATGTTCGGCTGGGTGCAATATGCGCTGGAATCCGCGGCCAATCTGCCGGAGCCACAGCAGAAGGCGATGTTCTTCGATACGGCGGACCGCGTCTTCGTTCCGGGCGGGCGCGGCCCGAAGGCTTGAGGGTCGGGGCTGGCAGGCCCTGCTCCTGCCAGCCTTTGCCATGACGAAGAGTCTTCAAGATTTATAGATGCGATATAATAATTTCTCTGAATTCAGAGTGTAATATCGCACATATTGTTCAAAAATCCCGAATTTCATTAAATATTGCAATACAAATTGTTGATCCGTTCCGGTAAAGTGCGCGCAAAATCTCTCCGATAAGCTGGTGACACAATCGAATATCACCAGCCATCATCAGGAGGGGGCGACATGAAAAGCATAGGAATGGCGACTGTGTCGGTGTTGTCACTGGCGTTTGCGAGCGCGGCGATGGCACAGGATGCGGCATCCACGGACCGCGCGCGTGCGGACAGCAACGATGCGAACCGCGACATCATCGTCACGGCAACGAAGATCGCGACGAACGTTCAGGACGTGCCGATCGCGATCACCGCCGTCACTGCCGAATCCCTGGAGGAGCGGCAGATCACCCAGCTGGCCAATCTCGGCGATATCGTGCCCAACGCGACCTTCCGCAAATCGGAAGGCATTTACGGCGCGGGCGTCTCCGTCACGCTGCGCGGCATCGGCCAGACCGACACGCAGTTTTCAGGCGAGCCTGCCGTCGCTTATTATATTGACGACGTCTATTATCCCTTCCTGTTCGGCTCCAACTTCGACCTGCTCGATCTCGACCATGTCGAAGTCCTGCGCGGCCCGCAGGGCACGCTGTTCGGGCGCAATGCGATTTCCGGCGCGGTCAACCTGGTCAGCAAGAAGCCGAGCTTCGATGATCTGTCGGCCTATGTCGATCTGACGACCGGCTCCAATCACCGGCTGGATGTGCGCGCCGGCATCAACATTCCGCTTTCGGATACGCTGGCGGTCAGCGCCTCGATGGTCTCGAAGAAGCGCAACGGCTATATGGATCTGCTCGATTTCAGCTGCGAGATGTATCGGAACGGCACGCCGGAACTGGCCGGCACCTTTCCGTTCCAGTCGGCGAAAACGGCGTGGGGCACCGGCCGGGAACCCAAGAATTGCGTGATCGGCCATTATGGCGGCGAGGATACGCGGGCCGCCCGTGTCGCGCTGCGCTGGGAGCCGCTCAGCAATGTCGAACTGAACCTCAGCGGCGATTACACCCATTCGAACAGCGAGTCCGCAGCCGAGAAGGTCTTCGAATATGACTATCAGCTAAATTACGGCAAGCTGCGTGGAACCGACGAGAATGGCAACCGCTGGGGCCCTTATACCGGCGTGGTGGATGAGAATGCGCCGGGCGTGAGCAAGAATTTCATCACCATGTTCGATCAGTTCTCGGTGCCCGGCACGCCATTCCGCTGGGATGAGCGCTTCGAGACGAAGAGCATGTACACCACCTATGATAATTTCTGCGATCCGTTCCCCGCCGGAACCAAGATCGACGGCAACAGCTATTATAATGGATCGCTGTTCCGGGGCGGCAATTGCTGGGGCAGGACGGTCCCGCTGACCAACTGGGGCGTGAGCGGCAAGCTGCGCGTGGGGCTGACCAAGGATATCGAGGCGACGGCCATTGCCGGCTATCGCGAGATCGACACGCGGTTCGGCGCGGCCTGGGATGGCACGCCGCTGGCGGATTCGATCATCTATCACGAAGATAATATGTGGTACTGGAGCGGGGAGTTCCGCCTCACCGGCCGGCATGGCTGGCTCGATTGGGTCGCGGGCGTCTTCTATTATGATGGCTATGCGTCCGAGAATGGCCACCCGCAGAACGTTCGCAATGGCACGCAGCAGTTCCACAATGTCTATTATTATCCCAACGCCAAGGCCGCCTATCTCAACGTCACGGTCCGGCCGTTCGACGGGCTGAGCCTCAACGGCGGCATCCGCCGATCGAAGGACAGCAAGTTCGTCGACTATACCGCCCAGTTCGATGCGTCGGCGCCGGGATCGACCACCTTCGTGCCGTCGAGCAGCAGCACCTATTTCGAGCTGCCCATCTCCAACACGCGATGGGACTGGAAGCTGGGCGCCGACTATCAGGTCAATGACGACATCATGGTCTATGCGTCGGCCGCCACGGGCTATCGCCTGCCCGGCTTCAACACCCGCATTTTCCAGGTCGGCCAGATCGCGCAGCAATATCCGACGGCGCTGATCAACTATGAGATCGGCTTCAAGGTCGATCTGTTCGATCGTCGCCTGCGGCTCAACGGCGCGGCCTTCCGCATGGATTATTCGAAGCGCAACGGTTCCTTCAGCGGGAACGAGCCGAAATATGATCCGAGCAGCACGGGGCTTAACATCCTGCCGGGCGATCAGACGCTGGTTCCCGATGGGCCGGACGGCACCGCCTGGGAAAGCTCCTTCACCAACTGCCGCAACTATGACGCGGCGGTGGATGGGCCGCAGAACGGCACGACCACGGGCATCCAGTGCATCAGCCGCTCGTGGAACTATCCGGTTTCCGGCGGCGATCCGGTGCAGGGCCTCGAACTTGAGGCGACGGCGCAGCCGATCGACAATCTCACGATCAACTATTCGCTCGGCTATACGGATCGCGGCTCCACCACCGGTCGGCCGGTCGGCTTCCCGGACTGGACGATGAATGGCGGCCTCCAATACAGGATCGACGTCCCCGGCCTGGCCGGCACGATCACGCCGCGGCTCGACTGGTTCTGGGTCAGCAAGATCGCGTGGAGCACCGACTATACGCATCTCGATGACCCCTCGCGGTCGACCTTCAACGCGCGTCTCACCTACCGCAATGTGGATGATCAGTATGAGGTCGCCTTCGGCGTCACCAACCTGTTCGATAAGCAATATTATCAGCAGAAGACGATCTTCATCCAGGGGCTGGGCGCTGGCGCGAACATGGGCCAGCCGGCTGCCCCGCGTGAATGGTATCTGAGCGTCAGCAAGCATTTCTGACGATCACGGGCAAAACTGGGGCCACTGCGCATGCCGTTCGACTTCCCCTCACGCGCGCAGTGGCCGTTTCTCCAATCCGGCCCATCCACGGGGCAACCCTTTCGAGGAACCGACCGCCGATGAAATTCAGCCCGCCCCGCCGGCCCAGGCACGTCGATCATGCCGTCGTCTATCGGCGCGAGGATGAGTTCTGCTCATGGCCGTTCACCAGCGGCTTCTGGGAGAATGCGGCGGGAGAACTGATCGCCAACTTCGCCGCGAGGACGGTCTCCTACCAGAGCGGCGACGCGATCCGTCATGACGTGCTGGGGAAGAACAGCAGCAATCCCAAGACCGTCACCGTGCGCTCGCGCGACCGGGGCAGGACATGGGATGGCGACAATCCGCAGATCGACATGATGGCCGGCCCGGGTGGCGGCGGCAGCCCCGCCGCGATGGCGCAGATGCCGGCCGCCTTCACCGAGCCGGTCGATTATCTCGACAGGAATGTGCTCGTGTCCAACAGCAGCGGCGGCGGTTTCGCCACCTCCGGCGCGCGGGGAACGGTCCGCCTTTCGCGCGATGGCGGCAAGAGCTGGGGGCCGACGGTCCTGCTGCCGCTCGACGGCCTGCCATCCACAACGGCCATCCAGTCCGCGCTGGTTCGCCCCGATGGTCGCTGCCTGCTGTTCATGTTCTCGGTGGAGAAGGACAACAGCAACCGCCGGCCGCTGGTCTATGGCAGCGTCAATGGCGGCAAGGAATTCCACTTCATGTCCTACATCGTGCCCAAGGCCGATCCGTGGGGCCAGGCGGACGGCGACTATACCGACCCCAGTGTCGCCTTCATCGGCCATCGCTGGTTCTATCCGCGCGGCTACATGCTGCCGAACGGCCGCATCCTGTGCACGGTGCGGTGCCAGCGCGACCCCACCGGCGTCATGTGGAGCGAAGTCTATTATAGCGACGATGGCGGCGAGACATGGGGCTTCCTCTCGCGCATCAACGATTATGGCGCGCCGTGCAATCTGGTGCTGATGCCGGATGGCCGCATCGTCTCGGTCTATGGCTATCGCCTGATGCCATCGGGTATCCGCGCCACGGTCAGCGAGGATGGCGGCAAGAGCTGGGGGCCTGAGATCATCGTCCGTGACGATGGCGGGAGCTGGGATCTCGGCTATCCCAACAGCTGGTATGTCGGGGACGGGCAGATCGGCACGCTCTATTATTTCAACAGCAAGGACGACAAGGTGCAGGCCAATGGCGGCGTGCGCCATGTCGCGCGGAGCATCTTCTCCATCGACTGAATGGCGCGGGCAGGCGCGTGCGGAGGCGCATGGCGATCTGGCCATGCGTTAGGCTGCTGACGCTGCGGCGGCGATCCTGACGCCGCTGCCGGTCTGACGGATGCCGGGCCGCCGCAGGTCATATCCGCGACACCTTGAAGCCTCGCCGCTCATTCAGAAGTGGTTGTGGCCGTGCGCTTGCGGTGGGACGTCGCTGGCCGGCGCAGGCGCCGTTTCATCCCACCCCAACGCCCCCCTCAGGGCCGTCTGCGCGGGGCTTCCGTGCGGTAGAGCGGGGTGACGGACCGCCCGCCAATCTCCGCGCCATAGATGCGCGCGGCATTGTCATAGAGGAAGTTGCGCGATTCATCGGGCGTGAGCAGGGCCGTCGCCGCGCGGGCCATGGCGGTCTTTTCCGCATAGGGCCACAACATGCTCTGGCCGATATCCGAGCCCCACATGAGGCGGTTCGGGCCGAAGCTGTCGACCATGCGGCGGACGATATCGGCGGGGCGCACGCCGGATTTCGTCATCCGCTCCATGTTGATCTCGGTGATCTTGAAATAGACGTTCGGCACATCCTCGAAGATCGCGATCGTCGTATCGATGCCATAATGCGGCGGCGGCGGCATGATGATGGCTTCACCCGCCTCCTCGGCCAGCCCGACCTCATATTGGGTCATGCCATAGGGCATGGCGCCATGATCGAGCAGGATCGGCAGATCGGGGAACTGGCGGGCGAGAATCCTGACCAGTGGCAGCAGATAAGGGAGCTGCTTCATGAACAGGATGAGCGTCACCGGCGTGCCCAGTTCGGCGCAGGTTTCCCACACCTTCATCGCGGCGGGCGAGCAGAGCCAGCTCGTATCGAGAATCCAGGGCCGCGCGACCGCCATGCGGAACCCGCGAACATGATGGTTGAGGGCAAGATCGCGGTAGAGGGCAGGCGTTTCGGGGTCCTGCGTGTCGAGGATCACGACCGGGTGCAGGCGGCCGGGATAGCGCGCCGCGGAATCGATGATGTAGCTATTGTCGTAGCCGTAGATATGGCCCCGCTGCACAAGGCAGGCCTCGGCCACGTCATGGGTGTTCATCAGCTCGATCAGCGTCTCGACCGTGATGCTGAAACTGGTGCGATCCGGCACGGGCACGCCGGCGCCGAACGCGCGGGGCGGATAGCGATCCCAATCGTCGGAGATGAGATGCGCGTGGGTGTCGAACAGGGGCTGGGACTTGGGCATGCATCCTCTCGCTGGCGGAGTGCTCGACATGCGCGATCGGAAATGACAGCGCTGATCCGTGCTTACGGCGCGCTCCGCTGGGCCAACTTGCTCGAAAGGGCGCAACAATTTGTTGAGAAGCACAACTGCGAAAAGTTATTGAAAACAGGTGTATTTTCGATGGTATTTCGCAGGATGCCACATCGTTTCGACAGGCCCATGGGCTGCCGAAGCGGCGAGGGGAGAGGCTTTTGCCTGCACCGGGGCCTGCGTCGGCCGGTGAGCGTGGCTCAGTCTTTCGCCTGATCCTGCAACGCCAGCCGCCGGTAATCGCGCGGTGCGGCGCCGAACAGCTCATGGAAGCAGCGCGTGAAATAAGCCGAGCTGTTGAAGCCCCACGAGAAGGCGATCTCGGTCAGCGTATGCCCGCTCCAGGCGGGGTTGCGCATCTGCCGGGCGCATTCCTCCAGGCGGCGGCGCAGGATATAGGCGGAGACCCGCTCGCCCGATATGGAGAAGATGGTGCGCAGATAGCGCGGCGAAAGGCGCAGGCCCGCGGCGATGGAGGCCGGGCTGAGCTGTGGATCGCGCAGATGCTCCTCGATGTAGCGGATGATGTCCTTGCGCCGTTGCCACAGGGTCGCGGAGGCGTTGGAGCCGCCGAAGCCCATTGTGTAGGTCATCGAGATCATGTCCAGCAGGTGCCGGGCGATCTGCCCTTCATAGGCGGCGTCGATTCCCGCCTCTACCCGACTGGTGAGGGACTGGACCATCGCCGCCACCGTATCCGTCAGGCCGATCGCGCGGCCGAGGTGCAGCCCGCAGAACTGCTCGGGCGTCGGGAGGTATTCGCGCAGCACCGTCGGCTCGACGCGGACCATGATGGTGGTCGAATGGTCGCGCGTCGTCCAGTAATGCGGCAGGCCGGTATCGCACAGCACGAAGTCACCTTCGGACAGTTCCGCCTCATTGCCGCAATGGTGGAAGGTCGAATGCCCTCTGGCCTGGAGCAGAAACGAATAGAGGCGCGGGTAATTCTGGACGATATCGGCCTGGCTGCGCTCGAAGCTGCATCCGTCGATGGTCAGCTTGGCGAGCTTGACCGGGCCGATCTTGCCGATCCGCAAATCCGCGTCGAACTGGGCGTGGTCGTCGGGCGTGAAGCCGCCCCGGCTCATGCGCTGGGCGTAAAGCGCATTCCAGGCCGCCGCGCGCCCCGTCGTCGTCGGCAAGCCGGTTGTGCTGAACCTTTCCATCCCTCTCTCCCCTTTCCTCGCGGCGGGTTCCGGCTTCTCCGGGCCGGCTGCCGTGCCGCTTGCTGGCGCGGTTGATCTAGCTGGTCGCATCCGGTCCCGGTCGAGTCAACGCCGCCTCCCTCTGGTGGAAGCCGGTCCGCCCGCTTCTGGCGACGCTTCGTCCGGGCGGTCGATCCTGTTCACTGCGCCAGCTTCGGTTCTGCGTTGACGGCGGCGGGAACGTCGGCGAGTTCGTCCAGCGAGCGCAGCGCCCGGCCCGCCGTCTCCGGCAGCAGCAGCGTGGGCAGCAGCGCGCAGACGATACCGACGATGCCCAGCGTCGCCATCGCCGCGCTCAATGGGATCAACCCCGTCAGCAGCGGCACGCCCATGATGAACAGGGCAGCGCCCGCGCGCCCCGAATTATAGGCGAAGGACTGGCCCGATCCGCGCAACTCGGTGGGGAATAATTCGGTGAAATATGGCCCGAAGGAGGCATACATGCCGAACTGGAAGAAGCCGTAGATCATGCCGACCGGAATGAGGATGCGGATATCGCCGCCCCATGGCCCGAACAGGTAGATCGACGCCATGACAATGAAGCCGATGCCGAACAGGCGGAACACCGCGCGGCGGCCGACGCGATCGCTGATATAGGCATTGACGAAGCAGCCGAAGAAGCCGCCGATGCTGTTGACCAGCACGCAATAGCTGGCGACCGACTGGGTGAGGCCGCGCTCCTGCGTCATGAAGGCGGTGAGGTAATTGGCGACCGAATAGGCCGCGCCCTGCACGCCCAATGAGAGCATGGAGGCCAGCAGGGTGATGCCCAGCATCCGGTTCGTGGTGAAGATCGCGCCCAGCCCCGGCCCGCTATGCCGGCTCTTCTGGCGGGCCTGCGCGGCCTTGAAGATATCCGAATCGTCCGACCCCTTGCGGATGAAGAAGATCAGCACCGCCGGTAGCAGGCCGACCCAGAAGGCGATCCGCCAGCCGATATCCGGCTCGAAGGCGGCCGCGATCGGCCCGGCCAGCAGCGCCGCGATGCCGGAGCCGATCGGCGCGCCGCTCTGGATGATGCCCAGCGCCTTGCCGCGATGCTGCGGCGCGATCATCTCGCCCAGCAGCACGGCGCCGACGGCCCATTCCGCGCCGAAGCCGAGGCCATGGAGGACGCGGATGAACAGCAATTGCTCGTAATTCTGCGCGAAGCCGGAGGCGAAGGAGAAGACCGAGAACCAGAGGATCGTCAGTTGCAGGATGCGCGCCCGGCCGAACCGGTCGCACAGCCAGCCGCCGAGCCAGCCACCGATGGCAGCGGAGAAATAGCTGGCGCTGGCGATTGATCCGGCTTCCGTCAGCGTGATGCCGAGCGAGCCGATCAGCAATGGAATCAGATATTGATAGACCTGCGCGTCGACCGCATCCATCACCCAGCCCGCGCCGCACGTCCAGAAGACGCGGCGGGTGCGCTTGTCGGACTCGCGATACCAGCCCATTATGCGCGCGCCTTCGCGGGGCGGCCGGATCGGCAATCCCCTGGCATAGAGCGCCAATCAAAAAACCGGTCTTGTCGGCGCCACGCGGATGCGGTCATCACTCCCCCGAACATAATTTATCGGGGCGATGATGCCCCTTTTTGCGCCGTGTCGCTTGATGAAACCGGCCTGCCAAGTTGCACGAAACGCTATATTTTCAGGCCCGCCGGAAGCGCCTTGCCATGGCCGTGATCTCACCATTAGAGCCGGCCTGGAGCATGGACGCAAGCCCAGGAGAGACGTGCATGACGGACCCTCTTTTCGAGATCGGCGGCAAGGTCGCGCTCGTCACCGGCGGTACCAGCGGCATCGGCCTGATGATCGCGCGCGGCCTGGTGGCGCGGGGCGTGCGGACCTATGTGAGCGGCCGGGACGCCGGGCAGGCGGCGGCACTGGCGGAGGAGCTTGCGGCGGCGGGCGGCCACTGCGTCGGCCTGGCGGCGGACCTTGCCGATCCGGCCGGGCCGGCGGCGCTGGCCGAGGCGTTGCGGGCGCATGAGGACCGGCTCGATCTCCTCGTCAACAATGCGGGCGCCAACGCCGCCGGCAGCCTTGCCGCGATGACGGCCGCCGATTGGGATCTGGTCCTCAACGTGAATGTGCGGGCGGCCTTCTTTCTGACGCAGGCGCTGTTGCCGCTGCTCAAGACGGCGGCCCGCGCGGATGACCCGGCGCGCATCGTCAATATCGGTTCGATCGGCGGGCTGCATGTCCCCAACTGGGAGGCGCATGCCTATGGCGCCTCCAAGGCGGCGATCCATCACCTCACCCGCTCGCTCGCCAAGGCGCTGGGGCCAGACGGGATCACGGCCAACGCCATCGCGCCCGGCCCGTTCCCCTCGCGCCTGACCGACACGGACTCGGACGCGGTGCGCAAGAGCGTGGCGACCTATATCCCGCTGGGTCGCTCGGGGGAGGCGGACGACATTGTCGGCCTCGTCACCTTCCTCGCCTCGCGGGCGGGAGCCTATGTCAACGGCACGACCATCCCGCTCGATGGCGGCTATATCGCGGCGCTGTAGAAAACCGATCCACCAGTTTTCTTCGTGCTCCTCCCTGCGCAGGGGCACAAATGACTCTCAGAAACCGACCTGATCGCCGCCCTTGAGGCCGAGCAGCGTGCGGGCTTCATCCGGTGTCGCCACCTCCAGCCCCAATTCCTCCACGATGCGGCGGATTTTCGCGACCTGCTGCGCATTGGAGGCGGCCAGTTCGCCCTTGCCGATATAGAGGCTGTCCTCCAGCCCCACGCGGGCATGGCCGCCGAGCAGCACGCTCTGGGTGCAGAAGCTCATCTGGTTGCGCCCGGCGGCGAAGGCGGAGAAGTGATAATCCCGCCCGAACAGGCTGTCGGCGACCGTCACCATATGCGCCATGTTGCGCACATCCGGCCCGATGCCGCCGAGGATGCCGAATATGCCCTGCACGAGAAAGGGCGGCTTAATCAGCCCCTTGTCGGCGAAATGCGCTAGCGTGTAGAGGTGGCCCACATCATAGCATTCAAACTCGAAGCGGGTGCCGAAGGCTTGCCCCACCTCGGTCATGATCCGCTCGATGAAGCCGTTGTCATTATACATGATCCGGTCGCGCGCGCCCTCGACATAGGGCTGTTCCCACGGGTGGAGCCACTTGGCCACGCGCGCGCCGGCCCCGGAAAAGTCGAAGATCAGCGGCCCCATATTGAGCGATGCCAGCTCGGGCCGCGCCGCCTTGGCGCCCTCCAGCCGCGCATCCAGCGTCATGGTCGCGCTGCCGCCGGTCGAGATGTTGATGACCGCATCCGTCGCCTGCTTGATGCGCGGCAGGAACGCCATGAAGTCCGACGCGAGCGGGGAGGGGCTGCCATCCACGGGGTTACGGGCGTGGAGATGCAGGATCGCCGCGCCAGCCTCCGCCGCGTCGATGGCCGCCTGTGCGATCTCGTCCGGAGTCACCGGCAGATGCGGCGACATGGACGGCGTGTGGATGGAGCCGGTCGGCGCGCAGGTGATGATGACCTTGCGGTTCCTGCCCTGATCGAACATCGGCGCTGCTCCTACAGGCCGGCCTGGCAGAGATATTTGACGTTGAGATACTCCTCCAGCCCGTGATGGGAGCCTTCCCGCCCGAGGCCGGATTGCTTGACCCCGCCGAACGGCGCCGCCGCGTTGGAGATGAGGCCGGTGTTGATGCCGACCATGCCGCTCTCGATATCGCGGCTCGCCCGCGCGATGGTCCGTGGGTCGGTCGAGCAGACATAGGAGGCAAGGCCGAACGGCGTGGCGTTGGCCAGCGCGAGGGCCTCCTCATAGCGCTCGAAGCGGATCACCGGGGCGAGCGGGCCGAACGTCTCCTCGCGGGTGAGCAGCGCATCCTGCCGCACGCCGGAGAGCAGGGAAGGCGGCATCATCCGCCCGTCGCCGCGCTTACCGGCCAGCAGCGTCGCGCCGCCCGCGATGGCCTCGTCCAGATGTTCGTTGACCTTCGTCACCGCCGCTGCGTCGACCAGCGGGCCGATGTCGCTATCCTCATCGAACCCGTCGCCCAGTTTGAGCGCCTTTACGCGCGCGGCGAAGGCGGCGACGAAGCGATCATGGATGCCAGCCTGCACATAGATGCGGTTGGCGGCGATGCAGCTCTGCCCGCAATTGCGGAACTTGGCGATCATCGCCGTCTCGACCGCCGTCTCCAGATCGGCATCGTCGAAGATGAGCAGCGGCGCGTTGCCGCCCAGTTCCAGCGAGAGGCGCTTGATGGTCGCGCCGGAGGCCTGCATCAGCCAGGCGCCGATCTCGGTCGAGCCGGTGAAGCTGATCTTGCGCACCGCATCGGACGATGTGACCAGTTCACCGATCATCGACGCCTTGCCGGTGACGACATTGACCGTGCCCTCGGGGAAACCGGCCTCCTGCGCCAGCGCGGCCAGCGCCAGCGCGGAAAGCGGCGTCTGCGAGGCGGGCTTGGCGACCATGGTGCAGCCCGCCGCCAGCGCCGGCGCCAGCTTGCGGGTGAGCATGGCGTTGGGGAAGTTCCACGGCGTGATCGCCACGCACACGCCGATCGGCTCGCGCTCGGCGCGCAGCAGCCGGCCCGGGGCGGGCGGCGGGATCGTCTCGCCCAGCGCGCGCGTCGCTTCCTCCGCATAGAATTTGACGAAGCTGGCGCCATAGTCGATCTCGGCGCGCGCCTCCCGGATCGGCTTGCCGTTTTCCAGCGTGATGAGGCCGGCGAGCATCTCGCGATTTTCCAGAATCAGGCCGTGCCAGCGCGCGAGCAGGGCGCCGCGCTCCGCGGCGGGGCGGCGTGACCAGTCGATGAAGGCGCGCGCGGCCGCGTCGATGGCGCCTTGCACCTCCTGCCGGTCCAGCTCGGGAATGGTGCCGATCGTCTCGCCGGTGAAGGGATCGTCCACCGCGATGCTCCGGCCGGATGCCGCCGTGCGCCACTGGCCGTCGATGAGCGCCTGCTGGCGGAACAGGGGCGATGTGCGGATGGCATCGACATTTTCCGCATGGGTTCGTGTGGCCAACTTCACTCGCTCCTGTCCATTTGTTCGTTTCAGCTCACTCTATGCCGGCTGAACTAGATCGGCCAGCCCCGCTTCACTTGCCTATTGCGGCTTGGATGCTTGCGCGGGCGGGCAGGGGGCCGGCGCGGTCATCAATAGCTAATGCCCCTCTGGGCAAGAATGGCGGGGCGGCCTCCCGCAGAAACGTGCCTCTGCTTGAAGGTGATCCGTTGAAGCGTTTTCTGTCGTCTTTCGTCACCCGTTCCGCCGGCATGCTCGGCACCTGGGTCAAGATCCCGTCTCTGGAAACGGTCGAGCTGCTCGGCCATGCCGGGTTCGATTTCGTCGTGATTGACCTGGAGCATGCGCCGCATGGGCTGGATATGGCCTATCGCCTCATCTTCGCGGCGCAGGCCTGCGGCATGGCGGCGCTGGTGCGGCTGCCCGATCAGGGCGGCAGTGAGGTCCAGCGCCTGCTCGATGGCGGCGCCGACGGACTGCTGGTGCCGCGCGTCGACAGTCTGGAGACGGCGCGGCGCATCACCCGGCAGATGGTCTTTTCACCGCGCGGCGAGCGCGGGCTTGGCGCCACTTCGCGCGCGGGCCGCTGGGGGCTGATCCCGATCGAGGATTATGTGCGGCGCGGCAATGACGAGTGCCTGCGCATGGTGCAGCTTGAGGATTGGGAGACGCTGCATCAGGCGGCCGATTATCTTGCGCTGGCGGATGTCGGCGGCGTGTTCGTGGGGCTGGGCGATCTGTTCCTCTCCAGCGGCAGGCCCGCCAGCGATCCCGAGGTGCAGGCGCTCGTCGCGGCCGTCTGCAAGGCCGCCGCCGATGCCGGCAAGCTGAGCGGCATCGCCGCCGGCTCGCCGCAGGAGGCGCGCCGCTATCTCGACCTTGGCTATTCGCTGGTCATGGTCAGCAACGACGCCACCTTGTTCGGCAAGGCGGCGCAGGCCGCCGTCGCCGAGACTCTGGGACAGGCGTAAACCCCATTCCGACGGAGCAAAGCCATGTATGAATCCGACGATCCCCGCTCGCGCCTCGCCACCGCGCAGGTCGCGCCGACGCCAGCGGCTACGGCATTCGGCAGTTCCACTTATGCCCGCTTCCATGCCACGTCGCCGCAGAGCGAGGATGCCCTGCAGCGGACATGGATCGCGCGTGGGCAGAACTTCATCGTCGTCTATGCGCAGGCGCAGGCGGGCGCGGTCTTCGAGCGGAAGGGGCAGGCCGATGAATATGTGCTGCTGCTGCCGGAGGCGGACAGCGCCGTCACGGTCGAGGCCAATGGCGCGCAGCAGACGATAAGCGGCTTCACCGTCACCATGATCCCGCCGGGCGATAGCGTGGTGCGCGTGACGGCGGCCGGGCCGATCGTCCGCCTGTTCTCCATCCGCTCGGAAGACCTCGCCGCGCTCGCCTCCAATGCCGCGACCTATGCCGGTCCGCATCCGCAGGTGCCGCCCTTCCAGCCGTGGCCGGAGCCGGTCGGCGGCTATCGCATCCGCAGCTACAGCCTCGACGTGCCGGACCAGCCGGGCCGGTTCGGCAAGATCTTTCGCTGCACCACCTTCATGGTGAACGTGTTCCCGCCGCAGATGGGGCCGCGCGATCCCACCAAGCTGTCGCCGCACCATCATGACGATTTCGAGCAATGTTCGCTCGCCATTGGTGGCACCTATGTCCACCATCTGCGCTGGCCGTGGACGGCCAATCTGGCGGATTGGCGCGACGATGAGCATGAGGCGTGCGGCTCGCCTTCCATCGCGGTGATCCCGCCGCGCGTCATCCATACCTCCGCCGCGGTCGATCCGGGGGTCAACCTGCTCGTTGATATTTTCTCACCCCCGCGCGAGGATTTCTCGAAGATGGAGGGCTGGGTCCTCAACGCCGCCGACTATCCGATGCCGGCCTGAGCCGCAGGCGCATCGTCCATGACGGAGCAGAGCGCCCCGGCGCCGTTGATCGACACGCACGTCCATGCCTTCGGGGCCGATATGCCGGTGATGCCGGATGCCTGGACCCGGCTCGATTATGCCTTTCCCACGGACGCGCTGATCCGGCTGCTCGATGCCCACGGCGTCCGCCACGCGGTCGTCTCGGGCCTCAGCATCGCGGGCACTTACAATGACTATACGCTGGAGGCGGTCCGCGCGCACAAGCGGCTGCGCGGCACCGCTATCGTCGATCCGGCGACGGCGCCGGCTGTCCTCAGGGAGATGCGCGACGCCGGGATCGTCGGCATGCGGCTGCAACTGGCGCGTCATGCCACGTTGCCGGACGTTCGATCGGAGGGGTATCGGCGCCTGCTCCATCGCGCGCGCGATCTCGGCTGGCATGTCCATATTGCCATCGAAGGGCCGCGCTTGCCGCCAATGCTCGATGCGCTGCTGGAGAGCGGCATCAACATCGTGATCGACCATTTCGGCCATCCCGATCCCGCCGATCCGCTGAACTGCGCGGGCTATCGCGCGATGATCGCGGCGGTCGACAGCGGCCGGCTGTGGGTCAAGCTGGCTGCCGGGTTCCGCCTGCCCGGCACCGAGGCCTGGCGTGACGATCCCGAGGGCGATCTCGATGCTGTCGCCGACCGGGTCGCCGCCGATCTGCTGGCGCGGGTCGGCCCGGAGCGGTTGCTGTGGGGGAGCGACGCGCCTTTCGTCGGCTATGAGCGGCGCGTCACTTATGCGCGCGTGCTGGAGAGCTACCGGCGTTGGGTGCCGGACCCCGCCGTCCGCGCCGGGATCGACCGAACGGCGATGGCCCTCTATTTCGGCTGAGGTTTCGGCTGGGGCAGCCCCGTTTATTTGTCGTCCAGCTTGGGGTTGGTGATGGGCGTCTCGCCCTCGAACCAATGTTCGAAGCGCCGGTAGGTGCACAGCCAGCGATCGCCGACGCGGCGATATTTGTCCGTCGCCAGGCTGATGGTGATTGGCGCATGGGTCGGCAGGATCTTCTCGCCATTGGCGGCGTAGAGGAACAGGTGGTTGGTCGCCTCGACCGTGTCCGTCCCGGTGAACCATGCGCGGAAATTGGTGAAGCTGTGGACCGAGAGGCGTGGCCCCTGGTCGACCCGCCAGTCATAGAATTGCTGGATTTTCTCGCGCCCCTCATAGGAGGCATATTGGCCGTGGAAGACGGCGTCCTCGGTATAATAGCTCCGCGCATTGCGGCCGCCATTGGTGTCGATCTCGAACCAATAGTCGGCAAGTTGCAGAGCCAGTTCCGCGTTGAGCTTCAGGACGGCGTCGAGATCGGTCATGGATAAATCCTCGATTGGCAGGCGAATGGATGTTCAGAGCGCGGCTTCGTAGATCCGCACGGCATCCGCTTCGGTCACGTCGCGCGGGTTGCGCATGAGCAGGCGCGTCACTGTCATGGCCGCCGCCGCCATGTGCGGAATCGCGTTGGAGCTGATCCCGAACGCCGACATGCCCGGCGCTATGCCGATGCGCCGGGAGAGTTCGGCGATGCGCTCGACGCCTTGTGCCGCATCGCTCAGGTCATTGCCGGTGCGCGGCACGCCGAGCGCCTCGGCCACCTGCGCATAGCGCGCCGGCGCGGCTTCGAGATTGAAGCGCAGCACATGCGGCAGCAGGATCGAGTTGGCGACACCGTGCGGCACATGGAACTCGCCGCCCAGCGGATAGGCGAGCGCATGGACGGCGGCGGTGTTGACCGGCCCCAGGCACATGCCGCCAAAGAAGCTGGCCCGCAGCATCGCCGCGCGCGCCTCGATATCCGCGCCGTCCGTGCAGGCGCGCTCGATATGGCCGGCGATCAGCCTGATTCCCTCCAGCGCGAACATATCGACCAGCGGATGCGCGAATTTGTTGGCGAATGCCTCGATGCAATGGGTGAGCGCGTCGATGCCGGTGGAGGCCGTCACGGCGCGCGGCATGGAAACGGTGAGGCCCGGATCGAGATAGGCATAATCCGGCACCAGATACTTGCTGACGACGCCTTTCTTGAGGTCTTCCGCTTCATCTTCGAGGATCGCGATGGGCGTCACCTCGCTGCCCGTCCCCGCCGTGGTCGGGATGCAGGCGAGCGGCAGCGCGCGCCCCTTGAGCAGATCGACGCCGATCACCGCGTCGATCGTCTGCGCGCCATCGAACAGCGCGGCAACCAGCTTGGCGACATCCATCGCGCTGCCGCCGCCCAGGCCGATGACACAATCCGCCCGGCAGCCTCGTGCCGCCGCCATGGCCCCGGCGAAGTCGCTGAGGGTCGGCTCGCCCGCAATCGCGTCCCAGATCGTGACGGCGATCCCCTCGGCCCGGCATGCCTCGGCCAGCGGTTCGCCCAGGTGCCGGGTCGGCCCGGTCGTCACCAGAAAGGCGGATGCAAGGCCTCGCTCCGCGAAATCGCGCGCGCAACTCAGCGCGGTGTCGGTGCCGAAGCGGACCGTGCCGACATTGGCCAGCGCGATGGGCCTGCTTTCATTCACGATCCTGCCTCTCCCGGTGCCGCGGTCATCCTGCATCCCTGTGGCCAAAAAACGGGTCTGGCTTGTCCAATTCGGCACCCTGCATTGCATCGGGCGCATGGGTCTTCAGGCCGGGCGGCGGGCGCGATCAACAGGAGGGGCCTCGTCAGACAAGAAACCGTGCGAGTCATGCTTAGGGATTGTCCGGTCCAGCCGGGCGCGGTCGGAATGGGTTGGCCCGCGGGCGGCCCATTCCCGCGATGCTCGACACGGGGGAGATGGTTCGTCCAGAAAGGACGCGGGCTGGACGCAGGGGCACGGCAGGGAGCGACGGATGGACGGATCGGTTTTTCTGGTGACGGGGGGCAGCCGGGGCATCGGCGCCGCCATCGCCGTTGCGGCGGCGCAGGCTGGCTATCGGGTGCTGCTCAGCTATGCGAACGCGCAGGACAAGGCCGCGCAGGTGGTCGCGCATATCGAGAGCCTCGGGGGAACGGCGCGGGCCGTGCGGGCCGATACGGCCGATGCCGATGCCGTGGCCGCCCTGTTCGCCGCCGCCGACGCCATGGGGCCGCTCAAGGTGCTGGCCTGTAGCGGCGGCATCACCGGCGCGCCGTCATCGCTGGCCGATGCGGCGCCGGAGACGCTGTCCCGCGTGATCGACGTCAATCTCGTCGGCGCGATGCTGTGCGCGCGTGAGGCGGTGCGCCGCATGTCGACCGAGCGCGGCGGCGCCGGCGGGGCCATCGTCTTCCTCTCATCGCGCGCCACCGCTTATGGATCGCCGGGCGAGCATGTCTGGTATGCGGCCTCCAAGGGCGGCGTGGACGCGCTGACGACCGGATTGGCACGGGAGGTCGGCGGGCAGGGCATCCGGGTCAACGCCGTCTCGCCGGGGCCGATCGACACCGGAATGCTGAGCGCGGAAAAGCGCGCGGCCGCCACGGCGCTCTCGCCCGTCAAGCGTATCGGCACGCCGGCGGAGGCGGCCGCGGCGGTGATGTTCCTCGCCTCGGATGCGGCGTCGTTCATCACCGGCGCCAATCTTGCCGTCTCCGGTGGCCGCTAGGGCAGGGCATCGCGCATCGTCTCCCAAGCGGAACATCTCTCCGGGCGGATCGTTATCGGTATGGGAGAGCAAATGTGGCGAAATATTCCATCGGCGATCATGTAAGCTGGAATTCGGAAGCAGGGCGCGTGAGCGGCACGATCATCCGGGTTCATCATGCGGATTTCGATTATAAGGGCCACCGCCATCGCGCCTCGCGGGACGATCCCCAATATGAGATCAAGAGCGACAAGACGGACCATGTCGCCGCGCACAAGGAAGCCGCGCTGACCCGGATAGGGTGATGGCCGCGCGCTTCGCCACCATCGGCCATTCCAACCGCACGCTGGACATGTTCATCGCCATGCTCCGCGCGGCGCGGGTCGATCTGCTGGTCGATGTCCGCGCCTTTCCCCGCTCGCGAACCAACCCCGCCTTCAATATCGACCGGCTGCCGGATGCGCTGGCTCCCCTGCAAATCGGCTATCGGCACATGCCCGCGCTGGGCGGGCGGCGACCGAAACAGCCGGGCGTCGCCGAGCCTGTCAACGCATTGTGGCGCGTGCGGAGCTTCCACAATTATGCCGATTATGCGCTCGGTGAGGCGTTCGGCGCTGCGTTCGAAGAATTGCTCAGGCTCGGCGAGGGCGGCCATCCGGCGCTGATGTGTTCGGAAGCGGTCTGGTGGCGCTGCCACCGCCGGATCATCGCCGATTATCTGCTGCTGAACGGCCACAGCGTCGATCATCTGATGGCGCCCGGCCATGTCACGCCCGCCACGCCGACGCCCGGCGCGCAGCGCACGGAACAGGGCAAGGTCGTCTATCCCGCATCCGAGGAGGTGGATTGAGTGGGGAGCACGGTCAAAAGGGCGGCCCATCGCCCGCTCGCTTCTGCTCCGGGAAGAGCGCCTCTCCGCCAGCTTGCAGCTGCAAGCGTCCTGCGTGTCGATCATCGCGCTTTTCTTTCGCTTCATACCATCCGCCCGCTTCGGCCCGCCCGGCGATGGTATCAAAGGTCCTGCGCGGGACTCGCCCTCATGGCCTCCCGGTTTCGTCGTCTATCCTGCAATCATCGGGCGCCTTTGCAGGACATGGCGGGCATGAAAAGGGCGAGTGACGCGCGCCTTCCGCGCGGCCGGTCCCGGCGGCGCATCGCACAGGAGCCCGGATTATGCTCTATAACTTTCCCGATGGGGCGCTCGATTTCGATCCCTATGGCCAGCCGCTGTTCGAGGAGGATTGTTGCTTCCTTCCCGCACGGCTCGGCCGCGCCGATGTTCGCGCCGGCATCACCCATGAGGCCCTGATGCGGGTCTGGGGCAGGGCGGACCATGCGCAGCCATCCCGTTTCATCGACGCGTTCGACCCCGCGCTGGACCGTGTCCGCACGGCCATCCAGCAGAAATTCGAGCGCGCCGGGCTGGATCGGAACGGCCGGATCGTCGTGACCGATCAAGACGTCATCGAGCCGTTCGTCTGACGTTTGCCGCTTCGCCCTCCGTCTGCCGCATCGCCCGGAACATTCCGCCCGGCGGTCCGTTCCATGGAGGCAGCACGCCTCCGGCACGGATATGAAGCCATGTTCTTTCGTACTCTCGATACAGCGCTTTCTCATATTGCCGTGCTGGGCAATGCGCTGCCGCGACGCTGTGGCCTCGCGACTTATACCAGCCACAGCGTAGCGGCGCTGCGAGAGACGTTTCCCGAGTTGCGTGTCGACCATTACGCCATGGATGATGGCCAGGGCGTCGCTTATGGGCCGGATGTCGCGATGACGATCCCGGCGGACGATATCTCGGCCTATATCCGCGCCGCCGCCGCCATCCGGCGCTCCGGCGCGCAACTGCTCTGGGTCCATCATGAGTTCGGCATTTTCGGCGGTCCCGCCGGGCGGCATCTGCTTGCGCTGCTGGCTCATCTCGATCTGCCGGTGGTGGTGACGCTGCATACCCTGCTCTCCCACCCGGACCGCGATCAGGCGCGGGTGATGCAGGGCTTGCTCGCGGCGGCCGACCGGGTGATCGTCATGGCGCATGAGGCCGCTCATATGCTGGCCGATCTCTACAAGGTCGATCCGCGGACGGTGCGGACGATCCCCCATGGCGCGCCGGACAGGGCGCTGTGCGAGACGGCACAGCGCAAGGCCGCGCTCGGCCTGGGCGATGGGCCGACCATGCTCACCTTCGGCCTGCTGTCGCCGGGCAAGGGCATCGAGACGGCCATTCAGGCGCTGCCTCCCGTCGTCGCCCGGCAACCGGAGCTGCTTTATCTCGTCGTCGGGGCGACGCACCCGGCGCTGGTGCGCGATCAGGGCGAGGCCTATCGCGAGAGCCTTGCAGCGCTCGCCGCCCGCCTCGGCATGGAGCGGCATATCCGCTTCGTCGATCGCTTTCTCGAAGATGACGAACTGCTCGATTATCTGCAGGCGGCGGACATCTACCTGACGCCTTATGCGGGGGAAGAGCAGATTACCTCCGGCACGCTGGCTTATGCGCTCGCGCTCGGCCGGCCGGTGGTCTCCACCCCTTATGTGCACGCGCGTGAGGCGTTGGCGAACGGCATCGGCACGCTGGTGCCGTTTGGTGACGCCGCTGCCCTGTCCACCGCGCTGATCGATTTGCTGGGCGATCTGAACCGGCTCGCCGAACAGGCACGGCGCGTCTGGCGTGCCGCGCGGCCGACCATCTGGGTGAGAAATGCGAGGGCTGTCATGGATGTGATGAACGACGCGAAGACGAGCCGCCCCGTTGCGTTGCCGGAGCAGCGCAAGGCGGGCGAGCCGTTCCACGTCCAGCTCAACGGCGTCGCCGCGATGACCGATGGCGTGGGCATCATCCAGCACAGCCTCCATGGCGTGCCGGACCGGCGCCATGGCTATTGCATTGACGATAATGCGCGGGCGCTCAAATTGCTGTGCGAGACGCGCGCGGGCGATCCGGCGGCGCGCCTGCACCTCATCCGCATCTATGCCGCCTTCCTCGAACATGCGTGGAATGAGGAGGCCGGCCGCTTCCGCAACTTCATGAGCTTTGACCGGCAATGGCTGGAGGAAGCCGGATCGGAAGACGCCAATGGCCGCGCCTTATGGGCGCTCGGGCGGGCGATGCGGGCCGCGCCGCACGATTTCATCCGTCGCTGGGCAGCCGAACTGTTCGGGCGGGCGCTGCCGCTGGCGGAGCAGCTTCGCTCGCCGCGCGCCATGGCCTTCGCCATGCTGGGCGTCGCCAGCGCGATGGAGGCCGAGCCGGGCCACGAGCAGGGGCGCGCGCTGCTGCGCCGTTCGGCCGATACTTTCTCCCGTCTGCTGGATCAGGCGCAGCGGCCGGACTGGCCATGGTTCGAAATCGTGCTTTCCTACGACAATGCCCGTCTCCCGCAGGCGATGATCGAGGCGGGGCGTGTGCTGGGCGACGAGGCTGTGACCGCCGCCGGCCTCACCACCTTGCGCTGGCTGATGGGGCAGCAGAAAGGGCCTGGCGGGCATTTCCGCCCTGTGGGGACCGAGAGTTTCGGCAAGCCGTTCGCGCCGCCCGCCGCCTTCGATCAGCAGCCGCTGGAAGCCGCCGCGACCATCGACGCCTGCCTCTCCGCCTTCCGGGCGGATGGCGATGCGCGCTGGGTGGAGGCGGCGGAAAGCGCCTTCACCTGGTTCGAGGGCGACAATGATCTTGGCCTGCCGCTTGCCAGTGAGGACGGCGCCTTCTGCTATGATGGCCTGACGCCGCAGGGGGTCAATCTCAACCTCGGTGCTGAATCCATTCTCGCCATGCAGATGGCGCGGCAGGCCATGGCCGAGTTGAGCCGCATGCAGGATGGCACGCCCCAGCTTTCGATCGTGCAATAATCTCAAGCGGGCTTGACGAGACGATCAATGCTCCATCAAAAAGCGCAGCTACGGCCTGACGACAGCGCGGACGGGAGAGCATTGCCGATTTTTCGCAGCCTCGATCAGCGCCTCACCGCGGACCCGTCGCGCGTGGTGGTCCGCCCCTTTCAATTGTCCTGGCACGCGTCCGGCATCGCTTCCAGCCGGGGCGCGAAGCTGGTCAGCGATATTCTGGCGATGGAGAAGCCCGCGGTCGAGCAGGCGCTCGCCAGCGTGCTGCGTGATTTCGAGCAACGGCACTGGCAGATTCGCCGCGTGTTCGAGATGCGGTTCGATCAGGTGGCGCAGGAGCTGCAACTCGACCCGGCGTTGCTGAGCACGGCGCAGCGCCAGCTCATCGGCGCTTATTTCTGTCACGAATACAGCTTCCAGGCGGCGGCGCTGATGAACCCCTCCATCGTGCCGCATCCCGATCAGAGCCATTTGGGCGATGGCCTCGTGCGCTTCATCATGTCGCTCCGCGCGGTGGGGGAGGGGCATATCAGCTCCATCGCCTTTCGTGACGGGCTGGTCGGGCCGGATGGCCGCTTCGCCTTGTCGCCCGAACCGCGCATCGCGACGGCCGCCATCGTGCCGCCGCGCAGGCAGGTTCATGAGGATGGCACGGTCATTGTGGAGCGGGACCGGGATAGCACCCTCTCCGGCACCGTCCTGTTCCCGGTCACGCCGGCTCAGGCCAACGGGCTGGAGGATCTGCGGCTGACGCGGTTCGTCCATGACGACGGCGCCGTCGAGTGGATCGGCACCTATACGGCCTATAGCGGCCGGGCGATCCGCTCCGAGCTTCTGCGCACGCGGGATTTCCGCTCTTTCTCCCTCGTGCCGATGACGGGGACGGCCGCCGTCGACAAGGGCATGGCGCTGTTCCCCCGCAAGATCGGCGGGCGCTACCGCATGGTGGGGCGTCAGGACGGCAAGAACCTCTATCTGCTGGAATCCGATCGCCTCTCGGACTGGTCCGGCGGGGCGCGGCTGCTCGAACCGCGTTACCCATGGGAGTTCGTCCAGATCGGCAATTGCGGCCCGCCGATCGAGCTGGACGAGGGCTGGCTGCTGCTCACCCATGGCGTCGGCCCCATGCGCAAATATGCGCTGGGCGCGGTGCTGCTCGACCGGGAGAATCCCGCCCGCGTGCTGGCGCGCACGCCCGAGCCGCTGCTCGCGGCGGCCGATCATGAGCGGGAGGGCTATGTGCCCAACGTCGTCTATACCTGCGGCGCGCTGCGGCTGGGGGACGTCCTCTTCCTGCCTTATGGGCTGGCGGATAGCTCCGTGGCCTTCGCCTTTGCCGACATCGCCGATATCCTCGGCCGCATGGAATGAGCCGCGCCCGCAGGGGCGGTGCCTTTTGCGGTTGACCATGGCTACTCCGCCTCTCGCTGCGGATAAGCCATGGTTTTGTACTGAAAACGAATATATTGACTAAGTCAAATATATCCTCCATTGCAGCGGCATGACCGGCCGCTGCCGTGAGCGCCGTGTCGGTTGATACGCGGGCCTGGAGGGAAACGAATGCTGGCGCTTTATCATTTCGGTCCAATCGCCAATTCCCTTACGCCGCTCCTCTGCCTCATCGAAAAGGGGCTGGATTTCGAGGATCGCTTCCTGAGCAGCAGGCGCTGGGAGCATCACGCCCCGGCCTTTCTGGAGGTCAATCCCGAGGGCAAGGTGCCCGTCCTGATCCACGACGATCATGTCGTGACGGAATCGACGGTCATCAACGAATATCTGGAGGATGTTTTCCCCGATCGCCCCTTGCGCCCCGCCGATGCATGGGGCCGCGCGCAGCTGCGCGTATGGACCAAGTTTGTTGACGAATATCTCTGCCCCGCCCTGACCGTGATCGGCGCAAACAATGCCTCCTCCTTTGCGAGCGCCATCGACAAGGCGGAGATGCAGGCCATTTTGCAGCGCATGCCGGATCCGGAAATCCGCAAGAAATGGCGGATCGTTTCCAGCGGTGGTTTCGCGCCCGAGCAGCTTGAGGATGCGCGATTGCGGCTGGGGCGTGCGGTCGCGCAGATGGAAGACCAACTCGCCGCCAATGGCGACTGGTTCGTGGGCGATGCCTATTCGCTGGCCGACATCAAGATTTTCTCGATGGCCCCCGGCGTCGAGCGGGTGGCGCCCGATCTCTGCAATGAGGCCGTGTCGCCCCGCGTCCATGCCTGGTTGCGCCGGGTCGAAGCGCGGCCGGCCGTCCAGGCCATGTTCGCGCGCGTGTATCAACGTTGACCGGGCGCAACTTGCCACGCTCCCCCCGGGAAGCCGAAGCGGATTGAAGGCGGATCAAGCCTTCCTCCTATCATCCGTCTTCCGCCAATTATTCGCTACATCTTGCGCCAGGCCAACAGACCACCGGCCATGAGCAGCGCGGCCGCGCCATAGAGGTGCAGGCCCACAGGCGCCCAGCCATGCGCAGGGCCAATGGCGAAGGCGAAAATCTGCGTGAACATAATCGGCGCGAGCAGGCCGGCGAGAGCCTGGATGCCGGCGACCGTGCCCTGCAGGCGGCCCTGCTCATCCTGTGTCACGGCCTGGGTGAGCCGTGATTGCACGGCGGGCGTGACCAGCCCGGCAAGGGCATAGAAAGGCGTGCCGATGGGAAACAACGCCCCATAAGGAACCGTCGCGAAGATCAGGAAGCCGATGGCCACGCCGCCATAGCCGATCATCGCGGCGGCGCGCTCGCCAAAGCGGCCGACGAAGCGCCGGACCAGCAGCGATTGCACCAGCAGATGCCCTGTCCCGGCGAAGGTGAGATAAAGCCCCACCGTCGCCGTCGACCAGCCGAAGCGATAGTCGGTGTAAAGCACGAGCGTGGTCGGCAGGCAGGTTGCGGCCATCATCATCATCGTCAGCACGAGCAGCAGGCCACGGGCTGTCCGGTTCTCGGCCAGCAGGCGGAAGGAACTGACGATACTGGCCTGCGCGAAGCGGAACGGCACGCGCCGCTCCTTCGGTAGCGACTCGGGTAGCAGGAACGCCCCATAGCCCGCCAGCGCACAGCACAAGGCAGCGGAGACCCAGAAGGGCAGGCGCGGGTCGATATTGCCGAGCAGGCCGCCGATGGCCGGTCCAGCCAGGAAGCCGATGGCGAAGGCCGCGCCGGTCCAGCCATAGGCGCCCGCGCGCTCCTTCGCCGGGAGCGAGTCGGCGATATAGGCGTTGACGGCAGGCGCGGAGGCGGAAGTGACGCCGGCGACGATGCGCCCGATCAGCAGCCATGCGATACTCGGCGCGAGGGCCATGAGGAGATAATCCGCGGCAAGGCCGAAGGCGGAGATCAATATGACCCGGCGGCGCCCGAACGCATCGGAGAGGGCGCCGAGCACGGGAGCCGCGAGAAATTGTGCGACGGCAAAAATGGCGGCGAATTCCCCGACATAGGCGGCGGCATGCTCGGTATCGCCGGTGAAGTCCTTCACCAGCATGGGCAACACCGGCACGATGATCATCGACGCCATGGAGTTGAGCAGCGACACCACGGTGATGAGCGCGACAGCGCGCCGCGAGGCCGGAGACATGGCCGTTTGCTTGCGGTCAGCCGTCGTCGCCACGCCCTTGTTCTCCCGGCCTGTCGCTATTGTGGGCTGCCCTGACGGCCTGCCCCGATGATCCGCAGGGGCCTCCTCCCGATGCAGATTTTGCTATGAGAGCTTATTGACTAAGTCAATAAATATCCGTAGCCATAGGGGCAAGCGATGCGGAGGACCGCACGGCGGAGGGGGGACTATGCTGGAAGTCTACACCTGGGAACCCAACGCCAATTCGGGCAAGCCGCTTTTCTGCCTGAAGGAAAAGCAGGTCCCGTTTGTCTTTCATTATATCGACATGGGCAAGCGCGAGCATTTCTCGCCGGGCTTTCTCGCGGTCAATCGCGATGGCACCATACCGGCCGTCGTTCATGACGGGTTCGTCATGACCGAGTCCACGCCGATCATGGAATATATCGACGATGCCTTCGATGGTCCGGCGCTGCGCCCGACCGACCCCTACTGGCGTTGGCGCATGCGGCAGGTGATGCGCTTCATGGATAATCAGGTGGCGCCCTCGCTGGCGATGCTCGCCTCCAACCGGCTGGCGGCGCCGCAGTTCCAGGGCGCCGACCCGGCGGAGTTGAAGCGCGAGCTGCACAGGATTCCGCTGCCCGAGCGGCGAGCGGCATGGGAAAAGCTGATGTTCAACAAGACGCCGCTGGCCGATCTGGCGGAGTCGGCGCGCCGCGTGCGCGAGGCGATCCGCCATTTCGACGCGCTGCTGGCGCAGACGCCATGGCTGGCCGGGCCGGATTTCTCGCTGGCGGATATCAACGTGATCGCCACCTTCTATGGCCTGCCGACCAGCCAGCCCGAGCAGGTCAACGCGCAGGCGACCCCGCATCTGTGGGACTGGCTGCGACGCTGCCATGCGCGCCCCGGCATCCAGCAGGCGTTCCAGCTGGGCAAGGATTATATCGGCCAGCGCGCCGCCGAGGCGCGGGCGCTTCTTGGCGTCCAGGAGGCAGCGGCATGATCGCGCTCTATCATGGCGGCCCGAATGGCTATTCCGCCTCGCTGCTGATCGCCCTTGCCGAAAAAGGGCTGGCCTATGAGGATCATCCGCTCGATCTTGCCGCGTTCGCCCAGCATGCGCCGGACTTTCTCGCGGTCAACCCCGGCGGGCAGGTGCCGGTGCTGCGTGAGGATGGCCGGACGCTGACCGAAGCGTTCTTCACGCTGCTCTATCTGGACGAGCGCTATCCCGATCCGCCGCTTGGCGGGGCCGATCCGCAGGCGCGCTATACGGTGCAGAAATGGGGCAAATATGTGGAGACGCATATCGCGCCCAATCTGGCCATCGTTGACTGGGCGGCACGCGGCCAGACGCCCGATGACGCGGCGCGGGCCGGGTTCGAGCGCCTTCCGGCCGAGCGCCGGGCGCTGTGGGAGCAGGCGCTGGAAGGTTTCTCCGCCGAGGAGGTCCAGGCGGCCCGTGCGGCGCTGGCCAAAGCCGCCGACCGCATTGGCGAGGACCTGACTGGCAGCGGCTGGCTTGCGGGCGATGCCTGGAGCCTCGCCGACATCATCGTCTTTCCGCATGCCGCGCGCTTTGCAGCGCTGGGCATCACCGTGCCGGCCACCATCGCCGATTGGCTGGAGCGCGCCGGGCGGCGCCCTGCTGTCCGTCAGGCGCTCGGCGCGCAGGGCCTCGTGGCGGCCCCTGCCACCATGGGGCCGGAGCGCGGGCGGTGGGGGTGATTGTCGATAATATGAAATAAAATTTTGAATTAAAATGATAATCATGACCGCATAAGCGGCGTGAAAATGGCCAAAGGAGGGATGCAATGAATAAGAGCGTTGCGTTTTGGATGCCCGTGCGTGCCGTCTCCGCATGCAGTCTTACCGCGATTGCGGCGATGCTGCTGCCCGTCACGTCGCTACAGGCGCAAACCGCTGATCCGCAGGCGGATGCGGAGAACGACCGGGGTGTCGGCGACATTGTGGTGACGGCGCAGTTCCGCGAGCAGAATCTGCAGGATGTGCCGATCTCCATTTCGGCGGTGAATGCCGAGCAACTCCAGCAGCGCAGCGTCGCTAATCTGACGGACGTTGCCCGCTCCGTGCCTAATGTCGAGATGCAGCAGGGCAATTCAGGTTATGGCAGCAATACCAACCAGGCCTATATCCGCGGACTGGGGCAGGCGGACTTCCTCGCCACCTTCGAGCCGCGCGTCGGCTTCTACATTGACGACGTCTATTTCGCGACGACCTTCGGCGCGGTATTCGATGTGCTGGACCTCGACCGGATCGAGGTGCTGCGCGGCCCGCAGGGCACGCTGTTCGGGCGCAACTCGGTAGGCGGCGCGATCCGCATCATCTCGCGCAAGCCGCGCGGCGACAATAGCGGCTATGTGGAGGCGACCTATGGCAGCCTTAACCGCTATCAGGTGCGCGGCGCGGTCGACCTCGGTCTGGTCGAGGACGTGCTGGCCCTGCGCCTCACCGCCAGCGCGCGCGGGCAGGATGGCTGGGTCGACCTGCTCGATTACAAATGCGCCAATCCCACGCTGGGCAATGACAATGTCGGCGGGCTTGGCCAGGGGCCGGTCAATCATAGCTGCAAGCGCGGCACGCTGGGCGGGAGCAAGAATTATAACGCGCGTGGCTCGCTGCGCTGGCAGCCTTCCGCCACCGTCGACGTCCTGCTGCAAGGCGATTATCTCAAGGAGAATAGCGAAAGCCCGGCCGAAGGGATCATCAAGACCAGCCTCAGCCTCGATAACCCGGAAACCGGCGTTTCGGGCGGCGCGACACGCGAAGGTTTCGATCGCACCCAGGACAATGGCCTGGCGCGCTGGTTGAGCGGCATCGGCACGAGCTATTATGGCTTCGACGTATCGACGCCGGAAAAGATGCAGCAGGTCGCCGACAGCTTCGCCTCGCCCTATCCGGCGAGCAGCTACGCCTCCTACGGCAATGCCCGCGTCGGCTACCACAACCCGCCGGAAGGCTCGTTCAAGGCCTATGGCGCCTCGCTCAATATTGATTGGGACATTTCCGAGGCGCTGCATCTCACCTCCATCTCCGCCTATCGCAAGTCCGAGGGCGTGTTCGGCCAGAGCCTGCTGGCGGTGCCGGTGGAAGAGGTGCGCCAGTCCGTCTCAAGCCGGCAGATCAGCCAGGAAGTGCGCCTGCTCGGTAATCTGTTCGACGGCCTGGTCGATCTGACGCTGGGCGGCTTCTACATCAACACCAAGGGCACCAACCCGTCGCGCGTGCAGACCGAGGGCTTCACCAACGCGCTGGATTTCTACGGGGACGATCAAAATACGCTGAAGGCCTTTGCCGCATTCGGCGCGGTCGATCTGCATCCGACCGAGAAGCTCACCATCTCCGGCGGCCTGCGCTATTCGGATGAGCGCAAGACCTATCGGTTCGACCGCGATTATTCGCCCTCCGGCCTCAGCGTCATCAACTTCGTCTTCGTCGGCCGCAATCACGATACGCGCGTCAACCCGCGCGTGGCGCTGGGTTATGAGGTCAATCCCGATCTCAACCTTTATGCTTCATGGTCCACCGGATTCACCGCCGCCGGCTTCAATGCCCGGCCGTTCGGCCCGACCTCGGTGTTCGCGCTCGATCCCGAGAATGTCCAGTCGTTCGAGCTGGGCTTCAAGAGCCAGTTCCTCTACCGGAAGGTGCGCCTCAATGCGGCGGTCTATCAGACCGAGTTCGAGAACATCATCGGCACGACGCGCGGCGACGCCACCTCGCGCTGCCCCGGCGCGCCGTTCTGCAACGCCAATATCGGCGATGCGCGCATCAAGGGGTTCGAGGCCGAACTGCAACTGCGCCCGGTGAGCGACCTGATGATCGCCGCGAACCTTGGCTACACCGATTTCCAGTATAAGAAGCTGGTCGCCAACGTGCAGGGCCTCACGCTGGACAGCCCCAACACGCGCGTGCCGGATTGGAACGCGAGCGGCAGCATCCAATATGATCTCAACCTCGCCAATGGCGGCCGGCTGACGCCGCGGGTGGATGTGAGCTATCGCTCGCGCATCTATTATTCCACCTCGCGAACGAACGTCTCCGCCCAGCAGGCGCCCTATGCGCTGGTCAATGCCCGGCTGACCTACGCCATGCCGGGCGATGGCTGGTCGCTCTCCATCGCGGCGACCAACCTGTTCGACAAATTCTATTATACCACCTTGACGGATCAGCGGGAAAGCTTTGGGTTCCTGAGTGGAACCATCGGGCGCCCGCGCGAAATCTTCGCGACGGTCAGGAAAGAATTCTGACGGCGGGAGAGGCTGAACCCGGACGGTCGCACGGATGGGAAACCATGAAAATAGCCTGAAAGACAGGCAGGTTCGGAGGCGGGGATGACGAACGGGAGCAGGGCAGGGACGCAAGCCGACCTTGGCGGAGCGGGCGCGGTGGAAAGCAATGGCGGCTTCCCGCCCGCGCGGCAGGGCTGGTACGCCGTGTCCATCCTGGCGGTGACGACCACCTTCGCGCTGCTCGATCAGGGGATCATCGGCCTGCTCATCCAGCAGATAAAACGGGATTTCACGCTGACCGATACGGAGGCCGGGCTGCTGCTCGGCCCCGCTTTCGTGATCTTCTACGCCTTTCTGGGCCTGCCGCTGTCCCGTTTCGTCGATCGCTCCAACCGCACGATCATCATCTCCATCGGCATCTTCGTGTGGAGTATTGCCACGGCGATCTGCGGGCTGGCGTCCAGCTTCATCCACCTGTTCCTCGCCCGGATCATGGTGGGGGCGGGGGAGGCGATCAACGGGCCGGCGAGCTACTCCATCGTTTCCGACTATTTCCCGCGTGACAAGCTGCCGCGGGCCATCGCTACCATGCAGATCGGCTCGGTGGCGGGCGGCGGCCTTTCGATGCTGCTGGGCGGCGCGATGATCTGGATCATCGCCACCGTCGGCAGCCCGGACCTGCCGCTGGTCGGCGTGCTGCGGCCCTGGCAGGTGGTGTTCATCGCGGTCGGCCTGCCCGGCGTGCTCGTCTCGCTGCTGATGCTGACGGTGAAGGAGCCGCCGCGCCACGGCTTGCGCATGGACCGGGAGAAGGTCGGCTTCTGGAAGGCCATGGGCTATCTCGGCACGCATTTCGCCATCTTCGGGCCGATGTTCATCGGGTTGACGCTCGGTTCGCTGGATGGTGGAGGCCGCGCATGGGGCGCGGCCTTCTTCGAGCGCACCTATGGCTGGTCGCCAGCGCAATATGGCCTGACCTCCGGCCTGTTGCAGATCGCGCTGATGCTGATCGGCCTCTATATCGGCACCAGGCTGGTCGAGGCCATGCTCAGGCGCGGGCTGGAAGATGCGCCGATGCGGCTCGTCATCTATTGCCGGCTGGCCGCGCTGCCCGCCGCCATCGCCATGCCGCTGATGCCGGACCCGTGGCTGGCCCTGGCCTTCTCCGGCGTGGGGATGCTGACGCTGGGCATGAGCGGCCCGTCACTCAACGCCGTGCTCCAGATCGTCACGCCCAACCAGATTCGCGGGCAGGTGACGGCGCTTTACCTGTTCATCTATTTCATTGTTGGCTCGGGCCTGTCGCCGCTCGTGACCGGCATGGTGACGGACTATGTGTTCACATCGCCGGACGATCTGCGCTGGTCCATCCTGCTGCTGCACGTCATCTTCCTGCCGACCGCGCTGATCGTCACCTGCCTGGGCTGGAAGCCGTATCGGGAAGAGGTCCGCCGCCTGAACCGCGACGATCCGCAGCCCGTTTCATGAGGAGGGGATATCCGATGAGGACGTTGTTCGCGCTCACCGCGCTGGCGCCATTGTGCGCCCTGATCCCGCTGGCGACGGCGCCGGCCATGGCCCAGACGGCGATGCCGCAGCCGGCCTCGCCGATCCTGAACGCGCCGCCCAACGCGGTGCCGGCCGTGGCGCTGCCCTGCACTCGCGCCTGCATGGAGAGGCTGGCGGACAGCTTCCTCAAGGCGCTGGCCAGTCGCAACCCGCAGGCGCTGCCGCTGGCCGGGACGATTCGCTATACCGAGATGGGGCAGGAGCTGGCGCTGGGCGACGGCCTGTGGGGCACGGCGAGCGACGTCGGCAATTACCGCAACGTCTTTGCCGATCCGCAGAGCGGCCAGATCGGCCTGTTCGCGACGATGAAGGAGAATGGCAAGCCGTTCGTCATGGGCGCGCGGCTCAAGCTGGAGCTGGGCCGCATCACCGAGATCGAGGTGGTGCTCTACCGCAGCGGCACCGGCCCGGCCTGGAATGACAATGGCGTGCTGGAGCTGGACAAGTCCGGCAAACCCAAGGACTTCTGGACCGCCGCGCCGCCCCCCGGCCAGCGCCTCAGCCGGCAGGAGTTGGTTGCCGCCGCCAATTCCTATTTCGACAGCCTCCAGAACAATGACGGCAAGAAGCAATATCCCTTCACCGACGATTGCGACCGGCTGGAGAACGGCGTTTTCACCACCAACAACCCCGGCACCGTCCGCATGGGGGATGTCGATATTGGCGGCATGGGCTGCCGGGAGCAATTCGAGACGGGCCTGTATGGCGTGGTGACGCGCATCCATCACCGCCGCTTCCCGGTGGTGGACGAAGAGCGGCAGATCGTCTTTGCGCTCGGCGTGTTCGACCATGCGGGCACCATCCACGAGCTGACCATGCCCTCGGGCAAGAAAGTCTCCACCGGCATGTTCAGCAAGCCTTCCAGCATCCTCATCAGCGAGGCCTTCAAGATCAAGGGCAAGCTGATCCAGAAGGTGGAGGCGGTGGGCGCAAGCGTGCCCTATCACATGCATCCTGGCTGGGAAGAGCGCTGAGGCGGTGGCATTGATGGAGCTGGCGGGCCGCAATGCCTTCATCACCGGCGGGGCGAGCGGCATCGGCCTCAGCATGGCCAAGGCGTTCGTGCAGGAAAAGTTCGACAAGATGCTCCGCTCGCTGCCCACCACGCCGGACGACCTGCTCTAGTGAAGGATCTGGCGATGTTCACCAGCAACCCGATCTACAGGGATGATGCGTAGAGGGCGTGCGTTGGAGTGGAACGAAGCGCTCCCGAAAGCACATGTCTGGCTCAAAATAAGCGGGCGGCCTCTTGCGGCGATCTTTGTTCAACCTCCGTTCGGGTCGAGCGTAGTCGAGACGCGTAGAGCACCGCACGCTTGATTGTGCTCGACCCGAACGCAGTCCCAAGAACAAAGCCCCCCTTACGCATCGCGATAGATCGGGCTGCCCACCAGATTGGGGATCAGGTCCAGCGCCGCCTGTTCGCGCGCCTCGTCATGGCCGATGGCGCGCTGGATCGCCGCGAAGCGCTCCTCGATGCCGGGGCGGAACTCCGGCGCGGTGAAGATGTAGAGCGCGTTGTCGCGGATGCCCCGCAACACCATCTCGCCGGCCTCCTCGGGCGAGGCGGTGAGGGCGGCGAGCCGCGCGCGGTCCGCCTCGCTGAATGAGAAGCCCGGCCCCGGCGTGGCCGCCCCGTCCTCCTGCGCCACCGCGAAGCGCTCCGGCCGGGTTTTCTCATAGTCGCGAATGTTGCTGCGCACGCCGCCGGGGCAGAAGGCCGAGACGCCGATGCCCTCCGGCGCCAGCTCGGCGCGCAAGGCCTCGGAGAAGCCGACCACCGCAAACTTGGTCGTCACATAGATGCCCGCCCCGCTATATTGCAGGATGCCGGCCATAGAGGCGGTGTTGACGATATGGCCGCCCTCGCCGTGCCGGCGGATGCGCGGCAGGAACAGATGCACGCCGGTGAAGATGGCGTTGAGGTTGATATCGACGGCCCAGTCCCAATCCGCATAGCTGGCCTGACCGATGCCGCGTGCAAGGCCGATGCCGGCATTGTTGCAGAGAATATGGACCTTGCCGAACGCCGCCTCCGCCTTATCTGCCGCCGCCGCATAAGCGGCGCGGTCTGTCACATCGAGCTGCATCAGGCGCACGCGGTCGCTCATGCCCTCCGCCCGCAGCACGGCCTCCGTTTCGTCAAGATGGTCGCGGCGCAGGTCGGCGACGATCACGTTCATGCCGGCCCGCGCGAACATTTGCGCCATGCCCAGCCCAATGCCACTCGCGCCGCCGGTGACGAAGGCGGTCTTGCCCTCAAGGTCCTTCATGGCTCGTCTCGTTCCTTTCCGTTTGGGAGCATGTCCCGCCTTGAGCCGGGTGAGGCACGCTAGCTCTCAGCGCCCGGTCGCGGGCGTCCAGCCATCGCCCAGCCCATAGGGCAGGGTGACGAACGGAAACGCCTCGACCTCATGGATCTTGCCGCCGCGAATGCCGAATGTCTCCACCGTCACGAGGTTGAGCACCATGGCGATGCCCGGCCGATCGGCGCCGATGCTGCCTGGCGCGGTCGGGCGCTTGGTGCCGTCATGCACGAACAGCGGCAACACCGCGACCAGCCCTTTCTGCTCGTCGATCACCATGCGGCGCGGCCAGATTTTCTTCATCCCCGCGAAGATGCCGGTGTTCACCTGCTCCTCGCAGGTCATGGTGCTGAGCCGGGAGAAGATGCGGCCCATCTCGGTCGAGGTGTCCGGCAATTGCGGGGAGGGGGAGGCGCGACCGGGCGTCTTGTTGGCGACCGTCTGGTAGCCCTGTTCGTAGCGCACGCAGTCCGGCGCGAAGGCGGCGATGCGGCCGTCTTCGCCGGTCAGCGCATCGAAATAGGAGTGGGCGACATAGTTCAGCATTTCCCGTGAATCGCGCTGCGCCGCCGGCACGTCCGCCAGCAGGGTGGGGCGCGGCCTGGCGAGCAGCTCCATCGCCTGCGGGGCCACGTTGCGGTCGATGAGCTGCTCGACCTCGGTAATCATCCGCCGGTCGATCTTGAGGCGGATGGCGACCATGGCCGGCTTGCCCTCGACCATATAGACGAGCTGCATGACAAGCTCGCCGAGTAGCGGATCGGCGACGTCGATGCGGTAGCCATTATGCTTGATGTCCGCGCGCCACAGCACGCCTTCGCCCAACGCCATATGGCCGGTATTCTCGGTGACGAACACCTCCTGCGCCAGTGGCAGCACGGCGGGGGTCTTGTTCTCCATCGCGCGCAGATACTGCGTGCCGAAGTCGACCAGGCAGGCCCGGTCGCACGGCTGCACCCGCTTGGGATCGAAGGGCTGCTTATACCAGGGTTTTGCCGCCGCCGTGCCAGGCTGCTGCGCCTGCGCCGCAATGGGCGTGAGGGCCGTGGTCAGGCCCAGAGCTGTCCCCAGAGTCATCATGGCCCGGCCGATTAGCTGCTTCCTCATGTCCCCCTCCTTCATGCTGGCCTGTTCCACCGGAGAGCGACATTGCCATTCTCTCCTGCTGCATGTGCGGACTGACGGGCCGATCAAAACCCTTCTGCCGGTTCCGTCAGCTCAGTCCGCATCAATCGCATCGGCAATCGCTTTCGCCTCTGCCGTCATCTGCGCGCGCCGTTCCTCGCCCGCTTTGCGGACCGGGTCGATCTCGAAATCGGTCGGGAAGGCGTCCAGCATCTCCGCGAAATAGGCGGCGACTTCCTCCCGGAACTCGCCATGCGGGAAGATATACGGCTCGTTGCGCTCGATCGCCTCGACCACGCGCTGGCCCAGCGCATCCGGGTCCATGCCATGCGCGATGCTGTCGCGCTGCTCGTGCGTCTGCTCGCCGGTGGTGGCGGCCTGCCGGTAGCGGTCGCCCGCCGTCATCGCGCGGGTGCGGGTCATGCCGGGGCAGAGCACCGATGCGCCGATGCGATAGGGGCCAAGCGCCAGCCGCAGCGCGTCCGTCATGCCGCGAACGGCGAATTTGGAGGTGGCGTAGATGCCCGCGAACGCCGGCACCGGGATCATTCCGGCCATGGAGGAGGTGTTGACCACATGGCCGCCTTGCCCATGCGCCTTCATGCCCGGCAGGAAGCTCACCAGCCCGTTGACCGTGCCGCCGATGTTGACGTCCAGCACATAATCCCAGTCCGCATAGCTGGCCTCGTCAATGGGGTTGCGCTGGCTCACGCCGACATTGTTGCAGAGCAGATGCACGGGGCCGAAGATGCGCGCCGTCTCCTCGGCCGCCGCCGCCATGGCAGCCCGGTCGGCAACGTCGAGCTGGATCTGATGGAGCCGGTTCTGCCCGTGCAGCAGCGCGGCGGCCTCATCGAGATGATCGCGCATCAGGTCGGCCATCACCACATTCATGCCGCGCGCCAGAAACGCCTTCGCCATGCCAAGGCCGATGCCGCTGGCACCACCGGTCACGAATGCGGTCCGCCCTTCAAAAACCTTCATATGTCCTCTCCCGACACCTTGCGTCCGAAGGGGCGACAAGGTGCCATATTCCCCTTATAAGGCGTTCTTCCGCTGATTAACCCTATTATTTGACAATGTCAAAATAGGTTGAAACGATCATACAGAGGACGCATCCTTGGAACGGGCCGCAACAATGCCGAACGAAAACGTGGATAACGCAGTCAGCCCCGCAGCGCCCATGCGCGGCGTCTTCACCTTCCGGATCATCGGCTTGCTCGATCTGCTCCGGCGCAGCGGCACATTGGCGCACCGGCGCACCTTCGACCTGTCCGGCATCGAGTGGCGGATCATGTCGCAGGTCGGCGACCATGCGCCGCTCTCGCTCAACGATCTGGCGGATCTGCTCAATCTCGACCGGGGGCAGGTCAGCCGCGCGGTCAAGGCGATGAAGGAGCGCGGCCTGCTCAGCAGCCGCCGCCGCCCCGGCGGTCCCGCCATCGACATCACCCTGTCTCATGAGGGCAAGACGCTGCATCAGCGGATGGTCGCCCTCGCCGTCGAGCGGAACGAGTTTCTCGTGGGCGATATCCCGGATGACGAGATCGCCCGCGTGTCCGAGGTGCTGGATCGGGTCAAGCAGAAGGCGCAGATTCTGCTCGATCAGGAGCGGGCAGCCGGCTCGGCGGAGAGCGACGAAGGCTGATCACCACGGGGCGCCGTCCCTCGTGCGCCTGTATCGTTCCGGCCCGGACTGGATTGTCCGGCCTGCGCGATCCGAGCGGAAAGTAAGGTCGATCAGACGCGGATGGGAGCGCCTCCCCGGCGGAGACGCTCCCATCCATGCTCATCTGGGGCGGCGGGGAGCGAACCCCGCCGCCGCGCAGGATCAGAAATCATATTGCAGCGTCAGGCCGACTTCGCGCGGCCGGCCGCGCACTTCGGTCAAGGCGCTGCGCGGCGGTGCGGCCGGGCCTACGCCTGAGCCGGAATCCCAATAGCCGCCGCCGAAGCGCTGGGCATAAACCGCATATGTGTTGTCCAGCAGGTTGTTGGCGAACGCCGTGATCGTCACCGGCAGCTTGGCCAGCGCGAACTGGATGCGGGCGTTGACGAGACCATAAGCCGGCAGGGTGTAGGCGGAGTCCGTCCCTTCGGTCGGGTGGGTCGCCTGCTTGCCGACATAGGCATAGTTGAGGTTCAGCGTCGCCTTCCCGAATGCGCGCTCCATCGTATAGGTCGCGCCCACATTGAAGGTGGGGGAGGGTGCATCGGGGAAGAGGTTCACGGTCCCCGCCGGCGGGTTTTTGAGCGTCGGATCGGTGATGCCGCCGCTCGCATCGAGGGTGAAATTGTGCGCGAGCGCAAGTTGGGCGTCCAGCTCGATACCCTTGATGCGCACATCGCCCTGGTTCTGGACGAGGATCAGGAAACCGACCGGGCACTGCGAGCCGCCCGGCGCGATGTTGGCCAGCGCCCCCGTCCCGCACGTTACCTGAGTCGCCGCCTGCCGGTTGGTATAATCCATGATGAAGGCCGTCGGATTGAGCCGCAGCTTGCGGTCGAACAGGCTCAACCGAAGGCCCGCCTCGTAGTTGACGACTTTCTCGTTGGGGATCGGTTTGATGCCCGCGCTCTGGGCCGGGCCGGTCGCATTGTTCGCCGCCGTCCAGCTTACGATGGTGTAGCTATATTGGCCGGCCTTATAGGCCTTCGAGATCGTGCCATAGGCCATGATGTCGTCGGTGAAGTGATAGTCGATGGTCCCGCGATAATCGAGCGCGGTGAAGGTGTCGCCGGCGCTGACGCTGGTCGATGTCGTCCCCGGCGCGGGCGTGAAGTCGGACGCCGGGAAGCGGGTCTGGCTATAGTGCTTCTTGTCCCAGGCCTGCCTGAGTCCGCCGGTGATGTTCAACCGGTCGGTCGCATGCAGGGTGGCGCTGAGGAACAGGCCGTAAGAATCAGAGCGCTGCTCGGTGAAGGTGTCGGCAATGCGGAACAACCCGCCATCGGCATCGGGCGGTGTGCCCGGATTGGCGGGATAGGCGCTCGTTCCGCGCCGCGTGACGGTGTTGTTGGGCGCGAACGACTTCTCGTGGAAGTAATTGGCGCCGGTCACGACATCCAGCGCGCCGTTGAACAGCCCGGCGTTGAGCTGCAGTTCCTGATAGAAGACGTCCGACGAGACATTCTCGCCGCGCCGCTCTGTGCCGAGGCCCTGATAATCCGAGACGCCTGTGTGCCGGAGCTGCGAGTAGCCGGATACCGAACTCACGCTAACCGTATCGCTGAGGTCGATCCCCAGATTGAGGTCGGCCTGCCAATAGTCGCTGTTCACATGCTGGTTGCAGGCTTCGTCATAATCGGGATCGAAATCGTCCATCAGGCAGATGTCGGTCGCCGTGAAGGCGTTCTTGACGATGCGCGGATCATTATAGGCGGCGAGCGGCGCCTGACCGGCGGCCTTGAATGAATCGTTGATCCAGTCGCCATAATTGCCCTGGACATAGCCCTCGATGCCGGGGCGCATGTCGAACTCGGTCATCACGTTCGGCGTGCCGTTCGATTTCGAGTTGCTGTAGAGGAAGCCCAGCGTGGCATAGAAGCCCGAGCCACCATCGTAGCGCGCCTGGACGCGGCCGATGACGTCGCGCTGGGCGCCGAGCATGGTCGTGCCGCGGCGGACGAAGCCATCCTGATCGAGATAGGCGCCCTGTGCGCGAATCGCGAGGCCCTCGCCGAGCGGCAGGTTGATCATGCCGACAAGGTCATGCCGTTCCATGCTGCCGATCGTGCCGCGAATATATCCTTCGGTGTGGTCGGTTGGCTGCTTGCTGAAGATGCGGATCGCACCGCCGGTCGAGTTGCGGCCGAACAGGGTCCCTTGCGGACCACGCAGCACCTCGATGCGGTCGATATCGAGCACGCGCAGCACGGCGCCACTGGTGCGCGGCATATAGATGCCGTCGATATAGAGGCCCACGCCCCGCTCGCCGGTGGTGCCGCCCCCGCCGCCGATGCCGCGAACGACGAAATTGGCCGAGTTGTTGCCACCCCCGCGTGAAGGAGTGATGCTGAGGTTTGGCGTGAAGGTGGACAGGTCCTGCAGGTCCTCAATGCCCTTGGCGGCGACGGCCTCGGGCGTGACGGCCACGATCGACAGGGGCGTATCCTGCAGATTTGTTGCGCGCCGCTCGGCGGTGACGATGATGTCCGTTATCCCGTCGCTCGCGGCCTCGGCCGTTTGAGCCTGGAGGGCTGCGCCTTGCAGGCAGAACAGCGTGGCGGTTGTGGCGAGGGCAGCAGCCCTCAGCGTGCCGGCGCGGGGCGCCGGCAGATATGGCTTTCCGATCAAGATCCTCTCCCCGTTTTTCCTGTCGGCTGTTGCCTCCGAAGGATCGCGGCCAGCACCGCGACAGGAGAATCGCTATCAGACATTATTGACAGAATCAAACGAATGATTGATTTCTCAATTTGTTGATTCGATGTAGTCCATTGCTGGAATAGGGCTGTGTCAGATCCTGGGGAGAGGAGATTGGCATGAAGGCGGCACGCGAATCTGTGCGGCTTGTGAGCGGGCGTAAGATGCGGTGCCTCTGCATGGCGGTGGCCTGCGCGGCGTTCGCTGTCTCGACCGTGCAGGCGCAAACGCGCGATCGGGATCGCAGGCTGACGACCGAGGAACTGGACCAGTTGCAGCACAAGCATCCGGGTCTTCCAGGTGCGCTCGATCCCGCCAATCTCGCCAAGCCGCGCCCCAAGGCGCCGTTCGATATGACGGGCACCTGGTTCGTCGATCTGAGCGAAGGCTTCAACAAATTCATGTTCGGGCCGCCCTATCCCGAATTTTACGCGGAAGGTAAGAAGGCGCTGGAGGAGGGCGCGGCGGCGCGGGCGCGCGGCGAGAATTATCGGGACAGCATCGGCCAATGCTACCCGGCCGGCATGCCGATGATCATGACGCGCGTGTGGCCGGTGATGTTCGTCCAGCTACCGACTGCGGTCTATATGGTGGCGGGCTTCACCAACAGCTTCCGCACCATCTATCTCGATGGGCGCACCCATACCGATCCCGATATCTACGTGCCGACCTATAATGGCGAGTCCATCGGCAAATGGGAGGGCGATACGCTCGTCGTCACCAGCAAGGGGTTCGAAACCGACCATCACTGGATCGATGTCGGGCTGCCGATCAGCGAGGAATTCCAGATCGTCGAGCGGATCAAGATGGTCAACAGCGGGAATACGCTGGAGATCGAATATATCATGACCGATCCCAAGATGTGGAAGGGCGAGTGGCGCAACACCAAGCGCTGGGACCGCGTGCTGGAAAGCGACATCGGCGAAGTGGAATGCACCGAGGCGCGCAATGCCAACCTGCCCGGCACCGACCGGGGCCAGGAAGCGCTTGATGACGCAGACGAGCAGCAGAAATGATGCGAAAGGAACGGACGGACATGTTTTGGAAGACCATGCTGCGCGGCGGTGCGCTGGCGACAGTGCTGGTCGCGGCGTCCGTCGGCGCCCATCACAGCTTCGCCATGTTCGACCAGACCAAGACGGTGACGCTGAAAGGCGCCGTGGTCGAGTTTCAATGGACCAACCCGCATGCGTGGATCGAGCTGGATGTGCCGCGCGGGAGCGCCACGGAGCGCTGGGGTATCGAGTTGAACAGCCCGAACAACCTCACGCGGCAGGGCTGGCGGCGTTCCACCTTGAAAGCCGGCGACAAGGTGACGGTCACCATCAACCCCCTGCGCAACGGCAAGAAGGGCGGCCTCTTCAACACCATCGTGCTGCCGAACGGCAAGATGCTGGGTGGTGAGAGGGCTGTCGACGGCAAGGCCATCAACGTGCCGACCGCAGACTGAGGAGAGCCGATCATGCAGATGAAATGGCTGGCAGGCCTCGCCATGGGAACGCTCGCGACCGCGACGATGGCCCATCACAGCTTTTCCATGTTCGACATGAAGAAGGAAGTGACCACAAAAGGCGCGGTCACCGACTTCAAATGGACCAATCCGCACGCCTGGATGCACGTCGACGTGGCAGACGCCAAAGGCGCGACCACGAACTGGGCGATCGAGATGACCAGCCCGAACAATCTGGTCAGCGTGGGGTGGCGTCGTTCTTCACTGAAGGTGGGTGATAAGGTGACTGTGACCTATCACCCGCTGGTCAATGGGAAGCCTGGAGGGTCGCTCGTCCGGGTTGTGCTGCCGGATGGCAAAGTGCTCGAAAACAAATGACAAGCAAGAGCGCAGACAGGGAGGGGTGACAGAATGAAGCATTGGGCCGCGCCATTGGCGGCGCTTGTGACCATGGGCCTTGCCGCGCCCTCCGCCGCGCAGCAACCGGCGCCGAGCGCGATGCCTCAAAATGTGGTGCCTGATAAGGTGTGGCCCGCTTCAGCCGAGCAGGTGGACTATGCCGCGCTCCAGACGTTGCCGGACTGGCGCGGCATATGGGCTCCCGTGCTGGGCGGCGCGTCCAAGCCGGAAATCCCGCAGCTCAAGGGCAAGTATAAGACACATTATGATGAGATACAGACACTCATAAAGACCGGTGATCCGGAAGCCTTGCTCAAGGTGGAACGCCGCGCTTCGGCCTGTGAGCCGCCGGGCATGCCGGGGATCATGACGCAGCCCTATAATCTCGAATTCCTGTTCACGCCCGGGCGCGTCACCGTGATCCAGGAAGCCTATATGCAGGTGCGGCGTATCTTCACCGATGGGCGGCCGTTGCCGGAAGATCCCGACCCGACCTATAATGGCAATTCGATCGGCCATTGGGAGGGCGATACGCTGGTCGTCACCACGAACGGCTTGCGTGACGGGGGCACGATGGGCCGCTGGGGCATCACCTATAGTGACAAGGTGAAGCTGACGGAGCGCATGCATCTCGACCCGGCGAACAAGGATATCCTGATCGTCGAGAACACGTTCGAGGACCCGGAGGCGCTCGCCGCGCCGTGGCATTCAGTTTACAAATTCAAGCGCGAGCGCGGCTTCGATCAGATTGAGTTCGTCTGCGCGCAGAATGACCGCAACCCGATCAACGAGGAGGGGGAGGTCGAATTCCTCGGCGTGGGGGATTAGGCCGTTCTTGTTCGGGATATGGCCTGATCGGGACAGGGCGCGCGAGGTGGCTGCGGCCGCTGGAGCGTCGTGCCTTGGCTGGGCAGGGGCGTGCGGTCGTTAGATCATCATGCTGTGGTCAGATGGAGCGCGGCCTTAGCGGCCGGGTGTGAGAGGCGGTGGCCTTGTTAGCTCCCTTCCAGTCGCACGAACTTGTGCGAAGGCGGAAGGCGAGGGATCGCGAGTTGCCCATATGCCCTCGGCTCCTGCTTTCGCAGGAGCACTGCTTCCGCCTAGGCTGGATCGACTTCAGCTCTGGAGGCCTGCAAATGGTGGCTTCCCGCGCCGCCGGTGTTCGCAGGCCTCTCGTCCAATGGGTTTCGGGTTACGAAGGCGCGGGCTATGGTCAGCCCGTCGCCGCTGCCCGCCTTTCCCGCTTATTCCTTCGGCGTCAGCCTGAGCAGGCGGGCGTCGGGGCCGTCCTCCAGCAGCCAGAGGGCGCCATCGGGGGCGACGCGCACCGAGCGGATGCGGGCACCCATCTCCCACCGGTCGGCCTTGGATGCGTTCTCGCCGTTGAGGGCGACTCGCTCCAGCGCCATGCCGGAGAGGCCGGGGATGAACAATGAATTGCGCCAGGCAGGGAACAGGTCCGCATTGTAATAAGCCAGCGCGGCGGGCGCGAGCGAAGGGTTCCAGAAGACCTTGGGCGGCTCGTAGCCGTCCCCGGCGTTGTGATCGGGAATGTCGCTCTTGTCGTAATTGCTGCCGTTGGATGCCTTGGGCCAGCCATAGTTGAGACCCGGCTTGACGAGGTTGACTTCATCGCCGCCGAGCGGACCCATTTCGACCTCCCACAAGCGCCCATCCTTGTCGAAGGTGATGCCCAGCAGATTACGGTGGCCATAGGACCAGATAGCGGGATGGAAACCCTTGGCGGCGAGCGGATTGCCGGTGGCCGGCGTGCCGTCCAGATTGAGGCGCAGCACCTTGCCGAGCGTCGATTTGGGGTCTTGCGCCGGGTCGCCCTTGGCGCGCTCGCCATTGGTGAAGAAGAGATATTTATTGTCCGGCGAAAAGGCGATGCGGCCGGACCAGTGCGCGCCACTCTCGATATAAGGCGTCGCGCGGAAGATGACCTTCATGTCCTTGAGCGCAGGCGCGCCCTGATCGAGCGTAGCGGTGGCCAGGGCGACGCCGTTCGTCTTGCCTTCGCCGGCCTCCGCGTAGCTGAAATAGATTTTATTGCTGGTCGTGAAGTCCGGCGCTGGGACCACATCCATCAATGAGCCTTGGCCGGTGCTCACCACCGCGGGCGTGCCGGTGACGGTCTGTTTGGTGCCGCTTGCGGGATCGAACAGGATCATCGCCCCTTGCTTCTGGGTGATGAGCATCTTGCCGCCCGGCAGGAAGGCCATGGCCCAGGGTGCGTCGAACGTCCCGGCCGCCGTGATCGCGAAGGGGCGATCCGCCTCATTGGTCTGCGCCTCGCTGGGGCTGGAGGCGCCGGAGCAGGCCAGCAGCGTGAATGACAGGGTGCAGGCAAAGCCGAGCATGCGCGCGTTCATGGCATCAGGTCTCCATATAATATGGCGTGATGGCCGGACGATAACCGCAAGAAGCATGCGATGATAGGGACTGAACCGGAAACGCGGCTTGGCTGATCTGGCTGTCGCGCCAGACACATCGCGCCCGGCGCCGGCATCGCCCGTGATCCGGGGAGGAGGACCAGCCAACCCCATGCGATCTGTCCGACCCGCCGCAAGCCGATGGTCGATGATGGCAGGGTGGCCGCGCTTCAACTGAACATTTCCAACCACCATGCTTGAAAAACAGGTTTCGATCCCCATCTGCCGGGCATGGCACGGTATGAAACTTCTTTTCCCGGCACGGGGCGCCTGACGATCCTCATCTAGCCGGACGTGCGCCTCGCCCGCGTTCACGTCCGGAGCAGGCATGAGCGGCGGCGTTCCCCACTTTGGGCGCATGGCGCCGTTCCCCTCGATGCAGGGCGATCTCCCTTTATCAGCAGCAGGCTGTGCGCCGCTCCGGCGACCGCCTTGCCGCGTCTTTTGGAGACCGGACATGACGACCGATTATTTCCCCCGCGCCAGGCAGCCATCGGCGCTGGCCCTCCAGGCCGAAGCGTTGATCGCGCGCTATCCGGCGCTCAGCGAGCATGAGTTGGCGACCCTCATCGACATTTTCCCCTATGTGTCGATCCTCGACAGAGGACTGATGTCCGCCGACCCGCGACTGGCCGAGAAGCTTGCGGCCTTCCACCGCGACCACGGCCGCAGGATGAAAGCGCCGGGCACGGCGCTGATCCTGTTCCTGGCCTTCCCGACACTGGTCGCCACCGGGCTGCTCTGGTGGCTGTTCACCTGATCCCTCGCACGGCGAGCGCAAGCGCGCCGTCTTCCACATTCGTTCGCAGGCGCACGCACGCGCCGTTCATGAAAGGAAAGTCCATGTCATTCGATTCACCGTCCGCATATCGGGAGCCAGCCGCTGAGGGCAGGCAACATGCCATCAAGGCGAAGGCCCCGATTGCCGCCGCGCTCCGCCGGCCAAGGCACGGCGCGTTCAGCAGCTGGGACGAGGGGGACGATTTGCCCGCGCTCGCCATGATCGTGCCGCTCGCCCTGCTCGTCATCTGGACCATCTGGGAAATGGCCGGCTCCTTCTGACCGCGATCGGCTGCCGGGCCTCCCCACGATGGGCGGCGCGGCCCGGTGCGGCGGCTGCAATCGCCATCCCTCCCATATTCCTTGCGGGCGCATCATCGAGCATCTTGCCTCGCCAGGCGACTTCCCCTATATCCCGCTCGCTTTCCTGACATCGTGATGAAGTTGGGGTCGGCACCGAGAGGGCGCCGGCGACGAAGCGGGCTGCCGTTCGGGCAGCGGGGATCAAAGGCGCCAGGCGCGCGGAATGTGGAGACGGCATGGCGGACATGGACGCCCTCACGGCAATGATCGGGACCGAAGCGCAGGCGCTCGGCTTCGATGTCGTGCGCGTCCTGCTGTTCGGCCGCGACGATGAGCGCACGCTGCAGATCATGGCGGAGCGGCCGGATACGCGCCAGCTCACCATTGACGATTGCGCCGCGCTCTCGCGCCGCGTCTCGGAGCGACTCGACGTGCTGGAGGCCGAGGGGCGCGATCCGATCGAGGGCGCCTACCGGCTGGAGGTCAGTTCACCCGGCATCGACCGGCCGCTGACCCGCCTCAAGGATTATACCGACTGGACCGGCCATGAGGCGCGTGTGCAGTTCATCGAGCCGATGGAGGGGCGCAAGCAGGTCAAGGCCGCGCTGGCGGGCATCGAGGGCGAGAATGTGCTGCTCGATGATCCCAAATCCGGCCGCATCGCCACGCCCTTGTCCAACATCCAGAGCGCCAAGCTCGTGCTGACGGACGCGCTCATTTCTGCTACTGTCCCGCTTTCCACCGAGGGCGCGGACGAGATCGTCACCCAGGAACAGGAAGACTAACCCCATGGCCAACGCCATCTCCGCCAACAAGGCCGAGCTTATCGCCATTGCCAACTCGGTCGCCGCCGAGAAGATGATCGACAAGGCGATCGTCATCGAAGCGATGGAAGATGCGATCCAGCGCTCGGCGCGCTCGCGCTACGGGGCCGAGAATGACATCCGTGCCAAGCTGGACCCGGAGACTGGCGACCTGCGCCTGTGGCGCGTGGTCGAGGTGGTCGAGCAGGTCGAGGATTATTTCAAGCAGGTCGACCTCAAGGCGGGCCAGAAGCTTCAGCCGGGCGCCGCGATCGGCGACTTCATTGTCGACCCGCTGCCGCCGGTGGACCTTGGTCGTATCGACGCGCAGTCGGCCAAGCAGGTCATCTTCCAGAAGGTGCGCGATGCCGAGCGCGAGCGCCAATATGGCGAGTTCAAGGACCGCGCCGGCGAGATCATCACCGGCGTCGTCAAGTCGGTCGAGTTCGGCCATGTCGTCGTCAATCTCGGCCGCGCCGAGGGTGTTATCCGCCGCGACCAGCAGATCCCGCGCGAAGTCGTTCGCGTCGGCGACCGCGTGCGGGCGCTGATCCTCAACGTGCGCCGCGAAAATCGCGGACCGCAGATTTTCCTCTCCCGCGCGCATCCCGACTTCATGAAGCGCCTGTTCGCGCAGGAAGTGCCGGAGATTTACGACGGCATCATCGAGATCAAGGCCGCCGCGCGCGATCCGGGCAGCCGCGCCAAGATCGGCGTCATCAGCCACGACAGCTCGATCGACCCGGTCGGCGCTTGCGTCGGCATGAAGGGCAGCCGCGTGCAGGCCGTCGTGCAGGAAATGCAGGGCGAGAAGATCGACATCATTCCGTGGAGCGAGGACACGGCGACCTTCGTCGTGAACGCGCTCCAGCCCGCGACCGTCAGCCGCGTCGTGATCGACGAGGATGAGGAGCGGATCGAGGTGGTGGTGCCCGACGATCAGCTCAGCCTCGCCATCGGCCGGCGGGGACAGAACGTCCGTCTGGCAAGCCAGCTCACCGCCAAGGCCATCGACATCATGACCGAGGCGGATGCGAGCGAGAAGCGCCAGCGCGAGTTCATCCAGCGCTCCGAACTGTTTCAGGGCGAGCTGGACGTGGACGAGACGCTCTCCCAGCTGCTGGTGGCCGAGGGCTTCACCGAGCTGGAGGAGGTCGCCTATGTGGCGATTGACGAGCTGGCGAGCATCGAAGGCTTCGATGACGAACTGGCCGAGGAATTGCAGAGCCGTGCGCAGGAAGCGCTGGAGCGGCGCGAAGTGGCGGCCCGCGAGGAGCGCCGCGCGCTCGGCGTGGAAGATGCGCTGGCCGAGATGCCGCACCTCACCGAAGCGATGCTGGTGACGCTGGGCAAGGCCGGCATCAAGACGCTGGACGACCTCGCCGACCTCGCCACCGACGAGCTGGTCGCCCGCAAGCGGGTCGATCCGCGACGCCGGCGGGATACGCCGGAGGACAAGGGCGGTGTGCTCGCGGCCTATGGTCTCTCCGAGGAAATGGGCAACGAGATCATCATGGCCGCTCGCGCCCACTGGTTCGAGGATGAGGATCAGGGCGCGGATCAGGAGCAGAGCGCTGCTTCGGAAAGTGAGGGCGCCTGATGCCCTATGTGAAGATCGAGGTGATCGAAGGCATCAGCCGGGAGCAGAAGGTGGGCCTCGTTGCCGACGTCACGCAGTCGCTCGTCGATCGCCTCGGCAAGCGGCCCGAGCAGGTGTTCGTGGTCATCCAGGAGGTGTCTCCGGATGACTGGGGCGTTGCTGGCCGCCTGATTTCAGGCCATTCGGCGCCACGAAGGGAGGACGCCCATGTTGCGGTTTCCTCCCAATGAGGCGCTGAGGCGTCATTTCGCGCAGGTCGAGCGACAGGGCGCGTCCGGGGACGGGCGCGGCCGTGATGGCGCGCGCGCATGGGGCATGGCCGAGGACTCGTCCCATGGGCAGGCCGGCCGTTGTCGCGGGGAGGCCGGCGCATGAGCGAGCGGCGTTGCATCCTCTCGGGCGAGCGGGCCGATCCGGCGCATCTCATTCGGCTGGCCATCGCGCCGGACGGCACGCTGTTGCCGGACGTCCGCGCCAAGGCGCCGGGGCGGGGGGCGTGGATCGGGGTCAATCGCGCCGAACTTGAGCAGGCAATCGCCAAGGGCAAGATAAAGGGCGCGCTGGCTCGTGCTTTCAAGGGTGAGGCGTTGACTGTCCCGCCTGACCTGCCGGAGCGGATCGCGGCCGCATTGCGTGACGACGTGCTGGCGCGCTTCGGGCTGGAGGCTCGCGCGTCCAATCTCATCAGCGGTTTCGACAAGATCGAGACGGCGGCGCGGCGCGGGCAGGTGCGGCTGCTCCTCCACGCGCAGGATGCGGGCGAGGATGGCCAGCGCAAACTCGACCAGGCCTGGCGCGTGGGTGAGGAGCGCGAGGGCGAGTCTTTTGGCGGGCAGCGCTTGCCGGTGGACCGCGATGCCCTATCTATGGCATTAGGCAGGCACAATGTCGTCCACGTCGCTGTGACGGACGCTGCCGCCGCGGATCGCCTCGCCGCTCTGCTCGGCCGCTGGCAAAGCTATCTGGGATGCGCTAACGCGGCGCCGAACTCCGGTTCGGCTGACCGCGACCCCTTGGGGGACGGCCCACGGGCGGTGGCGTAAGGACGAAGGATTCGAGCGGGCTTGAGGCCTGGCTTGACGGAAGATGAAGGGTTAGATCGCGTCGATGAGTGACAATAGGGATGACAAGCCGACCTTGGGCCGCAAGCCGCTGGGATTGAAGCGGACGGTTGAGGCTGGCCAGGTGCAGCAGAGCTTCAGCCATGGCCGCAAGAACACGGTCGTGGTCGAGGTGAAGCGCCGTCGCATCATCGGCAAACCCGGTGAGGGCGAGGCTGCGCGCGCGCCGGAGCCGGCTGCTGCGACCCCACCCCCGCCGCCGCCTCCCTCCGCGCCGCAGCGGCCCGCTGCGCCGGCGGCACCGGCCGGACGCCGTCCATCTGCGACGGACAATCTGATGAGCCGGCAGGAGATGCAGGCCAAGCTGCTGCGCGAGGCTGAGGAAGCCCGCATGGCGATGCAGGAGGAAGCGCGCCGACGCGAGGAAGCCGCGCGTCTCGCCGCCAGCGAGGAAGAAAAGCGCCGCGCCGAGGAAAATCGCCGGGCCGAGGAAGATGCCGAGCGTGCGCGCGAAGAAGCCGCCACCAAGGCTGAGGCCGCGCCGCAACAGGCGGCTGCCCCCGCCGAGGAGGCCCCGGCGGCTCCGGCGGAACCCGCAAGCACGGCCACGCCGACACCGGCTCCGCGCCGCTTCACGCCTGTGGCCGCGCCTAAGCGCCCCGAACCCAAGCAGCCCGATCGCCAGAAGCGTGGCGCAGGCGGTGGGGACGACCGCCGCCAGTCCGGCAAGCTCACCGTCAACCGCGCGCTGGCCGATGACGATAGCGCCCGCGCCCGCAGCCTCGCCGCATTGCGCCGTGCTCGCGAGAAGGAGCGCCGCGCGCATATGGGCGGCTCCTCGCAGCCGCGCGAGAAGCAGGTGCGCGACGTGGTGGTGCCGGAGGGTATCACCGTGCAGGAACTCGCCAACCGCATGGCCGAGAAGGGCGCGGACCTGGTGAAAGCGCTGTTCAAGCTGGGCATGGCCGTCACCGTCAACCAGACGATCGATCAGGATACGGCCGAGCTGCTTGTCGAGGAATTCGGCCACCGCATCCAGCGCGTGTCGGAAAGCGACATCGAGATCGACACCGCCTCGGACGTGGACGCGCCCGAGACGCTCAAGCCGCGTCCGCCGGTGGTCACGATTATGGGCCATGTCGACCATGGCAAGACCAGCCTGCTCGACGCGCTGCGCGGCGCGAATGTGCAGGCGGGCGAGGCCGGTGGCATCACCCAGCATATCGGCGCCTATCAGGTGAAGACCAAGAATGGCGATACGCTGACCTTCCTCGATACGCCCGGACATGAGGCGTTCACGGAGATGCGCGCGCGTGGCGCCAACGTGACCGACATCGTCATCCTGGTGGTGGCGGCCGACGACGGGCTGATGCCGCAGACGATCGAGGCGATCAACCACACCAAGGCGGCCGGCGTGCCGATGATCGTGGCGATCAACAAGATCGACAAGCCGGAAGCCAATGCCCAGCGCGTGCGCGAGCGCCTGCTGGAGCATGAAGTGATCGTGGAAGCGATGGGCGGCGACACGCAGGACGTGGAAGTTTCTGCGCTCAAGCAGACCGGCCTCGATGACCTGATCGACAAGATCATGCTGCAGGCCGAATTGCTCGAACTGCGTGCCAACCCGGATCGTCCGGCCGAGGGCACGGTGATCGAGGCGCAGCTCGACAAGGGGCGCGGCCCGGTCGCGACCATTCTTGTCGGCCGCGGCACGCTCAAGGTCGGCGACATCTTCGTCGTCGGCGAGCATAGCGGCAAGGTCCGCGCGATGGTCAACGACAAGGGCCAGAATGTGCAGGAAGCCGGCCCGTCGGTTCCGGTCGAGGTGCTCGGCCTCTCGGGCGTGCCGATGGCGGGCGACCAGCTATCGGTGGTGGAAAACGAGGCGCGTGCCCGCGAAGTGGCGGCCTATCGTCAGGAACTGGCGACCCGCAAGCGCACCACATCGGCGCCGACCAGCTTCGAGCACATGTTCTCCGCGCTCAATACCAGCGTCATCGAATATCCGGTGGTGATCAAGGGCGACGTGCAGGGCACGGTCGAGGCGATCATCGGATCGCTCAACCGCATCTCCACCGATGAGATCAAGGTCCGTATCCTGCACAGCGGCGTTGGGGCGATCACCGAGAGCGATGTGACCCTGGCCGCCGCATCCGGCGCGCCGCTGATCGGCTTCAATGTGCGGCCGAACAGCAAGGCGCGGACGCTGGCCGAGCGCGACAAGGTTTCGCTGCGTTATTATGATGTGATCTACGATCTCATCGAGGAAGTGCGCAACGAGATGGCCGGCCAGCTTGCGCCGGAGCGGATCGAGACGATCATCGGCCGCGCCGAAATCCTGCAGGTCTTCCCGGCCGGCAAGAAGGACAAGGCGGCGGGCCTGCTGGTGCAGGACGGTATCATCCGCAAGGGCGTCAATGCCCGCCTCACTCGCAACGACGTCATCGTCTCGCGGACCATCATCGCCTCGCTCCGCCGCTTCAAGGACGACGTCTCCGAAGTGCGCGCAGGCATGGAGTGCGGCGCGGTGCTGGAGAATACCAACGACATCAAGGTCGGCGATACGCTGGAGCTCTTCGAGGTCGAGGAGCGGGCGCGGGTGCTGTGACGCCCGGCCCTGCGCTCCGTCTTTCGGGCCGGTAGGGCCGGGCCGGTGCCGCGTTTCGTCGCCTTGCTGTCGAGCATCAATGTCGGTGGCAATCGGGTGAGCATGGCCGATCTCAAGGCCGCGCTGGAGCAGTGCGGGCTTGAGAATGTGTCGACCGTCACGGCGAGCGGCAATGCGGTCTTCGATCATGCGAAGGCGGCCGACACGGCGCTGGCGTGGGAGATTGGCGCGTGTGTGAAGGCGCGCTTCGGTTTCCGCACCTTTGCGGCGGTGCGCAGCGCTGAGGACCTCAAGGCGGCGGTTGCCGAAAGCCCTTTCCGGGGTGGGAGCGAGGACAAGTTGGTGCATGTCCATTTCCTCGAACGCCCTCTCGCCGAGGCGGCGTTTTCGGCGCTGCTCGCGGCCCATAAGGGGACAGAGCGCTTTGCACCGGGCGCCGCGCATGTGCATATCGATTTCGTGGACGGGGCTGGCCGCTCCAAGGTGACGGCGCCGTTTCTGGAAAAACATCTGGGCTGCATGGGGACCGCCCGCAACCTCCGCTCGCTGGAGCGGATCATCGAGGCGATGGAGACGCGATGATGGCCAAACATGCGACCGCCACTGGCGAACCGTCCGTGCGCCTGCTGCGCGTGGGGGAGCAGGTGCGCCATGTGCTGGCGGATATCCTCCAGCGCGGGGACGTGCATGATGACGTGCTCGCCAGCCATGTGGTGAGCGTGACCGAGGTGCGCATGTCGCCGGATCTCCGGCATGCGACCGTGTTCATCAAACCCCTGCTCGGGCGGGATGAGGAGGCGGTGCTCAAGGCGCTGCGCACCAACACCGCCTATCTCCAGCGGGAGGTGGCGAAGCGGGTGAAGCTCAAATATGCGGCGCGGCTCAAATTTCTCGGTGACGGGAGCTTCGAGGAGGGCAGCCACATCGATTCGCTGCTGCGCTCGCCCCACATTGCGCAGGATCTGGACGGTTCGGAAGATTGAGGCGAGGCGAGCTTGCTGATTGCGCCCGGTTCATGGGCGCTTCAGCCATTATCTGCCAGAAAATGCATCGGGAAAGGAGACCGGCCATGAGTCAGTTCAACCGTTTCGCCCTTGCCGCAGCGCTTGCCACAAGTGCCTTCATTGCCAGCGGTGGCCTGCAGGCGGCCGAGCAAGCTGTCGCGGCGGAGGAAGCTGCCAGGCCGAACGGCGCGGAAACCTCCATTCCCTTCGCCAATCGCAGCGGTATCCGGGATTGGCAGGCTGTTGGTGACGACAAGCTCTATATTCAGGATGCACAGCGCAAATGGTATCTGGCGACACTGGCCTCGCCGGCGCCGGACCTGGGCTTCGCAACGAATATCGGCTTCGAGACGAAGGGGCTGGACCGGCTCGACAAGTTCGGCATCATCGTGGTCGCGGGGACGCGCTATCCACTCAAGTCACTGGTGAGCAGCGGTCCGCCACCCAAGAAGAAATAGGCCGGCCTGATCGCTTTTGAGATCGGGGAAGCGGTAGCCATTCCGTTCAAATGGCGCGAAGCGGCACCAGCAGTCGGTCGCGACGGCTGCCCATCCCACGCCCTTTCGCCGGGAATGGCGTATCCGGCCCTGTAATAAAGTGTCGCATCGGCTCGCAAAGTGCAACCGGCCCTTGCCGCCGCTCTGCGCCTCCCCAGATTCTGGTCATGACCAGACAGGAAAGGCAAAGATCATGAAACGCACGATCGCTTTTGCGCCATTTCTGGCTCTTGCTCTCGTCGCTTCGCCGGCCTTGGCCGCTCAACCGCTGCCGGCCGGCAAACCGGCGGCCGCGTCCATTCCGTTCGCTAACCATCATGGCGTGCGCGACTGGGTGGCGGAGGGAGACCAGACCATCTATTTTCAGGACAGCGCCCGCCGCTGGTATCGTGCGACGCTGTTCGCGCCGTCGACCGACCTGCCATTCGCGCAGGCCATCGGATTCGATGCCGGGCCGCTCGGGTCGCTGGACCGCTGGAGCACCGTCATCATCCGTGGCCAGCGCTATCCGTTGCAATCGTTCGAGCAGGTTGCCGGCCCGCCCGCCAAGCGGGTGAAGGCGAAACCGGTCGGGAAGGACTGACAGGTCGGACCGGGACGGCTATGGCGCCGCCATGGCCGCTCCCGATCCGATTCCGCCCGCACCGCTCCATGGCTGGTTGATCCTCGACAAGCCCGTGGGCCTCGGCTCGACCCAGGCAGTGAGCGCGGTGAAGCGCGCGCTGCGGGAGGCGGGGCTGCCAAAGGCCAAGGTCGGCCATGGCGGCACGCTCGATCCGCTGGCCTGCGGCGTGCTGCCGGTGGCGGTGGGGGAGGCGACCAAGCTCGCCGGCCGGATGCTGGACAGCGACAAGATTTACGAGTTCACCGTCCGCTTCGGCGCCCAGACCGACACGCTGGACCTTGAGGGCGGGGTGATCGCCACCTCCGACAGACGGCCGAGCGCGGCGCAGATCGAGGCGGTGCTGCCGCGCTTCACCGGGCCTGTCGAGCAGACGCCGCCCGCTTACAGCGCAATCCTGATCGACGGCCAGCGCGCCTATGACCGGGCGCGGGCGGGCGAGGTGGTGGAAATGGCGGCGCGGGCGGTGACGATCCATGCGTTGAGCCTGGGCGATATGGAAGGGCCGGTGGAGGCAGTCGGGAGCGCCACCTTCACCGCTCACGTCTCCAAGGGAACCTATATCCGCAGCCTCGCGCGCGACCTCGCATTGGCCCTCGGCACGGTCGGTCACGTCACGATGTTGCGCCGCACAAAGGCTGGCCCGTTCACGCTGGAACAGGCGATTTCGCTGGACATTCTGAACGATGCTGCTAAGGCGCGCGCCATGCAGCAGCATATGCTGCCATTGACGGCGGGGCTGGACGACATCCCGGCCCTGCCCGTCACTCCCGAACAAGCCATGGCACTGAAACAGGGCCGGACGCTCGCGGGAGACCCTCGCATGCAGGGGCTGATGCTGGCGACCCAGGGCGAAACCCCGGTGGCGCTGGTGGAGGTTTCCGATGACCTTGTCCGGGTCGTGCGGGGTTTCAATCTCTAAGACGAAAGGAATGGACGATGTCGATTACGGCTGAGCGCAAGCAGGAAATCATCAAGGATAACGCCCAACAGGAGGGCGACACCGGTTCGCCAGAAGTGCAGGTGGCGATCCTCACCGAGCGCATCTCCAACCTCACGGAGCACTTCAAGGGGCACCACAAGGATAATCACAGCCGTCGCGGCCTGCTGATGCTGGTCAACAAGCGCCGCTCGCTGCTCGACTATCTCAAGAAGAAGGATGCGGGACGCTACACTGCCCTCATCGCGAAGCTCGGCCTTCGCAAGTGACGCGATAGCACGGCCCGCTTCGGCGGGCCGTTTGCTTATCGCGCTCCTCCCGCAGGGAGGAAGCGGCAGATGAACGGCGCAGAGGCGCCGCTGACGCCGGAACAGTTATTGGACCCCGACCATCGCCGGGGTGACGGGGAAAAGGCAATTCGGCCGCTTCCCCAGGGACGAAACAAGTCCCGAACCGCACAGGGCCGGACAGCCCTGCAGAAGCCCCGCCGCGCAATAGGGCGCTGTGGGTGGAAGGAAACCAGATGTTCAATGTGAAAACAGTCGAAATCGAGTGGGGCGGAAAAACCCTCAAGCTCGAAACGGGCCGCGTTGCGCGGCAGGCCGATGGCGCGGTGCTCGCGACCTATGGCGAAACGGTGGTGCTGTGCGCGGTCACGGCCGCCAAGTCGGTGAAGGAAGGGCAGGACTTCTTCCCGCTCACCGTCCACTATCAGGAAAAATTCTCGTCCGCCGGGCGCATTCCGGGCGGCTTCTTCAAGCGTGAGCGCGGTGCGACGGAGAAGGAGACGCTGACCTCGCGCCTCATCGACCGCCCGGTGCGCCCGCTGTTCCCGGAAGGCTTCTACAACGAGATCAACGTGATTGCGCAGGTCATGTCGTTCGACGGCGAGACCGAGCCGGATATCGTCGCGATGATCGCGGCCTCTGCGGCGCTGACTATTTCCGGCGTACCCTTCATGGGGCCGATCGGCGCGGCGCGCGTCGGCTACAAGGATGGCGAATATCAGCTCAACCCGAGCCTTGAAGAAGCCAGGTCGGGCGAGCTGGACCTCGTCGTCGCCGCGACCGACACGGCCGTGATGATGGTCGAGTCCGAGGCGAAGGAACTGTCCGAGGACGTCATGCTCGGCGCCGTCATGTTCGCGCACAAGGAGAGCCGCAAGGTTATCGACGCGATCATCAAGCTGGCCGAGAAGGCCGCCAAGGATCCGTGGGAGATCGACCTCTCCGACAACACGGCCGCGATGAAGGCGGAGATCAAGAAGCTGATCGGCAAGGATATTGCCGCCGCTTACAAGCAGACCGACAAGTCGGCGCGCTCCAACGCGCTCAACGCGGCGCGCGACAAGGTGAAGGCGAACTATGCGGAGGCCGACGGCCAGACGCTGATGACCGCCATCAAGCTCACCAAGAAGCTGGAAGCCGAGATCGTCCGCACCGCCATCCTCAAGGATGGTCAGCGCATCGACGGCCGCACGACCACACAGATCCGCCCGATCGAGAGCATGGTCGGCTTCCTGCCGCGCACCCACGGCTCGGCGCTGTTCACGCGTGGTGAGACGCAGGCGATTTGCACCACGACGCTCGGCACCAAGGACGCCGAGCAGATGATCGACGGGCTGAACGGCCTCTCCTATGAGAGCTTCATGCTGCACTACAACTTCCCGCCCTATTCGGTCGGTGAAGTGGGCCGCTTCGGTGCGCCCGGCCGTCGCGAAATCGGCCACGGCAAGCTCGCCTGGCGCGCGCTGCACCCGGTGCTGCCGGCCAAGGAGGACTTCCCCTACACGATCCGCGTGCTCTCCGACATCACCGAGTCCAACGGCTCCTCGTCGATGGCGACGGTGTGCGGCGGCTGCCTCAGCCTGATGGACGCCGGCGTGCCGATCAAGCGCCCGGTCAGCGGCATTGCCATGGGCCTGATCCTGGAAGGCGACGAGTTCACCGTGCTCTCCGACATTCTCGGCGACGAGGATCATCTTGGCGACATGGACTTCAAGGTGGCCGGCACCAGCGAGGGCATCACCTCGCTGCAGATGGACATCAAGGTGGCCGGCATCACCGAGGCGATCATGAAGCAGGCGCTCGCGCAGGCGCATGAGGGCCGCGCGCACATCCTCGGCGAGATGACCAAGGCGCTGGGCGAGGTCCGCTCGGAACTGTCGGCGCACGCACCGCGCATCGAGACGATCCAGATCGACAAGAGCAAGATCCGCGACGTCATCGGCACGGGCGGCAAGGTGATCCGCGAGATCGTCGCGGAAACCGGCGCCAAGGTCGATATTGACGACGAGGGCGTCATCAAGATCAGCTCGTCCGACCTCAGCCAGATCGAGGCGGCCAAGGCCTGGATTCTCGGCATCGTCGAGGAAGCGGAAGTCGGCAAGATCTACAATGGCAAGGTCGTCAACCTCGTCGATTTCGGTGCGTTCGTGAACTTCATGGGCGGCAAGGACGGTCTCGTCCACGTCTCCGAGATTCGCAACGAGCGGGTCGAGAAGGTCGCCGATGTCCTGTCCGAAGGGCAGGAGGTCAAGGTCAAGGTGCTGGAGATCGATCCGCGCGGCAAGGTGCGCCTCTCCATGCGCGTGGTCGACCAGGAGACGGGCGAAGAGCTGGAAGATACCCGTCCGCCCCGCGAGCCGCGTGGCGACCGGGGTGATCGCGGCGGCCGTGATCGGGACCGTGGTGGTCGCGGTGATCGGGGCGATCGCGGTCCGCGCCGGGATCGCGGCCCGCGCCGCGAGCGCTCGGGCGGGAACGACGATGACGGCGGCGACGCCGGTCTGCCCAGCTTCATCACGCAGGACTGACGGCGCTCGTCCCGCATCGGGACGGTGTCCAATATTGGGGCGGCGCTACGATTCCGTAGCGTCGCCCTCTTTGCGTCCATTGACTTGCATGGTTGATGATGTGCATAGTTATCGCGCTAAATAATTCGAATGCTTCAGAGAGCCGGAAAGGCTCCGGGGCCAGCACAGGGGTCGCAACCATGTCAGCCATCTGCGGGACATGACGTCAGGATCAACGGAGACTAACCGCGGCTCGTTCAGGCCAGCCTAGCGCTTCACCGCGTGGGCCGAGCGGCCATCATGTTTCACGAGTTTCCGGGATTATCCAGCGTGACGTTTGGGGCAGGGGACAACTCGCCGGTGGCGGGTGTCGATACTATTTGTGCCGATCCGGGGCGGGGCAACGCCGGCCTGGAGGCTAAGGCGCGCCGGTTGCTGGCGCTCGTGCGGCAGCGCGACGACTGTTTCCGCCGAGGGGTGATGGTCGATGGCGCGATGAGCGTCATGGTGTCGCTCCTGCTGGCTGAACTGGCCGATATTTCGCTGACCCGGGCCAATCTGGCTCTCACCAATCTTCTTGACGGCGACGAGATCGACCGCGTCGCCGCTTCCCTCATCCATGCGGGGCTGATCGTCGAAACCGGGGCAAACCCGGATAGGCGAACAGTCGGGCTAACGCCCCTCGGGTCCGCGCGGATGCGAAGCTACATCAGTGACTACCCGGATATCTGATGTGGCTTCGCGGGCCAGTGCGCCGGGATCGTGCCACCATTCTCCAGAACCCACGCGGAGCATGGTCATTCCACCACGATCCCGGGGCGCTGGCCCATCCGTCCCTTCACATGAGCGCCCTGTCGGCCAGTTACGGGACATGTCCGGCAGGCACGGGCAGACTATCGGCAGCCCAGATCAACATGATGTGGCGGATATTGGACGATAGCGCCACATGGATGCTGCATCGCTTCCGGGCATCGGTGATTTTCAGGGCTATCGAACAGGACGCGGCGCTTCGCTTGCATCGACATTGGAACTGCCAGGAACGCCTATGAACGCCATGCAGTCCGATGTCCTTGAGGCGAAAGCCACGCGCATGCATGAGTTGGGGCATCGGCGCGGCAGGCATTTTGGCGCGCCTGCCATGGCCGACAGCGCGATGGCGGTGATGCTCAGCCTGTTGGTGGGCGAATTGCAGTCCGCTCCGGTGAGTGACGCCGCGCTGGCGGCGGGCAACAGGCTCAGCCGCGAGGCAGTGGATCTGGTGGTCGACAAGCTGGTCAGCGCGGAGTTGGCCATCGTCACCAGCCATGAAGAAGATAGGCGGATCGTGGCGTTGACGCCGCTCGGGTCCGCACGGATGCGGAGTTTCGTGAACGCCTATCCTGACGTTTGACGACTTCGCGGATCGGCGCTTCGCAAGCGCGCGACGGCATCTCCCACCTTGGCCGGCGCGATGCGGTGCGGGGCGCCGATCCACTTTTTTGCCCGGGGTGAACCGTCCGCAAGGCTCTCCATGAGGGCCGCAAATATCGCTTAGGAGAGCGGCCGCCATACCCCCATGCGTCCGCTCTCGCTGTGCCGCCGCCGCCTCTCCCCCTCCCACATCGGCGGCGGCACAGCTTCCCGCCCAGCGTCGTTCAGCCGATGTTCAAATGGCGGGCGCATGCATCGACTCATGAGCAGAGACGGGGCCTTCATGCGATCATATGCAGCATCAATCGCTTGGCGACCCTTGATCGCTCGGCTAAGAGGCTGCGCATGATGGCTCCCTCGACGCGTCGCGCCGCCTTTCTGGTCGCTGCTATTCTCCCCCTGGTCCTGGTCGCGGGTTGTGCGAAGAACCGGAACCGGGCCGATACGCAATATGTCGCCCGCGACGTCAGCACGCTTTACATGGCGGGCAAGCAACGGCTCGATCGCGGGCAGTTCCGCGAGGCGGCGATCCTGTTTGACGAGGTCGAGCGGCAGCACCCCTATTCGCCGTGGGCGCGGCGGGCGCAGTTGATGAGTGCGTTCAGCTATTATGCGGCGCGCGATTACACCAAGTCGATCCAGTCGGCGCAGCGCTTCCTGTCGATTCACCCCGGCAACCGCGATGCGCCTTATGCTTATTATCTGATCGCGCTCTGCTACTATGAGCAGATCAGCGATGTGACGCGGGATCAGAAGATCACCGTGCAGGCGCAATCCTCGCTCAACGAGCTGATTCGCCGCTATTCCGATTCCCGCTATGCCGCCGATGCCCGCCTGAAGCTGGACCTCGTCAACGACCATCTGGCGGGCAAGGAGATGGAAGTCGGCCGCTTCTATCAGCGCCGACGCGAGTGGATCGCCGCGACGCTGCGCTTCCGTAAGGTGGTGGACGAATATCAGACGACGAGCCACACGCCCGAGGCGCTGGAGCGGCTGGTCGAATCCTATCTGGCGCTGGGCGTTATCGAGGAGGCCAAGCGCGCCGCGGCGGTGCTCGGCAAGAATTATCCCGGTTCCAAATGGTATCAGCGCGCTTATCGGTTGATGCAGGAGCATGGCGCCGGCGCCTGATGGGCCAGGAGAGGCCTCATATGAAGCCTCCCATGAGCCGTATCGTTCGAGTCGCCAGGTGGTTCCGCCGGCCATGAAAATGCTCTAGGTCTCAGCTGACCATGCTTATCGGCCTCGCCATCCGCAATATCGTGCTCATCGAAGCGCTCGATCTTGCGTTCGAGAGCGGACTGACCGTGCTGACCGGCGAGACGGGCGCGGGCAAATCGATCCTGCTCGATGCCTTGGGGCTGGCGCTTGGCATGCGGGCGGATAGCGCGCTGGTCCGTGCGGGCGAGGCGCAGGCCAGCGTCACCGCGAGCTTCGAATCGCCTGCAGCCGGCTCTCCATTGGCGCTGCTGCTGGCCGAGAGCGAGATTGCGCAGGAGCCGGGCGAACCCTTGCTCATCCGCCGCACGGTGCGGAGGGACGGCGGCAGCCGGGCCTTCATCAACGATCAGCCCTGCTCGGCCGCGCTGCTGCGCGACGTGGGGGCCTATCTGGTCGAGATCCATGGCCAGCATGACGAGCGCGGCCTGCTCAATCCGCGCGGCCATATGGACTTGCTCGACGCGTTCGGCGGGCTGGATAGCGGCGCGGTGCGCGCGGCCCATGCCGCGTGGCAGGAGGCCGAGGCACAGCTGGAAGCGGCACGGGCGGCGTTGGAAAGCGCGGCGCGCGAGCGCGATTATCTCGCTCATGCAGTGGCGGAGTTGACGGCCTTTGCGCCCGAGCCGGGGGAGGAGGAGGCACTCGCGGGCGAACGCGCGGCGATGCAGAAGGGCGCGCGCTTGACCGAGGATATGGCGGCGCTGGACGAGTTGCTCGGCGGATCGGATGGCGCGCTGGCGCGGTTGCGGCAGGCGGCGCGGCGGCTGGACCGGATCGCGCCCGAGCACGACCTGCTGGCCGGTGCATTGGCGGCGTTCGACCGGGCGGTGATCGAGGCGGCGGACGCGGAGGCATTGCTGGAAGGGGCGAGCGAGGCGCTGGCCGTCGACCCGGTGCGGCTGGACGCGATCGAGGTGCGGTTGTTCGATCTGCGCGCGCTGGCCCGCAAGCATCAGGTCGCGGCGGACGATCTCGCCGCGCTGGCCGCCGAGATGAGCGCGCAGCTTGCCCGGATCGACGCGGGCGAGGCGGGACTGGCCGATCTCGAAGCAGCGGCGCAGCAGGCGCGGGAGGCTTATGAGGCGGCAGCGCAGGCACTGAGCGCGGTGCGGCAGGCGGCGGCGCGGCGGCTCGATGCCGCGATGGCCGGCGAACTGGCGCCGCTCAAGCTGGACGCTGCGCGGTTCCGCACCGATGTCGAGCCGCTGCCGGAGGGGCAATGGCGCGCGAGCGGGCGCGACCGGGTCGAGTATATGATCTCGACCAATCCGGGCGCGCCCTTCGCGCCGCTCGCCAAGATCGCCAGCGGCGGCGAACTCTCGCGCTTCATCCTTGCGCTCAAGGTGGCGCTGGCAGCGCAGGGCAGCGCGGGCACGATGATCTTCGACGAGATCGACCGGGGCGTGGGCGGCGCGGTGGCCGGCGCGATCGGCGAGCGGCTGGCGCGGCTGGCCGGCGGCGCACAGGTGATCGTGGTGACGCACAGCCCGCAGGTCGCCGCACGCGGGCGGGGGCATCTGCTCATCGCCAAATCGTCGGAAGGCACGATCACCCGCACCGGCGTGCATCCGCTGGACGAGGCGGAACGGCGCGAGGAAATCGCCCGCATGCTCTCCGGCGCCGCCATCACCGACGAAGCCCGCGCGCAGGCCGACCGGCTGCTGGAGGGGGTGTGATGGCAGCAGGCATGTCCGTGTAATGGCACTGACATGGTCCTCGCTTTTCATGGGCAGTCTGTTCTGCGGGTTGCTCTTGGGTATCCCATTCATCATTGCGGAGAAGCGCAAAGGCCAATCTACCTTGAAGGCTGCGGGCTTGTTTCTTGTTCTGGGGTTCATGTTATTTCTATGCTTCGGCGTGCTTGGATTGATTGAGACATGGACCAGATGACAGAAGCCGAGGCCGCCAATCGCCTGATGCGGCTTGCCAAGGAGATCGCCAGGCATAACCGGCTCTACCATGCCGAGGATTCGCCGGAGATCAGCGACGCGGCCTATGATGCGCTGATACGCGAGAACAACGCGCTGGAGGCGGCGTTTCCGCATCTGATCCGCGCGGATAGTCCCAATCGGCAGGTGGGCGCTTCGGTCGCCGCGTCGGCGCTGGCCAAGATCCGCCACGAGAAGCGGATGATGAGTCTCGACAACGCCTTCGCGCCCGAGGAGGTGGAGGACTATGTCGCGCGGGTGCGGCGCTATCTGGCGCTGCCGGAGGATGCGGCGGTGGCGATGACCGCCGAGGACAAGATCGACGGGCTGTCGCTCTCCCTGCGTTATGAGAACCGCGCTCTGGTGCGCGCGGCGACGCGCGGCGACGGCGAGGTGGGCGAGGACGTGACCGCCAACGTCCGCTTCATCCCGGATATTCCGCAGGCCCTGCCCGGCGACGCGCCTGACGTGTTCGAGGCGCGGGGCGAGGTCTATATGGAGAAGGCGGCCTTCCTCGCGCTCAACGCGCGGCTGATGGCGGAGGCCGAGGCGGCGGCGCAGGGGCGCGGCGAGGCGTTCGACCCCGATAGCGTGCGCCAGTTCGCCAATCCGCGTAACGCGGCGGCGGGGTCGCTGCGGCAGAAGGACGCCAGCGTCACGGCCAGCCGGCCGCTGCGCTTCCTCGCCCATGGCTGGGGCGTGGTGAGCGGGGGCGGCCTGCCGGCGGAGACGCAATTTGGGGTGATTCAGGCGATGGCGCGCTGGGGCATCCCGGTCTCGCCAAGGCTGGTGCTGTGCGCGGACAGCGCGGCGATGCTCGCGCAGTATCGCGCCATCGAGACGCAGCGGGCGGACTTGCCCTACGATATCGACGGCGTGGTCTATAAGGTCGACCGGCTGGACTGGCAGGAGCGTCTCGGCTTCGTCGCCAAGGCGCCGCGCTGGGCGATCGCGCATAAATTCCCCGCCGAGCGCGCCGAGACGACGCTGGAGGCGATCGACATCCAGGTCGGTCGCACTGGCAAGCTGACGCCCGTGGGGCGCCTCAAGCCGGTGACGGTGGGCGGCGTGGTCGTCTCCAACGTGACGCTGCACAATCGTGACGAGATCGCGCGGCTGGGCGTGCGGCCGGGCGACCGGGTGGTGGTGCAGCGCGCCGGCGACGTCATCCCGCAAGTGGTCGACAATCTCACGCGCGAGGAACCGCGCGCGCCCTATGCCTTCCCCGATCATTGCCCCGAGTGCGGCAGCGAGGCGGTGGCCGGGGAGGGCGAGGTGGATGTGCGCTGCACCGCCGGTCTGATCTGCCCGGCGCAGCGGATCGAGCGGCTGCGCCATTTCGTCAGCCGCGCGGCGCTGGATATCGAGGGGCTGGGCGACAAGACGATTCGCGAGTTCTTCGCGCTCGGCTGGCTGGAGAACGGCCCGGCCGACATCTTCCGCCTCAAGCAGCACCGCGAGGCGTTGCTGAAGCGGGAAGGTTGGAAGGACAAATCGGTCGACAATCTGCTGAGCGCGATCGAGGCTCACCGCGAGCCGGATGCCGCGCGTTTGCTCTTCGGTCTCGGTATCCGCCATGTCGGCGTGGTGACGGCCCGCGATCTACTCAAGGCGTTTGCGACCTTGCCCGCGTTGCGCGAGACGGCACAGGCAGCCCATGCCGGCGACGAGGCGGCCACCGCGCGCTTGCTTGCCATCGACGGGATCGGCGGCGTGGTGGTCGAGGCGCTGGGCGACTTCTTCCACGAGGAGCATAATCGCCGCATCTGGGACGACCTGCTGGGCGAGGTGACGCCGCCTCCCTTCGTGGTGGCGGTCAAGGCCAGCGCCGTCTCCGGCAAGACCATTGTGTTCACGGGCAAGCTGGAGACGATGAGCCGGGATGAGGCCAAGGCGCAGGCCGAGGCGCTGGGCGCGCGCGCGGCGGGATCGGTCAGCGCCGCGACGGATCTGGTGGTGGCGGGGCCGGGGGCCGGCTCCAAGCTCAAGAAGGCGGCCGAGCTGGGCATCGAGGTGATCGACGAGGCGGCCTGGGCCGAGATCGTGAAGGGGGCCGGTTAGCCGCCGTTCCACGCAACATATTTCAAAAAACGAAAATAAGGTTATGGCTGCTGTTGAATGGCGACAGGGGGTTTCAGCATAATCAGCCGTAGCGTGGGCATTTGGGCATGCGTTCTGTGGAGCGTGTTTGCCGCCGGGGCAGTCAGCGCCGCCGCGCTGCATCCGCAGCTCGCCAGCGTGCCGTTGACGGCCGGCCCGGATCGGCTGGCGACCGGCGCCGCGCGCATGGTCGGCGCGATCCTTGAATATACGCGCTGGCCGGCGAGGCAGACGCCGCTGGTGCTCTGCGTGGTCGGTCAGGCCCTGCATGCCGGCGCGATGGATCGGCTCAGCCTCAGCAATGGCCGCGCGGTCGTGCGGCGGAACGTGCCGGCGGAAACGGAGCCGGCGCGGCTGGACTGCGCCGCGCTGTATCTCGCGCGCCTCGACCCCGAGACGCTCCGGCGCTGGACGCGCGTAGCGCGCGGCGCGGCCATCGTCACCATTGCCGAGGACGATCCCGGCTGCCGCAGCGAGGCGATGTTCTGCCTGCGCTTCATGCCTGCGACCCTGTCGTTCGATCTGAATATCGACGCCGTCTCGCGGTCGGGCGTTCGCATCGACCCGCGCGTGCTGCGCCTGGCGAACGGGGAGGATTGAGCGATGGCTGATACTGCTCCCACCGCGCGCCTGCCCACCTTGAGCAAGGTGTTGGGCAGCGTGCATCTGCGGCTCATGAGCTTTGCCGTGGCACTGGTCGCTATTTTGCTGCTGGCGAGCGGCGTGGCGGTGATCCACGGCTATGCCGAGCGCAATCTGTTTCTGGTCGCGCGGACCATTTCCTATTCTGTCGAGCCGGCCGTGATTTTCGGTGATGTGGAGGCGGTGCGCGAGGGCATGATGTCGGTCGCCGGCATCAATGACGTCGACGCGATCGAGGTGGTCGCCGCCGATGGTCAGCCGCTGGTGCGCTGGGAACGCCCGGCCGAGAGCATGCTGGCGCGCATGGAGAAAGCCGCCGGCCAGTTGATCTGGCGCCAGCCGGTCGTGGAGGATGTGCGGCGCGGCGAGCGCGTGATCGGCCAGGTGCGTGTGCACGGCGGCGTAAGCGGCATTGGCGTCTATCTTTTGACCGGCGTCGGCGTCGCCATCTGGTGCCTCGCCCTTGCCATGCTGGCCACCCATCTGCTGTCCCGCCGCTTGCGACACGGCGTGATCGCGCCGCTTGCCCAGGTTGCCGAGGTCGCCCATGTCGTGCGGACGCAGCGCGCCTTCGATCGGCGGTTGCCCCCTGCCGGCATTGCGGAGATTGATCGCTTCTCCCAGGATTTCAACGCGCTGCTTGCCGAGCTGGAGGGCTGGCATGTCAGCCTTACGCAGGAGAATGAGGTGCTGGCGGTGAAGGCCAGCCATGACGACCTGACAGGTCTTGGCAATCGCGCCTCGTTCGAGCGCACGCTGGAAGCAACGATTGGCGAGGCGGTGCGCACGGATGCATCCTGCGCTGTGCTCTATCTCGATGCCGATCGCTTCAAGGAGGTCAATGACAGCCACGGCCATGCCGTTGGCGATGCCATCTTGCGCGCCATTGCCGACCGGCTGCAGACGAGCATCCGCCAGATCGACCGCGCATTCCGCCAGGGCGGCGACGAATTCGCCATCATCCTTGCCTCGCCCGTGGAGCGGGATGATGTGCAGGGCATCGTCACGCGCATCGTCCAGGCCATGGAGGAGCCGCTTGACCTGCCGGATGGCCGCAGCATTACCACGTCGCTCAGCATCGGTTTCGCGGTCTTCCCACATGACGGCGTGGCGGCGGGCGACCTGCTCCGCCGCGCTGATGCGGCCATGTATCACGACAAGCGCAGGAGGCGTAGCATCGATGCCTAGACTGGTCGCCCTGCTGGGCCTCATTCTCCTGAGCGCGTGCCAGATGACGCGGATGCAGCCGGATGGCCTCTCCGCGCAGCAGATTGCGGTGCTGCGGGAAAACGGCTTTGAGCCGGCGGGTGAGGACTGGGCGCTCGGCCTGGATAATCGCCTGCTTTTTGCCACCGACGAGAGCCGGCTCCATCCCGATCAGGCCGTCATGCTCGACCGGATGACGAAGGCGCTGGTTGGCATCGGCATTCATGGCGCCCGTGTCGTCGGACACACCGACTCAACGGGCAGTCAGCAGCATAATGAACTGCTGTCGCAGCAGCGCGCCGACGCCGTCCGCGAGGCCCTGGTTGCGGGAGGCATGGATGGGCAGGCGGTGCGTGCCTGGGGAGAAGGGGCGCGCACGCCGATCGAATCCAATGACGACGCCAATGGGCGTGCGCAGAATCGGCGCGTGGTCGTCATCGTCTCGCCGGCCGATGCTGCGCCGGTCGACTGAGCGTTGCCGGCGCATGATCGCGACCGGTTGACGGGCGCGCCGAGCCATCGAAACGGGAGTGCGCAGTGGCTGCCTCTCAGGCGTGCGGTGGCGCACGTCGCAAGGAATGGCCTGTGTCGCAAGGCAAGCGATAGGCGTGCAGGATATGAATAACGCCGGTTCAGCCATCGCCGCCATCGTTCGCCAGGAAGAACGGCGCACCCGCGCACCGTGCCGGGCGCCGTGGTTTCTCTTCGCTTCCCGCCCATGATATATTCGTTTCATGGAGAGCCTCCACATTCACCGGACGCCACCGGACGGAGCGGCGAGCGATTGGACGATCACGCAGGACTGGACCGGCTACAGCACGCAGGATCACGCCATTTGGGACAGGCTGTTCGCGCGCCAAACGCGGCAGCTCCGCGGGCGGGCCTGCGCGGCCTATCTCAAGGGCGTCGACACGCTGCGCCTCTCCCGGCCCGGTATCCCGGATTTCGATGAGCTGAACGAGCGGCTGGCCGCGCTCACCGGCTGGCGGATCATGGCTGTGCCGGGGCTGGTGCCGGACGCTGTTTTCTTCGACCATCTCGCCAATCGCCGGTTCGTTTCCAGCACCTTCATCCGCCAGCCGGATCAGCTCGATTATCTGGAGGAGCCGGATGTCTTTCACGATGTGTTCGGCCATGTTCCGCTGCTGGCCGATCCGGCCTATGCCGATTACATGCAGGCTTATGGCGAGGGCGGGCTGCGCAGCCTGCAATTCGGCGCCTTGCATCGGCTGGCGCGGCTTTATTGGTATACGGTGGAGTTCGGGCTGATCGAGGAAGCAGGCGGGCTGCGGCTGTTCGGCGCGGGGATCATCTCCAGCCATGGCGAGAGCATCTTCGCGCTGGACGATCCCAGCCCGAACCGGATCGCCTTTGACCTGATGCGCGTGATGCGCACGGAGTATCGGATCGACGATTATCAGCAGAGCTATTTCGTCATTCCCTCGTTCGAGGCGCTGCTCGCCGCGACCGCGTCGGTCGATTTCGCACCCGTTTATGCGGCGCTGGAAGGGCTGGGCGATCTTGCGCCCGATGCCGTGCGGGCGGAGGATCGGCTGTTCACGCGCGGCACGCAGGCTTATGCGCGATCCCGATGAGAACGAAGCGGGTGCGCCTGTGGTCCGCTGTAGGCGTCACCAGCTTCCATAACCGGGGGCTTCGCCGAAATCCTCAGCCCGCCAGCGCGAGGGCCGGCGCCAGCCGAACCGGCGGCGTTTGCGCAGATGCAGCGTCGGCCAATCGCCATTGTCGATGCGCGCGGCGAGGCGCAACCCCTGGCGGCGATAGGCGGTGACGACGCGATCGGCTTGTTCCGTGAGCAGGCCGGCAAGGATCAGGGAGCCGCCCTCCGCGACTTGCGCGGCGAGGCCGGGGGCCAGTTCGATTAGCGGCCCGGCGAGGATATTGGCGATGACGAGATCATAAGGCGCGATGGTCTGGATCAGCACATGGTCGACGCCGGGCGCGGCGACGAGTTGCACCTCGCCCGCGCGACCGCCCAGCGGCACATCGTTGCGCCCGGCATTCTCCGCCGAGACATCCACCGCGACCGGGTCGATATCCGATGCGAGGATATGCGCGCGCGGCCAGAGCGCGCGTGCGGCATAAGCGAGCAGGCCGGTGCCGGTGCCGATGTCTGCGATGTTGCCGAAGCGATGGCCGCTTGTCGCCAGTCGTGCGAGCATGTCCAGACAGCCGCGTGTCGTCTCGTGCTGGCCGGTGCCGAAGGCGCGGCTTGCGGGGATCAGGAAGTTGGTGAAGCCGTCGCGCACTGGCTCGCCCGCATCGTGGCGCACATGGAACGGCCCGGCGGTGATCGGCTCCAGCCCGGCCTGGCTCTGCGTCACCCAGTCGGTCTCCGGCACCGGGGCGAGCGTCATCCCCCTCCGCGCATCCTTCGGCAGCAGCGCCAGAATCGCCTCTACCTGCGTGTCGTCCGGCTCTCCTTCGAAGATGATGTCGAGCTGCCAGCGCGCCGGATCGTCCGGTTCGGTTTCGCTGGCGATGATCGCGGGCGGGGCGGGCCAGCTGCTGAACAGATCGTCCGCCTGCTCCTGCACTTGCTCCGCGCAGTCGCGCGTGCAGGGTACGGTCATCTGCCAGGCGGTGGCGGTGGACGTTTTGCGGCGGGAGCGGGGCTTGACCATGCCTATTTCTCTAGCCGATTTGACCGACTTGGCGACAGAGAAACGGCGCCTTCAGCCCGGTTCGTTAACCGGCTGCGCGTTGCGGCTCCTCCCCGACGACCGTCTTCACGAAGTTCGTCGAGCGATCCCGCAGCACGCCGAGATGGTTGCGCACCTCGGCAAAGCCGCCTTCCAGATCGTCAATCTCGGAGGCGACGATCTCGGTATCCTGCCGGATCGCGGAGATGTTGGAGGACATGGAGTCGGCGGCCAGCGCGGTCTCATCGACGGCGGCGGTGATCATCGTCACGGTCTGTGACTGCGCATCCATGGCGGCGCGGATGCGCATGCCCATGGTCTGCACATCCTGCACGGTGGCGCGAATACGTTCGTTGGTCTCGACCGACTGGCGCGTGGCGTTTTGGATCGCGGCGATCTTCTGTGCGATGTCGTCGGTCGCGCGGGCGGTCTGGCTGGCGAGCGACTTCACCTCCTGCGCAACGACCGCGAAGCCCCGGCCGGCGTCACCCGCGCGGGCCGCCTCGATCGTGGCGTTGAGCGCCAGCAGATTGGTCTGCCCGGCAATATCGCGGATGAGGCCGAGGATCGACTCGATGGATTGCGCATGCTCGGAGAGGGCGCTGGACATTTCCACCGCCTCGCCGGCCTGATGCGATGCCTTGAGAGCGACTTCGGCGGCCTGATCGACCTCCGTGCGGGCTTCCTCGATGGCGCGGATGAGGCCGGAGGAGGTGTGCGCCGCCTCGCGCATGGCAATGGCGGATTGTTCGGCGGCGGCAGCGACCTCCGATGCCTTGTCGAGCATGCCGCGCGTGGCGCTGGAGGCTTCCCGCGCCTGATCGCGCAGGCGGTCGCCCAGATCGGCGGCGCGGTCGATCTGATTGGTGAGCAGGTCCGAGAATTGCTCGCGCTGGAGGTCGCGCTCCTCACGGTCCTTTTCACGGATCGAATCGGCATAGGCCGCGCAGCTCAGCTCGACCTGCACCAGTGAGATGTAGCGCATCGCGCTCATCAGGTCGGCGCGCTCCTCGAGGTCCTGCACCACGTCGATCACGATGTCGCGGACCTTGTCGACCACCGCGTTGATCGTGTGGATCTGGGCGCGGATGGACAGGCCGGCGGCAATCACGCCATTGAGGAAGGCGCGCGCCTGCTCGCCCCATTGCTCCCCGGCGAGATTGCCCAGCAGTTCGCGGTAAAATTGCCGGGCGTTGTAGCGGATCGTCTCCAGCTCGGCGGGGCTTTGCTGCCGATGGCCGGCGCTCGACACATAGCCATCGAATGCGACATCGCCCAGTTCGTCGATACGTGCGCCAAGCGTGGTCTTGATCCGCGCAGCCATGCCCGGCAGCGTCCCCGCGGGATCGAATTCGCGCAGGCGGTCCACCATGGAAATCGTGTCGCTGGTCAATTCGGTCATCGTGCAACGGTCCCCTGCGCCGGCCTCGCGGCTCTTTATTCCATGGCGCGGGCATAACGGCCGATCGTTAATCGCTAGTTATCGTTAGCAGTCCGTTGACATGGATGATGCAATGGAGCGCGCCGGAGCATTTGCAGCGCCAGCGCTTTGCGCTAAGGGAGCCGCAACCTTTCAAGAACAGGATGGCCCACCATGGCGAAATCCGCTCCAAGACCGCTCTCTCCACATCTCACCATCTGGCGATGGGGCGCGCATATGCTCGTTTCCATCCTGCACCGTGTGACCGGGGATGGCCTTGCCATCGTCGGCGGTATTCTGCTCACCTGGTGGCTCTGGGCGATTGCGAGCGGACCGGCGGCCTACGGGACGTTCCTCTATTATGTCTGGTCGGCGGATGCCGGCGACGTGGCGGGGGCGATCGCCAACGTGCTGGCGCGGATCGTGCTGATCGGCCTCACATGGGCATTTTTCGAGCATCTGTTCTCGGGCCTGCGCCACCTCGTGCTGGATATGGGCGCGGGCTATGAGCTGCGGATCAATCGCCTTTGGTCTCGCGTGATCGTCGTCGCCGCGCCGGTGGCGACGGCCGCCTTGTGGATATGGTTGTGCTTGGGGAGGGCCGGCTGATGGGCACTGGAACGGACGTGGGCCGGGTTCGCGGCCTGGGGTCGGCGAAGAGTGGCGCGCACCACTGGATCGCGCAGCGCGTCACCGCCGTGGGCAATGCGTTGCTGGTGACGTGGCTGGTCGCCAGCCTCGCTTTGTTGCCGGCGCATGACCATGCCGCCCTGACCGGGTGGATGGGCCAGGGCATCGTGGCGGTGCCGCTGATGCTGATGGTCGTCAGCGTCTTCTATCATATCCGCCTCGGCCTGCAGGTGTGCGTCGAAGACTATGTGCATGATGACGGCCTCAAGTTCGCCACGCTCATCATCCTCAATTTCTACGCGATCGGCGCCGCTGCGCTCTGCCTGTTCTCGATCGCCAAAATCGCATTCGCCGGAGGCTCGCTCTGATGTCGGACAGTTCTTCCACCGCCGCCTACAAGATCGTCGACCATAGCTATGACGCAGTGGTGGTGGGCGCGGGCGGGTCCGGCCTGCGCGCGACCATGGGTATTGCCGAAACGGGCCTCAAGACCGCCTGCATCACCAAGTTGTTCCCGACGCGCAGCCACACCGTCGCCGCGCAGGGCGGCATCGCCGCATCGCTCGGCAATATGGGGCCGGACCACTGGACCTGGCACATGTATGATACCGTCAAGGGATCGGACTGGCTGGGCGATCAGGACGCCATCGAATATCTCTGCCGCGAGGCGCCGGCCGCCGTCTATGAGCTGGAGCATGCCGGCGTGCCGTTCAGCCGCACGGACGAGGGCAAGATCTATCAGCGCCCGTTCGGTGGCATGATGCAGAATATGGGCGCCGGCCCGCCCGCACAGCGCACCTGCGCCGCGGCCGACCGCACCGGCCACGCCATGCTGCACACGCTCTACCAGCAGAGCCTGAAATATGACGCGGACTTCTTCATCGAATATTTCGCGCTCGACCTCATCATGGAGAATGGCGAGTGCCGCGGCGTCATCGCCTTGTGCCTGGAGGATGGCTCGATCCATCGCTTCCGTGCGCATGCCGTCGTGCTGGCGACCGGCGGCTACGGCCGCTCTTATTTCTCCGCGACCAGCGCGCACAGCTGCACCGGTGACGGTGGCGGCATGGTGCTGCGCGCCGGCCTGCCGCTGCAGGACCTGGAGTTCGTCCAGTTCCACCCGACCGGCATCTACGGCGCGGGCGTGCTCATTACGGAGGGCGCGCGTGGCGAGGGTGGTTATCTGACCAACAGCGAGGGCGAGCGCTTCATGGAGCGCTACGCTCCCTCCGCCAAGGATCTGGCCAGCCGCGACGTCGTCTCGCGCTCGATGGCGATGGAGATTCGCGAGGGGCGCGGCGTCGGCAAGAACAAGGATCACATCTACCTGCACCTGGATCATATCGACCCCAAGGTGCTGCATGAGCGGCTGCCCGGTATCACGGAGACGGGCAAGATCTTCGCCGGCGTGGACCTGACCCGCCAGCCGCTGCCGGTGGTGCCGACCGTCCACTATAATATGGGCGGCATCCCCACCAACTATCATGGCGAGGTGGTGACGCTGAAGGACGGCAATCCCGATGCGGTGGTGCCGGGCCTGTTCGCCGTGGGTGAGGCGGCGTGCGTTTCCGTCCATGGCGCCAACCGTCTCGGCTCGAACAGCCTGATCGACCTTGTGGTGTTCGGCCGGGCGACGGGCAAGCGCATTGCCGAGATCATCAAGCCCAATACGCCGCACAGGCCGCTCCCGGCCGGATCGGAAGAACTGGCGCTGGGGCGTGTCGACCATTTCCGCCATGCCAAGGGCGGTTCACCGACCGCGGAGGTCCGGCTGGCCATGCAGCATTGCATGCAGGCGCACGCTGCCGTGTTCCGCACCGATGCGGTGATGGCGGAGGGCATCGAGCAGCTCGACAAGATCTACGCCGGCATGACCGATATCGGCATTACCGATCGCTCGATGATCTGGAACACCGATCTGGTCGAGACGATGGAGCTGGACAACCTCATCAGCCAAGCCATGTGCACCATCCAGTGCGCGCGCAACCGCAAGGAGAGCCGGGGCGCCCATATGCACGAGGATTACCCCGAGCGCGACGACAAGAACTGGATGAAGCACACGATCAGCTGGTTCGATGGCTGGGGCGGCAAGGGCGGTCAGGTCAAGATCGACTATCGCCCGGTGCATGACTACACGCTCACCGACGAGATCGCCTATATCGAGCCGAAGAAGCGCGTTTACTGACGCGTTTCTTCGTAGGGCTGCACCGGGCTGCCGAGTGTGACCGCGTGCTCAGCCGAAGCGGCTTTCACCGCTGCGGCTGATCCACCTTATGACAGATATGGGACACGCTGCCTGCGCGGCTGGCGTGTCCCCGGACGTGATCGCTCAGCTTCCGAACTGGGCGAGGGTCTGCTTGATTTGCAGTTTCTGCTTCTTGAGGCTGGCAACGAGCATAGCATCCGGCGCAGGGCGCGCCGTCTCGTTGCGGAGTCGGGCTTCAAGCCCGGCATGCTTGGCGTGAAGTGCGGAAATATGGGTTGAATCCATCATGTCCTCCTTAGCCGTTTCCACGAATGGAAGAGCGAATAGAGCATCTTTCGCAGGGCAAGTCTCGTCCTTCCTTCGCGTTTGCGATGAAGCGACTGCCGAGCCGCGTCGGCATGGGCGCGGGTTAACGATCATGTCTTCGGCCGGTCCTGTCGTTGCGCGCCATCGGAACAAACAATGTTGAGGATGATTTTTTATTGCCGGGTTCAGCCGTTGCGGCTGGCGGATGGCGATGCGATGATGTGGCAGGACGATCGGAACCAGGAGGGCGTGAGTCGGTGTTATCGGTGGAGGAAGTCGAGCGGCGACTTGAGCTTCTGCGTGTCGAGCATCGGGATCTGGATTGCGCGATCGCCGCGCTCGGCCAGCTGGCGCAGCCGGACCAGCTCCAGCTTGCCCGGATGAAAAAGCGCAAGCTGCGCCTGCGTGACGAGATATTAATGCTGGAAAGCAGTCTGGTGCCGGATATCATCGCCTGAGCGGCGCGACAGAAGCGGACGGGACCACCGCTATTCGCGGTTAACCGGCCTGACAGGCTCACTCTGCTGTGGCAGCATTTGTCCATGAGCGACTCGACCACTTTGCTGGGCCATTTCGATAGGCGCCTGACCGACAGCCTCTACGTGGAAGCGATGGTGCTGGCAGATGAGGCACGCTCCTTCTTCGACGGGCAGGGCGAAACGCAGCGCGCCGCGCTTGCGGAGACGGACCGCATCACCTTCGCGTGCGAATCGCTGAAGGTGACGACGCGGCTGATGCACGTTATCGCCTGGCTGCTCGCCCAACGCGCGATCTTCAATGGCGAGCTGGCGGAGTCCGTGCGCGGCGAAGAATGTTTCCAACTGGGCGAGGCGGCGCGAACGCCCACCTTCATCGCGCGGCAATTCAGCGCTGACATGACCGGGCTGATCCTTGGCAGCGAGGATCTGTATCAGCGCGTCGCCCGTCTCGAACGGCAGCTCGTCCGGCGCTTGCGTCGCCGCTCACCGGCACCGCCCAGCCCGGCGCGCGCGTTGCTTCACCGGCTTGAGCGCGCCTTTTGAACCACAGAGGGTGGGGCCATGCCCTGCCATGCCCCTGATTTTGGCGTCGATTTGGCGCAATTGCAGCGTTTGAACGCGAATGGCGCTTGCAGTCGGGCGGCGAACCCATAGACAGACTCTTATGCTGCGACGGTCGATCCGCTGCTGGTCTCTTGTTGGCGGCCGGATTGCTGTGATGGCGCTGCTTGTCGTGGCAGCCGCTGCCACGCCGGCGCCAGCTTATGCCCAGCCCGCCGCAGGGGATGCCCCATTGCCGCCAGCCGCGCCGGATGACGACCCGCTGGCGCTCGATGATCTGCCGGATATCGGGGTCGACTGGCCCGACCTCGATGCGCCCGCGGAACCGCTGGCGGAGTTGCCGGCAACGCCGGATGAGGGCAGTGCCGGGGAGGCGCTGCTGCCCGAGCCGGAGACGGATGATGATGAGCTCGCGACGCCGGAAGCGCCGCTGCCGTCGACCGAGGCAGACGCGCTTGCGACGATCGATCCTGCCGCGCCGCTGCGTTATCGGGTCGAGCTGGAAGGGCTGGACGAGGCGGCCGACGATATGCTGCTCACCCGGTTCGATACGCTCTCGGCGCTCAAACAGGCGGATGATGACCGCGCCAACATCGCGCAGATCCGGCGGCGGGGGCAGAGCGATACCGACCTGCTCGACGAATTGCTGCGTGCCCGCGGCTATTATGACAGCCGCGCTCGCATGCGCTTGCGGGCCGAGGGCGGGAGCGATCCGCGTGTCGCCGTCGTTCTCGGTGCCAGTCCGGGCCAGCGCTACATGCTTGACGCGGTCGATGTCGACGGGCTGGAGGGGACGAGTCCGCTCGGCCAGGACCTGCGCGCGCTCTTCCCCATTTCCGTCGGCGATCCGGCGGATACCGATGCGATCCTGAATGCGACCGCCGAGCTGCGCGTGGGGCTGGGCGAGGGGGGGTATCCCTTTGCCGATGTGCGCGAGCCGGTGCTCACCGTCGATCATCAGCAGCGTGAGGCGGTGCTGAACCTCAATGTCGATACCGGCGGCTTCCGGCGGTTCGGAGACATAACCGTCAATGCCGAAGCGCCCTTCAACGCCCGGCATGTCGGCATCATCAGCCGCTTCTCCCCGGGCAATCCCTATAAGCAGAGCAATATCACCGATCTCAACAGCGCGCTGATCGCGACGGGCCTCGTCTCGCAGGTGACGATCACGCCCGAGGAGGGCAAGGATGGGGAAACAGTCGATCTCGCCATCTCCATGACGCCCGCGCCGCCGCGAACGGTCGCCGGCGAAATCGGCTACGGCACGGGGGAGGGCCTCCGCGTCGAGGGTAGTTGGCAGCATCGCAACTTCTTCCCGCCGGAGGGCGCGCTCACCGCGCGTGCGGTGCTCGGCACGCAGGAGCAGAGCCTTACCGCCGTCCTCCGGCGCAATAATTTCGGCAAGCGTGACCGGGTGCTCAACGTGGAACTGGGGGCGGCCAATATCGACCAGCCCGCCTATCGGGCGCTGACGGCGGGTGTGGCGGCGAGCCTGGAGCGCCAGACCAACCTCATCTTCCAGAAAAGCTGGGTCTGGTCGCTTGGCACGGAACTGCGAATCAGCGACGAGCGGGATCTGTATGGCGCGACGCTGATCCCGCGCCGCCGCACCTTCGTGATTGCGGCGTTGCCAGCTAGCCTGACCTATGACGGCAGTGACGATCTGCTCGATCCGCGCAAGGGGTTCCGTCTGGGCGGCCGGCTCTCGCCGGAGGTGTCGCTGCAGGGGAGCGTCTTCAGCTATGTCCGTGCGCAGGTCGACGGCAGCGGCTATGTCCCGATCAACGACCGGCTGACGGTGGCCGGCCGCGTGCGGTTGGGCACAATCGTCGGCGCCTCGGCGGATCGCATCGCGCCGACGCGGCGTTTCTACGCGGGTGGCGGCGGATCGGTGCGCGGCTATAGTTATCAGGCGATCGGCCCGCGTGACGCGAATAACGATCCTGTCGGCGGCCGCAGTCTGGGCGAGGTCTCGCTGGAGGCGCGCTTCCGCTTCGGCAGCCTCAATCAGTTTGGCATCGTGCCGTTCATCGACGCCGGCACCATCTCATCCCGATCCCTGCCGACGCTGAGCGAGATGCGCGTCGGCGCGGGGCTGGGCTTCCGCTATTACAGCAATTTCGGGCCGATCCGCATTGATGTCGGCACGCCGATCAACCCGCAGCCGGGTGATCCGCGCATCGGCGTCTATGTGTCGCTGGGGCAGGCTTTCTGATGGCGCCTGCGCTTCCGCCCGATCCGCCGGACGAGCGCCCTCTGCCGGCAGGGCCATCGCCTTATCGCCGTATTCGCCGCTGGATCGGTTATTCGGTGCTCGCCTTGTTGGCACTCCTGCTGATCGCGGGCTGGGCGGCGGTGCGCTGGATCGATACGGACGCTGGCCACCGCTTCCTCATTCGGCAGGTCGCGGCCTGGCATCCGGTCACGGGCTTGCGGGTTTCGATCGGCTCGATCGAGGGCCGGGTGTTCAAATCCATGGTGCTGCGCGATGTGCGGCTGGCCGATCCCAAGGGCGGGTTTGCGCGCATCGAGCGGGCGGACCTGAGCTGGTATCCACTGGGCTGGCTCTCCAACCGGCTGGATATCGACCGGCTGCATATCCCCGCCGCCGAGCTGACGCGGTTGCCGCAATTCGTGCCGAGCGAGGCGCGCGAATCGATCCTGCCCGGTTTCGACATTCGCCTCGCCGAACTGCGTGTCGACCGGCTGGCGCTGGGGGCGGCGGTGGCGGGCAAGCCGCATGTCGTGCGCGGTCTGGGCAAGGCGGATGTGCGCAAGGGGCGTGCCGTCATCTCGCTGTCGGCATCCGCGCTCGATACCGCAGATGCGCTGCAGCTCGATCTCGACAGCCGGCCGGATGACAAGCGCTTCGATATCGACCTGCTGGTGGCGGGGCCGCGCGGGGGGATCGTCACCGGCCTTATCGGGACCGATCAGCCGGTGGCGCTTGCCATCAAGGGCGATGGCGACTGGCGCGACTGGCGTGGCGGCCTGGTCGCGGTGAGCGGCGAGCAGCCGGCCGCCCGGCTTGCGGTGCATATGCAGGAGGGGCGCTATCATGTGAGCGGGCCGCTCGGGCTGATCGGGCCGCTGGCTGCGCTGGGCACTGGCGAGATGGCGGTTGACGCGGACCTGCGCTTCGACAACCGGTTGCTCAGTGGCACGGCGTCGGCGGCGCTGCCGGCCGTGCGGCTCACGGCAACGGGCGGGCTGGACCTTGCCCGCAATCGCTTCGATGAACTGCGGCTGGAGGCGAACGTCGCGCAGCCGGGGCGCCTCGCAGCTGGCGTCACGGGTCAGCCGGTGTTGCTGCGCGCGCGGCTGGCCGGGCCATTCCGCAACGCCGCGTTCGATTATCTGCTGACCGCGCCGGACCTGCGCCAGGGCAAGCTGGGCGTGCGCGATCTGCGCCTTGCGGGTGAGGCACGGCTGGCGGGGCAGGAGGGGAGCTTCCCCTTCCGGCTGACCGCACGGGCGCTTGCGGTGGGGGCGCCGCAGATCGACGAGCGCCTGCGCAACCTCGTTGTCGATGGCCGCGTCCAGCGTGCGGCGGGCCAGTTTCGCCTTGCGCCGACCGCGATCCGGGCGAGCGGTTTCGCCGGGCAACTCGATGGACAGGCCGATGGTGGTCTGGGCAGTTTCGCCGGTAATTTCCGGGGCGGGTTCAATGGCCTGGAGGTGAAGGGCCTCGGCAGGCTCGATCTTGCCACCGTGCTGCGGCTGGTCAAGCCGGCACGCGGGTCCGTGGCCTTCACCGGCACGGGCCGCGCCGCTATGCGCCGGCTCGATAATGGCTTCCTGCGCGGCCTTGGCGAAGGGTTGCCGACCATCACCAGCGACCTCGCATTGGCCGGGAAACGCATTGCCCTGCGCAATCTGCGTCTGGCCGCGCCGGCGCTGACACTGGCCGGCAATGGGTTTTATGATACGAACGCCGGCACCCTTCAGCTGGAGGGGGCAGGCGAGCACCGGACTTATGGCCCTGTGCGCTTGTCCCTTTCCGGGCAGCCGGATCGGCCGCGTGTCGCGCTCGTGCTCGCCAGTCCGCTGCCGGCCCTGCAACTCAAGGATGTGCATGCGCTGCTCGTGCCGGATGCGCAGGGCTATGCGGTCACGGCGGAAGGCAATTCGATGCTCGGGCCGTTCAAGGGTGAGGGAGCGATCCTGCTCCCGACTGGCGGTGATGCGACGATTTCCATCGCCGGCCTGGGGGTAAGCGACGTTACGGTGAAGGGCGACCTCGTGCCTGTGGAGGGCGGGCTGCAAGGCGCACTGGCGCTGTCCGGTCCGGCTCAGGGCACGATCGCGCTATCGATGGTCGAGGGAATCCAGCGTCTCGGCGTCGATATTGATCTGGGCAGCGCCAACTTCACCGGTTCACCGCAGATCACCGTCAATCGCGGCACGGTGCGTGGTGAGGTGCTGCTGCGCCCCGGCGCCGTCACCATCAAGGGTGAGGCACAGGGGCGCGGGCTGCGTGTCGGTGGGTTGCGCGTGGGGCGCTTCACCGGTGCGGTAGACCTCGTGAACGGCGAGGGCACGGCCACCGTCGCGATGAATACGGGCAATGGCCGGCTGTTGGACCTGCAGGCGCAGGCGGCCATCGCATCCCAGCGCATCCGGATTGCCATGCGCGGATCGGTCAATCAGCGCGCGATCACGCTTGACCAGCCGGTGACTCTGACCAGCGAAGCGGATGGCTGGCGGCTTGCTCCGGTGACGCTGCGCATGCAGGGCGGGGCGCTCCGCCTCTCCGGCTCTTTCGGATCGAGCGCGACCCATCTCGATGCGCAGGCACGGGCCTTGCCGCTGGCCCTGCTGGATATTGCCAACAGCGATCTCGGGCTGGGGGGCATGGCCGATGGCGATCTGTCTTTCGATCAGCCGCGCGGCGGCGTGCCCACCGGCAAGATGAACATGCGGATCAAAGGTCTGACCCGCTCCGGTCTGGCGCTCAGTTCCGCGCCGATCGACATTGGCATCAACGCCGTGCTGGATAGCCAGCGCCTCGCCGCGCGCGCACTGGTCGCCAAGGGCGGCACGGTGGTCGGCCGCTGGCAGGCGCTGGTCGCCCCGCTGGGCGCTGGCTCGCTCACCGATCGGCTGATCCACGCGCCCTTGCGCGCGCAACTGCGCTATGCGGGCGATGCGGACACGCTCTGGCGCCTCACCAATGTCGAGATCATCTCATTGGGCGGCGATCTGAGGATCACAGCCAATGCCGGCGGCACGCTTGCCGATCCCCAGATTCTCGGTTCGCTGGAAACGCGGGGCGCACGCATGCAAAGCCCCGTCACCGGCATGGTGCTGACGGACATCAATGCACGCGGCACCTTCGATGGCGCCCGGCTGACCATCGGCGAACTGACCGGCCGCACGGCGGGCAACGGCACGGTGAGCGGGACGGCTGCGTTCGACATTTCGTTCGAGCGCGGCATCGGCATGGATATCGCCTTGCAGGCCGAGCGCGCGGTGGTGCTGGACCGCGACGATGTGGGCGCGACCGTCACCGGCCCGCTGCGGATCCGTTCCTCGGGTAATGGGGGCGTGATTTCGGGCGATCTTCAGGTGTCTGCGAGCCGCTTCATGCTCGGCAAGGCGTCGGCGGTGGCGGAAATTCCGCAACTGCGCCTGGTCGAGATCAACCGCTCGGGCGAGGAAGTGGAACGGACCCGCACCGCTGCGCCCTGGCGGCTGGACGTCAAGGCGCGCGCGCCGAGCAGGCTGATGGTCGAGGGTCTTGGGATGCAGAGCGAATGGTCGGCCGATCTCGCCATTGGCGGCCTCGTCACCGCGCCGCAGTTCAGCGGCACCGCCAATCTCATCCGCGGAAGCTATGACTTCGCCGGCAAGCGCTTCGATCTGGAGGAAGGGCGGCTCACCTTCCGGGGCGAGTCCCCGGTCAATCCCGCGCTGGATATTCGCGCCACGGCCGATGTGCAGGATCTGAGCGCGACCATCACCGTGTCCGGCACCAGTTTGCGGCCGATCATCGCCTTTTCCAGCATCCCCGCCATGCCGCAGGATGAACTGTTGGCGCGGCTGTTGTTCGGCACGTCGATCGCCAATCTTTCCGCGCCCGAGGCAATCCAGCTCGCTTCTGCCGTTGCGGCCTTCCAGGGCGAGGGTGGCGGGCTGGACCCGATCAATGCACTGCGCCGGGCTACCGGCCTGTCGCGCTTGCGCATCCTGCCGGGCGACACCACCACGGGGCAGAAAACCTCCATCGCGGCGGGCAAGAATATCGGCCGCAACCTCTATGTGGAACTGATTACCGACGGTCAGGGCTATAGCGCTACCCGCGTCGAATATCAGATCACCCGCTGGCTGGCCCTGCTCTCCAGCGTATCCACCGTCGGCAGGCAAAGCGTGAGTGCGCGGGTTTCGAAGGATTATTGACGCGCAAGAGGCATGGCCTCATGGCGCGCCGGAGGGCTGGCTCAGCGGGAAATCATCTGACCCGAACAGACGTCAATGCTCGTCCGGCCACTCGAAATCTTCATCGATGACCGGCTCGACCCGGCGATTATTCTTGACGTCCAGCGTCAACAGCAGGCCGAGGCCGAGGACAGCGTCCGGGCCTTTATAGGGATCGAGGCCGAGGTCGCGCATCCAGATGGCCAACTTGTCGTTGCTCTCGAAGACGCCGATGGCGGCATTCTCGATATTGCCGACGGCATAGCTTTGGGGAGCCTCCGGATCGGGAGCGCCCTGCGCGGCACCTTCCAGGCTGCGCAAGATAGTGTCTCTGGTCGTCTCCTTGACGTCGTTCATTCGGTCCTCCGCCTTCGCGCCTGTTCAACGTCGACCTTATCCCGCAAAGGCACGAGCGCAACCCGTTAGAGGCGAAACATTCTGCTCCGGGGCGGGAGCGGTGGCGGATCGCTTGCTCAACCTCCGGACGCCGAGCACGGTCTGGCATGCAGTTCGCTTTCAAGGCGCCCAACTTGCAGTGATGCCTCCCTGCCGTGCCCCTGCGAAGGCAGGAGTCCAGGGCGCATGAGCGGGGTTTTTCCGTCTTGGCCCCGTCTTTTCCGGCACGCCCGGCAACCTCCGCGTCCCGCTGCGCAACGTCATGAAAAAAAGGCCCCGGATCGCTCCGAGGCCTTTGTTCGCATGATGTGGGAAGCGATCAGGCAAGCTCGCCGATGACCGACTTCTTCTCCATGAACTCCTCCAGGCCGAACTTGCCGAATTCACGGCCGTTGCCGGACTGCTTGTAGCCGCCGAAGGGCGAGTTGAAGTCCAACCCGCCCGAGTTGACGAACACGCTGCCGGCGCGGATCTTCGGCACCAGCTTGGAGGCTTCGGCCGGGTTGCCGGCGATATAGGCGCCCAGGCCGTAAGGCGTGTCGTTGGCGATCTGCACCGCCTCGTCCGTATCCTTATATTTGATGACCACGATCACCGGGCCGAAGATCTCCTCGCGCGCCGGAGTCATGTCATTGGTGACGTTGGCGAGCACGGTCGGCTTCACATAGAAGCCCTTGTCCTTGCCGTCCGGTTTGCCGGTGCCGCCGACGGCCACGGTCGCGCCTTCGTCCACGCCCTTCTGGATGAGGCCGTTGATCTTCTCATACTGGCTCTTGTTGACCACCGGGCCGATATGGCCGCCCTCGGCCAGCGGATCGCCGACTTCCTTCTCGCCGAAAATGCCGGCAAGCTTCTGCACGGCCTCGTCATACTGGCTCTCATGCACCAGCCAGCGCGTCGGGGCGACGCAGCTCTGGCCGCTGTTGAGCAGCACGCCGCCGGCACCGGCCGGCAGCGCGAGGTCGAGCGGCGTGCCGGGCAGCACGATGAAGGGCGACTTGCCGCCCAGTTCCTGATGGACGCGCTTGACCGTATCGGCCGCGGCCTTGGCGACCATGATGCCCGCGCGGGTCGAGCCGGTGAAGCTGACCATGTCCACGCCGGGATGCTCGGCGAGCGCCTGGCCGACGGTAGGGCCGTCGCCCTGGACGAGATTGAACAGGCCGGCGGGCACGCCCGCAGCGTCCAGCACTTCGGCAAAGATCGCGGCAGAGGCCGGCGTTTCCTCGGAGGGCTTGAGAATGACGGCGTTGCCGGCGGCAAGGGCAGGGGCGACCTTGGCGACGATCTGGTTCATCGGCCAGTTCCACGGCGTGATGAGCGCCACCACACCGATCGGCTCGAACACCACCTTGTTCTGGCCGGTCGATTCCTCTTCCTCGAAGCCCTTGAGTGCCTCAATGGTGGCGCCGAGGTGGCCGAGGCCCGAGCCGGCCTGCGCGGTGGAGGAGGTGGAGATGGGGCAGCCCATTTCGGTGCTGATCGCTTCGGCGATATCGGGCACGCGCTTCTGATACTCGGCGATGATCCGGCCGAGCATGGCGATGCGCTCGTCCTTGGATGCGCCGTAATTGGCGTCGAATGCGGCGCGGGCCGCCTTCACGGCCTTGTCGACATCGGCCTTGGAGCCGAGCGTGACCTCGGTGCAGGCTTCCTCGGTCGCCGGATTGATGACCTCGTGGCGCTTGCCACCTTCGCTGTCGACCCACTGGCCGCCGATATAATGCTTGAGATAGCTGTATTTCACGGTCCGCTCCCGCAAGAATGTCCTAGGCTTGCCCTACATAGGCCGGAGCGGCGAAACCGCAACGACCGGCGGCCGATTTTTCGCCCGATGAACGGTCTTGCGTTGATTTTGTCCGATATTGCGGGCGAAGGGGCGGACGGAAAAGGCCCCGGCGGCACGTTGTCCGCCGGGGCCTTTTCACAGGAGCACCGTCGATGGTTCAGGCGCTGTAATACATGTCGAACTCGACCGGGCTGGGCGCCATCTCCCAGCGATAGACCTCCGGCCACTTCAGCTCGATATAGGCGTCGATCTGGTCCTTGCTGAACACGTCGCCCTTGAGCAGGAAGTCGTGATCGGCCGCGAGGCTGTTGAGGGCTTCACGCAGCGACGCGCAGACGGTCGGCACCTCGGCCAGCTCCTCGGGCGGCAGATCGTAGAGATTCTTGTCCATCGCCTCGCCGGGGTGGATCTTGTTCTCGATGCCGTCGAGGCCGGCCATCAGCAGCGCGGCGTAGCAGAGATAGGGATTGGCCATGGCATCCGGGAAGCGGAACTCGACGCGCTTCGCCTTGGCGCCCGCACCATAAGGGATGCGGCAGGATGCCGAGCGGTTGCGCGCGGAGTAAGCGAGCAGCACCGGCGCCTCGAAGCCCGGCACCAGCCGCTTGTAGCTGTTGGTCGTCGGGTTGGTGAAGGCATTGAGCGCCTTGGCGTGCTTGATGACGCCGCCGATGAAGTAGAGGCACATGTCCGACAGGCCGGCATAGCCGTTACCGGCGAACAACGGCTTGCCCTTCTCCCAGATGGAGAAGTGGGTGTGCATGCCGGAACCATTATCCTGCGCGATCGGCTTGGGCATGAAGGTCGCGGTCTTGCCATAGGCCTGCGCGACCATCTGCACGACATATTTGTAGACCTGCATGCGGTCGGCGGTCTGCACCAGCGTGCCGAAGGTCAGGCCCAGCTCATGCTGCGCGGCGGCGACCTCATGGTGATGCTTGTCGCAGGGCAGGCCCATTTCCAGCATGGTCGTGACCATCTCGGCGCGGATATCCGTGCAGGGATCGACCGGGGCGACCGGGAAGTAACCGCCCTTGGCGCGGGGGCGGTGGGCCAGGTTGCCGCCCTCATATTCGCGCCCGGTGTTGGTCGGCAGCTCGATATCATCGAGCTTGTAGAAGCTCTCATTATAGTCGCTGTTGAAGCGGACATCGTCGAACATGAAGAATTCGGCTTCCGGGCCGACATAGACGGTATCGCCGAAGCCGGCCGCCGCCACATAGGCTTCCGCCCGGACCGCGGTGGAACGGGGGTCGCGGCCATAGAGTTCGCCGGTCGACGGCTCGACGATGTTGCAGCAGACGATGAGCATCGGCGTGGCGCTGAACGGATCGACATAGACGGCGTCGAGATCCGGCTTGAGGACCATGTCGGACTCGTTGATCGCCTTCCAGCCCTCGATCGAGCTGCCGTCGAACATGAAGCCCTCTTCCAGCTCATCCTCGCCGACGACGCTGGAGACCATGGTGAGGTGCTGCCACTTGCCCTTGGGATCGGTGAAGCGCAGATCGACCCACTCGATCTCCTTCTCCTTGATCATGTCGAGAATGTCTTTGGGCTTGTTGGCCATGGCGACGATACCTTCCTCTGTGCCTTTGGGAATGTTGGGCGGTGGTGGGTGATCAGATGGCGGCTTCGTCAAGCTCGCCTGTGCGAATGCGCACGGCTCGCTCGACGGGGATGACGAAGATCTTGCCGTCGCCGATCCGCCCGGTCTGCGCGGCGCCGGAGATCGCCTCGACCACACGGTCGACGATGCCATCCTCCACCACGATTTCGAGCTTCACCTTGGGCAGGAAGTCGACGACATATTCCGCGCCGCGATACAGCTCGGTATGGCCCTTCTGCCGGCCGAAGCCCTTGGCCTCGGTTACGGTGATGCCGGAGACGCCGACCTCGTGCAGCGCTTCCTTCACATCATCCAGCTTGAACGGCTTGATGATCGCTTCGACCTTCTTCATGTCCAACGCACCTCTTTGCTTCGCGTGACGCGCGGCGTGGCCAGCCCAGGCGCCTTGCAGGGGAAAAGAAACCGGATGCCCCTGCGTGGCCGCGCATGGGCCGACGCTACAGCGCCGGCTCGCGAATCACCAGCGCAGCAATGGCGGCTTTGCCGGGCCTTGTCGATATTGCCCGGATTTCGGGCATTTTTGAGCGGGTCTGCCTAAAATTTGTGCAGAACGATCAGGCCATATGCTCCGCGCATTCGAGGAGATAGCGGGTGCCTATAATTGCGACGGAACCTTGCATTCGATGGTCATGGGCGGGGCCGCGCCATCCGGCTGGCTTCGGCGCACCAGGCGCCGCCCCAATTGCTGCGACCAGACCTCCGCGCTGATGAAGCTTAGATAGGCCAGGAGCGCCGACGCAGCGATGATGAGGATGATGCCCAGCAGGCTGGGCAACGCCGCGCCGAAGCGTGTAGCGATCAACTCGATGACGGCGAAGTGGACCAGATACATCGAATAGGAGATGCGGCCGAAGAAGGTCAGTGGGAAAATCGCGATGTGGTGTCGAACGAACAGGGCAACGACAACGCCCCACAGGGCCATGGATAGCCAGAAAAACGGTCGCCCCTCCAGCCCGGCCTGTTTCACGAGAGCAGCCGTCACCAGCCAGACGAGGGCCAAGCCCAGATTATGGCCTAGCCGACACTCCTCTGGCCGATGCAGAAGATGATAGACATACATGCCGATCGCGAAGACGGGGAATTGTGTCAGCGGCGAATAATAGAGGAACATATCCGGCGCGCCAAATTGCTTAAGTAGAGTTTCCACGCCGATCCCCACGATCAGATACCAGGCAAAGCCCACAGCGATCAGAAAGCGCGGTTTGAGCAAGGCGGCCAAGGGGAAGATGAGATAGAAGGCGATTTCGACGCCGATGCTCCAGCCGCCGGGCACAACCGAGTTAATGGCGCTCGGAACAAGGCTGTGAACGAAGATCAGATTTGCGAGAATATCGGGCCAGGGGGCGAAGCCCCGGAGCAGGCCGTAGATAATCAGAAAGCCCCAATAGAGCGGTGCGATCCGGAAAAAGCGCCGGATGTAGAAATTCATTGTCGGGTGGGATTCTTGCCGCCGCCTGTCCCACATCGCGCACATAGTGAAGGCGCTGACCAGGAAGAACAATTGCACGCCCTGGTTCTCAATCACCTTGAGGATATCATGACCGAAAATTGACGGGTAGGCGAAGGATGAGTGGAACAGGACAACAAGCAGGATCGCTATCCCGCGCAGGCAGTCAAGACTGCCTATTCGCGTACCGATATGAGCCTTGCTTTCCATAGCGAGCCCGTAGCATGGCAGTTCTGGCCTGACTATCAGCCATGATGGGCGGCAAGGCCCATGGCCCATAATGAGACTGGGCCTCCACCTCGAGATTCTTTCAAGAAGAGGCTTCGTGTTCGCGGCGGCGATCGTCATTTACGAAGAAGACAGCACGCTCTCAATGGGCTGAGATGACTTCCTCAATAAGGCGGGTGATGTAGGCCCTTGGGGCTGAGCGTGAAGATTTCGCAGCCGGTTTCGGTAATGCCGATCGAATGCTCGAACTGGGCAGAAAGCGAGCGGTCGCGCGTCACGGCCGTCCAGCCATCGTCGAGCATTTTCACGCCCGGCTTGCCACCGTTGATCATCGGTTCGATGGTGAAGATCATGCCGGGACGCAGTTCCGGGCCGGTGCCGGGCCGGCCGACATGGACCACCTCCGGCGCATCGTGAAAGACGAGGCCAAGGCCGTGGCCGCAGAAATCGCGCACCACGCCATAGCGGTGGCGCTCGGCATGGGCCTGGATGGCATGGCCCACATCGCCCAGCGTGTTGCCCGGCTTTGCCTGCTCGATGCCCAACATCAGGCATTCATAGGTGATGTCGACCAGACGGCGCGCCTTGATCGGCACGTCGCCGACCAGATACATGCGGCTGCTGTCGCCGTGCCAGCCGTTGAGCTGGGGCGTCACGTCGACATTGAGGATATCGCCCTCGCGCAGCACTTTGTCACTCGGCATGCCGTGGCAGATCACATTGTTGAGGCTGATGCAGCAGCTATATTGATAGCCGTGATAGCCGAGCGTGGCCGGCACGCCGCCGCCATCCAGCGTCATCTGCCGGACGAGATCGTCAATCTCCGACGTCTTCACGCCTGGGCGGATGAGAGGAACCACCGCATCCAGTATCTCGGCGGCGAGGCGGCCTGCCTTGCGCATGCCCTCGAACCCTTCCGGCCCGTGCAGTTTGATGGCGGAGGTGCGGATTGTGGCCGTTTCGGCCGTCGGCGTCAGGTAAGTGGTCATAGCTTGCGATATAGGCCCAACGGGTCCAAGTGGCGAGGGGTTATGCGTTTGGCGCGGGAGTTTGAGGCGATGGCGGGTTGTGACGGGGCATGGCGGGGTAATCAAAGCCCGCGCCCGCGCTGCTTGCGGAGAGCGCCGGCATGACCGCACGCATCTGGACGGCGGCGCTGGTGGTGATCGGGGACGAGATCCTCTCCGGTCGTACGCAGGACAAGAACGTCGCGCAGATCGCGACCTGGCTCAATGTGCAGGGCATCCGCCTGCGCGAAGTGCGCGTGGTGGCGGACGACAGGGCGGCCATCGCCCAGGCGGTGAACGAATTACGCGCGCGCCACGATTATCTGTTCACCACCGGCGGCATCGGGCCGACGCATGACGACATCACCGTGGATGCGATCGCCGCCGCGCTGGGCGTTGCGGTGATCGTCCACCCGGAGGCGCGGTCTATCCTGGAGCGTTATTACGAGACACGCGGTGGGCTGACTGAAGCGCGGCTGCGCATGGCGCGGGTGCCGGAAGGTGCGGACCTCATCCCCAATGAATATTCCGGCGCGCCGGGCATCCGGGTCGGCAATTTGTTCATCATGGCGGGGGTGCCGCACATCTCGGCCGGGATGCTGGCGGCGCTGACCGGCCAGCTCGAAGGCGGGGCGCCCCTGCTCTCGCGCACCATCGGCAGCTGGGTGGCGGAGAGCGAGATTGCCGATCTGCTGGGCGCGACCGAAAAGGCGCATGAGGGCTGCCAGATCGGCAGCTACCCCTTCTTTCGCGACGGGCGGACCGGCGCTAATTTCGTGATCCGCTCAGTCGACCGGGTCGGACTGGATGCGTGCACGGATGCTCTTGCCGCAGCGCTGGAGGAAGCGGGCTTCGTGGTATGCGAGGGCAGCATTTAGCGGCACGTTGCTTATCGTGGAATGGGGCGCGTCGTAACGGGCGAAAGCCAGCCGCATTTTGTTTTCAATCAGTTGCATTGCCTCGCGGCGTTTTCAATCAGTTGCATTGCCTCGCGGCGTTTTCAATCAGTTGCATTGCCTCGCGGCGATAAGCTGCCCAGATGAGGGCCGGGCGCCGACTCTTCGAGAGAGGGCGGTTTTCCGCGGCGTGGCGGCGGAACCGGCTGCGTATGTGCGCGTTGTCGACATGGTGGGAAGGCCAGGAGCCGGCCAAAATCGGCGCCATCATCGTGGGAATCGATGACGCCGGGGTCTGCGGGTGACATGATCCCCGCAGACCCAATCCGGTCACCACGCCTCCCGCGTCTATCCTGATTGACCGCCGTGCGCCGCCGCGCTACCAGCCCTGCCGCTGGTCCGCCGGATGCCATGTTGGATTTCCAACGTGGATCATGTTGGGCAAAGCGCCATGTGATTGATTTTTTACAGAAAAACAATCGCTTGCGGGTGTAGCTCAATGGTAGAGCAGCAGCTTCCCAAGCTGACGACGGGGGTTCGATTCCCCTCACCCGCTCCAGCAATGCTGATCACCCTCAAATTTCGGATACGATTTTCGGCGAGATAGGCGCGCTTCAGGGTCTTCTGGTGCGAGATGGCGTGTCCGCCTCCGGCGCGTGAGCAGGCTGCTTGAACGATCCCTTCTCCGCCCAGCCTTTGCCTTTTCCTTGATCCAGCCGGACCCATGAAGCGACCGATCTGGAAATCGGGGGCTGTTGGCGTGACAAGGGCGGGGAGGTGGTCTTATGGTCCGCCGACTCCGCGCAGACCGGCCAGCCAAGGACCGGTGAGGCGCGCTGCCGGGAGGGGAAGACATGCGAGATATGGGCTGCCGAGGACGCCGGGCCGGGCGCAGCCGCTGGCGGGCGAGGCTGATCGTAGCCATAGCCACCACCGGAGCGACGCTGTTAGGAGCGAACCCCACGCTCGCGCAGGCGCCGGGCGAGGCGAGCGCGGTCAACATCCCAAGCTGTGACCGGGCCTGCCTGATCGGCCATGTGCGCGCCTATATGGCGGCGCTGGGCAAGCATGATCCGGCGCAGGCGCAGTTCGCGGCCGATATCCGCTTCACCGAGAATAATGTGCTCATCCCCATCGGCAAAGGCCTGTGGCGCACGGTCAGCAAGATCGCGCCGACGGGGCTTGAGGTGGCCGATCCGTTGACCGGGCAGGCGGCATGGTTCGGCGTCGTCTGGGAGCATGGGGTGGCGGCTTATTACGCCATGCGGCTCAAGGTCGATGGTGGCAAGATCAGCGAGGTGGAGACGGTCGTCCACCGCAACACCGGCCTGCCGGCGCCCTTTGGCGACCCGGACAAGGTGGAGCATGATCCGGCCTTTCAGGAGGTGTTGCCGCCCGAGCAGCGCCGCCCGCGCCAGCGGCTGATCGCCGTGGCGCAGAGCTATTTCAACACGGTGGAGTTGAACGATGGCATGGTGTTCGCGCCCTTCGCCGAGGATTGCTCGCGGCTGGAGAACGGCATCAGCACTACTGCCCCGGTCAAGACACCCGCTGGGCAAGGTAATGCCTCCTCCATCGCGGCGGGTTGCGAGGAGCAGTTCAAGCTCGGCATCTACCACATCAACAAGCGCATCCGCGAGCGGCGCTTCCCGATCGTCGACGAGGAGCGCGGCATCGTGGTGGCGAGCGGCTTCTTCGACCATGACAATGAGCGCGACACCTATCTGCTCACTAACGGGCGAGAGATGAAGACGGCGCTCAAATGGCCCAATTCCATCTCGCTGCTGGAGGCGTTCCGGGTGAAGGAGGGGAAGATCGACAGGATCGAGGCGGTGTTCACCTATGTGCCCTATTTCATGCACAACCCATGGGCCGTGGGTCGCGCGCATGGGGAGGTAGGCGAATGAGCCGGCTATTGCTTCGGGCCGCCCTCGGGGTGGCGGCCATCGCGCTGATGCCGGCGGGCGTGCCGGCGCAGGGGCCGGCGCAGACTGGGGCGCAAGGGCAGGCGGCAAGCTGTGACGCGGCCTGCCTGACCGACCTCGCCAATCGCTATATGGATGCCGTCGTTAGGCATGACCCCAAAGGGCTGCCGTGGGCGGAGCGGGTCGGCTATGCCGAGAACGGGACGAAGCTCCGCGTGGGCGAGGGGAGCTGGGTGACGATTGACCGCCGGGCGGAGGCGCCGCTGGTGGTGGCCGATCCGCAGACCGGCCGGGCCGTATGGGTGGGCCGGGTCGACGACCATGGCCAGCCCGGCTTCTACGCGATGGATATGCGGGTGGACGGTGGCAAGATCGCTGCCGTGCAAGCAGTCATCCGGCGCAAGCAGGGGCGCCAGCCCTTCGGCGATCCGGTGACATATGCGCCGGGCAAGGCGTTCGGGGCGACGCTGCCTACCAAGGCGCGGTTGCCGCGCGGCAAGATGATCGCGCTGGTCCAGGATTATATCGCCAGTCAGGCCGCCAATGGTGAGGGCGCGACGGTGCCCTTCGCCAAGGGCTGCGCGGTGATGGAGAATGGCGTGGCGATGGTCGGCAACCTGCTCGCTGCCAAGGGCGCCGATGCGTCCTGCGATGGGGCGCTGGCGAAGGGGCTGTTCGGCGAATTTGAGGCGGTGCGCCACGAGGTGATCGCAGTGGATGAGGCGCGCGGCCTTGTCGCGGCGATCGGCTATCGCGACCTGCCGGCGGCGGCGGCGAGCTTCACCGCGCGCGACGGCACGGTCTATCCGCCCGAGGCGGGCTATCCGCGCTCGGTGGCTTTTGTGAGCCTGTTCAAGATCGAGAACGGCAAGATTGCGCGGATCGAGACGGTCGCCAATGAGGTGCCCTATCTGATGCCCGCGCCGTTCAACCCACCGGCAGCGAAGGACGTGGTGATCGCCGACACAGGTGTCTTCCCGGAGAGCGCCAGCGCGGACCGCGCGGGCAACCTCTATGTCGGCAGCTTCAAGGGCAATATCTATCGCGCGCTGCCGGGCAGCGACACGGCGATTGCGTGGATTCGGCCGGACGCGACCAACAAGCTGGCCTCGATGCTCGGTGTGCTGGCGGACGAGGAAACCGGCACGCTCTGGGCCTGCTCGGTGCCGATGGGGCAGGCGGGGCAGGTCTCCGCGCTGGTGGCGTTCGATCTGGCGAGCGGCGCCTTCAAGCAGCGCTACGAGCTGCCGCCGCCAGCCAGCGCCTGCAACGATCTGGCGTTCGGCAAGGACGGCACGGCGTATATTGCGGAGACGACCAACGGCCGCATCTTCACGCTGAAGCCGGGCGCGGACGCGGTGGCGCTGCTGGTGGAGGACAAGGCGCAACTGGTGGGCGTGGACGGCATCGCGTTCAGCGGTGATGGCACGCTCTACGTCAACAATGTGCGGCAGAACACCATGCTGCGGGTGAACCGCAAGCCGGACGGCAGCTTCGCCAGCCTGACGAAGCTCAATGTCTCGCAGCCGCTCAACGGGCCGGACGGGCTGCGGCCGCTGGGCGACAACCGCTTCCTGCAGGCGGAAGGGCCGGCGGGGCGGATCAGCCTGCTCACCATCGAGGGCGACGACGTAACCATGACGGTGCTCAAGGACGGCATGGACGGTGTGCCCGGCGTCACCACCATTGGCGACACGGCCTATGCCATTGAGAGCAAAGGGCGTTTCATGTTCGACCAGAGCCTGAAGGGGCAGGACCCCGGCGAATTCGCGCTGCGGGCGGTGCCGCTGGGAGGCATCAGGTGAGGGCGCGCACGGCGCTGGCCGGCCTGCTGGGCGCGGCATTGCTGGCGACCGCGCCGGCCATGGCGCAGGGCTCGGCGCTCGATCGCGAGATCGATACGCTCACCCTGCGCGTGCAGAAGCTGGAGGGCGCGCGGGCGGTCAAGAAGTTGCAGCGCGCATTCGGCTATTATGTCGACCGGGGGCTGTGGCAGGATGCGGCGGACCTGTTCACCGATGACGGCACCATCGAATTGGGGGTCGATGGCGTCTATGTCGGCAAGCAGCGCATCCACGATTATCTGAAGGCCCTGCATGGCGGTCAGGAGGGGCTGATCTACGGCCAGCTCAACGAGTGGGTGACGCTGCAGCCGGTGGTCCATGTCGCGGCCGATGGCCTGAGCGCCAAGGCGCGGTGGCGTGATAACGGGATGCTCGGGCAATATAAGAAGCATGCCGAGTGGCGCGACGGCATCTACGAGAATGATTATGTGAAGGAGGGCGGTGTGTGGAAGATCAAGTCCGTCCACATGTTCGTCAACTTCGTCGCGCCTTATGAGAAAGGCTGGGCGCGGCTCAAGCCCGGCGAGGGGCTGGTGCAGAGCGCGGCGAGCAAGGCGATGCCGCCCGACCGACCGCCGACCGTGCGCTACCGGGCCTTCCCCGAAACGCAGGTGCCGCCCTTCCATGCGCCCAATCCCGTGACGGGCCGCGCCGTGCGGGAGGGCGCGCAATGAGCGGCCGGGGGACGATGCGGGGCGCGTTGCTGCTCGGCCTTGCCGCGCTGGTCACGCTGCCGGTCGCCGCGCCCGCGCAGGGAGATGGTGATTTGCGCGCCAAGGTTGCCGCCTACAAGCAGCGGGTGCAACTGCTGGAGGATCAGGATACGATCGAGAATCTGCAGGGCACCTTCGGCTATTATTTCGACAAGGGGTTATGGGGCGAGGCGGCGGCCCTGTTCACCGCCAAGGGCAGCTTCGAATATGGCCAGCGCGGCGTTTACATTGGTCCGGAGCGCATCCGCCGGGCGATGCTGCTGTTCGGCCCGCAAGGGCTTGGGCAAGGTTATCTCAACAATCACATGATGTTGCAGCCGATTGTTGTCGTCGCGCCTGATGGCCGCACGGCCACGGGGCGCTGGCAGGGCATGGTGCAACTCGCCCAGCCCGGCGCGAACGGCATCTGGGGCGTTGGCGTCTATGAGAACGCCTATGCCAAGGAAGGCGGCGTATGGAAGATCAGCAAGCTGCACTTCTACGTCACCGCCCTGACCGACTATGACAAGGGCTGGATGAAATCCGCTTATCCGATGGACGGGCAGAGCGCCCTGTTCCCGCCCGACCGGCCACCGAGCGAGGTCTATCGCGCCTTCCCCGGCGCCTATATCCCGCCGTTCAGCTACCGGCACCCGGTGACGGGCCAGTCGCTCAAGGACATACCACAACCTCCCGACAATGTGGTGGGGCGCCCATGATGAGACGCACGATGCTCGCCGCGGCACTGCTTGCTGCTGCCACCCTAACCGCGCCCGCACTGGCCCAGTCCGCCGCCGAACGGCTGGCCGATCTCGACCAGCGGATCACCCGGCTGGAGGACCTCAATCACATTGAGCGGCTCCAGCGCGCCTATGGCTATTTCGTCGACAAGGGGCAGTGGACGCAGCTTTCCGAGCTGTTCACCGACGATGCGACGCTGGAGATTGGCGGCAAGGGGCTGTTCCTCGGCAAGAAGCGCGTGCTGGAATATATGCAGACCGCCTTCGGGCCGGACGGGGCCAAGGAAGGCGTGCTCGCCAACCACATGCAGTTCCAGTCGATCCCGGACATCGCGGCGGACGGCACGCGCGGCTGGGTGCGCTCACGGGCCTATGTGATGAGCATCGGCGGCTGGGGCCTGCCGCTCTACGAGAATGAATATCGCAAGGAAAACGGTGTCTGGAAGATCAGCCGCCTCACCGGGCCGTTCACCATGTACACCAACTGGGATGGCTGGGGGAAAAACGCGCTCAACAATACCTGGCCGGATAAGTTCGAGCCTGCGCCGGACCTGCCGCCCTCGACCATCTACCTCACCTACCCGGCTTATTACATCATCCCGTTCCACTATCCCAATCCGGTGACGGGCAAGGTGTTCAAGCCGGACCGCGACGAGGTGGGCGCCTATCACCGCCCGCCGGGCACGCAGGAGCAGATCGACGCGCTCAAGGTCGGCCGTATGGCAGACGGCAGCCAGCCGATCGGAGAGCCGCCGAAGGACTGACCGCTTATGACACGCATGACAAACCGGATCGCGCTGATCGCCGCGATGGTGCTGGGGCTGGCCGGCATCGGCTATGGCCTGACGGAGCATGGAGCCTGGGCGCAGGAGGGGCGTGGACCGGCCGCCGTCGATAGCGCGCGTATGGCCGCGCAGGCGAAGAATGGCGCCGATTGGCTGCACGACGGGCGCACGTACAGCGCCCAGCGCTACAGCCCGCTAGACCAGATCAACGCTGGCAATGTGAACCAGCTCGGTATCGCCTGGTATGACGAGCTGGACACCTATCGCGGCGTGGAGGCGACCCCGCTCTACGCGGACGGCGTGCTCTACAACATCCTGCCGTGGAACGTGACGATCGCCTATGATGCGCGCACCGGCAAGAGGCTGTGGACCTACGACCCCAAGGTGCCGCGCGAATATGGCCGCTATGCCTGCTGCGAGCCGGTGGCGCGAGGGCTTGCCATGTGGAACGGCAAGATCATCATCGCCACGCTCGATGGGCGGCTGATCGGGCTGGACGCAGCGACCGGCAATCCGGTGTGGACGACGCAGACGTTCGATCATGACATGCCTTATTCGATCACCGGCGCACCGCGCGTGTTCGATGGCAAGGTGGTGGTCGGCAACAGCGGTGGCGATCTGGGTGTGCGCGGTTTCGCCGCCGCCTATGATGCCGATACCGGCAAGAAGCTCTGGAAATTCTTCCTGACGCCCAACCCCACCGACAAGCCGGATGGTGAGGCCTCCGACAGCGTCATGGCCATGATCCGCAAGACATGGTCCGACAATGGCATGTGGAAGCAATTGGGTGGCGGAGCGAATCCATGGGATTCAATTGCTTATGATCCGAAACTCAAGCTGGTCTATATCGGCACCGGCAATGCCTCGCCACTCTCCTGGCATTATCGCAGCGAGAGCAAGGGCGACAATCTGTTCGTCTGCTCCATCGTCGCGGTGAACAGCGAGACGGGGAAATATGTCTGGCATTATCAGATGGTTCCGGGCGAAGATTGGGATTATACCTGCACCTCCTCCATCGTCTCGGCCGATCTGAAGATTGGCGGCAAGACCCGCCAGGTCATCATGCAGGCGCCCAAGGACGGTTTCTTCTACGTTCTGGATCGCAAGACGGGAGAGTTCATCTCGGCTGAGAAGATCGCGCCGGTGAACTGGGCAACGGGGATCGACCCCAGGACAGGGCGGCCGCAGGTCAACCCGGCGGCGCATTACGGCACCGACCCGGTGCTGGTGATGCCGGGGCCGGGCGGGGCGCATAACTGGTTCCCGATGGGCTATAGCCCGCGCACCGGCCTCGCCTATCTGCCGACCTATGAGTCCGCGATGGTCTATGCGCGCGATCCGGACTTCAAGCCCAAGCCGTTCCGCTCCAACAGCGGCTGGGGCGGCTATACGGGCGAGGCGCTCAAGAAGCGGATCGAACTGATGAAGCAGGCGACCGCGATGGACAAGGCCTACCTCACCGCCTGGAACCCGGTGACGCAGAAGGCGGCCTGGAAGGTGCCGCTGCCGCGCCATGGCAATGGCGGGGTGATGATTACCGGCAGCGATCTGGTGTTCGAGGGCACGACGAAGCAGACCTTCGCGGCGTTCGATGCGCGCACCGGCAAGCTGCTCTGGGAGATGCCGGTGCAGAGCGCGCCTGTCTCCGGCCCGATCACCTACATGCTGGACGGCGTGCAATATGTCGCGGTCAATGCCGGCTGGGGTGGTGGCGCCGCGCAGGTGGAGCGTGGCGCCGGCACCGAGTTGCCACGGGCTTCCGCCCGGCTGCTGGTGTTCAAACTGGGTGGCGATGTGAAGCTTCCGCCGATGAAGGCGGAGGAGAAGGCGCCCGAGCCACCACCGGTGACGGCCAGCGAGGCACAGATCGCGCGCGGCGCGACCTTGTTCGCCGAGACCTGCCAGGTGTGCCACGGCCAGCAGGCGATTGGCGGCGTCAAGGATCTACGCAAGATGACCCGCGAGACGCACGGCAAGTTTAACGACATCGTGCTCAAGGGCATCTACGCCGACAAGGGCATGGCGAGCTTTGCCGACCTGCTGAAACCCGAGGATGTGGAGGCGATCCATGGCTATCTGATCGCGCGGGCGAACGAGGATTGGGGCCGCTCCAGCCAGGGTAGCGGTGAAGGGCCGCATTGAGGACCAGAGTGGATGACTCCTGATTGGTAGGTCTGCCCTCCCTCTCCCGGTGCGTGAGGGGGAGGGCGCAGGACTTCCGGTCGAAGGACGGGGCCATATAGTGCCGCGCAACGGGGCGTTGCGCTACCTCGCTCCGGGCTGCGTGGCGAACCGATAGTCGCCAAGAATCTGGTGGAACATCAGCGCATCGTTTGGGTGGAGAAACGAAATGCTGCCAAGATCGCCGATCAGATAGAGATTGTGCAGTTTGTGGCGGCCGATGCTTTCCATCAACTGGCCGCCGAACCGGCCGGGCTGGCGGTTGGCATGCACGATCAGCAATTCTGCGTTGGGATAGGGCGTGAGCGCCCGGCAGAGCCGCTCAAAATCGGCCTTGCGGACGCCGTGGGGCGTGACCATGACAAGCAAGGTCCGGTCATCCGAGCGCAGGGCCGCGCGGAAGCGGGCGACGCAGCGTTCATAATAAGCATAGTCGGCCGGCCGGGTGATATCCCGATGATTGAACATCGTGTGGACGCCATGCTTGTCCCGGTAGAAGCGATGGTCGCACAGATTCGCATCGGGCACGGTGCGCTTTTCGAGCGGAATGGCCTCATGCTGGGCAGGATCGAGGAAGGTCGTGAAATCATCCTCGATGCAGTGCGCGACCGCGCCGATACTGGAGAAGATCCAGTCAAAGGGGCCGGAGGATTGTTTGAGGCCATTGGCCTTGAGGACCATGCTCGTCAGGCAATGAGTGCCGAGCGAGAAGACCGCGCGAACGGGCTGCTGCGGGGGCGGGGTCGCGCGGCGCCACATCCACAGGTCGCTCTCGCGCTTCTGCCGCGCCTCCTCGCTTCTGACCACGGTGCGCAGCAACTGCGCGCCCGCCCGGAATGTGGGGCGCGGCCCGAGGCGATGACGAAAATGTGCGAAGCCTTCCGCATCCGGCTCACGCCCGAGAATGCCCAAATAAAGATCCGTGACGAAGGCGTCCTTGTCTCGCGGCCGCGCACGGTTCAGCCCATGTCGGCTCATGAAGCGCCCCATGCCGCGCTTCAGGCGCGCGAAAGGGCTGATACCCCGTTTGCTTGCCATATTTTCCGCCTTTCCCGCCCGTTGATTCCGCAAACCATGCTCCCAGGCAAGGGCTTGCCCTGATGACCTCCTTTACCCGATGGACTTGGCCAGCCCCTGACTGAGTTTGAGCGCGCCGTTGAGGCGGGCCTTGGGGTCGCCCCAGGCGCGCTGGATGACCAGCTTGCTGTCCGGCCGCAGCTTGGCGATGCTGCCCAGCTTCTGCACGTAGCCGAGCAGGCCGGGGAGGTTGGGGCACTGGTCGTTGTGGAAGCTGACCAGCGCGCCGCGCGGGCCGATGTCGATCCGCGCGATGCCGGCGGTGCGGCTGTTCATCTTCACCTCGATCAGCGTGAGCAGGTTCTGCGTGGCGTCGGGCAGGGGGCCGAAGCGGTCGATCAATTCCGCAGCGAAGGCTTCGATACCGCGCTTGTCCTCCAGCTCGTTGATACGGCGGTAGAGGCCCATGCGCAGGTCGAGGTCCGGCACATAATCGTCCGGGATGAGGATCGGCGCTTCGACGTTGATCTGCGGGGACCAGTTCTCGCGCGCGGGGGCGAGCGCGGCGCCGCCGGCCTTGGCCTCCAGGATCGCGTCTTCCAGCATCGACTGGTAAAGTTCGAAGCCGACCTCCTTGATGTGGCCGCTCTGCTCGTCGCCGACCAGATTGCCGGCGCCGCGAATGTCGAGATCGTGGCTGGCAAGCTGGAAGCCGGCGCCGAGCGTATCGAGATCGGAGAGGACTTTCAGGCGCTTGTCGGCCGTTTCGGTCATCACCCGGTCCGCCGGCGTGGTGAGATAGGCGTAAGCGCGCGTCTTGGAGCGGCCGACACGACCCCGCAACTGATAGAGCTGGGCGAGGCCGAAGCGGTCGGCGCGGTGGATGATGATGGTGTTGGCGCTCGGAATATCCAGCCCGCTCTCGACGATGGTGGTGGAGAGCAGCACATCATATTTACGCTCGTAGAAGGCGGACATGCGCTCCTCCACCTCGCTCGCCGCCATCTGGCCGTGGGCGGAGATGGCGCGCACCTCCGGCACCTTCTCGCGCAGGAAATCCTCCATGTCCGGCATGTCCGAGATGCGGGGCACGACAAAATAGGTCTGGCCGCCGCGATAATGTTCCCTGAGCAGCGCCTCACGCAGCACCACATCGTCCCACGGCATGACATAGGTGCGCACGGCGAGGCGATCGACCGGCGGGGTCTGGATGACGGATAGCTCGCGCAGGCCGCTCATCGCCATTTGCAGCGTGCGCGGGATGGGCGTGGCGGTGAGGGTGAGGACGTGCACGTCCGCCTTCAACTGCTTCAGCCGCTCCTTGTGGACGACGCCAAAGCGCTGCTCCTCATCGACGATAACGAGGCCGAGGCGCTTGAACGCCAGCCCCTTGGCGAGCAACGCGTGGGTGCCGATGACGATATCCACCGTGCCATCCGCCAACCCCTCCTTGGTCGCCTTCGCCTCATTGGCGCCGACGAGGCGGGAGAGGCGGCCGATCTTGAGCGGGAAACCGCGAAAGCGCTCCTCGAAGCCGAGATGATGCTGGCGGGCGAGCAGAGTGGTCGGGCAGATGAGCGCCACTTGCGCGCCGCCCATGGCCGCAACGAAGGCCGCGCGCAGGGCGACCTCCGTCTTGCCGAATCCGACATCGCCGCAGACCAGCCGGTCCATCGGCTTGCCGGCGCCGAGGTCCTCGATCACGTCCGCGATGGCGCGGTCCTGATCCTCGGTTTCCTGATAGGGGAAGCGGTCGACAAAGGCGGGGTAGCCGGCGGCCTCCGGCTCGTAGGCGGGGGCGGTGCGCAGCGCGCGCAGGGCGGCGGTGGCGAGCAACTCCCCGGCGATCTCGCGGATGCGCTCCTTCATCCGGGCCTTGCGGCGCTGCCATGCCTCGCCGCCCAGCCTGTCCAGCGCGACGCCGTCCTCGCCCGAGCCGTAGCGCGACAGCACGTCGATATTCTCGACCGGCACGAACAATTTGTCGCCACCCGCATAAGTGAGCGCGACGCAATCGTGCGGTTCCTTGCCGACGGGGATGCTGGTCAGCCCCTCGTAGCGGCCGATGCCATGATCGACATGGACGACGAGATCGCCCGGCGTAAGCGTGGCCAGTTCGGCGAGGAAAGCGTCCGCGCTCTTGCGGCGCTTGGCGCGGCGGACGAGGCGGTCGCCGAGCATATCCTGCTCGGTGAGCAGCTCCAGATCGGCGGTGGCGAAGCCGTGATCGAGCGGGAGGACGGTGAGGGCGACGGCGCCCTTGGCCGCCTCACCCTGCGCCTGCTGCCAGCTTTCCACCGGCACGAGGCGCTTGACGCCATGATCGACCAGAAGGCCGGAGAGACGCTCGCGCGCGCCCACCGAGTAGCTGGCGATGATGCGCTTGCGGCCCTTGCGCTGGCTCTGCTCCAGATGCTTGGCCACGGCCTCGTAGATATTGGCGTTCTGGGCGCGCTCGGGCGCGAAATCGCGTGCATTGTCCACGCCGAAATCGAGCACATTGGCGCTCTCCGGCTCGTGGAAGGCGGAGGTGGCGTGGATAGGCAGCGCGGTGATGCTCTCTGACCAATCCTCGGCGGTGATGTAGAGCCGGTCCGGCGGGAGCGGGCGGTAGCTGCCGGGCGAGGCGCCGGCGGCGGCCATGCGGTTGGCGTGATAATCGCGGATGGATTCGAAGCGCGCGTCCGCCGCGCTGGCGACGCCGCCGTCGCGCAGCCACAGCGTGCCCTCGGGAAGATGCTCGGCGAGCGGGACGAGGCGCTCCTCGAACAGCGGCAGCCAATGCTCCATGCCCGCCAGACGCCGGCCTTCGCTCACCGCCTGATAGAGCGGGTCGCCCGTCGCCGTCGCGCCGAACAGTTCGCGGTAGCGGCCCCGGAAGCGCTTGATGCTCTCCTCGTCCAGCAGCGCCTCGGAGGCAGGGAGTAGCATGAAATGATCCACCGCGCCGGTGGTGCGCTGCGTGGCGGTATCGAAGCGGCGCAGCGTCTCGATCTCGTCGCCGAAGAAATCGAGCCGCAATGGACCCGGCTCGCCGGAGGGGAACAGATCGACAATGCCGCCGCGCACCGCATATTCGCCCGCGTCATGCACCGTGTCGGTGCGCACATAGCCATTGGATTGCAGCAGGCCGACCAGCCGTTCGATGGCGATGCGCTCGCCTGGCGCAAGCCGCGCGACCATCTGACGGATGCGGAACGGCGTCAGCGTTTTCTGGGTGACAGCATTGATGGTGGTGAGGATGAGGCTCGGCCCCTTGGGGGCGGCTTGCAGGGCGTGCAGGCCGGCGAGGCGCTCCGAGGCGGCGCGCAGCGAGGGAGAGGCGCGGTCATAGGGCAGGCAGTCCCACGCGGGGATGCGGATGACGGATAGCTCCGGCGCGAAATAGCCGATGCTCTGCTCGATGGCGTCGACCATCTGCGCGTCCGGCGCGATGAAGCAGACACGGCTCTTCGCGGCGCGGGCGAGGTCCGCCAGCAGCACCGGCGTGAAGCCGTGCGGCACGCCCGCGAGGGTGAGCGGCGCTTGAGCGGAGAGGATGCGGGGGAGATCGGTCATGGGCGTGGTCGGTTAATCCCAACTCCGTTCGCCTTGAGTGTGTCGAACGATGCTTCGACAGGCTCGGCACGGCTGGCGGTGATTTGAAAATGGGAGAGCGGGTCTCACTTGGCGATAGGGATATAATCGAGCGCGCGCAGGGCCTGCATCATCGGCCCTTCGTAGCGGGCGGGCGCCGGGGCGGTGCCGATGGCCCAGGCCATGATCTCGACATCCTCCTCGTCCAGCAGCGCCTCGAACCAGGCGGCCTCGTCGGCGGACCAGCCGCGCGCATAGCGATCGAAGAAGCCGCCGATCAGCAGATCGGCCTCTTTGGTGCCGCGATGCCAGGCGCGGAACTGCATCCGGCGCAGGCGGCTTTCGTCGATCATGTCCGGCTCCTTCCGGCGCGTGGGCGCAATGGCGATGGGCCGGCGGACGCATTTGAGGCCCGTCGGCTATCATTTCGAGCTTGCCCGGACCGGGGCGAGCCGCTTTGGTGTATCCGCCTTCGCAGCAACACCAGACGATCGGCCTGTCCGGTCGGTCAGGCTCCAGGGAACGATCACATAACCATGCGGCCCGACATTCTCAATCCGCTGTTCACGGAAAGCGCTGCGCTCAAGGGCGTCGGCGCGGCGTCGATCAGGCCGCTGGAGCGGCTCGGCCTCACGCGCGCGGTCGATCTCGCCTTCCATCTGCCGGTGAGCTGGATCGAGCGGCAGCGGGTGCGGCGGCTGGCCGAGGCGGAGACCGGGCGGATGGTCGGCCTCGTGCTTACCGCGCGGGATTATCGCGCCTCCGGCTCGGCGCGCGCGCCGTTCCGGGTGGTGGCCGAGGACGAGGCGGGCGAGCGGGTGAGCATCGTCTATTTCGGCAAGAATAGCGGCTGGCCGCGCAAGCTGTTCCCGCTGGATGAGCCGCGCTTCGTCTCCGGGCGGCTGGATCGGTTCGGCGACGATCTCCAGATCGTCCACCCCGATCATGTCGTGGAAGTGAGTGAGGCCGGGGCGATCCCCGACCGCGAGCCGGTCTATGGCCTCTCCGAAGGGATCACCAACGGGCGGATGCGCGATCTGGTGACGCAGGCGGTGGCCCGTGCGCCCGACCTGCCTGAGTGGATCGAGCCGGGGCTGGCCGAGCGCAAGGGCTGGCCGGACTGGCGCGTGGCGCTGGGCGCGGCGCATGAGGACCCGGCAGCGAAGGCGGCGCGCGAGCGGCTGGCTTATGACGAGGTGTTCGCCAGCCAGCTTGCCCTGATGCTGCTGCGCGCCTCGACCCGGCGGCGGCGCGGCATGCCGATCGCGGGGGATGGGCATCTGCGCGATCGGCTGAGCCTGCCCTTCACGCCGACCGGCGCGCAGCGGCGCGTGTTCGGCGAGATCGAGGGCGACATGGCGCAGAGCGTGCCGATGCTGCGGCTGCTCCAGGGCGACGTCGGCTCCGGCAAGACGCTGGTGGCGCTGATGGCGCTGCTCAACGCGGTGGAGGCGGGCGGGCAGGGCGCGCTGCTGGCGCCGACGGAAATCCTTGCGCGGCAGCATTTCGCCAGCTTGCAGGGGATGCTGGCGGGGCTGCCGGTCAATGTCGCCATCCTCACCGGGCGGGAGAAAGGCCGCGCGCGCGAATCGACGCTGATGGGGCTGGCGGACGGCAGCATCCACATCCTCGTCGGCACCCATGCGATCTTCCAGCAGGCGGTGGCCTATCGCAACCTCGCGCTCGCAGTCATCGACGAGCAGCACCGATTTGGCGTCTCGCAGCGGCTGATGCTGACCGCTAAGGCCGAACGCACGCCGCATCTGCTGGTGATGACCGCCACGCCGATCCCGCGCACGCTGACGCTGACCCAATATGGTGACATGGACGTCTCCCGCCTCGATGAGATGCCGCCGGGGCGCCAGCCGATCGACACGCGGGTCATCTCCGACGAGCGGCTGGAAGAGATTATCGGCGCGCTCGGCCGCCATATCGGGGCAGGGCGGCAGGCTTATTGGGTCTGCCCGCTGGTCGAGCAGAGCGAGGATGGCGACGAGGCGGCGGCGGAAGCGCGCGCGACCCTGCTCAAGGCGCGGTTCGGCGCCGATGCGGTGGGCGTGGTGCATGGGCAGATGCCGGGGCCGGAGAAGGATGCGGTGATGGAGGCGTTCGCGGCGGGGCGGCTCAAGCTGCTCGTCGCGACCACGGTGATCGAGGTTGGCGTGGACGTGCCCAACGCCACGCTGATGATCGTGGAGGCGGCCGAGCGCTTCGGTCTCGCCCAGTTGCACCAATTGCGCGGGCGAGTGGGGCGCGGCGACCAGCGCAGCTTCTGCATGCTGATCCATGGGCAGACTTTGAGCGAGACAGCGCGCGCGCGGCTGTCGCTGATGCGCGAGACGAACGATGGCTTTCGCATCGCCGAGGAGGATTTGCGGCTGCGCGGCGCGGGCGAGATATTGGGCACGCGGCAATCGGGTGAGCAGCGCTTCCGGCTGGCGACGCCCGAGCAGATCCAGAGCCTGCTCACCGCCGCGCATGACGACGCGCGGCTGCTGATGGATCGCGACGGCGGGCTTGATAGCGCACGCGGGCAGGCGGCGCGGACCTGCCTCTATCTGTTCGAGCGGGATGCCGCGATCAGCCTCTTAGCCAGCGGCTGAGGCAGCGATCAGAGCAGCGGCGGGCTGTCGGGCGCGGCGTCCAGCGAATCGAGCAGTTCGAGATAGGTATCGACCTCGATCGCCATATCGAACTGCACGCCGATACGGGCGCTGAGCGACCAGATGACCGTGCCGCGCAACGCACCGAGTTGCGGCACGTCGACGGTAAGGTGTTCGCCCATCGGCACCATTTCGTCACAGCGGATCATGCAGCCCTGCGGTGAGATATTGACGATGCGTGCCGGCGTGGGGGCGATGGTGGCGCCCCAGATTTGCGACTGGATATCGACCTGCTCGCGCTGCGACCTGCGAGTCTCGTCGTGAAACTGGGGTTGGGGCATGGCCGCGTTCTCCCGATAGCGGACAATCGTCCGTCAATAGTCTATGAACGTTAGTAGCTTATAAAAGGTTAACGCGGATGCGATCTCTGCATCTCGCCGCGCCTGGACCGGGCGGCCAGCTAAGGCCTGCCCGCCATGACATTCGATCGAAGCTGAGCGATCGCGATCCATCTTCTTTCCCTTGTTTCAGGGTCTTGGCGTGAATATCTTATACACGGCCCAGATCGCATGGCAAATCTGCGTTGGAAACAGCCTCGGTTGGCTGGTGACCTGCTCAGCAAAGCACTCCAGCCCCGTGCGGAATCATCATCCGCTTCGACCATATGTGCTTTTCCCACTCCATCATCGCGGAAGGGAAAGTGGTCCCCCGAAGCAAGCCGGAGGGCGAAAGCGGCCGCGTCAGAGGCCGAACCGGGTCATCGCAGCCCCATGCGTAGATTTAGCCGCGCTGGAGCAGGGCGTGGCGCTTGCGGCCGAGGCTGAGCTTCACCGGTGTGTCGCCGATCGCGATCTCGTGCGTTGCCTCGTGGACCGGCTGGTCGTCGAGCCGCACCGCGCCCTCCGCGATCTTGCGGCGGGCCTCGCCCTTGGAGGCGGCCAGCGCCGTCTGCACCAGCGCGTCGACAATGGCGATGGCGTCGCCGGGCACGACGAGCGTGGGCAGGTCTGCCGTGGCGGCCGCGCCTTGCTCAAAGGTCAACCGCGCGGTTTCGGCGGCGGTCTCGGCTGCTGCGCGGCCCCGGCAGAGCGCCGTCGCCTCGGTGGCGAGAATCTTCTTCGCCTCGTTGATCTCCGCGCCTGCCAGTGCCGAGAGGCGGGCGATCTCGTCCAGCGGCAGATCGGTGAACAAGCGGAGGCGCGTCGCCACGTCCGCATCCGCCGTATTGCGCCAGAACTGCCAGTAATCGAAGGTCGGGAGTTGGTCCTCATTGAGCCAGACTGCGCCGCCCACCGTTTTTCCCATCTTGGTGCCATCGGCGTTGGTGAGCAGCGGCGTGGTCAGGCCGAACACCTGTGTTCCGTCGATTCGCCGAGCCAGCTCTATGCCGTTGACGATATTGCCCCACTGATCCGAGCCGCCCATCTGGAGGCGGCAACCCACGCGGCGGGACAACTCCAGGAAATCATAGGCCTGGAGGATCATGTAGTTGAATTCGAGGAAGCTGAGCGACTGCTCGCGATCCAGCCGCAGCTTGACCGAATCGAAGCTCAGCATCCGGTTGACCGAGAAATGCTGGCCGACATCGCGCAGGAAGGGGATATATTCGAGCTTGTCGAGCCACTTGGCATTGTCGACCATGATCGCGTCCGTCGGGCCGTCGCCGAAGGTCAGGAAGCGCTCGAACACGCGCTTGATGGAGGCGATATTCTGTCCGATCGTATCGGCGGTGAGCAGCTTGCGCGCCTCGTCCTTGAAGCTGGGGTCGCCGATCTTGCCAGTGCCGCCGCCCATCACCACGATGGGCTTATGGCCGGCCTGCTGGAGCTGACGCAGCATCATGATCGAGACGAGGTGGCCGACATGCAGCGAGGGCGCCGTAGGATCGAAGCCGATATAGCCGGGCACGATCTGCCGTGCCGCCAGCGCGTCAAGCCCGCTTGCGTCGGTGATCTGGTGGATATAGCCCCGCTCTTCGAGCAGGTTCAGCAGGTCGGATTGATAGCGTGCCATGGTCGTCTCTAAGGGAAAGCGGCGCGCTTAGCACGGGAGGCCGGCGATGAGTAGGGTTTTGGCCGAATGTCCGCTGGTCTGCCACCCGGATACGCCATGTGATGCGCTGGCGGCGCTGGGCGCGCGGATTACGCTGCGGGAAGATCATGGCTGGGATGTCGCGTTCATCGCGGTGGGCGACCCCGGCAAGATGAGCCTGCCCGCGCCGACCGGGCCGGTGCAGACGGACGGGCTGTGGCACACCACCTGCTTCGAGATGTTCATCGCCTTGGCTGGTGATGCCTATGTGGAATTGAACCTTTCGCCCTCGTGCGCGTGGGCGGCCTATCGCTTCGACCATTATCGCACCGGGATGCGCCCGCTCACCATTCCCGCGCCGCAGATTTCCATCGCCATGGGGCATGAACGGGCGGCGTTGACCACGGCGCTCAGCGAGGATGCGCTGCCCTGGGATCGCAGCGGCCAGATCGGTCTCAGCGCGGTGATCGAATCGCGCGACGGGACGGTGAGCTACTGGGCGCTGGCGCATCCACCCGGCAAGCCGGACTTCCATCATCGCGATTGCTTCGCGCTCACGCTTCCGCCAGTGAGCGCGGCATGACCTTCCGCACGGGCCTCGACCGGCTGCTTGCCGACCCCACCCTGCGCGCGCCGCTGGCCGGCAAGCGCCTTTGCCTGCTCGCCCACCCGGCCTCGGTGACGGCGGACTTGCGCCACGCGCTCGATGCGCTGGTGGCCTGCGACGATGTGACCATCACCGCCGCCATGGGGCCGCAGCATGGCCTGCGCGGCGACAAGCAGGACAATATGATGGAATCGCCGGATTATGACGATCCGGCCCACGGCATCCCGGTGTTCAGCCTCTATGGCGAGGTGCGCCGGCCGACCGCGCGGATGATGGAGTCGGCGGACGTCTTTCTCGTCGATCTGCAAGACCTTGGCTGCCGCATCTACACCTTCGTCACGACCCTGCTCTATCTCATGGAAGCAGCGGCGCAGGCCGGTAAGGCGGTGTGGGTGCTCGACCGGCCCAATCCCGCCGGGCGGCCCATCGAAGGGCTGACGCTGCGGCCGGGCTGGGAGAGCTTTGTCGGCGCCGGGCCGATGCCGATGCGCCACGGCCTCACCATGGGCGAACTGGGGCACTGGTTCCGCGCGCAATTCGGGCTTGATCTCGATTATCGGGTGATCGCGATGGAGGGCTATGCGCCCGATGCCGCGCCGGGCTTCGGCTGGCCGATGGAGCGGCTGTGGATCAACCCCAGCCCCAACGCGGCCAATCTCAACATGGCGCGCTGCTATGCCGGCACGGTGATGCTGGAAGGGACCACGCTCTCCGAGGGACGCGGGACGACGCGGCCGCTCGAACTGTTCGGCGCGCCGGATATTGATGCGCGGGCGGTGATCGCGGAGATGCGCGCGCTGGCCCCGCAGTGGCTGGAGGGTTGCATCCTGCGCGATTGCTGGTTCGAGCCGACCTTCCACAAGCATGTCCACACGCTTTGCTCAGGCGTCCATATCCATGCCGAAGGGCCGGGCTATGATCCTGCCGCGTTCCAGCCATGGCGGGTGCAGGCGCTGGCGTTCAAGGCGATCCGCCGGCTCGCGCCCGATTATCCGTTGTGGCGGAATTTCCCTTATGAATATGCGTTCGGCAAGCTGCCGATCGACGTCATCAACGGCTCGCCGCTGCTGCGCGAATGGGTGGATGACATGGCCGCGACTCCGACCGACCTCGACGCGCTGACCCGGTCCGACGAAGCCGCATGGGCGCAGGAACGGGCGGCACATCTGCTTTATTGAGTAGGATTTTCGCTTCGAAGCGGCCGGCCGGCTATCGCACATGAAGCATGGGCCGGCGGCATCGGGCCTCCAGCAGAGCCGAGTGCCGCGTCGAGCCATGCCGGATAGCTCATGGCTCCGCCGACGAAGGCAGGTGGCATGGTCGGCGCCGGGAGGGCCGGCGGGCTTGTCCGGCCTTGCGCCACATCTCCAGGCCGGGCTGCGCGCCCGGCCGGAGAGACTCTCCATCCATCTGGCGGCTCAGTGGTGGATGAGAGGCCGGACGTTCGGGCCGCGGCTGGCATGGCGAGCCGTGGCGCGGGCCTGGAGCAGGTTCCACATGCCGCGATGCTGATCGAGAAGCTGGGTGGCCCCGAACTGGATGGCGCGGGTCAGGCGCTCCGGCTCGGGCAGCTTGTCGAGCAGGTCGAACGTTTCCGCGCGGCTCGGCATGGTGTCGGGCGGCGTCTCGATGCCGAGGCGGCTGGCGCCGGCGTCCAGGATCGCGCGGATCGTGTGCCATTCCAGCACCAGCATGATCGCGGCGCCGAGGGCGGTGCCGCGCCGTTCCGACTGGGCCAGCGTCTCGATGGCGTGGCGCTGCTGTGCCATGATCGAGATGGAGCGGCTGTGCCCGGCGGTGCTGGGCAGCGGACCGACCGCGACCGACAGGCGATTGAGATATTGCCGCTCGATCGCGAAGGCGTCGATCGCGTTGAGCAGCCACTGGCGGGCGGCGACCTCAACGGTGCGCGCCGCCGCCTGATCGACCACGCCCGGCGCCTGGCCATGGAGCAGCGCGACGAGGTGCACGAAATCGGCAAAGTCGACCAGATCACGAACGAACGATTGCCGGTCGCCATGGATGACCTGCGCGCAATAGCCATGCGCGGCCGAGCCATCTACATCGACGATGGTCGCAATGAGCGCACCCAGGCTCGAGTCGGTCGACATGTAGGGCTGATGTTTCATAATTGTGCCTCTTGAGATCCTGCATCGGATCAATGTCGCCCCCGCCACAACATTTAGGGGATATGCGGTTAAAGACTCCTTGACGATTGGCCGTGGGAAGACGCCTTTTTTGCCGGTGTGAGTGACCGAAAATGGCACAATTTCAGGCGTTTTTCTGAGAATTGCGCGGGTGTGGCGGCTTGTCTCATCCGCGGCACGGCTGGGCGCTATCTTGTGTGTAGGGCACGCAGGATTTGAGCCGATGGGCGTGGTTTCCGCCGGGGAATTGAGCCGGTGCCCATTATGATGCCGCCCCAGGCCGCTCCGAGGGGGCCTGGGTTTGGCGGCCAGGCATGGGCGACTCGCGATGGCCGTTCACGCGGTTTGCGCGACTGGAGCGTCGGGCGAGTCGCCGTTGCTGTTTACTGGTCGAGGAAGCTGCGCATCTTGCGCGAGCGGCTGGGGTGCTTGAGCTTGCGCAGCGCCTTCGCCTCGATCTGGCGGATGCGCTCGCGCGTCACGCTGAACTGCTGGCCGACTTCCTCCAGCGTGTGATCGGTGTTCATGCCGATGCCGAAGCGCATGCGCAGCACGCGCTCTTCACGCGGGGTGAGGCTGGCGAGCACCCGCGTCACCGTTTCCTTGAGGTTCGCCTGGATGGCGGCATCCACCGGGATGATCGCATTCTTGTCCTCGATGAAATCGCCCAGATGGCTGTCCTCCTCGTCGCCGATCGGCGTTTCGAGGCTGATCGGCTCCTTGGCGATCTTCATCACCTTGCGCACCTTCTCCAGCGGCATGGAAAGGCGCTCGGCCATCTCCTCCGGGGTCGGCTCACGGCCTTGCTCGTGCAGGAACTGGCGGCTGGTGCGCACCAGCTTGTTGATCGTCTCGATCATGTGGACCGGGATGCGGATGGTCCGCGCCTGATCGGCGATCGAGCGGGTGATCGCCTGCCTGATCCACCAGGTCGCATAGGTGCTGAACTTGTAGCCGCGGCGATACTCGAACTTATCGACCGCTTTCATCAGGCCGATATTGCCTTCCTGAATCAAATCCAGGAATTGCAGCCCGCGATTGGTGTATTTCTTGGCGATGGAGATGACGAGGCGCAGGTTCGCTTCCACCATCTCCTTCTTGGCGATGCGTGCCTCGCGCTCGCCTTTCTGCACCATGTTGACGATGCGGCGGAACTCGGGAAGCGACGTGCCGGTCGCCTGCGCGATCTCGCCCACCTCGGCGCGGATGCGCTCGACCGGAGCGCTCTCCGCCGCAGCGAAGGCGGCCCATTTCTTGTCGATCTTCGCGACACGCTCCAGCCAGCCGTCATCCAGCTCCTGGCCGACATAATGGTCCAGAAAATCCTTGCGCGGCACCTTGTGGCGCTCGGCGAGGCGCAGCATCTGGCCGCCCAGCGTGGTGAGCCGGCGGTTGAAGGCGTAAAGCTGGTCGACGAGATATTCGATCTTCTGCTGGTGGAACTGCACGCTCTCCACCTCGGCCGTCAGCTCCTCGCGCAGCTTATGATAGCTGGTCTCGTCCTTCGCGGGCAGCTCCTCGCCATTGCCGAGCGCGACGAGGCGGGCCTGCTGGAGCTTGCCGAACTTGCCGTAAAGCTCCGTGATACGGGCGAATTTGAGCAAGGCGTCCGGCTTGAGCAATTCCTCCATCGCAGCGAGCGAGAGGGTGTTGTCCTCGTCATCATCCTCTTCCTGGCGGGGTGTGCGGCGCTCCACCATGGAATCCTCGTCGTCGCCATCGGCGTCCGGCTCGTCCTTGACGTCATCCTCGTCCTTGAACGAGGGGCCGGCGGTCTTCTCGGAGATTTCGCCATCGTCGTCCTCGCCGTCTTCGGAGAGGCTTTCCGGTGCGGGGTCCTTGGAGAGCATGGCATCGAGATCGAGAATCTCGCGCAGCTGCATCTCGCCATTATTGAGCGCGCTGGACCATTCGATGATCGCGTTGAAGGTGGTCGGGCTTTCGCACAGGCCCAGGATCATGGTGTCGCGGCCAGCCTCGATGCGCTTGGCGATGGCGATCTCGCCCTCGCGGCTGAGCAGCTCGACCGCGCCCATCTCGCGCAGATACATGCGCACCGGGTCGTCCGTGCGATCGGTCGTCGTCTGCTTCTTCTCGGCAACGTTGCCGTCGCTCTCTTCGGCCTGGTTGTCGATCGCCTCGACTTCGGCGTCGTCCTTCTCCTCGCCGTCCTCGCCATGCTCCTCATTCTCGACGATGTTGACGCCCATGTCGTTGAGCGCGGCCATCACATCCTCGATCTGCTCGGAGGACATCTGGTCCTGCGGCAGGGCGCTGTTCAGCTCGTCATAGGTGATGTAGCCACGCTTTTTGGCGCGGGCGATCAGCTTCTTGACCGACGCTTCGTTGAGGTCGAGCAGCGGCGCATCGCCGCTTTCGTCCGCATGTGTCTCGCCCTGATTGCTCTTGCTCGCCATGAGTCGCCTTACTCCGCGCCGGAACCGTGAAGCAGCCCGGTCAATTGTTTCGTTCAATCCTGGGGTTGGGCCAGTTCCGCGACCCGGGACGCCAGATCCGCCTTCAACTTGCGCAACGACTGCTGCCGGGTGAAGCCGGCTTCGTCCAAAGTCTCCGCCATTGCCCGTGTCACCGCCGCCAATTCGGCCTCGATCCGAGGCATTGCCACGATCACCGCGATTGCTTCGGCCAGGTCGCGCTGCGCGCGTCGCCAATCGGCCTCGGCTTTGGTGAAGGTGAAGTGCAAGGCATCAGCCCGAAGCAACCCCTTCGCCATATTATACAGATCACGCTCGCCCAATATGGTAAGGAGGGCCTCTGTTTCAACCGTTTCTTCGCGGTCGCAGGTGGCGAGCATCGCATCGAGCAATCGCGCGAGGGGCAAGTCCGCTGGATGAAGGCTCGCCAGCGCCTCCCGGTGGACCATGATTTCGCCCGGAAAGCGCAGCAGGCCGGCCAGCACCGCGCGCAGCAGCAGCGTGTCGCCGCCATCCTCGCGGATCGCATGGGCTTCCGGCCCGGCCGGCGGAGGAGGGGGTGCCCAGCGGCCGCCCCGCATGCCGCCACCGCCACGCCGGGGCTGGGCCGCGCGGCGCTCCGGTGCGGCGCGCGGCGCGAAGAATAGCGCATCGAACCGCTCGCGGAACAACCGGGCATAAAGCGCGCGGATGTCGCCGTCCGCGATGGTGGCGGTGAGCGCGGCGAGGCGCTGCTTGAGGCCGGCGCGTGCCTCCGGCGTGGCCAGCGGCGCGGCCTCCAACTCGCTGCGCCAAAGCAGATCGGCAAGCGGGATGGCGGCGGCGAGCACCTCCTCGAATGCCTGCACGCCGGCGGCGCGAATCAGGTCGTCCGGGTCCTGCCCGGCCGGCAGCGCGGCGAAGGCGAGGCTGTGGCCGGGCCTGAGCAGCGGCAGCGCGCGGTGAGCGGCACGCAGGGCCGCGCGCTGGCCGGCGCCGTCACCGTCGAAGCAGAGGAGCGGCGTTTCCACCATCGTCCACAATTTCTCGATCTGATGCTCGGTGAGCGCGGTGCCGAGCGGCGCTACGGCTTCAGCAATGCCGGCCTGCGCGATGGCGATGGCATCCATATAGCCCTCGACCACGATCACCCGGTTGGCCTTGCGTGCGGCGGGGGCGGCCTTGTCGAGATTGTAGAGAGTGCGGCCCTTGTCGAACAGCGGGGTTTCCGGCGAGTTGAGATATTTAGGCTCGCCCGCGCCCAATATGCGCCCGCCGAACGCGATCACCCGGCCGCGCTGGTCGCGGATCGGGATCATCAGCCGGCCCCGGAAGCGGTCGTAGCTTTCGCGGCTCGTTTCCTCCGGCTGGATCAGCATGCCGGACTCGACCAGCATCGCTTCTGGGAAGGTCTTGAGCGCGGTCTTGAGCCGGCCCCGGCTATCCGGCGCGAAACCGAGGCCGAAGGCGCGGCGGGTCGCGTCGGTGAGGCCGCGCTTCTGGAGATAGACGCGGGCTTCCGCGCCATCCAGCCCCTCCAGCTGCTCGACGAACCAGTTTTGCGCGGCCGTGGTCACATCGTGCAGCGAGCGGGCGGCCTCGGCGCGCTTGGCGGCGCGCGGATCGGGCGCGGGCAATTCCAGCCCGGCCGCCTCGGCCAGCTCCTTTACCGCTTCCATGAACGGCAGGCCGCGCTGGTCGGTCATCCAGCGGATCGCATCGCCATGCGCGCCGCAGCCGAAGCAATGGTAGAAGCCCTTCTCGTCATTGATCGTGAAGCTGGGCGTCTTCTCATGATGGAAGGGGCAGCACGCCTTAAATTCGCGCCCGGCCTTCTGGACCTTGATGGTCTTGCCGATCAGCGTCGAAAGCGTGGTGCGCGCGCGCAGCTCATCAAGGAATTGAGGGGTGAGGCTCATGGGGCGATTGAGGGCCATGGCTGAAGCCCCTCCCTTGGAAGGAGGGACTTCATCGTGTCACCCCAGCGCCGCTTTCACCAGCGCGCTGGCCTTGCTCATGTCGAGCGTGGTGCCGTGGCGCTCTTTGAGCACGGCCATGACCTTGCCCATGTCCTTGACCGAGGTGGCGCCGACCTCGGCCTTGATAGCCGCGATGGCGGCCGTGGTCTCCGCTTCGCTCATCTGCGCGGGGAGGAAGCTCTCGATCACTGCCAGCTCGCCATTTTCCTGGTCAGCCAGTTCGGTGCGGCCGGCCTGCTCGAACACGGCGATCGACTCGCGGCGCTGCTTGGCCATCTTCTGGAGCACGTCGACGACGATGGTGTCGTCATCGGGCATGCTGGTCGCGGTGCGCAGCTCGATATCGCGGTCCTTCAGCTTGGCGAGGATGAGGCGAACGGCGGCCAGCCGCGCCTTGTCCCCACCCTTCATCGACTCGATCTGAGCAGCCTTGAGTGTGTCGCGAATCACCGCGCAGCCTCCATGTCATCCGGCAGGAAAGGACTACGGATAGCGCGTTTCGCAATTTTTTAATAGATTGACCGTGCAGATGCGAAGACCTAGTGACCCGGCCGTTTAGCCTGCACGTCGGCGCGGGCCAAATCGCGCAAAACGAAGGATCAGACAGCCATGGCGAACGCCAAATACCCCACCGTGCCCAAAGCAGCGACGGGGGTGTTGGTTCTCGCGGACGGCACGGTGATTTTCGGCCGCGGATTCGGCGCCGTGGGTGAGGCGGTGGGCGAGCTGTGCTTCCACACGGCGATGACCGGCTATCAGGAAATCATGACCGACCCGAGCTTCGCCGGGCAGATCATCACCTTCACCTTCCCGCATATCGGCAATGTCGGCACCAATGCCGAGGATGTCGAGGCGAGTGCTGCGCATGCCCTCGGCTGCATCGTCCGCGAGGATGTGACCGCGCCCAGCAACTTCCGCAACGCCAAGCCGTTCGACCAGTGGCTGCGCGACAATGGCCGCATCGGTCTGGCCGGCGTCGACACGCGCGCGCTCACCCGCCGCATGCGCACCAGCGGTGCGCCCAACGGGGTGATCGCGCACGATCCCGAAGGCAAGTTCGACCTGAAGGCGCTGCACGAGAAGGCAAAGAGCTGGCCGGGGCTGGAGGGCATGGATCTCGCCATCGACGTGACCGGCGCGCAGCGGGACTGGACCGGCGGGCCGTGGCAACTCGGTACCGGCTATGAGGCGGCCGGGGAGGGCGAGAAGCCGCATGTCGTGGCGATCGACTATGGCGCCAAGGATAATATCTTCCGCAATCTGGTGAAGGCCGGGGCGCGCGTGACCGTGCTGCCCGCCACCGCCAGCTATGAGGAGATCGTAGCGCTCAAGCCCGCCGGCGTGTTCCTCTCCAACGGCCCCGGCGACCCGGCGGCGACGGCGAGCTATGCGGTGCCGATGATCCGCAAGCTGCTGGAGGCGAACATGCCGATCTTCGGCATTTGCCTCGGCCATCAGTTGCTCGGCCTCGCGGCGGGCGCGAAGACGATCAAGATGCATCAGGGCCATCGCGGCGCCAACCATCCGGTCAAGCGGCTGGAGGATGGCGTGGTGGAGATCACCAGCATGAACCACGGCTTCGCGGTCGACAAGGAAACGCTGCCGGCGAATGTGGTCGAGACGCATGTGAGCCTGTTCGACGGTTCCAACTGCGGCATCGCCTTCACCGACAAGCCGGTCTTCGCCGTGCAATATCACCCCGAGGCCTCGCCGGGGCCGCAGGACAGCTTCTATCTGTTCAAGCGGTTCGTGGAGGGGCTTAAGTGAGCGTCAAGCTTCCCCAGGTCGATCCGGCACGGCTGGAGGCCGAGTGGCAGGCGGACAAGGATATTCTTGTCCAACTCGCCGCCAATGGCGACAAGGCTCTGACGCCGCGCCCCATCGACGTGAGTTTCCGCGGCACAGATGAAGACTTTGAGCGGGTTCTCAATGTCGCCAGCCAGTTCGGTTTCGTCGAGCTGGATCGCGAGATTGGTGAGGACGGGGAGCATTATCTGTTCCTTGAATGCGAGCAGGCGGTCGATGAGCAGTCGATCCGCGATCTCACCCGCAAATGCATCCAGATCGAGATGCTGTTCGGCGTCGAATATGATGGCTGGGGCTGCGAAGCGCAGACGGGGGCGGTGCATTGATCGGCATCGCCATCCTGCTGGCCGCCGGTTCGGCGGTCGATCCTCCGCAGCTTCAACGTCAGCTTGATTTCGTCGTTGCGCGATGCCGAGCGGAACCTGTCGTCCGCCTGGTCGCGCATGGCAGGAACCAGGTCGAGATCGCGATGGTTCGGCCGAAGCAATTGCCGACCGTCACGGAGAACAGCGCGCTTCAATGCGTTCTCGCGAAGATCAAAGAGCGTCCCGAATTGCACCTCGGCTTCACCGGAAACGACGTCGCATCCAAGGCTAAGAAAAACTAATGCCCAAAAGAACTGACATCTCCTCCATCCTCATCGTCGGCGCGGGGCCGATCATCATCGGCCAGGCGTGCGAGTTCGATTATTCGGGCACGCAGGCCTGCAAGGCGCTGAAGGAGGAGGGCTACCGGATCATCCTGGTCAACTCCAACCCGGCGACGATCATGACCGATCCTGAACTGGCGGACGCGACCTATGTCGAGCCGATCACGCCCGAGATCGTGGCCAAGATCATCGAGAAGGAGCGGCCGGACGCGATCCTGCCGACCATGGGCGGGCAAACCGCGCTCAACACCGCGCTGGCGCTGTTCAACGACGGCACGCTGGAGAAGTTCGGTGTGCAGATGATCGGCGCGGATGCCGAGGCGATCGACAAGGCCGAGGACCGGCTGAAGTTCCGCGACGCGATGGACAAGATCGGGCTGGAGAGCGCGCGCTCGCGCATCGCGCACAGCCTTGAGGACGCCATTGCCGCGCTGGAATTCACCGGCTTGCCGGCGATCATTCGCCCCAGCTTCACGCTCGGCGGCACAGGCGGCGGCGTCGCTTATAATCGCGAGGAGTTCGTCCAGATCGTCACGGCTGGTCTGGATGCCTCGCCGACCACCGAGGTGCTGATCGAGGAATCGCTGCTCGGCTGGAAGGAATATGAGATGGAAGTCGTCCGCGACCGCGCGGATAACTGCATCATCATCTGCTCGATCGAGAATGTGGACCCGATGGGCGTCCACACCGGCGATTCGATCACCGTCGCGCCGGCGTTGACGCTGACCGACAAGGAATATCAGGTCATGCGCAACGCCAGCATCGCGGTGCTGCGCGAGATCGGCGTGGAGACGGGCGGCTCCAACGTGCAGTTCGCGGTCAATCCCAAGGATGGCCGACTGATCGTCATCGAGATGAACCCGCGCGTCTCGCGCAGCTCCGCGCTGGCCTCCAAGGCGACCGGCTTCCCCATCGCCAAGGTCGCCGCCAAGCTGGCGGTTGGCTACACGCTCGACGAGATCACCAACGACATTACCGGCGTCACCCCGGCGAGCTTCGAGCCGACAATCGACTATGTCGTCACCAAGGTTCCGCGCTTCGCCTTCGAGAAGTTCAAGGGCGCGCAGGCGCTGCTCGGCACAGCCATGAAGTCGGTGGGCGAGGTGATGGCCATCGGCCGCAACATTCATGAGTCCATGCAGAAGGCTCTGCGCGGGCTGGAGACAGGGCTTTCCGGTTTCAATCAGGTCGACCGTCTGGTTGGTGCGAGCAAGGACGAGATCCTCGCCGCGCTCGGCCAGCCGACGCCGGATCGCCTGCTCGTCGCTGCGCAGGCGCTGCGTGAGGGGCTGAGCGTGGCGGAAATCCACGCCGTCTCGAAATTCGACCCGTGGTTCCTTGACCGGCTGGCGGAGATCATCGCGGCCGAGCGCGGCGTGATGGAGAACGGCCTGCCGCGCGACGCCGATGAGATGCGGCGCCTCAAGGCCATGGGCTTCTCCGACAAGCGGCTCGCCTGGCTGGCGTTGCAATCGGCCAATCTCAAGCCCACGATGGAGAGCGCGATCCGCCGCGGCTCCGGCCTCGTGCGTGAGGCGGTGGTCGCCATGACCGGCGGTGTGACCGAGGATGAGGTGCGCGCGCTGCGGCACAAGCTTGGCGTGCGCCCGGTGTTCAAGCGCATCGACACCTGCGCGGCCGAGTTCGAGGCCAGGACGCCCTATATGTATTCGACTTACGAGGCGCCCAGCTTCGGCGAGCCGGAGAATGAGGCGCTCCCCTCCGATCGCAAGAAGGTGGTGATCCTGGGCGGCGGCCCCAACCGCATCGGCCAGGGCATCGAGTTCGACTATTGCTGCTGCCACGCCTGCTTCGCGCTGGCGGATGCGGGTTATGAGACGATCATGGTCAACTGCAACCCGGAGACGGTGAGCACCGATTATGACACGTCCGACCGGCTCTATTTCGAGCCGCTGACAGCCGAAGACGTGCTGGAGATATTGCATGTCGAGCAGAGCCGGGGGCAGCTCATGGGCGTCATCGTCCAGTTTGGCGGGCAGACGCCGCTCAAGCTGGCGCAGGCGCTGGAGAATGCGGGGATCCCGATCCTCGGCACATCGCCGGATGCGATCGATCTGGCCGAGGATCGTGAGCGGTTCGCCGCGCTGATCGAGAAGCTGGGCCTGCTCCAGCCGGCCAACGGTATCGCCCGCTCGCGTGAGGAGGCCATCGCCGTGGCCAACCGCATCGGCTATCCGGTGCTGATGCGCCCCAGCTATGTGCTGGGCGGCCGGGCGATGGAGATTGTCGACGGGCAGGCGCAGCTTGAGGAATATATCGCCACGGCCGTGCAGGTCTCCGGCGATTCCCCGGTGCTGATCGACCAGTATCTGCGTGACGCCGTCGAGGTGGACGTGGACGCGCTGTGCGACGGAACCGACGTTGTGGTGGCCGGCGTGCTCCAGCATATCGAGGAGGCGGGCGTCCACTCGGGCGACAGCGCCTGTTCGCTGCCGCCCTATAGCCTGCCCGAGAGCATCGTGGCCGAGATCGAGCGGCAGGCGGACGTGCTGGCACGGGCGCTCAGCGTGCGCGGCCTCATGAACATCCAGTTCGCGGTGAAGGACGGGAAGGTCTATCTCATCGAGGTCAATCCGCGCGCCTCGCGCACGGTGCCGTTCGTCGCAAAGGCCATCGGCACGCCCATCGCCAAGATCGCCTCGCGCGTGATGGCGGGCGAGAAGCTGGCGGCGTTGCCGAGGATCGACCGCAACGCCATCCGCCATATCGCGGTGAAGGAGGCGGTCTTCCCGTTCAGTCGGTTTCTCGGCGTCGATCCGGTGCTCTCACCGGAGATGAAGTCTACCGGCGAAGTCATGGGAATCGATGCCGATTTCGCGACCGCCTTTGCCAAGTCGCAGCTTGGCGCGGGGGTGGCGCTGCCGCTGGAAGGGACGCTGTTCGTCTCCGTCAAGGATAGTGACAAGAGCGTGATCCTGCCCGGCGTGCGCAAGATCGCGCAGCTGGGCTTCCGCATCGTTGCGACTGGCGGAACGGCGCGGTTCCTGGCCGAAAACGGGCTGGAGGTGGAGACGGTGAACAAGGTGGCGCAGGGCCGCCCGCACATTGTCGACCGGATCACCGATGGCGGCGTGGACCTGATCTTCAACACCACGGAAGGCTGGCAATCGCTCAAGGACAGCCAGGCGATCCGCGTCGGTGCGCTGCGCTTCAAGGTGCCGATCTTCACCACTGCCGCGGCGAGTCTGGCGACGGTGGACGCAATCGAGGCGCTGCGCGCGCGTCCCCTTGAAGTGAAATCCCTCCAATCCTATTATAAGGCGTCGCAAGACTGATTATCCTATAAACAAATCAGTTACGGGCCGGCCGGAGGCTCCGGTAGGCAAAGGGAGTATGCGCTCCAGGCGCAGCTAGACGAGGAATTGGGGAGTCGAAATGGCGACCGTTGAGAAGATGCCGATGCTGGCTGTTGGCTATGACATGCTGACGGAGCAGTTGCGTGCGCTCAAAGCCGAGCGTCCGACGATCGTGGACGCGATCGAGGAAGCGCGCGCTCATGGCGATCTTTCGGAGAATGCGGAGTATCACGCGGCCAAGGAGCGTCAGGGTCAGGTGGAGGCAAGCATCGCCGACATCGAGGACAAGCTCTCCCGTGCGCAGGTGATCGATCCCACGACCCTCTCGGGTAGCAAGGTGGTGTTCGGCGCTACCGTCTCATTGCTTGATGAAGATGACCAGCCGGTGCGTTACCAGATCGTCGGCCAGGCCGAGGCGGACGCCAAGTCCGGCCGGATCAGCTATTCCAGCCCGCTCGGCCGCGCGCTCATCGGCCGTGAGGTCGGCGATGAGGTTGAGGTGACGGTGCCTTCCGGCGACAAATTCTACCTGATCGAGAAGATCGAGTTCATCTGAGGGCGCGCGCGGGAAGGGTTTCATGGCTGTCACGCTGCCTCGGGGACCGGCCACCAACGCTTTGGCCGCGATTACCCTGCTCGCCTTCCTGCCGGTGCAACTGCTCGGGTTGACCGATCAGGCGGCGTTGCTGGCTGGGTTCATCCCCGAGCGTGTCCACGCGCTCACCGCGCAGGGCCTCTCGCTGGGCGTGCCATGGCTGCCGCTGTGGCTGACCCCACTCAGCGCCACGCTGGTCCATGCCGGCTGGATGCACCTTGGCTTCAATCTTCTCATGCTGATCTTTTGCGGCCGCTATGTCGAGCAACTGCTCGGGCAGGCGCGCACGGTGACGATCTACATTGTCGGCGCCTATGCGGCAGCGCTTGGCCAATGGGTGATGAGCGCCGTCTCCACGGATGCGCATGAGGCGCTGATCCCGATGATTGGCGCGAGCGGGGCGATTTCCGCGCTGCTCGGCACCTATGCGCTCATCTACAGCCAGCGCGGAGTCAAGCCGATCGGGCCGATCCCGGCACATGTCGTGCGCATCCTCTGGCTGGCGGCGGGATGGACCGTGCTGCAGCTGATGATCGCGCTGGCCGGCGGCTTTGACAGCTTCTTCGGCGGCGTGGCGATCGGTGCGCATATTGGCGGTTTCATCGCCGGCCTGTTGCTTGCCCGGCCGCTGCTGGCTCGCCGCTTCCGCACCTCGCCCGGGGCATAGTGTAAGCCGGAACGGCTCGATAGTCTGCTCGATCGGTCCGCCAAGGCCCAGGCGCCCCGCGTTCACGGGTGATTGAAGCGCGCTTTTGCTCTTCGAGAGCCTGACTCCCGATCAGCGTCGGACCTTTCCGACCCGTAACGCCAAAGAGGAGCAGTCCGGCCAGCACGTGTGCCGGCCGGTGATGCGTCAATCGGCCTGTGGGTCGATGGCCTTGCCGGCCGGATCGAGCAAGCGGTGCAGGTGAACGATGACATAGCGCATTTCTGCGTCGTCCACGGTGCGCTGTGCAGCGGCGCGCCAGGCGGCCTCCGCGGTGGCATAATCGGGAAAGACGCCGACCAGATCGACACTGCCGAGATCGTCGAAAACCAGCTTCTGTGGATCCTTGACGCGTCCGCCCATCACAAGGTGCAATAAACTCAACGGTTTCTCCATGACTGATGATGCGCGCCCTCGGGGTCTTCGGCTGGACAGTGCCAGACTGGCGCCCGAAAAGCGCGGCGGGACGGGCCTTGTGCAGTGCTGGCCCTCGTTCCGCTCAAACGAGCGCGCTGTAGCAGCGCCTTGGGCCGATGCCAAGCTGGGAGAGGGGGCAGGATGGAGTCGGGGAGAGGCGATGCCGGGCGAGAGTCGTGTGCATGAGATGAGCGTTGCTTCACAGCATGCCGCCCATGGTTCAGCCTGAACGAGACAAGCCCTATGACGGAACGGCATTCAATTCTGGCGGTCTGCAAATGCTGATGGCCTGCGTCTCCAGCGACCACGGACCACCTTGGTCGGATGGGCAGTGGCGATGGAAGCGCTTTTCCCACCCCTTATTCCGCCATTGGTGGAGGGAAGGCGGCTTCGTTGGCTTGGGTCTGATCCACGGCGAGCGCATCGGCATCGGTGAGCGCTGGTGCATCCTCCACCGCAACCGTCTTGCGGCGTCTGGGGCCGATATGCGTGCTCACGGCACTGGCGGCTTTGCCCGCCGCGTTCTTCACCGCCACATCCTTGAGGCCGACCAGCAGGGCCTGCGCGGTTTCGGTGGCGACGGCCAGCTTGGCCGCCCGCCCGGCGATGCGGCCTGCCTTGCCGGCGATGGTGAGGCGGGGCAGGAAGATGCCGAGCACCGCGCCGGCTGCGGCCGCAGCGGCCACAGCGGTGACGGGATGCTCGTAAAACAGCCGGTTGGTTTCCGCCGCCGCGCGGAAGCTCTTTTCGCGCGTGTCCTCGATCAGTGCCTCGCCCTTGCGGCGGGTCGTGGCGAGCGCCTTGCCGGCGGTCTTGCGTGCTTCTTCGATCCCGGCCTCGATTCCGGCGCGGGCGCGGGTGGTGACGGCCGGCTTGCTCTGCCGCTTGCGCGCGGCGGGGCGCTCGGTCATTTCCTTGTTCTCCATAATGCGCGGTTCATCCAGATGATCTGTGAGGCGCGCGCGCCGATCAGGGCGAGGTGACGCGCCGGGGACCAGACCAGGATCGCCACGCCGCCGACCACCGCCGATACGGTGAGCAGCGGATGGCGGCGCACCGTCTGGCGAACGGTCTGTTTCGTCTCGTCCACCTTGTCGTTCACCGCGACGAGGGCATCTTCCTTGAGCCGCTGGGGGGCGATGCGGCGGCGCGTGCTTTGCAGGGCCGAGGCGAACCGCCGCCGGGCGATATCCGCCCGTGCGCGCGCTTCGGCCAGGCGCCGTGTATCGGAGGCGCTCATGGCGTGTCTCCCGCGAACAGACCGGCGAAAACGCGCCGCGCGGCCAACGCGCAGATGATGGCGGCCAGGATGGAGATGCCCGCGACGATCAGGCTCGCCGCCAGCCAGCCGACCAGAGGCGCCAGCGCGATGATGGCCGAGACGATGAGGATGGTGACGCCCATCACGAGGAAGATCAGGGCGAGCGCCGCCATCACCAGCCATTTGCGCAGGCCGTCCGCCAGCACTGCGCCCTTGACCCTGGCCCACTCCAGTTCCGCCTCGGCCAACTCCTTGCCGGAGGAAACCAGCCGCGCGAAACTCGCCCGCACGGAACTGTCATCGGGGGGAGGCGTTGCCTTGGCCTGCTCGTCCTGATCCGCCTGGGGGGTGCTGCTCATCTGCCTGCGCTGCCCGGTTGCCCGCCGCGCCTTATGCGTCGTCCGAGGAGCTGCCGCGCATCATCCGCATCAGCACGAAGCCGACGACGGCCGCCGCGCCAATCGCCACCGCCGGGCTTTTGCGGACGAAGTCGCGCGCCTCGCTGGTGAGTTGGTCGACATCCTTCTCGTCCAGCGACTTGGCGGCGCCGGCCACGGTTTCCGCCGCCTTGCGGGCATAGTCGCCATATTGCGGGCCAAGCTTGGAATCGACGGTGTCGGCCGTTTCGGCGATCAGCTTCGAGAGGCCGTGCAGGGCCTCGCCAGTGGTGTTCTTGGCGCTCGTCGCGGCATTGCGCGCGGTGGACTTGGCCTGCTCGGCATAATCGCTCGCCTGATCGCGCCAATGACCGGCCGCCGCCTGGCTGGCGGTCGCCTGCTTCTTGGCGCTGCCGCGCGCGGCAGCCGCTTTCGCCGTCGCCGGCCGGGTGCTGGCCTTGGCCGTTTTCGTTGCCTTGGCGGCGGCGGAGCCAGCGGCCTTGGTGGTGCGCTTGCGCCTGGGCGTTGTGGTGCTGCTCGAGTCAGACATGAGATCGTTCCTTTCCGGCATCGGAGTGTCCCTCGCCCATGGATATAGCAAGGTTGCTCTCCTTTAACAGACCCGAAAGGCGTTTGTTCCCGCGCGATATGGCGGCGCGTCGACGCGCCATTGCCTTCACGCACCGCCGCCGTTAAGCCGCGCGCACGGATGGTTGACCGGCCGCCGGGCCGCAAATGGGAAGACACCGCATGACCGAGATTCTCGATATTCACGCGCGTCAGATTCTGGACAGTCGCGGCAATCCGACGGTGGAAGTGGACGTGCTGCTGGAGGATGGCAGCTTTGGCCGCGCGGCGGTGCCATCCGGCGCGTCGACCGGCGCTTATGAAGCCGTCGAGAAGCGCGATGGCGACAAGAGCGTCTATCTCGGCAAGGGTGTGCTGGGTGCTATCGCCTCGGTCAACGACGAGATCAGCGAGGCTATTGTCGGCCTGGATGCCGAGGATCAGGGCGATGTCGACGCCGCGATGATCGCGCTCGACGGCACGGAGAATAAGAGCCGGCTGGGCGCCAATGCCATTCTCGGCGTCTCCCTCGCCGTGGCCAAGGCGGCGGCCGATGCGCGCGGGCTGCCGCTCTACCGCTATGTGGGCGGCGTCTCCGCGCATGTGCTGCCGGTGCCGATGATGAACATCATCAACGGCGGCGAACATGCCGACAATCCGATCGACTTCCAGGAATTCATGATCATGCCGGTGGGCGCGGAAAGCATTGCCCATGCCGTGCAGACCGGCTCGGAAATCTTCCATACGCTCAAGAAGAGCCTGCACGAGAAGGGGCTGGCGACGGGCGTGGGCGATGAGGGCGGCTTCGCGCCGAACATCGCCTCCACAACCGATGCGCTCGACTTCATCATGCAGAGCATCGAGAAGGCGGGCTACCGGCCGGGCGAGAATGTCGTGCTGGCGCTCGATTGCGCGGCGACCGAGTTCTTCAAGGGCGGCAACTATGTGATCGCGGGGGAGGGGAAGACGCTCAATTCCGCCGAGATGGCCGACTATCTCGCCGACCTCGTCGCGCGCTACCCGATCCGGTCGATCGAGGATGGCATGGCCGAGGATGATTTCGAGGGCTGGAAGATCCTGACCGAGAAGCTGGCCAGCAAGTGCCAGCTTGTCGGCGACGATCTGTTCGTCACCAATCCCAAGCGGCTGGCGATGGGCATTGAGGACGGCATGGCCAACTCGCTGCTGGTGAAGGTCAATCAGATCGGCACACTCACCGAGACTCTGGCCGCCGTGGATATGGCGCACCGCGCGCGCTACACCTGCGTGATGTCGCACCGCTCCGGCGAGACGGAGGATGCGACCATCGCCGATCTCGCCGTCGCCACCAATTGCGGGCAGATCAAGACCGGCAGTCTCGCCCGCTCGGACCGGCTTGCCAAATATAACCAGCTCATCCGTATCGAGGAGGAGTTGGGCGACCGCGCGCATTATGCCGGCGCGGCGATCTTCGGCTGAGAGACAGATGGCGCGCACCGGGCGAGCAAACCGCCTGGAGCGCGCTTTTTCCTCCGTTCGGCGCAATTTGCGCGGGGTAGTAATATAGCGCTTGCATTGGGCGCGCGGCCGTGATTCCAAGGGGCCATGGCGCAACTGGCGAAATTGAGGTTTTTGCTTGGCACGGCGATGATGCCGGCCATCGCCGTCGTGCTGCTGCTCGCCTTCATCGCTTATGCGATCGTCGGCCCCAACGGCATTCTCGCCTGGGGTGATTATAGCCGTCAGGTCAAGCAGCGCGAAGCCGAGTTGAAGATGCTCAAGGCCCGCAAGACCACGCTGGAAAACCGCGTGCGACTGGTCGATCCGCGCCGGGTGGACCCGGATATGGCGGATGAGCTGGTCCGCAAGGAGCTGGGTGTGACCCACCCCGATGAGGTCATCGTTCCGCTCAAGTGAGAGCCGGCCCGCGCGGTGGGCGGTTTTTAGCCACGTTTGGCGACATATTTAACCCATCTGGACATTGCTTCCGCGCGGCGCGAGGCTATAGCAACGAGATATTCCCTCGCGAAAAGGACCCAGGTCATTGGCGAAGTCACCCTCAAGCCGGTCGCGAAAGACTGCTTCAGCGCCCTCCGTTCCAGCCGGCCCCGATCATAATCGCGAGCGCCCTGGCGATCCGCAGCCTTATGCGGCGAGCAAGGAGGAAATGCTCGAATTTTACCGTGAGATGCTGCTTATCCGCCGCTTTGAGGAGCGCGCCGGGCAGCTCTACGGCCTGGGCCTGATCGGCGGCTTCTGCCACCTCTATATCGGCCAGGAGGCCGTGGCGGTCGGCATCCAGTCCGCGCTGCAGGCCGGCAAGGACAGCGTCATCACCGGCTATCGCGACCATGGCCACATGCTCGCCTACGGCATCGACCCCAAGCTCATCATGGCCGAGTTGACCGGGCGTGAGGCCGGCATCTCGCGCGGCAAGGGCGGCTCGATGCACATGTTCAGCGTGGAGCATAAGTTCTACGGCGGCCACGGCATCGTCGGCGCGCAGGTCAGCCTCGGCACCGGCCTCGCCTTCAGCCACAAATATAAGGAGGATGGCGGCGTGTGCGTCGCCTATTTCGGCGATGGCGCGGCCAATCAGGGCCAGGTCTATGAGAGCTTCAACATGGCCGAGCTGTGGAAGCTGCCGATCATCTACGTGATCGAGAACAACCAATATGCCATGGGCACCTCCATCGGCCGCTCGTCGGCCGAGGACCAGCTTTATCGGCGCGGCGAGAGCTTCCGCATCCCCGGCATCCAGGTGGACGGCATGGACGTGCTGGCCGTGCGCGGCGCAACGGAGACGGCGCTCGAATATGTGCGCGCCGGCAAGGGGCCGATCATCCTGGAGATGAAGACCTACCGCTATCGCGGCCACTCCATGTCCGATCCGGCGAAATATCGCCCGCGTGAGGAAGTGCAGCATGTGCGCGAGACGTCCGATCCGATCGAGGGCTTGAAGAAGGTGCTGATCGACAATGGCGTCGCCGAAGAGGAGCTGAAGGCGCTCGACACGAAGATCCGCAAGATCGTGAGCGAGGCGGCGGACTTTGCCGAAAGCTCGCCCGAGCCGGCGCCGGGCGAACTCTATACCGACGTTCTGGTGGAGCAATATTGATGGGCCTGGAAATCAAGATGCCCGCTCTCTCGCCAACCATGGAAGAGGGCACGCTGGCCAAGTGGCTCGTCAAGGAAGGCGACACGGTCAAGTCCGGCGACATCATGGCCGAGATCGAGACCGACAAGGCGACCATGGAATTCGAGGCGGTCGACGAGGGTACGGTCGAGAAGATTCTCGTGCCCGAGGGGACCGACAATGTGAAGGTCGGCACCGTCATCGCCGTGCTGGCGGGTGAGGGTGAGGAGACGCCCGCCGCTGCCCCGCAGCAGGCCGAGGCGCCCAAGGCGGACGCTCCCGCGCAGCCGCAGGCGGCAGCGGAAGCATCCGCGCCGGCGAAGGCCGAGACCGGCACCGGCAATCTTGCCGGCGGCCGCGCCGCGCCGGCCGCGGACCCGGCGATTCCAGACGGCACGCCGATGCAGAAGATGACCGTGCGCGAGGCTCTGCGCGACGCCATGGCCGAGGAAATGCGGCGCGATCCCGATGTGTTCCTGATGGGCGAGGAAGTCGCCGAATATCAGGGCGCCTACAAGGTGACGCAGGGGCTGCTGGAGGAGTTCGGCGACCGCCGGGTGATCGACACGCCAATCACCGAACATGCCTTTGCCGGCCTTGGTGCTGGCGCGGCGATGGGCGGCCTCAAGCCGGTGGTCGAGTTCATGACCTTCAACTTCGCCATGCAGGCGATCGACCAGATCATCAACTCGGCGGCCAAGACCAATTATATGTCCGGCGGCCAGATGCGCTGCCCGATCGTGTTCCGCGGGCCGAACGGCGCGGCCAGCCGCGTCGCCGCGCAGCACAGCCAGAATTACGGCCCTTGGTATGCGGCGGTGCCGGGCCTTGTCGTCATTGCGCCTTATGACGCGGCGGACTGCAAGGGGCTGCTCAAGGCGGCGATCCGCAGCACCGATCCGGTCGTGTTCCTCGAGAATGAGCTGGTCTATGGCCGCAGCTTCGAGGTGCCGCAGATTGACGATTATGTGCTGCCGATCGGCAAGGCGCGGATCGTGCGGCCCGGCAAGGATGTGACGCTGGTGAGCTACTCCATCGGCGTTGCCGTCGCGCTGGAGGCGGCCGAGGCGCTGGCTGGCGAGGGGATCGACGCGGAAGTGATCGACCTGCGCACGTTGCGTCCGCTCGATACGCGCACGGTGCTCGATAGCCTTGCCAAGACCAACCGCCTTGTCGTGGTCGAGGAAGGCTGGCCGGTCTGCTCGATCGCCAGCGAGATCGCGGCGGTCTGCATGGAGCAGGGCTTTGACGATCTGGACGCGCCGGTGCTGCGCGTCACCAACGAGGACGTGCCGCTGCCCTACGCCGCCAATCTCGAGAAGGCGGCGCTGATCGACGCGCCCCGCGTGGTCGCGGCGGCGAAGAAGGTCTGCTATCGGTGATGTGCTGACGGCCGCTCCGCGTGGGCGGCCGTCGCCGCATCAGGGCAGGTCGCCTTCGGTTCGGACCGAGGCGAAATTTGTGATTTTCCGTAAGCCGGAACCGTAGCGTCGTTTCGGCCCATGCGCATCGGAAGCGCGGGAAAGCCGGATTTGCAGTCCGGCATGGGCTGAATGGCGATCCGTCCTGACGTCTCGCGGGCGGCTATGCCGGATCGCTCATGAAGCAGGGCACGCACCGCACCCTTCCCGCATCGTCCGTTTGGCCCGCTATGGCGTGATGCAGGTCGAGGCGGTCACGCCCTCATTATTGTAAACGCCCTGATTGCCATCCTTGCCGACATAATCGCGCTGGTCCCGCACGGTCATGGCGGCGATATCCTGGATCAGCGTGCCCGGCACCAGCTTGCTGGAGATCAGCGGCTGGTAATCGAAAGCGACCTGCACGAACATCACAGCCGTATCGTCCGGCGTCTTCACCTGCTGATCTTCCGGCCCGATATAGTCTTGCGGGGCATCGCCCGGCTTGCCCCAATGTGAGGGCCACGCCTTGTCGCCATAGCAGCGCTGCCAGCGGATGATGAACTTCTTGGTGGTATTGGGGTTGGCCACCGCCTCCACGCTGGAGAGGATGATCCGCGCATGCTGCTTCAGGTCGAGCGAGCCGGCTTGCAGGGCCGCTCCCAGGAACAGGTCGTTGATCTGCGCCTCGCTGATCTGGACGTTGGAGAGAAGGCTGTTGGTGCCGATGCGCGAAGCGTTGTCCGCCACATGCAGGGCGACCTGGCTCAGCCGCATTTTGGTGATGGCGAAGTTGGTCACTTCCGCTCCCGCCAGGAACAGCGTCAGCACCAGCGGCGCCGCGAGGGCGAACTCCACGGCGGCGAGACCACTGTGATCGCGCGGCAGGCGGCATAGTCTGGCAAAGCTGGCGATCATGGCGCAGGCTCCGGGGTCGGCTGGTCGAAGCCGGGCATTCCTATTCCGCAATTCGCGTTGCTCGGCGCGCCATATTGGCCCTGGTCGCCATAGGGCTGATTGGCGAGGATGGTGGAGGCGGTGATCGTCGTCGTATCGCTGCCGCCGATGAACCTGTGCAGCGGGAACATGCGGGGGTAGCTGACGGTGACGGTATAGACGATATTGTCCCGCGCGCCGGCATGGTCGGCGGAATCCGCGCCGTCCCGATCGAACCGGCCATTATTGTTCACGTCCACGAACGGCTCGCCATTATTGCATTTGCCGTCGCTATAGGGGCCGGATGCAGTGTCGGTGAACTCCTCCGATTTGGCCGCCGCGGCATCCGAGAATGTCCGGTAGAAACGGCGATTGATGCGGATGTCCGCATTCCTGTTGAGCGGGAGGATCTGGTTCTTCACCGCCTGGTCGATGGCATCGCGCGGGAGCGAGCTTTCCCCGGAGGTGCTTTCAAGCGTGCCCTGGCGCGCCGCATTCTGCACCGCGCCCTGCACCACGCTCTGCATATAGAGCGTGTGTCCCACATCGAATGCGCCGACCAGCAGCAGGCACAACATCGGTGCAATGAAGCCGAACTCGACCAGTGTGGCGCCCTCCCGCGCGCGCGGGAGGCGGGCCAGTCGGCGCAGGATGGCGGGCGGGCGCCGGCTCAATTGATCAGCCTCAGCTCGGAGATTTCCGATGCGATCTGGCGGAAGCGGGAAATCAGGGCGTCGCCATCGGACGCCTTGTAATAACGGCCGGGAGAAGCGCAATTTTCCAAGCGCGTCTCTGTCGCGGTGCCGACGCCGCTGCCATAAGAGATCACCCAGAGCGTGATGTTCATATTCTTGATGGCCGTGCAGAGCGCGGCAGTGCGCGCATCCGTCAGATTGTCCATCTGCGTATCGGACAAGGCGCCCTGCGCCTGCAGCCGGCTGTAATAGCCGATGCCGTAAGCGCTATAATCGGTATTGCTCGTGTTGGTGTCTCCGTCTGTCATGAAGATGAGGTGGCGCTGGATTGCACGGCCGGCGGGGGTGAAGGCGTTTTCGTCAGCGAAGATGCCGGTCGGCGACATCAGCCGGGCGCCCCAGAGCATGCCTATGTCATGATAGGTGTTGCCGCCGGTCGAGAGCGAATTGACATAGCTTTCGAACGGCCCCGGTGTGTCGTAGGTGGTGAGCTTCTTCGCGGCTGTGGGGCAACTGGCGCTGCTGCTGCTGGCATTGCAACTTGTGTCGACGCTGTTGGTGGTGCGGCCGGACTTGCTGCAATTGCTGTAGCCCCAATCATATCTGGCCCAGGTCGCTCCGGGCAGGAGCGGCCCCCAGAAGCTGTTGTGAGCGGAGAGCGCGCTGGGCACGAGGTCGATATTCATGTCGAGCGCCTCTGCCGGCACGGGGGACCATTCGTCGCCGGGCGTGCCGTCCGTATTCTGGAAGGTGTGCCGCTCCTCGATGCAGCCGCTCCAGCTGACGTTGACAGTCGCGCCAGCGGTGCCGACGTCGAGGGGCACGCTGTTGTTCCAACTGCTATCGCCAGCCTTGAGCGCGCTGACGTTCAGCGTGCGCGGCGCATAGGTGTAAGCGTAATGCGGTGTCTTTACTGTCGAGTTGACCTGCTTTTCCTTATAGTTGTTATAGGTTGTCGCTGTGCAGTAATATTTCCGGTTATTCCTGCCACCACTCGTACTGCTTTCATACTCCATGCCGGTGGTCGTGCGTGTGACGGTATAGCTCGTCGTGATTGTCCCATCCGGGGCAGTTGTCGTTGTCGTGGGGCCTGTTACGTCAGAGGAAGACTTGGTGTCGCTGGGGCAGGTGCCTTCATAGCGATTCCCGGTGGCGGCACTGCCGCTCACATAGCTCCAGTTGGACGTGCTGCTGTTTGTATCGTAAGTGAGACCGTCCCAACCATAGCTGCGTGACTGATAGGTCCAGCTATCCGCGAGGAACGTGTTGGGCAGCAGTTTGCCGACATTGACGTTCACGGAATAGGGCACAAAGCCCAGGCGGATTTGCGCCGTCGTGGTCGAGGATGTCGCGGAGGGATCATTGCCGCAGACTGCCGTCGTGTTGACCCGCAGCAGGGCCTCGTAGAAGCATTTCACGGCTTTCTTGAGGCCGCCGATCTTGTTGTCCGCATCCATCGACCCGGTCACGTCCAGCACGAACATCACGTCCGTATTCGGGATTTCCATCTTGGCCGTGCAACTGACGGAGACGGTGCGCTCGGTCATGCGGAAGATGCGCATCAAGGTCATGGGCACGACGACGCTGGCCGTGCCGGTGACGGTGCCGTCTGTTTCCTCGAACTTGTTGGCAAGCGTGCCGGTGCCATAGGCGCCGTCGGTGAAATTGACGCTGAACAGCTTGGTCGCGGTGTCCTCCGCGCTGCCATTATTGGTGCCGGCGGTCCAGCCGCCGCCGCCCATCACCTTGCGGCCGGCGAGTGCGCCGGCGTCGCAGGCCTGTTGCAAGCGCGTCTTGACGAGGTAGAGACGACTCATGTCGACAGCACCGCCGATCATGCCCGCGAGCGGGATTATTGCCGCCGCGACGAGCGCGAGGGTGTTGCCAGCCGTATCGCGCCTCAACCGCGCCAGAAAAGATTGCGTGCCCCTCATGCGCTTCATGGATTGTCTCGCTGCCTCCGGCCTCCGCGCCTCCTCATGCGCGGGGGACCACGCTGCGCCTTACCCGAGAGCCGTGCATAAACCGCTAAATGCGGTGGTTGACGAATGGTGAATACGGTGCCGGAGCAGGGCCTTTCCACTGCCGAACTCGCGCCGCTGCAACGGCTGCTCTTGGCCTATGCGCCAGCCTCCACGCGTAGCTGGCATGGCTTGTGCTGGCTGCTCGACCAGCGCCTCGCGGCGGTGGCGCAGCGCGGCGGCGAGCCGACCATCGCGGCGATCCGCCTGGCCTGGTGGGATGCGGTGCTGGTGGAGGATGACCGCACCAAGGGCGGCGGCGAGCCGCTGGTCGAGCGGTGGCGGGCCATCGCGCCGGGCGGTGCCGGCGTCGCGGCCGAGTCATTGATCGACGGCTGGCGCATGTTGCTCTCGCCCGAGCCGTTGAGCGCGACGGATCTGCGGGCCTATGGGCTGGCGCGCGGCGGCGGGTTGTTCGCTCTGTTGGCAGGCGGAGATGAGCCGGCCGGCGGCGAGGCGCTGCGCCGCGCCGGCGCGGTCTGGGCGCTGTGGGATCTCGCGGCGCATGTGCGCGACGAGGCTCTGGCGCGGCAAGCGCTCGCGGCGGCGCGGGACGTGGTGAGTGAGGCGGCGGGGAAGGCTGTGCCGGCAGGTTCCGGCTCCAAGCCGCTGCGCCTGGCCCATGCCGTCGCTTTGCCGGACGTGCGCGCGGGCGCGCTACCCGGCGCGGGTTTTTCCCTGCGCCATTATGGCCGGCTGCTGCGGGCCTCCTTGCTCGGCTGATCCGCCGCCGACCGCCTGCTCAGTGATATTTTCCACTCGACCTGCGCGCCGCGCGGCTTCATTCTCGCTCCTGGGATGCGGAAGAGGGGGCCGCGAGTCATATGGGACGGTTTCTGGCGGGTTCGGTCGCGGCGTTGCTGCTTGTCGCGGGCGGGCTGTTCTGGTGGCAGGGCGAAGCTGAGCGCAACGCCCAGCCATTGATCGCCCATGGCGGCGCGAAGGCGCAGCCGCTGGCTTTGCCGCCAGAGGGCGACCCTGCCGCGCGCGGCGCGCCGCCGCCCAGTGTGCCCGAGGCCGCGCCGCGCACGCGTGAGCAGAAGCGCTTCGACCGCTATGACCGGGATCGCGACGGCATCCTCACCCGCGCCGAGATGATGGCAAGCCGCGCCGCCGCATTCCGCAAGCTGGATAAGGACGGCAACAACCTCCTCTCCTTCGAGGAGTGGGCGGTGCGGACCTCCGAGCGCTTTGCCGGTGCCGACAAGGATCATGATGGGCGGCTGAGCCGCGCCGAGTTCGCCACCACCGCGCCCAAGGCCCGTGCGCCGACGAAGCGGGCCGAATGTGTGTGCGAAGGGGAGTAGCAACAGGAGCACAACGCTCAGCCTGAATAACCCAACCCCAATCATGGACGATATAGCGAGGGCATGACGCCTCCGCCCGTCAACCATGTCGGCCGGGCGCTTGCAAAAACGCAGCGCCTCGATCCGCGCTCGCGGTCAGGCCGGTAACGTCTCCCGCAGCGCCGTGCATTGCGCCAGCCAGCCCTCCAGCGCGGCGCGGGCGCGGTCGGTATAGGCCTGCTTGCGCTGCTTCTTGCGGACGCGCTCGTCCTCGATTGGCGGGAACAGGCCGAAATTGACGTTCATCGGCTGATAAGTCTCCGCCTCCGCATCGCCGGTGATATGGGCATGGAGCGCGCCCAGCGCCGTCTCGCGCGGTGGGGAGGCGAGCGGCTTGCCGTGCAATTCCGCCGCCGTCAGCAGGCCGGCGAGCAGTCCCACCGCCGCGCTTTCCACATAGCCTTCACAGCCGGTGATCTGGCCGGCGAACCGGATGTGGGGCAGCGTGCGCAATCGCAACTCGCGGTCGAGCAGCTCCGGGCTGCGGATGAAGGTGTTGCGATGCAGCCCGCCAAGCCGCGCGAACTGGGCGTTTTCCAGTCCCGGAATCGTGCGGAACAGAGCGACCTGCGCCTCATATTTGAGCTTGGTCTGGAAGCCGACCATGTTCCACAGCGTGCCGAGCGCATTGTCCTGCCGCAGTTGCACGACCGCATAGGGCCAGCGCCCGGTGCGCGGATTGTCGAGGCCGACCGGCTTCATCGGCCCATGACGCAGCGTCTCGCGGCCGCGTTCCGCCATCACCTCGATGGGCATGCAGCCGTCGAAATAGGGCGTGCTCGCTTCCCACTGCTTGAACTCGGTCTTGGGGCCGGCGAGCAAGCCATCGACGAACGCCTCATATTGGGCCTTGTCCATCGGGCAGTTGATATAATCCTTGCCGTCGCCCTCGGCCGAGCCTTTGTCCCAGCGGCTGGCCTTCCATGCGATCTCCATGTCGATGCTGTCGGCGTGGACGATGGGCGCGATGGCATCGAAAAAGGCGAGCTGGTCCTTGCCGGTCGCCGCTGCAACCGCCTCCGCCAGCGGTGCGGCGGTGAGCGGGCCGGTGGCGATGATGGTCGGCCCTTCGCCCGGCAGCGTGTCGATACGCTCGCGCACGAGGGTGATGAGCGGATGGCCGGCAATGGCGCGGGTCACGCCCTGCGCGAACAGGTCCCGATCCACCGCGAGCGCCGATCCGGCAGGAACGCGCGCCTTGCCCGCCTCCGCCATCACCAGCGAGCCGAGCGCGCGCATCTCCTGATGGAGCAGGCCGACGGCATTGTTGACCGCATCGTCCGAGCGGAAGCTGTTGGAGCAGACCATCTCCGCCAGCGCATCGGTCTGATGCGCGGGCGTCATGTCGCCGCCGCCGCGCATCTCCGAGAGGCGCACGCGGATGCCGGCATTGGCGAGCTGCCAGGCCGCCTCGCTGCCGGCAAGGCCGCCGCCGATGATGTGAACCTGATGCGTCATGCCGGGCCTGCCTTCGTTCAAAAGCCCGCGGGGAAGATGTGGGCGCCGTCGCCCCCTAGCCGCAACCGGCTGTTCCCCGCAATCGCAACGCGGGGAAGGGGGCCATAGACGTGCGGGAACAGGGCGCCCCCGCGTGATGGCTCCCAGCGCACCGTGTCGCCAAGGGCGGCAAGGTCGACCATCACCAATATGAGCGGATCGACCTGTGTGAACCACTTTGCCGCCGTCTCCCGCACCTGATCGCGCGCGGAGAGGTGGATGTAACCATCCTCAAGATCGACCGGCGCGCCGGTAAACACACCCGATTCGCGCCATTCGGTCCATTCTTCGGGGCGCAGCAGCTTGAAAGCGAACAACTCTGTCATCGCGCGACGCTACGGCAACGCCCGCCGCGCGTCCAGCGCTTGCCATGCGCCCGGCCTCTGGCGCACGGTGCGGCATGGACGGTATTGATGCCGGGAAAGGACAAGCCGCTGCGATGACCGATGGAGCACCGGATCTCGGGGCATTGACGCAAGGGTTGCTTTATCTGCTCGACGTTGCGCCGGCGGATGCGCCCGGTTGCTTCCTGGGCCATCGTCGGCCCGGTGGTGTGGGGCGTGTGTTTGGCGGGCAGGTCGTCGGCCAGGCGCTGATGGCGGCAACCAAGACGGTCGCGGAGGATCGCCCGGTTCATTCGCTGCACTGCTACTTCCTGCGGCCGGGGAGTGAGGATCATCCCATCGCCTTCGAGGTCGCGGCGGATATGGATGGCCGGGCTTTCTCCAACCGCCGGGTGATCGCCCGCCAGCAGGAGAAGGTCATCTTCAGCATGGCCGCCTCCTTCCATCGCGATGAGCGCGGGCCGGCCCATGCGGCGGCGATGCCGGACGTGCCGCCGCCCGAGGAGTTGCTCGATCTGCGCGCCCTGGTCGGCATGCACCCCATCGCCGCCGGGCCGGCGCTGCGGCGACTGGCGACGCGCCCCAGTCCCATCGAGATCCGGCCGATCGGCCCGATCCAGCAAGGCCGGGTCGACGAGGAGCGCAGCCCGGAGGCCGCGTGCTGGATGCGGATCGGCGACGGGCCGCTCGGTGCGGGGCAAGCGATGCAGCGCGCCGTGCTTGCCTTTGTCAGTGATTTGTTGCTCCTCGCCACCGCCTATCGGCCGCACGGTCTCCAGATCGGTGGGCCGGGCGTGATTAGCGCGAGCATCGACCACAGCATCTGGTTCCATGACGATGTCGAGTGCGGCGAGTGGCTGCTTTATGCGATGGATAGCCCCTTTGCCGGCGGCGGACGGGGGTTTGCGCGCGGGCATTTCTACGATCGGGCGGGGCGGCTGGTCGCCGGCGTGGCGCAGGAAGGGCTGATCCGGCTGCCCGAGGAAGCCTGAGCGATGGGGTTTCTCGTCCCCGTTCTCCCATTGCTCATACTCCGTTGACAAAGTCCTGCCATTGATAAACTCTCCGACCGGATAAAATGGGGAGAGGGGGTTCTCAATGCGTGCAGTGATGACGCTGGCGGCGCTGGCAGCCGCGACGTTCGGTCTGGGCGGAAACGCTTTGGCACAGGATATGGACATGATGCAGTTCGCCGATGCCGATCAGGACGGCAAGGTGACGGAAACCGAATATGCGTCCTTCATGGAGCAGGGCTGGTCGTTCATCTCGCAAGGCGCGGATACTGTGACGGTCGCCGATCTTGACGACATGATGAAGGGCGCTGTCGTCGGCATCACGCCCGATGCGGAGGGCAAGATCACCAAGGCGGTGTATCTCGCCGCCGGGCCGGGGCGCTTCAAGGCTGCCGACAAGAATGGCGACGGCACGCTGAGCGCGGACGAGCTGAATAGCTCGATGATGCCGCCGAGCTGATCGGAGAGGCGAACGCCGGTGCGCCGCGATGCGGCCGCCGGCTCCTCAATTCAGTGGGGATCGTCGCGCATGGTGCCGTGCAGCGCTGTCTCACGCATGAAACGCCTGCCCGAACGGCTATTTTTGGTTCCGTGCATTGCCGGAATGCCAAGATGATTTTATCCGTTTCTAAATTGCTCTAGCAAGGTGAGGGCAAGAGGAGTGGATATGGTGGCTTCCGGTAATCGTGATGCGGTTCTCATCAACTATGTGGCGCGCACGCCGGATCGGCCGCGTTATTATGCCAACGATCACAGCCGCGATACGGTGGTGATCGAGCAGCATCGCATGCCGCTGGTCGATGGCCGGGCGAATCCGCTGGACCTCGATGGTGCGGGCTTCGGCCTCGTGCCGCATCGCTCGGCGGCCGGCGATCTGCGCGACAAGGCGAACGGTCCGGCTTATGCCGCCGAGATCGAGGCGCTGGTGCGCGACCTGACCGGCGCGGACGCGGTGGTGGTGACGGGCATGCCGATCCCGCGCTTTTCCGAGCGCTCGGGCCGGGCGGGGAGCAGCGACAACAGCTATCCGGCGCGCTTCGCCCATGTCGATCTCAGCGATACCACCGGCGTCACCTTCTCGGACCGGTCGCGACCCGGTGAGCGGCCTTATGCGCGGGCGGCGCACTATAATGTCTGGCGCGCCCTTTCCGCTCCGCCGCAGGATGTGCCGCTTGCCTTGTGCGATGCGCGCAGCCTGACCGGCAGTGAGTTGATACGCGCCGACGCCATCTTCGACCGGCCGGACGGCAACGACTGGAGCTTCGAGGGCTATGTCGTGGGCCATGAAGCCGCGCATCGCTGGCACTGGTTCCCCGATATGACGGGCGACGAGGCCATCGTGTTCAAGACGCATGACAGCCGCGCGGGCGTGGCCCCTTGCGTGCCGCACGTCGCCTTCGACGATCCGCTGGCGCCTGAGGATGCGCCTGCCCGCGTCTCGGCGGAGATTCGCGCTATCGCTTATTGGTGGCAGTGAACCCGGTGGTTGGGAGCGCCGAACCGGCTTGTCGAGACGGCCGGCACTCCCTATCATCGCCGTTCGCGGTTCGATCATCAGCTCTTAACCACCCTGGGATAATGACACGGCGGAACATGAAGGGGTGATGATGGCCACGGACGCGGTGAAGGTTAAGCAAAAGTCGACTCTGTGGTCAGCCTTTGACTGGCTGTCGGCTAACCCGCTGCTGGCGGCGGGCATGCTGTCGATCCTTATCCCGACGATGCTGGCGGTCGCCAATGAAAGCTGGTCGACCGATCAGGGCGCGCATGGCCCCATCGTGCTGGCGACCGGGCTGTGGCTGCTCGCGCGTGAATGGAAAAACGCCCGCCCCTATTTCCAGGCGCCATCGGGCAAGGCGGTGGCGGCGGTCTTCATCCCGATCCTGCTGCTCTACTTCGTCTCGCGCGTGAGCCACATCATCGAGACGGAGGGCTATCTCATGTATGCCCTTCTCGTCGCGGTGCTGTTCAGCTTTGCGGGATGGAAAGCGATGCGGATCATGTGGTTTCCGCTGCTCTATCTGCTGTTCGTGTTTCCGCCGCCCGATACCATCGTCTGGTATGTGACCAACTGGCTCAAGGTCGCCCTGTCGGGAACGGCCGTGTCGCTGCTCCATGCGGTCGGCTACCCTATCGCGTCGGCCGGCGTGACTATCCAGATCGGGCAATATCAATTGCTCGTCGCGGATGCCTGTTCCGGCCTCAATTCGCTGATCTCGCTATCCGCGATTGCGCTATTCTATGTCTATCTGCGCCATCATGCGCATGTCCGCTATGCGTTGCTGCTGTTCCTGGCGATCGTGCCGGTCGCGGTTTTCGCGAACTTCGTGCGCATCATCATCCTGGTGCTGCTGACCTATCACGCCGGTGAGGCGGCAGCGCAGGGCTTCCTGCATGATTTCGCGGGCATGACGATGTTCCTGACGGCCCTGATCGCCATCTTCGCTGTCGATCATCTGATCGGTTTGCTCTGGCCGGGCCTCAAGACGGTTGCAGCGAGGCCGGAGGCAGAGGCCGCCTGAACGGGCCGGGGAAGGTCTGAAAAACGGGAGCGGGGCGGAGAAGGGCCGCCCGCCATGATCCGAGGCGTTCCCCGCGCGGGAAGAAGAGTCCTGCCAAGCCTCCGATTGGCTAGGTTCGGCGGTCAGGTCGTCCCGACCAGAAGGCGGCGAGCCTGCGGGTTGCTGTGCGCGAGCATCTCCTGCATGAACCCGTCCATCAGCTTGATGGAGGCCGCGTTATCGGGATTGATGACCGACATGCGCAGAAGCAGTCCATCGGGCAGATAGCCTCCAATATTGGCTTTGGTCATCGCGATGCGCTGCTGCACCTGGCTTTGCGGGAACTCGTCCCCGATCCGCGTCCAATATAGAATATTCTCCTGGCGCGTGTCGCTGGATGCCAGCACGGTGCGCGCGGGTATCTCCAGGCCGGGGCCAAGCGCAAGGATCAGCGGCTTGCTGATGTCGATCGAGAAGCCGCCGGCATAATAGCAGACCTCTGGCCGATGAAGCTGCACGTTGTTGATCTGCATGCTGTTATAGGCGGCCAGGAACATCACGGACGTTCCCGCATCGTTGACATAGGTGCGGGTGAAGATGTGCTGGTAGAGCTTGTCGGCAAGCTCGCTTTCCGGGGGCATGACCAGCTCGCTCGCCTGATGCGGACGCCATGCGCCGAACGTAGCCGGGAACAGCGCCTCGAATTGTTTGGTCGAGAGGTCCGGATAGCGCCGCTTGGGCTCGCGCGCGAGCGCGAGGCCGCTGACGGCGAGCAGGGCGCCGCCCATCATCAGATGGCGCCGGGATAGCGCCAGTTTCGAAGGGGGCTGTGCGGTGGGGATGGCGCCGCTTGCCATAGTCTCGCCTTCTGCCGACACGATCAAACCTCATTCTTTCGATGGGCGGACTCTATCAGGAAAAACGCCGCCCCAAAACTGCCAATCGCCAAGGTCGACCGGCGATCGGCCTTAGAGGAAAATCCCTGCCAGATTGTTAGCGGGCCTTCGGAACCTTGCGGCTTATTGGGCCGACTGCCCGCATATTATCCATGTCAGGCCATTGAATGGACTGTTCCCAATCTCAAGGCTTCACCAACGCCTGATAGACGAGCGGCCGGCTGATCCAATTGTAATTGTTCGGCCCAGCGCGCTCGGAATTCTGGATAAGGCCGACGAACGCGACGCGATTCTCGGTGTCCGCCCAGAACCAGGTGCCTGCCGCGCCTTCCCAGCTCATCGTGCCCTTGCCCTCGGTGCGGCCGGCGAGGCGCGGATCGTTGACGGTCATCACGCCCATGCCCCAGCCGAGGCCCTTGCTGAAGATAGGATAGGGATTGGGCTTGGCGAGCACCTCGTCCGGCACCACGTTGGTCTGCATCACCTCGATGGTTTGCGGCGCGAGCAGGCGTGCGCCATCCAGTTCGCCCTTGTTGGCGAGCATGGCGGCGAAGCGCGCATAATCGTCCAGCGTGGAGACGAGGCCGCCGCCGCCCGATTCAATCTTGGGCGGTGCCTTATAGCCCGGCATGGGGCGGCCGAGCAGTGTCGTGACGGGCTTGAGCTGGCCATCCTCCTTGTCATGCGCATAGACGGCGGCGAACCGGCCATATTTCTCCGCCGGCACATAGAAGGCCGTGTCGACCATCTTGAGCGGCTCGAAGATGCGGGTGCGGAAGAACTCTCCGAGCGTCTGCCCGCTGAGCTTCTCGACGATATAACCCTGAATATCGACCGAGATGCTATATTGCCAGGCGGTGCCCGGTTGGTAGAGCAAGGGCACCCCGGCCAGCCGCTCGACCATGCCGTGCAGATTGTCCGCGCCCATCGGATCCTTGGCGCGATAAATGTCGCCCACCGCGCCGGTGCCGCCATAGGAGAAGCCGGCCGTATGGCTCATCAGCTCCCGCATGGTGGGCGGGCGCTTCATCGGCTCGAGGATCGGCTTGCCGTCCTTGTCCGTGCCGGTCGCAACCTTGAGGCTGGCAAATTCCGGAATGAACTTGGTGACAGGATCGTCCAGCTGCCAGCGGCCTTCCTCGTAGAGCATCATCATGGCGACAGCAGTGACGACCTTGGTCATCGAATAGATGCGGAAGATGGTGTCCCGCGTCATCGGCCGGCCCGGCGCGGCCTCGCCATAGCTTTTGGCGGCGATGACCTTGCCGTTGCGCGCCAGCAGAGTGACCATGCCACCCACCTCGCGCGCGGCGACGGCGCCGGCCATCGCCTCATCGAGCTTCTTGAGCCGCTCGGGCGAGAACCCCTCGGCGGCGGCATTGGCTGCATTGGGGAGGGGAACGGCTTTTTGCGCGGCTGCGGGCATGGCAAGCGCAGCGGCGCACGCTCCCGCAATCAAGGCTTGACGCCAGGCTGATGGCATCATCTCTCTCCCCCTTTGTGCACGGCATGGCCGCCTGTCAGGAGAGGAGGCTGTCGCGTTGATTTTGTCAAGCGTGAGGCGTGCTGCGGGTGGCTCGTAATTGCTCCGGATGACGGGCCTGATACGGTGACGCGCGCGTCACGTCCCGTCGATGCTCTACACGAACGGCGAAAGGGGCATGCTCCTGCGTTCGGGAGGCGCGCGGGCGGATCAGTGGCGCGGCTGCGCTTGGTGGTTTGGGCAAGCTCTGGCGATCCAATCGCCTTGCCCTTGCAGGGATAGCGAACGAGAGCCGATAAGGAATGAATGAAGCCACGTGACAATTGGCAGCCTCGTTCGCAGCCCATTTCGTCACCCCGGGCTTGACCCGGGGGGCCGCTTTTTTGATGAAGCAGGCCGGTGCGTGCTTGAGGCCGAAGGTCTCCCATAGTGAAGGCCCAGCCGTAGCATCATCCGCGGATGAGAAAGCGGGACCCCGGGGCAAGCCCGGGGTGACGGTGTGAGAGGAAGGATGAGGTGGTGCACTGCCGCCCGCTTGCGCGCCCCATGCTTGCCATCTCGCCCGCCATCCGCTAAAGGGCGCCGGTTCCCGGGCGGTGTTCCGCCTGTGCGAGCGCCCTGACAATCCTGGATATGTCCGCATGATCGGGCATTGAAGGTCAACGCTGGTCGGCGAGGTTTCGCCCACCGGCGCTTTTTCCGTTGTGGGGCTTGAAGCAAGGTTTTTTCGCGGTCTGGGCCGTGTGTGAGGTGTGGCATGTTCGACAGTCTGAGCGATCGGCTTGGCGGCGTCTTCGACAAGCTACGGGGGCGTGGCGCGCTCACCGAGGCGGACGTGCGCGCGGCGATGCGCGAGGTGCGAATCGCGCTGCTCGAAGCGGACGTGGCGCTGCCGGTGGTCCGCGAATTCGTCGACAAGGCGACCGAGAAGGCGGTGGGCAGCGACGTGCTGCGCTCGGTCACGCCGGGGCAGATGGTCGTCAAGATCGTCTCCGACACGCTGACCGAGACGCTGGGCGCGGACACCAGCGAACTGCTGATCGACGTGACGCCGCCCGCTGTCATCATGATGGTCGGCCTGCAGGGCTCGGGCAAGACCACCACCACCGCCAAGCTGGCCAAGCGGCTCCGGGAGAAGGACCGCAAGAAGGTGCTGATGGCGTCGCTCGACGTCAATCGCCCCGCCGCGCAGGAGCAGCTGGCCGTGCTCGGCACGCAGACCGATGTGGCGACGCTGCCCATCGTCGCAGGCCAGCAGCCGGTCGATATCGCCAGGCGCGCGTTGCAGGCCGCGAAGCTGCAGGGCTTCGACGTGCTGATGCTCGATACCGCTGGCCGCCTGCATGTCGATCAGGCGCTGATGGACGAGATGAAGGCGGTGGCGCAGGTCGCCGATCCGGCCGAAATCCTGCTCGTCGTCGATAGCCTGACCGGTCAGGATGCGGTCAACGTCGCCAAGAGCTTCACCGAGCAGGTGCCGCTGACCGGCGTGGTGCTGACCCGCATGGACGGCGATGCGCGCGGCGGCGCGGCGCTCTCGATGCGCGCCGTCACCGGCCAGCCGATCAAGTTTGCCGGCACGGGCGAGAAGCTGGACGCGATCGAGCAATTCCATCCGGCCCGCGTTGCCCAGCGCATCCTCGGCATGGGCGATGTCGTCAGTCTCGTCGAGCGCGCGGCCGAGACGATCCAGCAGGAGGATGCCGACAAGCTCGCCAAGCGCATGGCGGCCGGCAAGTTCGACCTTAACGACCTGCGCGCGCAGCTCTCGCAGATGCAGCGCATGGGCGGCCTCGGCATGCTCGCGGGCATGATCCCCGGCATGAAGAAGGCGCAGGCGCAGATGCAGGCGGCCGGCGTCAACGACAAGACGCTGCTTCACCTCGACGCGCTGATCAGTTCCATGACGCCCAAGGAGCGCGAGCGGCCGGAATTGCTCAATGCCAAGCGCAAGATCCGCGTCGCCAAGGGCGCGGGGTTGCAGGTGCAGGACGTCAACCGTCTCCTCAAGATGCACAAGGAGATGGAGAGCGCCATGAAGCGCATCAAGAAAATGGGCGGCCTCAAGGGTCTGGCCAAGATGTTTACCGGCGGTGGCGGCGCGGGTGGGCTGCTGGGCGGCGCTGGCGGTGCGGGCGGCGACTCCGGCCCGGCTGGCGACCTCTCCGGCCTCAAGGGGCTGCCCGGCCTGCCGGATACGCCCAGGCTGCCGCCGGGATTTCAGAATTTCCTCAAGAAATAACGCGTAACATTTTGAACTTTAAACATTGAATCGAAAGGCAACACCAAATGGCAACAAGCATTCGCCTGTCGCGTGGCGGCTCCAAGAAGCGCCCTTATTACAAGATCGTGGTGACGGACAGCCGCTCGCCGCGTGACGGCCGCTTCATCGAGCGTATCGGCAGCTACAATCCGCTGCTCGCCAAGGATGACGAGAAGCGCGTCGTGCTCGACGTCGAGCGCGCGAAGCATTGGGTGAGCGTCGGCGCGCAGCCGACCGACCGCGTGGCCCGCTTCCTCGACGCCGCCGGCGTCCAGGAGCGCGCGGCGCGCAGCAACCCGAACAAGGCGGAGCCGGGCCAGAAGGCCAAGGACCGCGCTGAGGAGAAGGCCGCCAAGCTGGCTGAGGCCGAGGAGGCCGCCAAGGCTGCCGCTGAAGCCCCGGCCCCGGCTGCCGAGGAGGCTCCCGCCGAGGAAGCGCCTGCCGCTGAGGCCCCGGCTGCTGAGGCCGCCGAAGAGAAGACCGAGGGCTGAGCTTGTCGGCTGATCGCCCCGTCACGCTCGCCGCCATCATTGGCGCGCATGGCGTGACGGGCGAACTGCGCCTCAAGCTGTTCGGCGATGGTCCGGAGAGCCTGAAGCGCTATCAAAGCTTCGACGCGGGCGGGCGGGCGCTAACGCTCAAGTCCGTCCGCGCCGGGCCGAACGGTGCGGTCGCCCGCTTCGCCGAAGTGACCGACCGCAACGCCGCCGAGGCGCTGCGCGGCATGGAACTGACCGTGCCGCGCTCGGCTCTGCCGCCGCTGGGCGAGGGCGAATATTATCACATCGACCTTATCGGCCTGCCGTGCATGACGGAGGCGGACGAGGCGGTAGGCACCATCGTCGCGGTCGAGAATTTCGGTGCGGGCGATATCCTCGAAATCGAGAAGGCGGGCGGCAAGCGGTTCATGGCGCCGATCCACGCCGCGCGCATCGAACCGGAGGGGGCGATCATCGACACGGCGTTCGTCTCCTAAAACGCCTGTTTCTGCCGATGGGATGAGATCACGCGCCTGCGGATCACAAAAGTCGTGCCTTCCGCTTTACATGTCTATAAAGTTATATAAACTATCGGATATGGATGAGTCGCTCAATCACATCTTCGCCGCACTGGCCGATCCCACACGCCGCGCCATGCTTGCGCGTCTCGCGGCTGGCGAAGCGACGGTGATGGAATTGGCTGCCCCGTTCGGGATCAGCCAGCCGGCGGTCTCCAAGCATCTCAAGGTGCTGGAAGCGGCCGGGCTGGTGAGCTGGAGCAAGGCGGCGCAGGCGCGGCCCCGGCGGATCAACGCGACAGGGCTGAAAGAGGCACGTGACTGGATCGACCAGTTCCGCGATTTCTGGCCGGACAGTTTCGACCGGCTCGACGCCTATCTCAAGGATGGAGAAACGCCATGACGACCGGTCGGCCCGCAGCGGGCGAGCTGTTCATCGAGCGCCTGTTCGCGCACCCCATTGAGCGCGTCTGGGATGCCTGGGTCACGCCCGAAGCGGTGGCAATCTGGCTGGGACCGAAAGGCTCGACCAGCCATGTCATCGAAGGGAATATCCGGCCGGGCGGTGTGTTACGCATGCGGATGGAGACGGAGGCTTGGTCGATGCTCACACTGTTCCGCTACCGGGAGGTGACGCGCCCGCATCGACTGATCTACGAACATTGCTTCTGCGATGCGGATGGCAATCTCATCCGCCCCGTCTTCTTTGAGGTCTGGCCGCTCAAGCTGCTGACCACGGTGACGTTTGAGGAAATGGCCGGTGAAGATGGGGGCCGCCGCACCCGCGTCACCCTGCGTTGGCGCCCGCTCGATGCGACGCCGGAAGAAGAGCGCGCCTTTGCCGAAAACCTCTCCTCCATGCAGGGCGGCCTCGCCGGGAGCTTCGATCAGCTTGAGGCCTATCTGGCGGCTTGAACGCGCTTGCCATTGGCCGATGAATGGCGAAGGGAAGGCGCATGACCTTCGCCGCGCAGATCCTGACCCTCTATCCCGAGATGTTCCCCGGCCCGCTGGGCGTGTCGCTGGCCGGGCGGGCGCTGGCGGAGGAGACTTGGGCGTGTGAGGCGATCCAGATTCGCGATTTCGCCACGGATCGCCACAAGAGCGTGGACGATACGCCGGCGGGCGGCGGCGCGGGGATGGTGCTGCGCGCCGATGTGCTGGCGCGCGCGGTGGATCATGCGCTTGAGCGGCGGCCAGACTTGCCGGTGCTGGCGATGACGCCGCGCGGCGCGCCGATCACGCAGGCGCGCGTGCGGGCGCTGGCGGAAGGGCCGGGCGCGACCATCCTGTGCGGCCGGTTCGAGGGATTTGACGAGCGCCTGTTCGATGCGCGGCCGATCGAGCAGGTCTCGATGGGCGACATCATCCTCTCCGGTGGGGAGATGGGCGCGCTGATGCTGCTCGATGCTTGCATTCGGCTGCTGCCTGGCGTAATGGGCGCGGCTTCTAGCGGGGTCGAGGAATCGTTCGAGAACGGTCTCCTCGAATATCCGCAATATACCCGACCTGCTGAATGGGAAGGGCGCACGATCCCTGAAGTGTTGCGATCGGGGGATCATGCGAAGATCGCCGCCTGGCGGAAACAACGGGCGGAGGCAGATACACGGTTACGCAGGCCGGACCTCTGGGAGCGCTATGGGAGCGCTCGGGACTGACCTGCCTCTGGCGCGCGACATGAGACGAAGAAAGACAGGACCAATGAACCTGCTGCAGACGATCGAGGCGGAAAACATCGCCGCTCTCGCCAAGACCATTCCCGATTTCCGCCCCGGCGATACGCTGCGTATCGGCGTGCGCGTCGTCGAAGGCGAGCGCACCCGCGTCCAGAATTTCGAGGGCGTGTGCATCGCCCGCTCGAACAAGGGCATGGGCAGCAACTTCACCGTGCGCAAGCTGAGCTTCGGTGAGGGCGTGGAGCGCGTCTTCCCGCTCTACTCGCCGAATCTCGACAGCATCACCGTTGTCCGCAAGGGCATCGTGCGCCGCGCCAAGCTCTATTATCTGCGTGGCCGCACCGGCAAGCGCGCTCGCATCGCCGAGCGTCGCGACGTGCGCGAGACGGACGCCTGAGCGCGCACGTTACCGAACGTTTCAGAATAGAGTTGAACGGTTACAAAAGGGGCGACGCGGCATCCGCGTCGCCCCTTTCTGCTTGCCCGGTTGATAAAGTCTCCTAAAAACGGCCGGAACATTATTGAACGAGGGCGAAAAGCCATGCGCAAAATCGGACCTTTCCTCATCGCAACGCTGCTGCTCGCATCCTGCAGCCCCGCGCCTGAAGGCAATGACGCGGATAATGACGGCGGCGAAGGCATCGCGGCGGCCGATCCGGTCAAGCTGCCGATGAAGGAATTCATGGGCCATGTGATGCAGTTTGCCGGTGAGAATGTCTGGAAGTGGCAAGGCTCCATCACCGACGCGAATGGCGAACGCGACCTGCGGCCCAAGACCGAAGAGGATTGGGAGCATGCCGAGAGCGCGAGCCTGACGCTGGCGGAAGTCACCAATTTGCTGCTCACCGCTGACCGCCGGGTCGACGACCCGCGCTGGGATGCGGCGGTGGCGAAGGTCCGCGACGTGGCGCTGCGCGAAGCGGAGGCCGCCGAGAAGAAGGATTATGATTCCTACTTCGAGATTGGCGGCGAACTGGATGCAGCCTGCGAGAGCTGCCACGAGCATTTCGCGCCCGGCTACACCGCGCCGCCCGAGTTGAAGCTGGCGCCTCCGCCAGGCTCGGCCAACGCGGCGAGTTGAGAAGCGCGCCCGCCGCGGATGATCCGCGGGGAGTTGTTCGCGCGCTGGGCAGGACGGATTACCGTTCGCGGTCAGGCTTCCGCGTGTAGAACTGGCCGCTCATGAGGGCATAGGCCCGTTCCTGCCCTGATTGCTCTTAATTCGCCCCTCCGCTCGTGCCGTTGGGATATGCCGGAGGCGGTTCGTTCGAGCACCCTCAGTGCTCCGGCGAAGGCAGCAGTCCGGGGCGCATGGGCGATTCCGTTCCGCCCCGGCCCCTGCCTTCGCAGGAACAGAAGCTGGACAGGCGCGGCTCTGAGCCTTGCCCCGCCGGATCGGCGTTGGCGGGAGCAAACCTTTCCCTTATGTGACGGATGTCGGATGTCGGATGTCGGATGTCGGATGTCGGATGTCGGATGTCGGATGGAGCAACTCACGCCCATCCATTCACCTGCCCGACCACGCCTCCTCACGGCATGGCCGCTGCCGTGTCGAGATCGAGCAGGGAGGTCCAGATGCGCGGTTCGCGGGCACGGCGGTCGCCATAGGCCATCAGGCAGGCCATGAAGGCGGGGGTGAATTGCGCATCCTTGCCGGCGGTCTTGAGGGCGCGGCAGGTGGGCGCATCCGGGGTGAGGGGGTCGACCCGCTGGTCCTGCCAGCCATCGGCGCTGGCAAAGCCGATCGGGCCGTGGGGCATTTGCAGCCGCAGGGCCGAGACGGAGCCGACCTCGACCTGATTGACGATGATCGCCTCGGCCCGCAGCGCGGCGCTCAGCGCATTGAGTCGGCCGTCCGCCTTGTCGTCGCTATCCGTCTCCGTCGGGCCGTTGCGCAGCACGAACAGGGGTAGTGGCTCGGCGGTGTGGCCCATTTGCGCGGCGACGGCCCGTTGGACGAAGGTAGCGAATACGGACTGGCGCACGCCGCCGTCGAAATAGGTCTTCCCGCCGACCTGCACCTGCTGGAAGAACACCGGCATGGCGGCGGAAGCGAGCGCGGCGCCGGCGATGCAGGTGCGCTTCTGGCGCGCGGTGAGGTCCGGGTCGGCGGCCATGGCGTTGATGTCCGCGAACTGGAAGCGCCCGTCCCGCGCTTCGACAAAGCCGGCAAGCAGGATGATCGGGCTGGCGGCAAGCCGATCGAGCACGGGGCATATGGGGGCGGTCTCCGCGCGCTCGGCCTGTGCCAGCGCATCGTCCGGGCAAAGCGCGGCCTCGATGCGATGGCGCAGCGGCTTGAGGCCGGACATGGCGCCGGTGAGGATTGCCAGCGCCTTGGGCTGGCGATCGACCACTTCGCTCTCCGATGCCGGTGAGTAAGCCGTGCGCAGCGCCGTGCGCACATCTTCATGCTCCAGCCCCGCGCCGACGAACAGCATCTGCAACGCGCCGGTGCTCACGCCGGTAATGGCGATGGGGTTGGGGCGAGCGGTCGAATTGTCCGCAGCGAGGGTGGTGAGCAGGCCCGCGCCGAACGCGCCCCACTGGCCGCCGCCCGATAGCAGCAGGACGGAGGGCGTCTCCGGCCCCGGCAAGGCGTTGGCGGTTGCCGCGATGGTCGCATTCGGTGGGGATATCCGCCGCGCGGAAGGCAGGGAGCGCTCCGTCGATGGTGCTGGCGAAGGGGCCGGAGCGGCCGGGCGTGTGCGCGTCGCCTGCGTCGCTTGCGCGGCCGAGACGGCCTTGCGGATGCGATCTACGCTGAGCGGGCCGGGCTGCGCATCGGTGGCCGGCGCGATGGTCTCTGCCGCTGGCGGCGCAGGCGGGGCGGCGGGCCGAACGCGGTTGGCCGTGTTGATCGCAATCGTCTGCTCGCCGGCGCGGTCCGGCTGCGGCGGCCAGCTATGGCGGATCTGTTCCTCAAGCGGCGAGTAAGGCAAATCCTGCACGAAACGGTCGAAGTCGCCGCAATCGACCGCGAGCGGGCCGCGCGTGGCGCAGGCGCCGAGCAGGGATGTCAGGACGGTCAGCGCCATGGCGCGCGGGATGGATCGCATCGCTTGCCTCATCGTTCGGTACTCAGGATGCGACCCTTTTTGTGCGGCGGCGTTAACATCCTTTGCCTTGCTTCGCCAATCCGCTAGTTGGCGGGCTTGCGAATTTGCTGCCATGCGGAAGGGAAAGCCCTTGGGATATCGTGTCGTCGTCGTAGGGGCCACCGGCAATGTCGGTCGGGAAATGCTCAACATCCTGGCCGAGCGGGAATTTCCGGCCGATGAGATCGCGGCGGTCGCCAGCGCGCGCTCGACCGGTGACGAGATCGAATATGGCGAGAGCGGCAAGATGCTCAAGGTGAAGAACCTGGAGCATTTCGACTTTGCCGGTTGGGATATCGCCCTGTTCGCGGTCGGTTCCGCCGCAACGAAGACCTATGCGCCCAAGGCCGCCGCGGCCGGCTGCGTGGTGATCGACAACAGTTCGCTCTACCGCATGGACCCGGACGTGCCACTTGTCGTGCCGGAAGTGAACCCGGACGCGATCGACGGCTACACGCGCAAGAACATCATTGCCAACCCGAATTGCTCCACCGCGCAGTTGGTGGTGGCCTTGAAGCCGCTGCATGATGCCGCGACGATCCTGCGCGTGGTTGTGGCGACCTACCAGTCCGTCTCCGGCGCGGGGAAGGACGGGATGGACGAGCTGTTCGAGCAGAGCCGCAACATCTTCGTGGGCGATACGGTCGAGCCGGTGAAGTTCACCAAGCAGATCGCCTTCAACGTCATCCCGCATATCGATGTGTTCCTCGATGACGGCTCCACCAAGGAAGAGTGGAAGATGGTGGTCGAGACCAAGAAGATTCTCGATTCCAGAATCAAGGTGACGGCGACCTGCGTGCGCGTGCCGGTGTTCGTGGGCCATAGCGAGGCAGTGAACATCGAGTTCGAGAAGGAGATCGACGCGAAGGAGGCGCAGAGGCTGCTGCGCGAGGCGCCGGGCATCATGCTCGTCGATAAGCGTGAGGATGGCGGCTACGTCACGCCCGTGGAGTGCGTGGGCGATTATGCCACCTTCGTCAGCCGCGTGCGGGAGGACCCGACCGTAGAGAACGGCCTCTCGCTCTGGTGCGTCTCCGATAATCTGCGCAAGGGCGCGGCGCTCAATGCGGTGCAGATCGCGGAGCTGCTCGGCCGCCGGCATCTGAAGAAGGGCTGAGCCGGGGCGGGAAGGGGCGCGCTGCGGGCTGCCGTCCCTCTTGCCATTCGTCCCGAGCATAGCCCGGACGCGTTGAGGCAGTGCTCGGCGCTGCTCGGTTCCGCCCGACACAAACGGAGCGAAGGCTTGGCGCGCCGTCTCACTCCCTCAAGCGCTACCTCTCACCCCACTCGCGCTTCATTCCTCACTCAGCCATCACCGGCGCAGGGGCGCCGGGCGCGCGCGGGCGGGGTTTGCGGAGGAAGAAGCAGGCAGGCATGGCCACCGCGCAGGCGATGGTCATGATGAAGAAATCATCGAGGAAGGAGATCATCGCCGCCTGCTGGTTGACGATCCCGTCCAGCGCCTCCAGCACCACGCCGCCATATTGGCCGAGCCGGTCGAGCTGGGCCGGGTCAACGGGCAGGTTGTTCGGCGAGATATGCTGGGCGAGGTCGGCATGGCTCACCTGGATGTTGCGCGCGAGCAGGGCCATGACGATGGCGATGCCGATCGACGAGCCGATGTTGCGCGTCAGGTTAAGCACGGCCGCTCCCTCGGTGCGGGAGGTTGCCGGCAGCGTGCCGAAGGCGAGCACCTGCAGCGGCACGAACACGAAGCCGATGCCCATGCCCTGCAGCATGCCGGAGGTGACGAAGGGCACCCAGTTCTGCTCCAGCGACCAGCGCGTCATCATCCACAGCGAGATGGTTGCCAGCGCGAAGCCGAAGGCGACGATCAGGCGCGGGTCGATCCGGTCCACGATGCGGCCGGAAATCGCCATGGTGATGAGCACGCCGATGCCGCGCGAGGCGAGAATCTCTCCCGTATCGACCACCGAATAGCCGAACAGATTCTGCAATAGCGGCGGCAGCAGCGCCATGGCGGCGAACATCACCATGCCGATGATGAACATGAAGATGGCGGCGCTTACGAAATTGCGGTCGGCGAACAGCTCCGGCGCGAACAGCGGCTTGCGTGCGGTGACGAGGTGGACGGTGAACATCCACAGGGCGCATAATGCGATGGCGCCCTCGATCCAGATTTCGGTGGAGGAGAACCAGTCGGCATGCTGGCCCCGGTCCAGCATGAGTTGCAGGGCGGCCAGCCCGGCGGCGAGCAGGGAGAAGCCGAACAGATCGAAATCCCGGCGCGTCAGCGGCTTTTCCGGCAGGAACAGCATCAGGCCGAGCAGGCAGACCGCGCCGACGGGCACGTTGACGTAGAAGCACCAGCGCCAGTCGAACCACTCGGTGAGGTAGCCGCCCAGGATCGGCCCCATGATCGGCCCGACCATCACGCCCATGCCATAGACGGACATGGCCTTGCCGTGTTGCGAGGGCTTGTTGATGTCCAGCATCAGGCTCTGTGCCAGCGGGCCGAGGAAGGCGCCGCCAATGCCCTGCAAGGTGCGGAACAGCACCATCTCCGTGAGGTTCTGCGCAATGCCGCAGAGGATGGAGGCGACCACGAACATGGCCACGGAGGTGACGAACAGCCGCTTGGCGCCGATCCGGTCCGCCAGCCAGCCGGTGATGGGAATGGCGATGGCGGAGGCGAGGATATAGCTGGTCAGCACCCAGCTGATCGTCTCCTGCGTGGCGCCGAGCGAGGCCTGCATATGCGGCAGGGCGACGTTGGTGATCGTCGTATCCAGCACCTGCATGACCATCGCGGACATGATCGCGATCGTCACCAGCGCCTTGTGCGTTACCGCGAGATGCGGACGGTCCTCGTGCGGGGCCATGGCCGGGCTGCCTTACCGCGTTGCCTTGCCGTGGTTCCTGATGTCGACACTCACCTTCGCGCTCAGGCCCGCGATCATCATGCGCGATGGAGCGCCGTCAATGGCGATCCGCACCGGCACGCGCTGTGTGACCTTCACCCAGTTGCCGTTGGCGTTCTGCGCCGGCAGCACGGAAAATTCCGAGCCGGTGCCCGCGCCGATGCTCTCGACATGGCCCTTGATGGAGAGGTTGGGATAGGCATCCAGCTTGATCGTGGCGGCCTGGCCCGGTTCCATATGGTCGAGGTCGGTTTCCTTGAAATTGGCCGTCACCCAGGTGCGGTCGCTGGCGACGATGCTGACCATCGGTAGGCCCTGAATGGCCATCTGCCCCACTTGCAGCCGGTCGGCCTGGCTGGCCCGGCCAGGCACGGGCGCGCGCACCACGGTGCGTTCGAGATTGAGCGCGGCGGAATCACGCGCGGCCTGCGCGGCGGCAAGGTCCGGGTTGACGCCGGGCACCTGCGCGCCGGTCGCCATGGCGGCGCGGGCCTTGGCCGCATCCGCCTGCGCCGTGCGCAGCTGGGTGCGGGCGTTGTCCAGCGCCTGCTCGGATTGCTCGATGCGTGCGCGCGTGGTGAAGCCATCCTTGAGCAGCGCCTGCTGCCGCTTCAGGTCCTGCTCGGCATAATAGACGTTCTCACGCGCGCCGGCGATGTCGACCGAGGTGGCCTTGAAATCCGTGCTGAGCTTGCCGACCTGCACCTGCGCGTTGGCGATCTGGGCGTTGGCCTGCTCCAGCGCGATCCGGTAAGGGTCCTGATCGACCACGAACAGCACCTGGCCTGCCTTGACGATCTGGTTCTCGCGCACCTTCACATCGGTGATCCGGCCGCCCACGTCGCTGCTCACAGAGACGATATCCTGCTTCACATAGGCATTGTCGGTGGAGACGAAGCGGCCGCTCGTCACCCAGAAATACGCGCCGACCGCGATGACCAGCACCGGCACCGAGAACATGAGGATGCGGCGGCGCAGCCGGCCCGGCTGGCGCTCCTCGACCGGCGCGTCGACTTCCACGGCCTCGCCGGCGGACTGTTTGAGAACGGGGTCGGCTTCAGCCATGGTGGTTGGCTCCCTGGCGGGCAACGGGGGGATGCGGCATGGGGTGCCCGGATGCGTGAGCGAGATTGTCCCTGATCTTGGCGAGCATGGCGAGCGCGCCATCCCGCTCGGCCGGGAGGATGCCCTGCAGCGAATCGTCCAGCACGGTCTGGCCGATCGCCTGCAATTCCTGCGCGATCGGCTCGGCCGTTTCGGTCAGATAAAGCTGCCATGCGCGCCGATCCTGCGGATCGCGGCGGCGCTCGACCAGTTCGGCCTGCTCCAGCCGGTCGACCATGCGGCAGGTGGTGATCGGCTCCACATCGAGCCGGTCAGCCAGCGCGCCCTGGTTGATGCCGGGGAAGCGCATGATCGCCACCAGCGCGCGCATCTGCGGCCCGGTAATGCCGAAGCTGCGCGTGCGTTCATCGAACCGGCGCCGATAGAGGCGCGCGACATCGCTGATAACGAAGGCGATATGGGTGTTTTCCATCGGCGGCGATATAATAAGGGGGCTTATTAAGAGCAAGCGTAAAGTGTCAGCATTTCGGGTGTGTGGGCGCTCCCCTCGGCCCGGTTTGGGACGGCGCGCCGGAGCAGATGGCATGGACCGATTTGGCGCTTGCCTCCCACGCGGATTCGGCCCACTCCGGCGGGCATGACCAGCGAGGCGACCGTCGATTTCCTGCCCGGCCATGATGGCGCGCAGCTTGCCATCCACCGGCTCGGCCGGGGCAGGCCCGTGGTGCTGCTGCATGGCCTCAGCTCCAACGCATGGTTCAACTGGATTCGCTACGGCACTGCACAGCGCCTCGCCGATGCCGGGTTCGAGGCGATCATGATCGAGCAGCGCGTCCATGGCCGCAGCGCCGCGCCACAGGCGGCCAGCGCTTATCCACCGGACGTGATGGCGCTGGATATGGAGGCGGTCATCCCTGCGCTGGGGCTGGGCGCGTTCGATCTGGTCGGCTACTCGATGGGGTCGCGCCTCTCGGTGGCGCTGGTGCGGCGGGGGACGCAGCCCCGGCGGCTGGTGCTCGGCGGCATGGGACTGGAGGGCCTGACCCACTGGGCGCCGCGCCGGCAATTCTTCCTGAACGCGCTGGAGCGCTTCGACACCGCCAAACCCGGCGACCGCGATCATATGGCGATCCAGTTCATGAAGACGGTGAAGATCGACCCCGTCGCGCTGCGGCATCTGCTGCTCTCCATGTCCGATATTGCGCTGGACGACCTCGCCGCGCTCACTATGCCGACGCTGGTGCTGTGCGGCGCCGATGATACGGACAACGGATCGGCCGACGAATTGGTTGCGGCGTTGCCCAATGCCGAGCGGGGCACCGTTCCCGGCGGCCATATGAGCTGCATCACCTTCCCCGATTTCGGCGAGGCGATCGCGGCCTATCTCGCGGGTTGACGCGGCGCGCCCCGGCGCGCAGCGTGGTCCCAACGAGATAATCAAAGGGACCCGACCTATGAAGATTCTGGTATCGCGCCTCGCCATGTCGGCGGTGCTGGCTCTGGGCGTTTGCGCATCTCCCACACTGGCGCAGTCCGCCGCGCCGGGCCAGGCGACCGCCGCGCAGGTCGACGCCTTCGTCGCCGACGCGGAGAAGCAGCTGTTCGATTTCTCGCTGGAGCTGAACCGCGCCCAGTGGGTCAACAACACCTACATCACCGAGGATACCGACGCGCTTGCCGCGGG
>Ga0182736_1000090_pt1 | contig 181023 bp, 170 predicted proteins | sample eDN5th30CKraftBY_FD_128882 | JGI IMG/M metagenome (GOLD analysis project Ga0182736, IMG submission 128882) | Enriched backyard soil microbial communities from Emeryville, California, USA - eDNA 5th pass 30_C Kraft BY (version 2) (version 2) | ecosystem: Environmental > Terrestrial > Soil >... | reverse complement strand
CAGCGTGCCGCCGTTGACGATGGTGTTGCCGGTATATGTGTTGGCGCCCGACAGGATCAGCGTGCCATCGCCCGTCTTGCTCAGGCTGGTGCCGGTCAATATGCCCGAAACGGTCAGCACCGTGCCGGCATCGGTGACGCCGATGGTGCCGCCGCCGGTTCCCAGCGTCATGCCCCGATCGGTGCTGGTCGTCGTGCCCGTATAGGCCAGAGCGCCGCCCGCCAGCACGATATTCGCCGAATCGCCCGATGCGGCGCCGATGCTGCTGGCGAGCCCGCCATCGGCCAGCGTCGTGGCCGCCAGCGTGCCGCCGCTGACGGTCGTGATGCCGACATAGTCGTTGCCGGCATTGGCGAGGGTCAGCGTGCCCGGGCCGGTCTTGGTGAAGCCGGCGTCGTCCGGACTGGTGACCTGGCCGGTGAAGGTCAGGTCCGTGGCGGCGTTCTCGACTTCGATCGAGCGGGACGCGCTGCCGTTGACCAGCGTGAAGCCACGATCCGTGGTGGCAGTTCCGCCCCTATATTGGAATGTGCCACCTTCAATCACGAGGTTGGAAGAATCAGCCGTTGAAGCACCGATGCTGCTGGAGGTCCCCCCGTTGGCAATCGTGTTCACCCGCAATATGCCTTCGGTCAGGGTCGTCGAACCAGTGTAGCTGTTCGAGCCGGCCAGCGCGACCGTGCCGGTGCCGCCTTTCGCGAAAGACGTCACCCCCGCATTGTCCGCGATCTGCGAGGCGATCGTGAAGAGACCTGCGCCGTTCTGCTGCACGCCGAGCGTACCGCCCCCCAGTCCGCTCGACAGGAAACCGCCCGTGATCGTCTGGTCCGCATCGCCAACGCTCGGCGCCACGATGATCGTGCCGTCGACCCCCAGGACGGAGCTTCCCGCGATCGTGACGGTCGAATCCGCGGCCGCCGTGTAGCGAAGGCCGCCAAGGAAGGTATGGCTGCCGACGGTGCCGAAGAAGGCGGTATCGGGAAGACCATCGCTGTCGCTGATGATCTCACCGCTCAGCCATGTGCCGGCATCATCCTTGTTGGTATAGTCCGTGGCATCGAATGCGACGATCCCGCCGCTCAGGACCTTGGCATAGTCCGATCCGTTGATCGTCGCCCAGCCGCCGAGCGCGCCATCGGCATTGCTTGTCGTGATGGCCCCGGTATCCGGCAGCACGAAATTGACGAGGCCGCCGGTGCGGCTGATCGCCCCGAGACTGACGTCAACGCCGCCGCCGGTGCCGCTGACCGCGCGGACGGTATTGCTGCCGGCGCTGACTGTCAGGCCATTGAAGCTCTGGCCGTTGGTTTCGCCATCGGCCCCCTGCACCTCGATCGTGCCGCCCGAGAGGACCAGCGGCGAGGACGCGGAGATGATATTGTCGGCCGGCCCGCCGGCGCCGCTGAAATCGAGCTTCAGCGTGCCGCCATTGATCGTCGTCGCGCCGCTGTAGGTGCTGGCGCCGGTCAGCGTCAGCGTGCCCGCTCCGCTTTTGGTCAGGCCACCGCTGCCGGTGATACCGCCCGCATAGGTCTGCGCGGTTTTCGCCAGGACGGTCAGCGTCCCGCTGCCCAGCGCGATCTCGCCGCCGGTGCCGCCGAGCGACGGCGTGGTCAGGTCATGGCCATTGAGGTCGAGCGTGCCGCCGTTGACCGTGAAACCCGTCGTATTGCCGAAAGCAGAAGCATTTCCGGCTCGCAATATCCCGTTATCGACGGTGACCGTGCCCGTATATGTGTTCGCGCCGCTCAGCACCCAGGTCCCGGCGCCGTCACTGACGAGGTTGCCGTTGCCGGAGATGACGCCCGAGACGCTGTTGACGCCCGAAAAGCTGCCGCCAAGGGTCAGGTTGTCGGGATTGGGGCTGCTCGTACTGAAAGAGAGATCGCCGCTCAGATCGAGCGCGCCGCTGCCGTTGTTCAGAATGCTGCTCGCGGCATTGATCGTCCAGGTGCGATCGCTGCTCGCGCCGCTGCCCGTATAGCTGAGCGTGCCGGCGTTGACGTTGATGTTGGTGCCGGTTCCCAGTGAGCTGGCGGTGCCGATGTCCGCCAGCACAGAAGCCTGCACAAGCCCGCTGACGCCTGCCGTGCCCGTGAAGGTGTTGGCAGCGCCCAGGGTGATCGTGCGGCCCGCATAGGCGTTGAAACTATAGGATCCTCCGCTCAGAACGCCCAGCAGTTCATAATCGGCGCTTTCGGCGTTGAAAGACCCGGCCGACGAGATGTCGATATCCCCGGTCAGGATCAGGGTGCCTGTGCCCTGATTGCGGATGACCGCGCCGCTGCTGTTCAGATCCCAGTTCCTGTTGGAACTGTCGCCATCACCAATGTAGATGAGACTGTCGGAATATTGGCTGGACTGATTGAAGATGATCGTGCCGTCGGAAACCGTGGTTGGCGCGCCCAGCGAACTGGCTACGCCAAGATCCGCAATCGAGGAAAAATAGGCGCTGCAGACGCCATTGCAGCCATTGAAGATCGTCGCGCCGGTGTAGCTGTTGGCGTCGTTCGTCAGCCGAACGATCGACACATTATTGTTCGATGCACCGACATACACCCGGCCATTGCCGCTGATCAGCGCCGAGCCGATACCGGCACCGGATACCCGCAATGTTCCGCCATCGCCGATCGTGATGGATCGCGCGGTTCCCGCGCCGTCGATTCTCAGGGTGACATCGGCGCCCGCGGCCGTGGAAATCGGGTTGGATGCCGCGCCGAGCGCGCCATCGGTCGCGGCATAGAGCGATCCGGCAAGCAGGGCGATGTCGCCGCTGAAGCTGTTCGCGCCATAGAGTTGCAGGGCCCCGCCCCCTGTCTTGACGAGACCCGAAGCGCCGGCGACGACCGAGTTGATCCGGGTCGTTCCGGTCGTGACGGAGATTGTCGGCGTCGAACCGCCAAGCGTCAGCGTGCCGCCATCCAGCACATAACCGTTTGTGTTGAAGGTGATATCATGGACCGTAATCGGAGCGCCCAGAGTGACGGTCCCGGCGACACCCCCGAAGATCGCGTCGTCGAGCGCACTATTGTCCCATGGATCGACGTAAGGACCACTGACGCCGTCGCCATTGGGACTCCAGTCGAGACTGGCGAGATCCCATGTCCCGCTGCCACCGCTCCCCACACCGGTTGCGTTCGCGTCCCAGTGCCGCTCCTCGGCATGAACGGAGAGGGGAACGCCTGTGGCGAGGACCGCAAAGAGCGAAGCACTGCAAAGGAGGCTGCGCGGCATGATTCGCGACACCGGGTGGCCGCTGCCCTGCCTGCCGGATTGAATCATGAATCTCCCCCTTCGCAAAAAACAGCACATCGCCACACACCGCGATCCGACGCACCCGAGGCTGATTGGACGTCGCCAAATACATCATAACGATGTGTTTTTCTACACCATAACGATGTAAAATCCTTACCATCTGGTTAAGGCAGGCAGATGCAGGCAAAAATTATTGATCCCAGATCAAATGCATATGGCGGATTGAGGATGTTGGCGGCCAGCGGCATGAAGGCGAGATGAGACCATTCCAATGAACGTCCCTGCGGCCGTCATGCGGGCGCTCGAAGCCGGAGATCTGCCGCGAGCCGAAGCGCTTGTCCGCGCATGCCTGGCACGGATGCCGCGCGATTCAGATGCCTTGCGCCTTCTTGCGGCGATCGCGATCCTGACCGGCCGCCTCGCCGAAGCCGAGCGGTTTCTTCTGGATAGCGCGATCGACGAGCGGGCCTTCATCGGCGCCTGCGCGGACTTGTCGTCATTCCTCTGCCGGCTCGGCCGGGCCGATGGCGCCATCATGTTTCTCGATCGGATGATCGCTGCGGACCCGAAGCGCCTCTGGCCGCTCTCCATCAAATCCGGCGTGCTGTCTTCGGAACGCCGCGCCGATGAGACGCTGGAGATCGATCGGCAGCTCGTTGAACGGGAGCCGGGCGCCACGGTTCTGTGGATGAATTATGCGAACAGTCTCAAGGTTACGGGCCGGATCGAAGAAGCGCTCGAAGCTTACCGCCGCGCCCTCGAACTGGACCCCGCGAACGGCGCCGCATGGTGGGAACGCGCCAACATCCGCACGATCCCTCTGGGTGAGGAGCACATCCGGGCGATGGAACGGGCGCTACCGGGACTCCGCGATCCATTCGCGAAAGTCCAGATGATGTTCGCGCTCGGCAAGGCCTATGGCGACCTGGGGAAGTTCGACCGGTCCTTCGCGCATTACGAACAGGCCAATGCCTTGCGCGGGAGGCTTGTCCCCTATGATCCCCGGATCATCCGGGAGGGAGTGCGTGCGCATGAAGACATGCCGGCATCCGCTTTCGAAACCGCGCGGAGAGAAGCGGGCGGCCAGGGCGAGGGTGTGATCTTCATCTTGGGCATGCCGCGTTCAGGGTCGACGCTCGTCGAACAGATTCTCGCCAGCCATCCGGACATCGAAGGGCTGGGCGAACGCACCGAACTTGGGGAGATTGCCACCGCTCTCCTCGATCCCGCAGGCACCCATGCGGATCTGCCCCATGCTCTTGCGGCATGTTCCCCTGAAACCCTGGAAGCCCTTGGGCAGCGCTATCTGGACCTCACGCGGCGCCATCGAAAGACGCAACGTCCCTGTTTCACGGACAAGATGCCGGCCAACTGGCGCCTTGTCCTCCTCATTCATCTCGCCCTTCCGCGCGCGAAAATCATCGATGTCCGCCGTCATCCGATGGCCTGCTGCCTTTCGGTCTTCTCGACCTATTTCAATCGAAGCACATCCATGCCGACCACTCTCTCACAGTTAGGGCAGTATTATGCCGACTATGTGCGGTTGATGGACTGGATGGATGCGACCCGTCCCGGACGAGTGTACCGAATCCATCATGAACAGCTGATCGAGCGACCGGAAACAGAAATCCGCCGCCTTCTGGCCGGTCTCAATCTCGATTTCGAACCGGGCTGCCTGCGATTCCACGACAATCCACGTCCCATTTATACGCCGAGCGCTCAGCAGGTTCGTAGCCCGATCAACCGGCACGGACTGGAACGCTGGCGTGACTATGAGCCGTGGCTCTCATCGCTCAAGGACGCGCTCGGCCATGCGGGCCAGGGTTGAAGAGGCGCCCGGCCCCGAACATCTCAAGCATCATGGGACGCGAATATTCCAACAGGCCGGCTATCATGCATTCCCCTCCTTCAGTACCGCCTCAAGCGCACCGATGGGATTCAAATCCAGCACCCGGGCGACATCGACATACTCCATGATGTCCAGACGCCTACCGCCCAGTTCATAACGGGACACGAACTGTTGTGGACGCCCCAGTCTCGCCGCGACTTCGCCCTGAGAAAGCTGCATTTCCTTCCGTGCTTCGACCAAGCGTCTGAGCAATCGGCGATATCGCGAATCTGAAATCCCTTTGGGCATTGTGGACCTCCTCGCGGCGCATCTGAAAACCGTCCTTACCACAAAACCATGACCATAACGCCATGCAAACCCGGCGGAAGCAGCGGCATATTACCAACTCTCAACCGAATCATTCGCACCATTTTCTCAAAAACCCGCAAGGCGGCAAACGCGGCGCTGCAGGGCTGTCAGCCCAGATGCAGCGAGCGCCGGATGAAAGGGATCAAAGGTGGCGGCGGGCCTCGCAGGGGGGGCTTCAAATATGGAAGTTTGACATGAGCGGCATGGACAACGCCCGGCAGGGCCGCACCCAGGATGAAGACGTGCGGTAGTGCAACTGGATCGAGTCCGCGCCATGCAGTGCCGGGAATGCGAGGCTGCTGAAAGCGCACGGTATTTGGTGCTGGTCGGAACGCTGTTTGTTATCGTCGCGTTCAAAGGGGATCGATACTTCGACAGTTGAGCTCGACACGCCCGAACAGAGCGTGATGGTCATACCCATCGCCACCCGCGTCGTGATCAGTCGCGCGCGAATGCGCAACGCAGCCCGATCGATGTGCGTTGCGGACGCCTTCATATGAACGCGCTTGAACCAGCCGGTACGGGCAAGCTGAGACAATCCTTCGGCGTCGTGCACATCACTCTTGTTCACACGGGCCGCCAGCACGCCTTTGGCATGACGGGCGCAGATGCACTCGACCGGGACGCCCCGCTCGACCAAGCCATGATACAAAAACGTCGATAGAGGGCCGGTCTCCAGCACCACGCGAGCCAGCCCAGGACAATGCTTGCCGAGCCACTTGGCAAGTACCTCGGGGTCGCTAGCCACAACGTCGCGCTTCAAAACGATGCCGTCTGCATCGACCACGCAAAGATGGGTGGTCTTGTCACTCACATCCAAACCAGCAAGTATCGCCATCGGTCACCCTCCTGCATTGAAGCGCCAAGGCGACTTCGTACCATCCAGGAGGGTGGCTGAATCAATTATGCGGTGTCCAACATGGCGGCCATCCTGCAAGATGATCATAGCGGGATAGCGTAGACGTAGTGATCATCACTATCGGTCGCGGCCCGCCATTTCCCGCTCAGCGAGCTTGCGGCTCTTCTTCCGGAATACTGACGGCCTTGCGGTCCTTGTGTTTGCGCGGCTTTGGCCGGGGGTGGTGATCTTCCAGGCTGGGGTTGGTGCTGCGGTCAAACAGGGCCGCCTCGGAATCGATTTCGTATTCCATCGGGCTCTCCTCGCCCGTGAAACGCGGGATGCAACGCCCGGTTCCGAGGACGGTTAGAGGGTTTCGACGTGTCGTTCCTCGATCAGCCAGCGGCCGTCCTGCTTCACGAAATGATCCTCGGCCGAACCGATCAGGGATATGGCGACCCCGCCCTCCTTCTGCGCCACGGCGAACATCCAGTATGATCGCATTACCGCGTGGTTTGCATCCCTGAAGTGCAGCGCCGTGTTGGTCACGATATGGCGCGTACCCCTGTCCGTGGCGGTACCATCGGCCGCGCGGCGCAGGCGGTTTTCCATGACCGGGCGGACATAGTCGGCGATCGCCTGCTTGCCGTGATAGTTGCCCTCTTTCGAGAGAAACCGCGCGTCATCCGTCAGCGTCGCGAGATAGGCGTCGAGATTGGAGCCATCGAGCGCGACGATGTAGTCGTGCATCGTGTTTTCTATGGCCAGCCGATCCGCCGCAAGCGTGGCGTCGCCCTGCTGGGCTGATGCGGCTGACGGTGAAGCCGCCGCCAGCATCAGCGCCAGAGCAAACCCGATAACCTGCCTCATCCTCGCAAGCCCTCCCCCGGCCTATGCGTGTGGTCAGATATGCAGCGCCCTGCCGTAAGCGGCGAGCACGGATTCGTGCATCGATTCGCTAATTGTCGGGTGCGGGAACACGGTTTGCATCAGTTCGGCCTCGGTCGTTTCGAGAACCTTGCCGATGGTGAAGCCCTGGATCATCTCGGTCACTTCCGCGCCGACCATGTGTGCGCCCAGCAGTTCGCCGGTCTTGGCGTCGAACACGGTTTTCACGAAGCCTTCCGCTTCGCCGAGGGCGATCGCCTTGCCGTTGCCGATGAAGGGGAAGCTGCCGGCCTTGACCGAATAACCAGCCTCTTTCGCCTTTGCTTCCGTCAGGCCCACGCTGGCGATCTGCGGGCGGCAATAGGTGCAGCCGGGAATGGCGTTGCGATCCAGCGGGTGCGGGTGGACATCCTTGTTGCCCAGTTCCTTCGCAATGGCTTCGGCGGCAGTGACGCCTTCGTGGCTGGCCTTGTGCGCCAGCCACGGGCCGGGCACGCAATCGCCGATAGCCCAGAGGCCCTTGCTCTTCGTGCGACCATAGGGATCGATCTGGACGAAGCCGCGATCCATGTCGGCCAGCTTTTCCAGCCCGATATTCTCTGTGTTGGGGACGATGCCGATAGCGACGATGACATGGCTGAATTCAGAGCTCTCGACTTTGCCGTCCTTGCCCTTGATCTTCGCGCTGACGCCCTTGTCGGTGACCTTCAGTTCTTCCAGCGCCGCGCCGGTGCGGATCGTCATGCCCTGCTTGGTCAGCGCCTTTTCAAGAAAGGTGGAAACGTCCGCATCTTCCACCGGCACCACTCGGTCGAGCATTTCGACCACGGTAACATCGGCACCCATGTCGTTGTAGAAGCTGGCGAACTCGATTCCGATCGCGCCCGACCCGATGACGAGCAGCTTCGTCGGCATTTCCGGGGGCGTCATCGCATGGCGATAGGTCCACACGCGCTTGCCGTCTGCCGGAGCGAACGGGAGATCGCGGGCACGGGCGCCGGTAGCGACGATGATGTGCTTCGCGGTGAGCTTTTCCTCGCCCTTGTCACCCTTCACCGTCAGGCTGGTGGGACCGGTGAGCGTGCCGGTGCCCATGTGGACGGTGATCTTGTTCTTCTTCATCAGGTGCGTGACGCCCTGATTGAGCTGTTTTGCGACGCCGCGGCTGCGCTTCACCACCGCTTCAAGATCCGCGCTGATTTCCTTCGCGGCAAGGCCGTAGTCCTTGGCGTGCTGCATGTAGTGATAGATCTCTGCCGAACGCAGCAGCGCCTTGGTGGGGATGCAGCCCCAGTTGAGGCAGATGCCACCGAGCAGTTCCCGCTCCACAATGGCGGTCTTCAGCCCGAGCTGCGCGCTGCGGATCGCAGCCACATAGCCGCCGGGGCCAGAGCCAAGAACGATGACGTCGTAATTTTCAGCCATTGGGTGCTCCAGATAGCCCCTCTCCCCTGGCGGGAGAGGGGTTGGGGAGAGGGGGTTCAAGCGCGGCGAGAATAGCTGTCGCGACCCCATCGGGATTGGTCAGGATATCGTTGTTCCAGAAGCGCAAAATGCGGAAGCCCTGCTGCTTCAACCACGCGTCTCGCTCGGCATCGGAAGCACTGTCGGCGTGCTGCGATCCATCAGCTTCCACTATGAGGCGAGCGGAGAAGCAAACGAAATCCACGATATAACGGTTATCGACTGGCTGCTGCCGCCGGAATTTCCAGTCAGACAAGCGTTTCGCGCGAAGGACCGACCACAATCTGCGTTCGGCGTCCGTTCCATTGCGTCGCATGTTTTTTGCGTTGGCAAGTGCGCAGGCACTCGGGCCCAAGGGGCGCCCCCCTCTCCCTCCCACGCCTCTGGCGCGGGCCCCTCCCTCTCCCGCAAGGGCAGAGGGGGCGTCTTGAAGTGCCGACTTGCTCATCCATCCACCGGGCGGGGGCGGCCCTGATCGTCGATGGCGACGAAGGTGAACTTCGCTTCCGTAACCTTGCTGGCGTTTTCGCTGTGGCGTTCGCGGCGCCATGCCTCAACCTCTATGGTCAGGCTGGTGCGGCCGACGCGCAGGATTTCGGTGTAGACGGAAACCTCGTCCCCCACCTTCACCGGCTGGTGGAAGACCATGCCATCCATCGCGACGGTGACGGCCCTGCCCTTTGCCCGGCGCGCCGCCGTGAGGCCCGCTGCGCTGTCCATCACGCTGAGCAGCCAGCCGCCGAAGATATCGCCATAGGCATTGGTATCAGCGGGCATGGCGGTGACGCGGATGGCGGGATCGCGGTGGTCAGTCATGATGGCCGCCTGTTGACGCAGATTGCAGGTTTAACACCGGTGGCAGGACCCCGCCTGTATCCGTAAATCGACCGGATTTCGCGCATATGATGTGGACTTTGCATTGCGAACCCCTGCCTTGCCCCAGCGACGCCATGCCGTGCTGTGACACCTTGCGGAGGAGATAGGAAAGCGATCAGGCCACCAGACCCAGCGGCTTCTCGCAAATCTCCTTGAACGCCTTCATCATTGCGGCCCCGTCCGCACCGTCGATGGCGCGGTGATCGAAGCTGCCGGTAACGGTCATCACAGTGGCGATCTGGAGCGCGTCGTCGATCACATAGGGGCGCTTCTCACCCGCACCGATGGCCATGATCATCGCCTGCGGCGGATTGATGATCGCATCGAAGTGCTTGATGCCGAACATGCCCATGTTGCTGATCGAGGCGGTGCCGCCCTGATATTCATGAGGCGCCAGCTTACCCTCGCGCGCACGCTCCGCCAGATCCTTCATCTCGGTGCTGATGGTGCTGATCGTTTTCCCGCCCGCATCGGTGATGATGGGGGTGATGAGGCCGCCGGGGATGGAAACGGCCACGGAGATATCCGCGCGCGTGAACTTCAGCAGGGTATCGCCCGCGAACTGGACGTTGCAGCTCGGCACCTGAAGCAGGGCTTGCGCCAGCGCCTTGATCAGCAGGTCGTTGACCGAAAGCTTCACCCCGCGCGCTTCCAGCGCCTTGTTCAGTTCACCGCGCAGCTTCAGCAGCGGATCGAGGCGGATATCCACGGTGAGGTAGATGTGCGGGATCTGCTGCTTCGCCTCTGTCAGGCGGCGGGCGATCGTCTTGCGCATGCCGCTGAGTTTTTCGACCTCGTGCGGGATGCCGAAATCCTGCGCGGCGGCCGGTGTGGCAACCGGTGCTGCGGCAGAAGCGGCAGCAAGAGCGGTTGCTCCGGCCTTCGCGCCTTCCACATCGGCCTTCACGATGCGGCCGTTGGGGCCGCTGCCCTTGAGCGTGGAAAGATCGATTCCCTTGTCCGCGGCGATGCGCTTCGCGAGGGGAGAGGCCACCACACGGTCGCCGCTGGCGGCAGGCGCCGGGGACGGCGCAGGTCGGGCTACCGGTGTTGGAGCGGGTGCAGGGGCAGGAGCGGCGGTTTCTGCCTTTTCTTCCGATGCGGGAGCAGGCGAAGGAGCCTCTGCCTTCTCGTCCCCGCCAGCGGGCTTCACGCTGGCTGCATCCTCACCCTCTTCCGCAAGAGTGGCGATCACGGTGCCGACCTTAACGCCTTCCGTCCCTTCCGGCACGGCGATGTCAGCGATCGTGCCTTCATCGACGGCTTCGAATTCCATCGTCGCCTTGTCGGTTTCGATTTCGGCCATGATGTCACCGGCGGAAACCTTGTCGCCGACTTTCACCAGCCATTTGGCCAGCGTCCCTTCCTCCATGGTCGGGGACAGGGCGGGCATCTTGATGGCGATTGGCATGGCGGGGCAAGGTATCCTGTCAGGCGAAATTGTGAGCCCGTCTAAAGACAATTTGCGAGGCCAGAGCAAGGTTCTTGCGCCATGATTGCGTTAGGCGATACCCTTTCGCCCAGTGGGAGGGCCTGATGCGCGTCTATCTGGTGGTCATCGATGAGACGCAGGAAGCGCACAGCGCCCTGCGTTTTGCCGCGCGCCGTGCGATCGATACGCACGGATCGGTGCATATTCTGGCGCTGGTGCCGAAGCAGGCGTTCAGCGCCTTTGGCGGCATTCAGGCCACGATCGAGGAAGAATCACGCGACCGGGCGGAAGTGCTGGCGAACAGCGCCGCTGGCGAGTTGATGAGCGAAAGCGGCCTGATGCCGCAGATTTCCGTGAAGCAGGGCGACGGCAAGACGGTGATCGGCGAATACCTGGCCGAGCATCCCGAAGTCGCCGCGCTGGTGCTAGCCGCAGCGGCGGAAGGCGCGCCGGGGCCGCTCGTGACACACTTTTCCGCTTCGTCCGGACGCCTGCCCTGCCCGCTGTTCATCGTGCCGGGCGCGTTGAGCGATGAGGAAATCGACCGGCTGAGTTAGCGCCTGACCGCTATTTCCGGCGGCCCTGGTGACGAATGTTGGCGGGGCGGCCGCGTTTGCCCTGCATGTGCTTCGGGCGCCCCTTCTTCGCCAGTTGCGGGCGTGCGCCGCGCGGTTCGACAGCTGAACCGTCGGAGGCGAGCGGTTCGAACTTCAGCGCGCCGGTTAGCGGGTTCGCTTCCGCCAGCTTCAGTTCCAGCATGTCACCCACCGCGTAGCGCGCGCCGGTGTGTTCACCGACCAGCGCGCGGGCGGCTTCGTCATAACGGAAGTATTCGCGGCCGAGCGTGGAAACGGGAACCAGCCCGTCGCCGCCGAGATTCACGATGGTGGCGAAGAAGCCGAAGCTCTGCACGCCGGTAATGCGGGTGCGGAAAACCTCGCCTACGCGGGCGGAAAGCCAGGCGGCGACATAGCGATCGATCGTGTCACGCTCCGCCTCCATCGCCCGGCGTTCGGTCAGGCTGATGGCATCGGTGACTTTCGACAGATCGGCGCGATCCAGTTCCGAAAGGCCCGAATCGGGCGGTAGCTTGGATTGCGGTTTTGGCTGTTCAAGCTGAAACGCATCACCCAGCGCGCGGTGGACAAGAAGGTCGGCATAGCGGCGGATCGGTGAGGTGAAGTGGGCATAGCTGCCCAGAGAGAGGCCGAAGTGGCCGGCGTTCTTCGGGCCATAGAAAGCCTGCGTCTGGCTGCGCAGAACGGCTTCCATCACCAACGCCTTTTCCCCTTCGTCCGCGATATCCTTGATCATGCGGTTGAACAGGCCGGGCGTGATGACCTGCCCCAGCGCGAGTTTCTTGCCGATGCTGTCGAAGTAATCGCGCAGGGCGATCAGCTTTTCACGCGTGGGCGGCTCATGGATGCGGTAAACCACTGGGCTGGTTTTGCTTTCCAGCGCCTTGGCCGCAGCGACGTTGGCCGCAATCATGAAATCTTCCACCACGCGGTGCGCGTCGAGCCGTTCGCGCACGGCGATTTCGGCGATGCGGCCCTTCTCGTCCAGCATTACGCGGCGTTCGGGCAATTCCAGTTCCAGCGGATCGCGCGCCTCACGCGCCTTGAACAGCAGGCGCCATGCAGCCCAGAGGTGCTTCAGATTATCGCCCGCCTCTCCTGAATCGATGCGAGCCTGCGCGTCCTCGTAGGCGATGTTTTCCGAAATGCGGACAATAGCGCGGGCGAAGCGCCATTCCTTCACCCGGCCATGGGAATCGATCCGCAGGTGGCAGGTCATGGCCGCGCGATCCTGACCCTGCTTCAGCGAGCACACATCGGCGCTGAGCGATTCGGGAAGCATCGGCACGACGCGATCGGGGAAATAGACCGAGTTGCCCCGCTTCCGAGCTTCCCGGTCCACCGCGCCGCCGGGGCGGACGTAGAAAGCGACATCGGCGATGGCGACAACGGCGCGGAAGCCACCCTCGTTTTCCGGGTCAGGTTCCGCCCAGATCGCATCGTCGTGGTCGCGAGCGTCGGCCGGGTCGATGGCAACGATAGGGAGATGGCGCAGATCTTCGCGGTGATCCTCGCTGAGCGGCAGGCTCGTCGCCAGTTCCGCCTCTGCCAGCGCCTGTTCGGGGAAGATGTGCGGGATGCCATACTTGTGAATGGCGATAAGACTGAAGGAACGCGGGGCGAGCGGATCGCCCAGCACCTCCACCACCTTCACGCCCGAACGCGGGGTACGGCCCGGTTCCGCCAGCACAAGCTGGCCCGCTTCCGCACCGCCAAGATCGGCGATGGGGGAGGAACTGCGAACGCGCTTGTCAGTGGGGGCGAGCCACGCCTTGCCCAATCCGTCCAGTTCCACCACGCCAAGCAAGCCTTCCCCGCGCGAGGGAAGCTTCTTCATCGGATGTGCGGTCCAGCCCCGCCCGGTTTCCTCCGTGCGAGCGAGGACGCGGTCGCCGGTTTTCAGCGCCCCGCCCTTCTTGCTTTCGACAAGGCGCAGGCGCGGCGGCGGCGTGGCATCATCAGGATGCCAGGAATCGGGAATGGCGATAGCTTCCCCGTCCTCGACATCGACGACGCGCAGCACGGTCACCTTGGGCACACCGCCCATGCGATGAAAGGCGGTTTTCTTGCCGTCGATCAGGCCCTCCTCAGCCATGTCCTTCAGCAGGCGCTTGAGCGCAATCTTTTCCTCGCCCTTCAGGCCGAAAGCCTTGGCGATTTCCCGCTTGTCCGCGGGCTTTTCCGACGACTGGATGAACTCGACGATCTGCTCGCGCGAAGGCAAGCCGGGGGGCGTTCTGAGGCGCTTCGCCAAGTCAGTAGGCCCGGGCGACGTAGATGCGTTCCACCGCCGGTTCCCCGGTGAAGAGGCACGCACCGTCCGCAGGTTCGGCATCGATGGCGACGTTGCGGAAGGTGAGCTTGCGCGCCTTCAGCTGTTCCACCACCGCATCCAGCGCGGCGCCGCTGGGGCGCGACCACTGCACTTCAACCCAGCCGGGATAGCGCACATCGTCCGCATAGAACGCGTCGAGCGCGGCCATGCTGTCGATTCCGCGAGTGATGTTGGCGTCCCGCCGATCGCGCGCTTCAACGAACAGGCTTTGCTGGATTTCTTCCAGCAGCGCACCGATCGCGGGAGCGACCGCATCGCGCAGCGGCGCCTGGAACGCGGGCTTGCCATCAGCGCCCCACAACGCATCGCGGCGCAGCAGGCTGACGGTGCCTGCATCCATGTCACGCGGACCAACCTCGATAATGACGGGCACGCCCTTGCGAACCCAGTCCCACCGCTTCGCGGCAGACTTGCCCGGCTTCGTATCGTGCAGGACGCGGATTTTTTCGCCGAGCGCGGACTGGACCGATATCGCGGCTTTCAATGCGTCGCAGTAATCGATCAGCGCCGCATCGCCTTCGTTTTCGCGTAGCATCGGCAGGATCACGACCTGATGCGGGGCCACGGCGGGCGGCACGCGCAGCCCGTCATCATCGCCATGCGTCATGATGAGAGCGCCGACCATGCGCGTGGAAACGCCCCAACTGGTGGTATGTGCCAGTTGTTGCCCGCCTTCACGATCCTGAAAGCGGATGTTGGACGCTTCGGCGAAGCTGGTGCCGAGGTAGTGCGAGGTGCCGGCCTGAAGCGCCTTGCCATCCTGCATCATCGCTTCGATCGACCATGTGCTGACCGCGCCGGGGAAACGTTCGTTCTCAGGCTTCTCGCCAGCGACCACCGGCAGCGAAATATCCTCTTCCGCGAAGGCGCGGTACATTTCCAGCGCGCGCATGGTTTCGCGCATCGCATCCTCGCGGCTGTCATGCGCGGTATGGCCTTCCTGCCAGAGGAATTCGCTGGTGCGCAGGAACATGCGGGTGCGCATTTCCCAGCGCACGACGTTGGCCCACTGGTTGAGCAGCAGCGGCAGATCGCGCCACGACTGGACCCAGCGGCTCATGGCGTCGCCAATGATCGTTTCCGACGTGGGGCGAACGATCAGCGGTTCTTCCAGCTTTGCATCCGGATCGGGGATCAGCCCGCCCTTGCCATCCGCGATCAGGCGATGGTGGGTGACGACCGCCATTTCCTTCGCAAAGCCTTCGACATGCGCGGCTTCGCGTTCAAAATTACCCAGCGGGATGAACAGCGGGAAGTAGGCGTTTTCCACCCCGGCCGCCTTGATCCGCGCATCCAGCAGGCGCTGCATCCGTTCCCAGATGCCCCAGCCCCACGGCTTGATGACCATGCACCCGCGCACGCCCGATTCCTCGGCCATGCCGGCGGCGGAAACGACTTCCTGATACCACTGCGCGAAATCATCTGCGCGTTTGACGGAAAGGGCGTGGCGAATGGCGGACATGGATTACCCGTGTTGAAATATGGAGCCGCGCCCTACGAGGGATTCCCGGTTCTTCCAACCCGCATTCCGGCGGAGGATGGAATCGGACCCTACTTGCCCAGCTTATCCAGTTTACGCTGCATTTCCGCCATCTGTTCGCGCAGGGATGTAAGATCATCCTGCGGCTCAGACGAAGGGGACGGAGGGGGTGCAGGCGGCGTCACGCTATCAGGCATGAAGGCGCTGGCCGCAGCCTTGAACATCGCCATGTTGGTTTCCGCCAGACGCGTAAGCGCGTCGGGGTTCATGCTGGCCTGCCAGGTTTCCTGCAACTTGCGCTGGTTGGCGCGGAAATTATCCATCGACGCTTCGAGGTAATGCGGCATCATCGCCTGCATCGAATTGCCGTACATGGAGATAAGCTGGCGCAGGAAGCTGACCGGCAGCATCTGTTCGCCATGTGATTCTTCTTCCATGATAATCTGGGTGAGGATCTGGTGGGTAATATCCCCGCCCGTCTTCGCATCAAGAACCTGAAAATCCACACCTTCACGCGTCATCCGTGCCAGATCATCCAGCGTGATGTAACTGGATGACCGCGTATTGTAGAGCCGCCTGTTGGCGTACTTCTTGATGATAATGGGATCTTCGTCCCGCGTTTCTTTCCCCGCCATTCAACCCCTCCGGCAAATGCCAAATGTTGCAGCGGGACACACTTAGCATTTGCAGTATGTGCAGCGCAACAAATGCGGCAAATTGACGGTCAGTTGCGAAGAAACCGCTTACCCAGCAGTGTCAGCAATTCGTATTGCGACAGTCCACTCTGTTCGGCGGCGACAGGCAGATCGAACGGAACGTCGAGCCAGTCCCCTTCCCGAAGATCGGGCGCCATCGTGCAGTCCACGGTCACAAGATCCATCGACACCCGACCGAGCAGAGGCAATTCCACGTCGCCGTAACGCAGCGCGCCCTTGCCCGCCCAGCAGCGCAGGAATCCGTCTGCATAACCGAGCGAAACCGTGGCCGTCCTCATGGGATGATCAGCCGTGAACGTCGCGCCGTAACCCACTGTGTCGCCGGGCGAGAGGTGCCGCAATTGCAGCACCGCGACCTGCGGATAGGCGACCTGCAGAATATCGCCCTGCATCTCCGGCCGGGGCACACCGCCATAAAGCGCCAGACCGGGACGAGTGACATCGAACGCGAAGCGACTGCCGAGCGCGATTCCGGCGCTGTTGGCGAGGCTGCGTCGCTGCGCGGGAATTACCTGCACCGCTTCGGAAAACCGGCGATGCTGTATTTCGTTCTGCGCAACATCCTCGTCAGCTGAGGCGAGGTGCGACAAGAGAGTATGAACTTCCAGCCCGGCGACGAGGGGATCGCCAATCTCATGCATGGAAAGGCCCAGCCGGTTCATGCCGGTATCGACCATCAGATCACACGGCCCGCCCCCGGAATCGAGCCACAGGGTGGCCTGATGCAAGCTATTGATAACCGGGCGCACGCCCGCTTCACGGGCGAAGCTTGCATCTTCGGCACGCAGGGGGCCATGCAACACCGACAACTGGCCGGGATCGACGTGGCGCATCACGGTAGCGACTTCCGCCCAATGGGCGACGAAGAAAGTCCGCGCCCCTGCATCGCGAAGTACCGGCACGACACCGTCGGCGCCAATGCCGTAGGCGTCAGCCTTCACCGCCGCGCCAGCCTGCGCAGAGCCGGAAAGGCGATCAAGCGTGCGCCAGTTCGCGGAGAGTGCCGCGTGATCCAGCTTCAATCGTAATGTAGGGGATGACAGATCAAATCTCTTCGGCGAAGTCGCGGGGCGGACCGGATGGCAGGCCCCACCAGGAAACGACAAGCGCCATCAGTACGACGATCCACGTGTACCACAACCCCGAATAGGGATTACCGGTTTCCGCGACAATGGCGGTGGCGATCAGCGGCAGGAAACCGCCGAAATAGCCCGTACCGATGTGATAAGGGATGGACATCGAACTGTAGCGGATGCGCGGCGGAAACATCTCCGTCAGCAGGGCCGCCACAGGGCCGAACGTCGCGCCGGAAATCGCCGCCAACACCAGAATGACGCCCACGATCACCGCAGTCGCGGTGGCATCCGGCACGATGCGGCCATCCGGGCCGGCGGCCTGCAGCGCAGGTTCCAGCACCCAACCGATCGCCCAGTAACAGGGGAACATCAGGAGCAGCATCATGGCATAGCCCCAGACGATCGGCTTCTTGCGGCCCACCCTGTCAGACAGTGAGCCGAAGTAGAGGAAGAACCCCATGCCGACGAGAGCGGTAAGGCCCACGGTGATCTGCGCGACGGTTTCATCCAGCCTCATCGGCCCGGAGAGGAACGAAAGCACGGAGAAATTAGCGGTGTACCAGATGACGGTAAGCCCGGCGGCGATGCCGAACAGGGCCACGCCGATGCGCCTCTTGTTGCCGGGGTAGGTAAAGCTTTCCTTGAACGGATTGGCGGAAAGCTGCTGTTCCTTCTTCATTTCCTGGAAAACGGGGCTTTCGGAAAGCTTGATCCGCATCCACAGCGAAATCGCCAGCAGCAGGATCGACAGCAGGAACGGCACACGCCAGCCCCATTCCGCCCAGACTTCCGCGCTCATCGCAGCCTTGCACCCCAGCACGACGGCGAGGCTGAGCACGAAGCCGCCCACGACGCTGGCCTGAATAAACCCGGTGTAGAACCCGCGCTTTTCCGGCGGACTATGTTCGGCGACATAGACCGCCGCACCGCCATATTCGCCGCCCAGCGCCAGCCCTTGCAGAATACGCAGGAAGATGACGATGGCGGGCGCCCACAGGCCGATGGAATCCACCGACGGAACAAGGCCGACACCGGCTGTGGCGATCCCCATCAGCGTGACGGTGACGAGGAAAGTATATTTGCGGCCCAGACGATCGCCCAGAAATCCGAACAGGATCGCGCCCAGTGGACGGAAGCCGAAACCGACCGCGAACCCCGCCCATACGGTGAGCTGGCGCGCGAGTTCATTGTCCGAAGGGACGAACGTGGCGCCAATGATGGTGGCGAGCGTGCCGTAAATGAAGAAATCGTACCATTCGAACACCGTGCCCGCAGAGGACGCGGCGATGACCAGTTTGATATCCTTGTTCGCGGGCGCCTTCGCCTCCGCCGGCTCTGCCACACTTGCCATACGCCACCCTCTGCCCCGTGCTCTCTCCGAGCCGGTGGTTAGCTCGCAGCCGGCACCGTGGAAAGAGCCGCCAACGCAGCCTTCCACGGCAGCAAAATCGCACCGTGGCGACCGGGATATGCACGAGCAGGAGCGATGAGCGCGAGATCGGGCCAGTCCGGCTGGGGCTCGTCATTCGTCAGCCACGCGTCCAGCGCATCCACGGCGGCGGCAATGTCGGCAAGATCGCGCCCGGCCGCGTGACGGGCAAAGATCGCCGCTGCGGCCTGACCAACGGCGCACGCACGCACGCGCATGCCGATACGATCGATCCGAGCGGCGGCATCCAGCGTCAGGTCCACTGCCAGCGTGCTACCGCAAGTGGGCGAGCGCGCCTCTGCCGCAGCGTCGGCGCCATCCAGCGGTGGAACATTCGCCAGTTCCACGGCCAACGCCAGGAGTTCAGGGGTATAGAGACTCGCCGCGCTCATGGCGTTTCGTCGCTGTGGCCCGCGATAACCTGATCGCCGATCATCAGGCGAAACTGGCGTTCACGGATCAACTGCACCAGCGCATCGGCGCTGGCATTGACGAACGGGTATGTGCGCGCCGTAGTCATCCAGGTGGGGCGCCCTGCGGGACCCCATACGCTGTCGTAGCCCAGCACGAGCATCGAGAACGCAAAGACGACAATGATCGCCCCCTTCACCGCCCCGAAGCCGAAGCCGAGCACGCGGTCCATGGGGCCAAGCACCGATTTGCGCGATGCACGGCCGATGTGTTTCGCGATGAGCTTTATTGCTGCAAGTGGGATCACCAGTAGCAGCAGGAACGCCAGAACCGCGGCAGCGGATGGGGTGCCGATCCAGTCGTTGAGAATAACCGTCAGGTCCGTGTGGAGATAACGCACCGCCACGATCGCGCCAGCCCATGCCAGCAGAGACAGCACTTCCTGCACGAAGCCGCGCACGAAGCCGCCCACAGCGGCAACGCCCACGACGAACAGCACGATGATGTCGAAACCCGTCATTGGCCCGGAATTTAGGAGCCGCCCATGATACGGTCAACGAGGTTGGGCAGTGCAGGCAGGGCGGAATAGCGCAGGGCCTTGCCATCCGGCGCGTTGTCCTGCGGGCCATGGCCCATATCGAAACCGAGCTTTGCCGCTTCTCGCAAGCGCAGGGGAGCGTGGGCGACGGGGCGAATTTCTCCGGACAAGGAGACTTCGCCAAACCACACCGCGCGCAGCGGCAAGGGCTTGTCGGCCAGCGCCGAAACGAGCGCAGCGGCTACCGCGAGGTCGGCCGCCGGGTCTGCCAGACGATAGCCGCCTGCGACGTTCAGATAGACTTCCGCCGAGGAGAAGCTGAGCCCGCAGCGCGCCTCCAGCACAGCGAGTAGCATGGCGAGGCGTCCACTATCCCACCCCACGACCGCGCGGCGCGGCGTAGCGCCGGATTGCAGGCGCACGATCAGCGCCTGAACCTCCACCAGAACGGGCCGCGTGCCTTCCAGCGCGGGGAAGATGGCGCTGCCCGCAATCGGCTCTTCCCGGCCGGACAGGAACAGCATCGATGGATTAGGCACTTCGGAAAGGCCCTGCCCTTCCATCGCGAAGACGCCAATCTCGTCCACCGCGCCAAAACGGTTCTTGAGCGCGCGCAGGATGCGATACTGGTGGCTCCGCTCCCCCTCGAAGCTCATCACCACGTCGACCATGTGTTCCATCACACGCGGCCCGGCGATTGTGCCGTCCTTCGTGACGTGGCCGACGAGAACCAGCGCAACGCCGTTTTCCTTGGCATAGCGGATCAATTCGAAAGCGCTGGCGCGGACCTGGCTGACCGTGCCGGGCGCGCCTTCGATAGTGTCGGAATGCATGGTCTGGATCGAATCGATAACCAGCAATGCAGGTGGAGGGCCGGAATTGAGTGTGGTGAGGATATCGCGCACCGAAGTCGCCGCAGCGAGCCGCAGCGGGGCATCCGCCAGCCCCAGTCGCGCCGCGCGCATCCGCACCTGACCGGTCGCTTCCTCCCCACTGATATAAAGCGCCTGAGCGCCCGAGCGTGCGATCATCGCCGCGGCTTGCAGCAGCAGGGTGGATTTGCCGATCCCCGGCTCTCCCCCCATCAAAATGGCGGAACCGGGTACGAGGCCACCGCCCAGCGCACGATCGAATTCCGCCAGCCCCGTGCTACGCCGCGTCAACGGTTCGATCGGGGCGTCGAGCGTTTCCAGAGCGATTGGGCGCCCACCGGTGGAAAGATGATGCTTTGCCGAAAAGGGCGTTTCCGGCGCTTCTTCAACCAGTGTGTTCCACTGGGAGCAATCGACGCACTGCCCCTGCCAGCGTTGCGAAACGCTGCCGCATTCGGTGCATACATAGCGTCGTTTGGGCTTGGCCATAGCCGGCGCGTATCAGGAACGTATAGGGAACACAAGTGGGGAGCGCCCCGTCCCTTTCCCAACCCTCTCCCCCGCAGGGGAGAGGGCATGAAGGAGTTAAGCCCCGAACGCGCTCTTCAGCTTGTCAAAGAAGCCCCGGCTCTCGGGACATTCCTCGCCGGTTTCCGTCTCGCGGAATTCGCACAGAAGTTCCTTTTGGCGGGCGGTGAGCTTCGTGGGGGTTTCGACGGCGATTTCTGTGACGAGATCGCCCCGGCCGCGCCCTTGCAGCACCGGCATGCCCGCACCGCGTTTGCGAAGCTGCTTGCCCGACTGGATGCCGGCAGGAATGTCGATGGTGTGCCTTTCGCCATCGAGGCCGGGCAGTTCTATCGATCCGCCAAGCGCCGCAGTGGTGAAGCTGACCGGAACGCGGGTGAACAGCGTAGTGCCCTCGCGCTGGAAAACCGGGTGCTGCTGCACATGGACGAAAATGTAGAGATCGCCCGGAGGCGCACCCATCGGCCCGGCCTCTCCTTTACCAGAGAGACGGATGCGGGTGCCGTTATCAACGCCGGGCGGGATCTCGACGGCGAGAGACTGGACCTTGTCCACCCTGCCCTCTCCGCGACATTCACGGCACGGCTTTTCGATAACCTCGCCCCGGCCATGGCAGCTGGGGCACGGCTTTTCGATTACGAAGAAGCCCTGCTGTGCGCGGACCTTGCCGTGGCCGCCGCACAATTCGCACCGACGGCGTGAGGTGCCCGGTTCGGCACCCGATCCGCTGCACGGATCGCAGGCGACGGAAACCTCGACCTTTATCTCGGTATCCTTGCCGTGGAAGGCATCTTCCAGCGAGACCTGCATGTCATAACGCAGATCCGCGCCCCGGCGCGCCTTGGCACGGCCACCGCCGCCGAACGCACTGCCGAAAATGGTTTCGAAAATGTCGCCCAGATCGCCGAAATCGGCCTGCGGACCGCCCCGACCGCCACCCTGCGTAAAGGCGGCGTGACCATACTGATCGTAAGCGGCGCGCTTCTGGGGATCTTTCAGGCAGTCATAAGCGACGCTGATCGCCTTGAAGCGCGCCTCGCTATCCTGACAGCCCGGATTGCGATCCGGGTGATACTGCATGGCAAGCTTGCGATAGGCGGACTTGATCGTCCCCCCATCGGCGGTGCGCTCCACCCCCAGCAGCTCATAAAAATCGACTTCCGTCGCAGGCATGTCCAGCCCCTCAGCCCTGCCCGCCGCCGACCCGGATTGGGTCAGCGGCGGTGGGGTGTCCTATCAGGACTCAATCAGCCCTTGTTCTCTTCGTCCACTTCGGAGAACTCGGCGTCCACGACTTCCTCGTCACCCGACTGCGGCGCTTCGCCTTCGGCCGGTGCGGCGGAAGCCTGTTCCTGCTGATAGATCTGCTGACCCATCTTCATGGCGAGATCCGTCAGCGACTGGCTCTTGGCCTTGATCGCTTCAACATCGCCGCCTTCGATTGCGGTCTTCGTTTCCGCCAGCGCGGTTTCGATTTCCGACTTCAGGCCAGCATCGATCTTGTCACCGTGTTCCTGAAGCTGCTTTTCCGTGGCGTGAACCAGGCTGTCGGCGTTGTTCTTCGCCTCTGCCGATTCGCGACGCTTCTTGTCTTCGTCAGCGAACTTTTCGGCATCCCTGACCATCTGATCGATGTCGGTATCCGAAAGACCGCCGGAAGCCTGAATGCGGATCTGCTGTTCCTTGCCGGTGCCCTTGTCCTTGGCATGAACGTTAACGATGCCGTTGGCGTCGATATCGAACGTCACCTCGATCTGCGGCACGCCGCGCGGCGCGGGCGGGATGCCGACCAGATCGAACTGGCCGAGCAGCTTGTTGTCAGCCGCCATTTCACGTTCGCCCTGGAACACGCGGATCGTCACCGCCTGCTGGTTATCCTCAGCAGTGGAATAGACCTGCGCCTTCTTGGTCGGGATCGTGGTGTTGCGGTCGATCATCTTGGTCATGATGCCACCCAGCGTTTCGATACCCAGCGAAAGCGGGGTCACGTCGAGCAGCAGCACGTCCTTCACATCGCCCTGCAGCACGCCCGCCTGAATGGCGGCGCCCATGGCGACGACTTCGTCCGGATTGACGCCGGTGTGCGGTTCCTTGCCGAAGAATTCCTTCACCGTCTCGCGCACCTTGGGCATGCGGGTCATGCCACCGACGAGCACGACATCGTCGATGTCGCTGGCCTTGAGGCCAGCATCGGCGAGTGCCTTCTTCATCGGTTCCTTGGTGCGTTCGATCAGACCCGCGACCATCTTTTCGAGGTCGGCGCGCGTCACCGTTTCCACGAGGTGCAGCGGCGTGGTGCTGCCGCCTTCCATGCGCGCGGTGATGAACGGCAGGTTGATTTCGGTGGTCGCGGTCGAGGACAGCTCGATCTTGGCCTTCTCGGCCGCTTCCTTCAGGCGCTGAAGAGCGAGCTTGTCGGTCTTCAGGTCCATGTTTTCCTTGGCCTTGAACTTGTCGGCCAGCCATTCGACCAGCTTGGAGTCAAAGTCCTCACCACCGAGGAAAGTATCGCCGTTGGTGGACTTCACCTCGAACACGCCGTCGCCGATCTCAAGGATCGAAACGTCGAAAGTGCCGCCACCAAGGTCGTAAACCGCGATCGTCTTGCCATCGTTCTTCTCAAGCCCATAGGCGAGAGCGGCAGCCGTCGGCTCGTTGATGATACGCAGCACTTCAAGACCCGCGATCTGACCGGCGTCCTTGGTCGCCTGACGCTGCGCATCGTTGAAGTATGCGGGAACGGTGATGACCGCCTGGGTAACGGTTTCACCCAGATAGCTTTCGGCGGTTTCCTTCATCTTCTGCAGTATGAAGGCGCTGATCTGGCTGGGCGAATAGTCTTCGCCGCCCGCCTGGACCCACGCATCGCCGTTCTTGCCCTTCACGATGGTGTAGGGAACGAGTTCGGTATCTTTCTTCGTCACCGGATCGTCGAACCGGCGGCCGATAAGGCGCTTCACCGCGAACACCGTGTTGTCGCCGTTGGTAACGGCCTGCCGCTTGGCGGGCTGACCGATCAGACGTTCGCCATCCTTGGTGAACGCGACGATCGACGGCGTGGTGCGTGCACCTTCCGAATTTTCGATGACCTTGGGCTTGCCCCCGTCCATCACCGCAACGCAGCTGTTGGTCGTACCCAGATCGATACCGATTACTTTGGCCATGGTTTCCCCACATCCCTTCACAGATTGGACGCCGCCTGTCGGCTTCCCCGATTGGGCAAAACCCCTCGGCGGCTCGATTACGCGGCGGATATAGGGGCGCTTCGGCTTGGCACAAGAGCGCCGTGCAGCTACAAAAATGCGCGAAAACACGGGGAGACGGCAGATGAGAACAGGGTTCTGGATGGCGGCGGTGCTCGGCATCGCCACTGTGGGGCTGGCAGCTTGCGGAGAAACGCCCGAACAGGCCGATGCGTCACCCGACGCTCCCGAGGGGATTTCGGTGACCAACGCCCGGCTCATGCTGCCGGCAGTGGCCGGAAATCCGGCAGCCGTTTATTTTGAGGTGAAGAACGACAGCGGACAGAACCGCATGATTCGCGCCGCATCGGTCGCAGGCTCGGAAAGCACTGTGCTGCATCAAATGGGCACGTGGAACAACGCCCCCTCGATGGACGAAATTTTCCAGGTAGATGTTCCCGCCAACGGGGAACTGAAGTTTGAACCGGGCGGACTGCATGTGATGGCCAATAATCTGGCCGATACCGTGACCGCTGGCGGAACGGCGGAAGTGACGCTGACTTTCGTGGGCGGTGACAAGATCAGCTTCCCGGCCGAAGTACGCGCAGCTGGCGACGAACGCTGATAAGGGTTTCCCGCTGACGGTGGTGGACGCCATCTGCCCTGTTGGCGGGGAACGCCACCTGACCGAAGGTGAGATCGCGCTGGCGCGCGGTGTGTTCGGCAATGCGATTGACTATGCCCGCGTCACGATCCGGCGGCGCAAGTTCTTTCCGCTGCAACCCCGGCGCATCACGATGGCTCCGCGCGGGCACCTGCATTTTCATCCGCTTGGCGATGCCTATTGCGATGATTTTTCAGGTATGAACGCCCAGCGGCAGGGTCATTTCATTCATGAGATGACGCATGTGTGGCAGACCCAATCACGGGGCGACTGGTATCTGCTGCTGCATCGCCATCCGTTCTGCCGATATGACTACAGCCTGAGGCCGGGGTGGAAGCTTGAGAAATATGGCATCGAGCAGCAGGCTGAGATCGTGCGCCATGCATTCCTGCTACGGCAGGGCTATCGCCTGGCGGGGGTCGGCGATCCGCAGACCTATGATCTGTTGGTGAACTTTCCGGGCGCGCAATAGGCGGCGGAGAATTGGCCCCACCGCCCAGTCAACCAGAGCCTACGTGATTAGCGGCGACGGCAAGATACCTCGTATTCACGCCCATCGCGGTCACGGCGATAGCACTTGCCATTCTTCTCGATGAGCGCACCGCCCACCGCACCCGCAGCAGCACCAACGGCAGCGGAAGTAGCGATATCGGCATCGGTCACGGCGCCAACACCAGCGCCCACCGCGGCACCTGCCAGCGCGCCTTCACCCGCGTAATTACCGGCGCAACCGCCCAGAGCGACTGCTGAAACAAAGAGCACAGCAGGTGCAGACAGAATTCGAATATTCATGATTTTTCTCCGTTCACTGTTTGAAATGACGGTATCGCCAATAGAGTTCCACGAGCCGTCGCGGCACACGGGCGGCCTAGCGTTCATGAATGCTGCTGCGCGCAGGCCGCAGTCGTGCTAGCCGTGCGCAGGAAGGATGGGCCAAATGGACGTAGTGCGCGACAGTTTTCGTTCGTCTTTCGGGGGCTGGCTGTGGGGCACCGCAGCAGGTCTGGGCACCTTGGTGGCCGGGCTTGCCGGTATCGTCTTGACGGTGGCGACGGCAGGTGACTGGGGCGCATGGCCGCTTGTCCTGACAGGTCTGTCTTTGCTGGCGGTGTTGGCGCGGTGGCTTCAGGTAATGAGCGAGCACTATCAGCTCACCGACGAACGCCTGATCGTGCGGCGCGGTATCGTGTTCAAAAGCATCGATGAAATCGAACTTTACCGCGTGAAAGACGTTCGGATGAATTTCAGCCTGCTCAACCAGGTGGCCGGCATCGGCACCATCAGCCTGGCGTCAAGCGACGAGACCACACGCACCGCCAATCTCACCCTGCCCCATATCCCCGGCGCACAGGCCCGCCGCGAAGAATTGCGCCGCCTTGTCGACGCCGCCCGCCGCAAGCGCGGTGTGAGAGAGATCGACATGGTCGGCGACCATTTTTGATTTTGGAGATCCGGCCGCGCGCTGCAGATTAATCTGGATTTGGAACGAACGGCCTTTGGTTGTTTTGCAACAAGGCGATGGAGAGCGCAAACAGCAGAAGTGCAGCCACAGACATTAACATCACGCCCCCGGACTGTCCGAGGATCACGGGCATTCCCGACAAGCTCTCGATTGACGACGGTCGTAGCGTAAAAATCAACATGGCGACGATCAACGCTAAACCGTACCGCGCAGGCAGGAAGCAAACGGCAAGAACGGTCGCTGGCAAAAGCATCGCAAAGTCATAGTTATGCAGCGGCACCAGCGCGCATATCCCTGAAAATAGAAATGCTAGCGCAGCCAGCCCCTTATCACGCCTCATTAAAAGGCCCGCGATCCCACCGACGACAATGACCATCAGATGCTGGATAAACTGCGGGAAGGGAAGGTTGAGTCGAGCGAGCAGATGGCCCGGTCCACTCAAAGTCAGCGGAGAGTTGACCTCATTGAAAACTCGCAGGTTCCCCAACCATTCCAGTACTGAGGTAATCGGTCCGTGGGCGAGGAACTGAGGCAGGGCTAGCAGAACGGATATCAGGACGGCTGCCACGACAGACCGCCGTAATTCCGGCACAAGCGCAAAAGCGATATAAAGGCTCGCCCCTATTTGCGGCTTTAAGGCTACGAAAACCAAGCCCGCAGTCAGCAGCCAATGTTTTCGATCAACGTATCCACAGACGATTAATGCAAGACCGAGATAGACAAAGGGCGGCGACACCTGCCCGGCCGAGAGTATTACAGCGACAGGATCCGACCACATCACGGCAGCACATCCGAATGACGCAAGCATCAGTCGAAACGAAGCTGTGAACTCGCGCGTCAAAGTCATGATCAGCGCGACCGCACCGAATATATAAAACAATGTCGCGACCAACCGCCAAACTGTAAGCGAGGTTTGCAGGTCGGTAATGGCCAGTGCGCTGCATATCAGCGCCCAATTGGGTGGATAGAGCCAGTGGTAAAGCCTGTTTCCGTCAGGAAGGCTTGCATTACCGAGTTCAAAAAAATCCGATGTATATGGATCCAAACCATGATTCCACATCCAACCGGCAAACCAGAAGACGCGGAAATCTACTTCAGGATGTTGATCAAAAAAGATCTTCCATATCGGATATACCAAAGCAAGGGCAGAAAATACCAATACCAAAATGGAAGATCTAACCTTCCATCTACCCGCGAGAACTGAAAGCTCCATCAAGAACACCCCCCAGTGCAACGTTGCAGGTATCCGGCTATGCGAATAGCGTCAACGCGACGAATATTTCAGCGCCATTTTAAAACAGCGCTGTTTTTAAACATCAGGGGAATGTGCAGTGATTAACCCGGCTTCTTGGCCACTCCCACCATTGCGGGGCGCAGCAGGCGGTCCTTGATCATGTAGCCGGCCTGCATTTCCTGTACCACGGTGCCCGGTTCGGCTTCATTGGTGGGAATTTCCAGCATGGCCTGATGCTGGTTGGGGTCGAGCGGCAGGCCCTTGGCGGCGATGCGGGTGACGCCGTGCATGCCGAAGACCTTTTCGATCTCGCGCTGCGTGGCTTCGATACCGGCAAGGAAGTTCTTCAGCTTTTCGTCTTCGCGCAATTCGGCGGGGACGTGATCGAGAGCGCGGGCGAGGTTGTCTGCGACCGATAGGATGTCACGCGCAAAGCCGGTGGCGGCGTAGGCGCGCGCATCCTGCACATCCTTTTCCATCCGCCGGCGCACGTTCTGCACCTCGGCGCGGGCGTAGAGCACTTCCTGCTCCGCCTTTTCCAGATCGCCGCGCAGCACGCTGAGCGCATCTTCCAGCGAGGTTTCAGCTACCTTTTCGAGCAGTTCTTCGGGCACGCCCGCGAGTTCCTTCGCAACGGTTTCGTCCTTCGGATTGTCGTTATCGATCATGATATTCCCGGTTTTCAACCAATCAGCCTGCCCAGCGAACGGGCAGTGAAATCCACCATGGGCACGACCCGCGCGTAATTCAACCGCGTGGGGCCGATAACGCCCAGCACTCCGACCACCCTGCCTTCCCGATCGCGATAGGGCGCAGCGATGACCGACGAACCGGATAACGCGAACAGGCGGTTCTCGCTCCCGATAAAGATCCGCGTCGCTTCTGCATCGCGCGCCTGATCCAGCAGTTCGGCGATTGCCTGCTTGTCTTCCAGATCGTCAATCAACGAGCGGACGCGCTCTATGTCGTTCAGCGCGGTGTCGTCGAGCAGCTTGGACTGGCCGCGCACGATCAGCACGGGACGTTCGGCGGCATCCTCGCTCCACACCGCAAGCCCCCGCTCCACCAGATCGCGGCTCGCCTCGTCCAGCGCCGAACGGCCGGACGCGATCTCGGTTCGCATGGCCCCGGCAGCTTCGCCCAGGGTGCGGCCGCCAAGACGGGCCGTGATATAGTTCGACGCTTCCTGCAGCGCCGAAATGGAAGTGCCTGGGGCGAGGTGCATCACGCGGTTCTCGATCGATCCGTCCTCTCCGACCACTACCGCCAGAGCGCGTCCCTGATCGAGCGGAACGATATTCATCTGCGCAAGGCGTGGCTCACGACGCGGAACCATGACCATGCCGGCAGCACCGGATATGTCGGAAAGCACCGCGCTGGTCGCCTCCAGCGCAGCCTCGATCGGGCCTGCGGCTGACAGCCTGCGTTCAATGGCGGCGCGCTCGTCCGCAGTTGGCTCCGCCACCTGCATCATGCCGTCAACGAACAGCCGCAAGCCCACCTCCGTGGGCATACGGCCCGCGCTGGTGTGCGGAGCGGCAAGAAGGCCCAAGGCCTCAAGCTCTCCAAGGACGGAGCGGATCGAAGCAGGGGAAAGGTTCATCGTCCCCCCGGCCGAGAGAGTTTTCGAGCCGACCGGGCTGCCGCTGGCGATGTAACCTTCCACCACTAGGCGAAAAATGGCGCGGGCGCGTTCCGTCAGTTCGTTTACAGGGGGAGAGGCCATGACAGCGGCTTATCTAGTCGCTACGGCGGCCACGGGAAAGCACTCCCGAACGGAGCACCTCATGAGACCTTCCGGCCGCGCGCCCGACGAAATGCGCGCTATCGAAATCATCACCGGCTTCACCCGCCATGCGGAAGGTTCGGTCCTTGTCAGCTTTGGCGATACCCGCGTGCTGGTAACCGCCAGTGTGGAGGAGCGGGTTCCCCCGTTCCTGCGCGGCAAGAATCAAGGCTGGGTAACGGCCGAATATTCCATGCTACCCCGCGCCACGCACACGCGCGGCCAGCGTGAAGCGGCCAAGGGCAAGCAGAGCGGACGCACTCAGGAAATCCAGCGCCTTATCGGTCGTTCGCTGCGGGCGGTTACAGATATGGCGAAGCTGGGCGAACGGCAGATCGTATTGGATTGCGACGTGATCCAGGCGGACGGCGGCACGCGCACGGCGGCCATTTCCGGCGCTTGGGTAGCCCTGAGGCTGGCAGTGGACGGGCTGATGAAATCGGGCGCGATCACCGAAGATCCGATCGAGGCCAAGATCGCCGCTGTAAGCTGCGGCATCCATCAGGGCGTGCCGGTACTGGATCTCGATTATGTCGAGGACAGCTCTGCCGATGCGGACGCCAACTTCGTGCTGATCGAAGGCGGCCGGATTGCGGAAGTTCAGGCCACTGCCGAGGGCGCGACTTATGACGAGGAAGGGCTGCTGCGGCTGCTGCGCCTCGCCCGTATCGGTTGTGAGCGGATCTATGCTGCGCAGGCGGAGGCCGTTGGTCGATGACCCGGCGGCTCGGTTCCGGCAAACTGGTGATCGCCACGCATAACGGGGGCAAGCTGAAGGAAATGGGCGCTCTTCTGGCCCCCTATGGGCTGGAGTGCCTTTCAGCCGGATCGCTGGGCCTGCCGGAACCGGCCGAAACTGGGAAAACCTTCGTCGCCAACGCGCTGATAAAGGCGCAGGCCGCTGCCGAAGGGTCTGGCCTGCCCGCGCTGGCGGACGACAGCGGCCTTTCGGTTGCTGCGCTGGACGGCAAGCCCGGTGTGTGGACGGCGGACTGGGCTGAGCGACAATGGTTCGAAGGCGAACCCGGCCGGGACTGGTTCATGGCCATGGGCAAAGTCGAAGGCATGTTGCAGGCCAAGGGGCCCGGTGCGCCGCGTGATGCGTGGTTCACCAGCGTGCTGGCGCTGGCGTGGCCTGATGGCGAAACTGCGGTCTATGAAGGTCGCGCCGATGGTACGCTGATCTGGCCACCGCGCGGTGACAAGGGTTTTGGCTATGATCCGCTGTTCGTACCGCAGGGTTACGACCGGACTTTTGCCGAGATCGAACCGGAAGAAAAACACCGCATCAGCCACCGGGCCAACGCGTTTGCGAAACTGGTGGCCGATCAGTTCAGCTGAAAATCAGTAGGGCGTTTCGCCGCGCCAGTTGCCGGCGGGCCAGTAGCGGCAGACAAGGTATTCCTTGTCCACACCCTGCGCGACGGCACAGCCGACTTCGCGCGTACCGCGCCATACGACCTGCGTATAATGGCCCACGTCCTGCCAGCGGCCGGTGCGTGACACATTGGGGAAGGTGCCGTGCTGATAGTACTGCCGTTCCTTCACGAAGGCGTCGACCATCGATTCGGGGGCGAAATATCCGGCAGTGCCCATCCACAAATTCTCGCCAGCGCCGCGATTTTCGCTTTCGCTCGCGTGTTGGAAGGTGCCGGTATTCGCCAGATTTTCCGCCCAAGATTGGGCTTCCCCGGCAAGGCGATCGCTCCATGCAAGGCGAGGAACGCCCGCGCGATCACGCTCACGATTGTGTTCGGCCAGCAGACGTTCTGCCAGTCCGTCAAACGTAGCGTTAGCAATACGTGGCGCGTTTTCCGCCAATGCGCCGCCCGCCACCCCGGTGGCCAGCAGCACCCCAAGCAACCCGATCATGAAAGGTTTCTTGCTCACGAGTCGATTCTTGACAAGGAGTCGTTAAATCTTTGTTTCTGAAATCGTGGCGCACGCTCTCTACATCCATTGGCCCTTCTGCCTGCGGAAATGCCCCTATTGCGACTTCAACTCGCACGTTCGGGCTGGAATCGACGTGGACGAATGGCGCACGGCGTTGATCGCCGACATGCGGCACGAGGCAAAGACAGGCGCGCGGGAGCCGCTGGCCTCGATATTTTTCGGCGGCGGCACGCCTTCGCTGATGCCGCCTGCGCTGGTCGAAACGCTGCTGGGCGAAGCGGAAACACTGTGGGGGTTCGATCCAGGTGTGGAAATTACGCTGGAGGCCAATCCCTCGTCCGTGGAGGCAGAGAATTTCGCGGCGCTGGCGATCGCCGGGGTAAACCGCGTCTCGCTGGGTGTGCAGGCACTGGATAATGAAGCCCTGCATTTTCTGGGGCGGCTTCACGACGTTGATGAGGCGCTGGCCGCACTGGACACCGCACAGAAGCATTTCGGACGGGTCAGCTTCGATCTGATCTATGCCCGTCCGGGCCAGACGGCGAAAGAATGGGATGCGGAACTGACGCGGGCACTGGGTTTCGGCACCGGCCATCTTTCGCTTTATCAGCTGACGATAGAGCCGGGCACGCGCTTCGCCACCGATGTAAGGCGTGGGGATTTCATGCCGCTCGAAGATGATCCGGCGGCGGAGCTGTTCGCGCTGACGGCGGAAAGAACACAGGCAGCCGGCCTACCCGCTTACGAAATCAGCAACCACGCGCGTCAGGCTGAGGAAAGCCGTCACAACCTGACTTACTGGCGATATCAGGATTATCTGGGCATCGGCCCCGGCGCACATGGACGGCGGGGCGGCATGGCGACGCAGCGGCACAAGAAGCCAGAAAATTTCCTGAGCGCGGTGACCCGCAATGGGAACGGCATGGCGGAGGAACGCCCGTTGGCCCCGCGCGAGCAGGCGGCGGAGGCGCTGCTGATGGGGCTGCGGCTGCGCGAAGGTTTGGACCCGGCGGCTCTGGCGGAGCGCTTCTCCCTCTCAGCGGCGGAACTGATGGATAGCGCCAAGGTGGCGTTTCTCGAAACGCTGGGGCTGGTCTGGCAGGCGGATGGACGCGTTGGTGTGACTGGTCAGGGAATGCCGGTTCTGGATGCCGTGCTGGCCCAGATCGTGCCCGATGCGCTGGCGGCGGCATGAGCCGCGCCGAATTGCTCGAACGATGGGGCCAGCACCTTTCCGCGTGCCGTCGCCGATCGCCGCATACGGTGCGTGCGTATGTCGCCACGGCCACGCGCTGGCTGAACCGTATTGAGGGCGAAAGCTGGGCCGCCCTCGCCCGGCTCGGAACCGCCGATCTGCGAGCCCAGCTGGCGGCGCGGCGAGCGGACGGTATCGGGAATGTTTCCGCCGCGCGCGAGCTGTCGGCGCTGAAGGCGTTTCTGGCCTTCGCTCGGGAACAGGCAGGATTCGCGGATGGTGCGCCGCCGCGACTGCGCGGACCACGCATCAAGAAGGGCCTGCCGCGCCCGGTAACGCCGGATGATGCGGCCAATGTCGCGGACATGGTCGAAGCTCTGGCGGCGGACGACTGGATCGGCTCGCGCGACCGCGCGGTGCTGCTGCTGATGTACGGCGCGGGGCTGCGTATCGCGGAGGCGCTTTCGCTTACCGGCGGCGATCTGCCGCTGGGCGAAACGCTGGTCGTGACCGGCAAGGGCGCGAAGCAGCGCGTGGTGCCGATCCTGCCAATCGTGCGGGCCGCGGTGGCAGACTATGCTGCGCGGTGCCCCTGGCCGATTGCCAAGGGAGAACCACTGTTTCGCGGCGCGAAAGGTGGGCCGTTGGGGCAAGGCATGGTGCAGAAGGCGATGGCCCGCGCCCGGTCCGCACTCGGCCTGCCCGCAACGGCTACTCCCCATGCCCTGCGGCACAGCTTCGCCACGCACTTGCTGGGCGCGGGTGCGGATCTGAGGAGCCTTCAGGAACTGCTGGGCCACGCAAGCCTGGGTTCGACACAGATCTATACGAAGGTAGACGCGGCGACGCTGCTCGATACCTATCGCGCCGCTCATCCGCGCGAACGGCGTTAATCCTCGCGTTCGTGGCGGGGTTTCCATGTCACCACGCGGTAGATGTAGCTGGCCAGCAGGATGACGCAGAGAGCGATGATCGCCCAGCTAGCGTATTCTTCGTATTGCGCGATCAGGGGTGCGAGCCGCCGACCGCCTTCGACGAGGAGCACGTTCCAGATGGCCGCACCGGCAAAAGTATAGGCGAGGAATTTCCACAGAGACATGTGCGCTAAACCGGCAGGTAGCGACACAATGGTGCGAAGAAACGGGGAGAAGCGTAGCAGGAACACCACCCATTGCCCGTGCTTGCGGAAGAACCGGGCCGCGCGTTCGATGTCCTCAAAATCCAGCGTGATCCAGCGGCCGTGCTTTTCCACCAGCGGCTCGAGCCGTTGGTACCCCCACTTGTCGCCGATCCAGTACCAGAAATAATTGCCGGCCGTGGCCCCGGCGGTGCCGATGGCGATCAGCCACCAGAAATCCATCTCGCCCCGGGCGACGAGAACTCCGCCGATGCCCATGATGACTTCCGACGGGATTGGCGGAAAGATATTCTCTATCGCCATGAGGAGGAAGATTCCGAAGTATCCTCCCCAGGCGATGGCATCGACGATCAGTTCGTACATTGTGATGGTAACGCTCGGCAGCGGTCCCGGTGCCGCGGCTACCGATCCAGCCTTCGTTCAATCGCATCCAGAATGCGCCCGGCGGTGTCGGTGCCATTGAACTTGTCGATGGCGACGATGCCGGTGGGGCTGGTGACGTTGATTTCCGTCAGCCAGTGGCCGCCGATCACGTCTATGCCCACGAAGATCAAGCCCAGCCGGCGAAGCTCTGGCCCGAGGGCGGCGCAGATTTCTTCCTCTCGCGGGGTCAGAGTGGCGGCTTCGGCATAGCCGCCCTGCGCGAGATTGGACCTGAATTCGCCCTCCCCCGGCTTGCGGTTGATGGCGCCAGTCACCTCGCCATCCACCAGCACGATGCGCTTGTCGCCTTCCGACACTTCGGGAAGGAAAGGCTGCACCATGTGCGGTTCCGGCCAGGTCTGGTTGAAGACTTCCACCAGTGCGGACAGGTTCTCGCCACTTTCGGGAATGCGGAAAATCGCCTTGCCGCCGTTACCGTGGATCGGTTTCACCACCACGGAGCCATGCCGCGCCATGAAATCACGCACTTCGCCCGCGCTGCGCGTGATCAGCGTGGGCGGCATGAAGCGGCGGTAATCGAGAACGAAGACCTTTTCCGGCGCGTTCCGCACGCTGACGGGATTGTTGACCACCAGCGTTTCGCCCTCGATCCGTTCCAGCAGATGGGTGGCGGTGATGTAGCCCATGTCGAACGGCGGATCCTGACGCATCAGGACCACGTCCACATCGCGCCCCAGATCGATCCGGCGCGGCTCGTCAGCTTCGAAATGATCGCCCACGACACGGCGCACACGCACCGGGCGGGCGACGGCGTGAAGCCGATCATCCTCGTCCAGCGTAAGGCTGCCTACGTCGTAGTGAAACACTTCATACCCGCGCACCTGCGCCGCAAGCATGAGGGCGAAACTGGAATCGCCTGCGATATTGATGCTTTCAAGCGGATCCATCTGGACCGCGACACGCAACGTCATTCCCTCTCCCTTCAGGGTTGCCAGGCGTTGACGATGTGGCGCGGCCAGCGCCCCGGCGCAAGCAGCAGCACGTCAATTCGCGTGGAGTCGCCCGGCCCGGCATAGCGATGCGCGACCGCTTCGGCGGCGGCAGCCACGCGGCGCAGACGATGAGCGTCGATCGCGGTATCGAGACCGGTGGCGGTGGCGCGCCACTTCACCTCTACGAAAGCGACCTGCCGCCAGCGGCGTGCGATCAGATCAATTTCCCCGCGCGGGGTCTTCACGCGCCGCCCGACGATGCGCCAGCCCCGCACCCTGAGCCAGAGGGCGGCCAGCCCTTCCCCCTTGCGGCCGCGCTGTTCAGCAATCCGGCGGTTCATTCGCCGCGCAGTTCGAGCGCGCGGGCATAAAGCGTCTTGCGGTCCAGACCCGTAACCTTCGCCACCTGTGCCGCCGCCTGCGACGGCTTTTCGGTTGCGAGCGCCTGACGCAGCAGGGCATCGGCATCGAGCGGACTGGACGTCCGTTCATCCGGCGGCCCGATCAGCAGGACGATTTCTCCGCGTGGCGGATGCGCCTGATAATGCGCGATCAGTTCCGACGCGCTGCCGGTGCGGCATTCCTCGTGCAGCTTGGTCAATTCGCGCGCGACGGACAGTTCCCTGCCGGGCAATACTTCGTCGATCGCTTCGAGGGATTTCGCCAGTCGCGGCGCGGTTTCAAAGAACACCAGAGTGGCGCGCAGGCCCGCCAGTTCCTCCAGCACTTCGCGCCGTGCCTTGTCCTTCGCGGGCAGAAACCCGGCAAAAAGGAATCGGTCGCTGGGTAGGCCGGAAAGCGTCAGCGCCACCACAGGCGCGCTGGGGCCGGGTATGCTGGTTACCGTGATCCCCGCCGCCTTCACCTCTCTTACGAGACGGAAACCGGGATCGGACACCAGCGGGGTGCCCGCATCGCTTGCCAGCGCGACCGCGCGGGTGCGCATGGCATCGATCAGGCGCGCCCGGTCATTTTCCCCGCTATGGTCATCATAGCGCCACAAGGGTTTGGATATGCCGAGGTGCTTGAGCAGCTTGCCCGTCACGCGAGTATCCTCGCACGCCACCGCGTCACAGCGTTCAAGCGTGTCTATCGCACGCCGGGTCATGTCGCCGAGATTGCCAATCGGGGTTGCAACTATATACAGCCCAGAGGGCAAAGGTTCAGGCCGTTCGTCGCTCACGCGGCGCTTTTGGCCCACAATATGAGGAAGCCGCAAGCATGTTGGCGATAACCAGGCGCGGCCTTGCCGTGGCCATGCTCACAATTTTCCTGGCGGCGTGTAAGGTTGTGCCAGATGCAGGCCGACCCGGCCCCGCCCCCGGTCCTTCGACCGAGACAGGGCCGAGCGAAGCCCTGCCGACGGATACCGACCGGCATCGGGTGGCCCTGCTGGTGCCGCTTTCGGGCGACAACGCGGCGGTCGGCCGATCGCTGGCCAACGCCACGACGATGGCGCTGCTGGATACCAATGCCGAAAATCTGCGGATCACCACTTATGATACCGCCACTGGCGCGCGCAGCGCCGCCGCGCGGGCGATTGCAGACGGCAACAAGCTGATCATCGGCCCGCTGGTGCGCGAAGATGTCGCGCCTGTGCTGGCCGCGGCGCGCCCGGCGGACGTGCCGCTGATCACCTTTTCCAACGACACCAGCGTCGCAGCGCGCGATGTGTTCGTGATGGGCCATGTGCCGGAACAATCGGTTGCCCGCACCGTCAGCTATCTTGGCGCGCAAGGCGTCAAGCGGTTTGCGGCGCTGGTTCCAAACGGCGACTATGGCAGCCGCACCGAAGGGGCGCTGTCCCAGGCCGTTCGTGGAATCGGGGGCTCGGTCGTGGTGGTGGAACGCTATGACCGGGGCAACACATCCATCGTCAGCGCGGCCGAACGGCTGAAGGCGCGCGGCGGATATGACGCGGTATTGATTGCGGAGGGCGCGCGCCTTTCCGCTCAGGCTGCGACCGCGTTGAAAGCGGGCGGCGCGCAGGTCGTGCTGCTGGGTACGGAACTGTGGAGCGGCGAATCGAGCGTGGCCGCATCCGCACCCCTGCGCGGGGCGGTGTTCTCGGCCGTGTCGGATGCGCGGTTCCGGCAATTCGTGACCAGTTACGAAAGCCGCTTTGGCGAACAGCCGTTCCGCATCGCCACGCTGGGTTACGACGCCGTGCTGCTGACCCTGCGTGTTGCACGTGAATGGCAGCCGGGACGAGCCTTCCCCACGGCGCGAATGCTGGGAACCGACGGCTTCCTGGGGCTGGACGGACCGTTCCGGTTCCGCAGTGACGGAGTGGGCGAACGGGCTATGGAAGTGCGCCGTGTAGGCACCAGTTCCGTAACTGTGGCGGAAGAGGCACCGGCCCGGTTCCAGTGACCGGCCGGGACGGCGCGGGGGGAAATGTGAACACTCTGCTTGAACCCCCGCGAATCCGCGCCCTATAGCTAGGCCCTATGTCAGACGACCTCTTCGAAAAACTGCCCGATGGCAGCGGTGATTACGATGCGTCCGCGATTGAGGTTCTGGAGGGGTTGGAGCCTGTCCGTCGGCGTCCCGGTATGTACATTGGCGGCACCGACGAACGGGCGCTGCACCATCTCGCGGCCGAAGTGCTGGACAACGCGATGGACGAGGCGGTGGCTGGTTACGCCAACCGTATCGAGGTCACGCTGGAACCCGGCCCGCCGGGAACGGCCGGACGGCTGACGATCTCGGACAACGGGCGCGGCATCCCGGTGGACGAGCATCCGAAGTTCCCCGGCAAATCCTCTCTCGAAGTCATTCTGACCACGCTCCATTCCGGCGGCAAGTTTTCCGGCAAGGCCTATGCCACCAGCGGCGGCCTGCACGGTGTGGGCGTCAGCGTAGTCAACGCCCTGTCTCAGCAGGTGCGGGTGGAAGTCGCCCGTAACAAGGAAGTGTTCGCGCAGGAATTCTCGCGCGGGCATCCCACCGGGCCGTTGCAGCGGGTGGGCAGCACCCCCAACCGGCGCGGCACGACAGTGGCCTTCGTGCCGGACCCGGAGATTTTCGGGGACCGCCAGTTCAAGCCGATGCGGCTGTTCAAGCTGACCCGATCGAAGGCCTACCTTTTCGCCGGGGTGGAAATCCGCTGGAAATGCGATCCGTCGCTGGCTTCGGAAGAAGTTCCGGCGGAGGCGGTGTTCCAATTTCCCGGCGGTCTGGCAGATCATCTGGCCGAGCAGATCGGCAGCCGCGAATGTGTGACCAGCCAGTTCTTCACCGGGCAGCAGGATTTCCCGGCGGACGAGAACGGCGTTTTGCAGGGGCGCGTTGAATGGGCGGTGGCATGGCCGCTGTGGTCTGACGGCGCCTACAGCTATTACTGCAACACCGTGCCGACGCCCGATGGCGGCACACATGAGCAGGGCCTGCGCGCGGCGCTGGCCAAGGGCATCCGAGCTTTTGGCGAGTTGACCGGGCAGAAGAAGGCCAAAGACATCTCTGCCGATGACATCGTGACAGGCAGCGAAATCATGCTGTCGGTGTTCATCCGCGATCCCCAGTTCCAGAGCCAGACCAAGGACCGCCTGACCAGCCCGGAAGCCGCGCGTCTGGTAGAGAACGCGGTGCGCGATCACTTCGACCATTTCCTTGCCAACAATATGGAGCGTGGGCGCGCTCTGCTGGGCGCGGTGATGGAGCGGATGGACGAGCGCCTGCGCCGCAAGGCGGAGCGCGAGATCAAGCGCAAGACCGCCACCAACGCGCGCAAGCTGCGCCTGCCCGGCAAGCTGACCGACTGTTCGGGCGAAGGTGACGGCGAGACGGAACTGTTCATCGTCGAAGGCGATTCGGCGGGCGGCAGCGCCAAGCAGGCGCGCGACCGCAAGACGCAGGCCATTCTGCCGATCCGGGGCAAGATCCTGAACGTCGCATCCGCAACGGCGGACAAGATCCGCGCCAACAGCGAAATCGCGGACCTGACGCTGGCGATGGGATGTGGCACGCGCAAGGACTGCGACCCCGATCAGTTGCGTTATGACCGGATCGTCATCATGACCGACGCCGACGTGGACGGCGCCCATATCGCCACCCTGCTGATGACGTTCTTCTTTCAGGAAATGCCGGAGCTGGTCCGGCGCGGGCACCTGTTTCTAGCCCAGCCCCCGCTCTATCGCCTGACCGCTGGCAAGGAGAGCGCCTATGCCCGCGATGACGCGCATCGGGCGGAGCTGGAGGCGACGGTGTTCAAGGGCAAGAAGATCGACGTAAGCCGCTTCAAAGGTCTGGGCGAGATGAACCCGCAGCAATTGCGGGAAACCACGATGAGCCCGGAAACCCGCACCATGACGCGCATCACCCTACCGCCCGAGCATGAGCAGCGCCATGCGGTGAAGGAACTGGTTGATCAGTTGATGGGCCGCAACCCTGAACACCGCTTCAACTTCATCCAGAACCGCGCCGGTGAAGTAGACCGCGACCTGATCGACGCCTGAGGCAGATCAGATAAGGTAGCCGAGTTCGTAAACACCCCATTTGCGCCCCGCGAAGACCAGCGGCACGAACACGCTGCGCAAGGCGCGGAAGCGGCCTTCGCCCAGATCCTGCCGATAGGCGAAAAGGAAGAATTCCCCCTCGCCATCCAGCGCGCGGCGGGTCTGCGCGTCCATGAATATCTGGCGGTTGCGGCTGAATTCCAGATTGCGGCGCCGCTGATCCGGGATCTGGCCCTGACTGCGTTCGGTAATATGCGTCGGCAGATAGCCGTTCATATCCACCAGACAGCAGCCGACCACCGCCTTGTTCCCATTGGTGTAGCGATCGAGGATCGGACGAATGTGGCGATCCGCAAAATCGGCGAAGCCATTGTCGTACTGCACAGGATCGGTACCCGGACGGGGCAGATAATCGGTATCGAACAGGGCGGACAGAGGCAGTTCCGGTCCGCCTAGATTGCGCTCTATCAGATCGGTTACTTCACGCGCGCCCTTCAGGGCCAGATCGATGAATGGGGTATTGCGCGTTTCCAGCCCGCCATGCGCCACCTGATCCAGCATGTCGTTGGCGTGGCATTCCAGCGCGTCCAGTTGTTCCCGCGCCTGTTGGGCCCGGCGGGCGCTCTGTGCGGCGACCTGGCGGAATTCGATCAAACCAGCGTCGACTTTCGCAACGTCAGCTTCCGCCCGTTCGTTGCATCCGGCAATCGCCTGCGAACGATCGTGGAACTGATGCACGAGCGCCGCCATCTCCGTAAGGGTCGCGCCCAGCGTGTCGATATGGCGCGTGGTCTGTCGCCCATCGGCGATGTGGTTCTTGAGCGCACCTATCAGCGATCCCGCCGTTTCCTCGATACGTGCGGCGTTGCCGCCCACTTCCGCCGCCGACTGGCGCGTGGTCAGGGCAAGGCGGCGTATCTCGGTAGCCAGCACTTCGAAAGGAGCAGTCGCCTCCCCTCCCCGCGCGGCCTCTATCCTGGCGTTGAAGCTGAGCAATTCCGTCTGTTCGGCGATGTCCGTCAGCGTGCGGGTAATGCCGCCGATCGTGCCAAGCGTATCGAGGAAAATCTGGAGCTGGCCATCCAGCCCGGTGATATCGGCGATAAGGCGCGACACCTCACCCAATGACTGCACGGCGACCTGATTGCCGCGTTCCAGAACGCCCCACGCAACCTCTGCCGTCTGCAACAGTTCGGCGGTGGCGTCACGGCTTTCCGCCTGCCCCTGATTGAGCGATTCCATCGCTTCGGCCAGATCGCCAAGCCGGTCAGCCTCTGCCGAAATCTGCCTGTTCAGGCGGCCGACGATGCCCCCGGTGTCGATGCACTGCACCGCAATGTCGCCGGCCTGTTCGCCAAGGCGCGCCAGCAGGCTGTCCATCGATGGCGATGATACTGATGAATCCCCCATGCGCGGCAAGAATGACGCACCGCAACATGAAACGCAAACCAATTTGCTGCGACGCAATATTGCTATGTTCACAGAACGCTAGCTGGACGCGCGGCGATCTCTACTGCACCATTTGCCGGAGGCGTGGGGATGGTGGCGTGATCGATCGAAAACCGCAGCATACCCGGTTCGCTGCTGTCCGCGCACGCCTTGAACACTTTGCGCCACGAGCGGGATGGCCGAGTTGGCTCTACGAGTTCCTGCTGTTCGGATTCAAACAGGGCTGGGCCTGCCTTTTCGGGGCGCTGATGCTCACCCTATTGCTCGGCACCCATCTGTTTTATCCGGCGGATGCGCCCCTTGCCCGCTACGACTTTCTCACCCTGTCCGCATTCCTGATCCAGATCGGTATGCTGGGCCTGAGGCTGGAAACGTGGGAAGAAGCGAAGGTAATTCTGGCCTTCCACGTCGTCGGCACGGTGATGGAACTGTTCAAGACGAGCGCCGGATCATGGCTCTATCCCGAACCCAGCGTGCTGAGGATCGGTGAGGTGCCGCTGTTTTCCGGCTTCATGTATGCGGCGGTCGGCAGCTATATCGCACGCGTCTGGCGCATCTTCGATTTTCGCTACACCCATTATCCGCGCCGATGGTGGACCTGGGGTCTGGCCACGGCGATCTACATCAACTTCTTCGCCCATCACTGGTTGCTAGACATCCGCTATGCGCTGTTCGCAATGATGGCGCTGCTGTTCTGGCGCACCAGGATCTATTTCACCGTCTGGCGGCAACCGCGTTGGATGCCGCTGATGGTGGGCTGGCTGCTGGTGGCCCTGTTCATCTGGTTCGCGGAGAACATCGGCACCTTTGCCCGGGCGTGGACATATCCGGATCAGGCTGGAGGCTGGACCATGGTTTCCCCTGCCAAGCTGGGGGCATGGTATCTGCTGATGTACATTTCCTTCGTGCTTGTCTCGGTAGTGAACCCACCGAGACAAGCTGAAAAGGAAGCCGCGCCCTAGGTTCAGGGGCCCTAAACCTTCACTTCCTTCGTTTCGTGCACGATTTCGCGCGGCACTTCGGCAAACATCTGCTGCACTGCGGGGCGTGCGTTGATCTGTTCGATCCAGCGCATCAGGCCGGGCGTGTCATCCTTGTTCACCAGTTCGGCGAAGCCATACTGCATGCCGTTGGCGATGGCGAAATTGCAGATATCGGCGAGCGTGTACATTCCGCCAGCAAGCCATTCGTTGTCGCGCAGGTGTTCGTCCAGCTTCTGCACGGAAACGCCGATCTTGCGCATTTCTTCGTCCAGCATGTCCTGCGGGAAGCCCGCGCGTGCACGGCGCCATTTGACCTGCTGTTCCGGCACCGGAATGGCCTTCACCTTCTCTTCGAATTCCTCGTCACTCAGGCCCTGCACCATCTTGCCGACATAACGATGCCAACCGATGGTGGAGACGCACCAGCAAAAGTATTCGTCCACCCACTTGGTCCACACGCGCATCTGCGCGCGGTCATAGGGATCTTCGGGACGCAGCTTCACTTCGGTGGGCCATGCGTCTTCCAGATATTCGCAGATCACCGTGCTTTCGGTGACGATCCTGCCGCCATCTTCCAGCGCAGGGACCTGCCCGCGCGGATTGATCCCCTTGAACCAGTCGGAATGATGTTCGAATTTCGCCGGGTTGAGCTGATGAACCTTGAACTCGCGATTCAGCGTGAACTTTTCAAACAGGGTGAGCATCGGCTTGAGCGAATTGGCGCCGGGCCCAAAGCTGTACAGCGTTAACATCCATGTCTCCCGTTGGTTCTTGCCGAACTCTCTAGCGGACGGACAGAGTCAATAAAAGCGCGCGTTAGTACATCAGCAGGTCCGCAACCTCGTTGCGCCACCGCGCTTCGTCGGTGGCCGCGATACGCTCCAGATCGCCAGCCTCCGCCCCCGGATCATCCACCCATTCCCGCAGGGCCGGACCACCGTTGATCACGTCGATCGCCAGTCGGTCAAACTCATACTCGTAGGGAAAATCGCGCCACAGGGGATAGTCGGGATAAAGCCGCCGCACGGCCTTGAACGCCAATGCCTGCAAGCGCCACGGACGGAACGCGGAGTGATCGTAGAACGCGCCTTCCGCGTGGATCATCAGCGCATTGCACAGTTCACCCGCGTGTTTGTGGAACGTGGGCGTAAACCAGCATTCGCGCACCGCGCACCCCGCCAGCCATTGCGGTGCCACGCGGCTCATTTCCGCCAGCACTGCGCCAGCGTCCACGTCCGGCGCGCCGAACAATACCTCCAGCGGGCGGGTGGTGCCCCTGCCCTCGCTCAGCATCGCACCTTCGAGCATGACGGTGCCGGCATAAGCGCGCGCCATGTTGAGGCTGGCCGCATTGGGGCTGGGATTGATCCAGATGCGGCTTTCGGGCCAGCCGAAGCCCGGCCCGGCTTCAGGCAGCCAATCGTGCATTTCGACCACGCGGTATTCCACATCGAGGCCGAAATGCCGCACGAACCACGCGCCCATTTCGCCCATGGTCAGCCCATGGCGCATCGGCATGGGGCCAGCGCCAACGAAGCTTTCCTGCCCCGGCAACAGCAGAGTTCCTTCCACGGGACGCCCGGCAGGATTGGGACGATCGAGCACCCACACGGCTTTTCCGTGGCGCGCCGCCTCTTCCAGCAGATAGAGCAGCGTGGTGCAGAAAGTGTAGATGCGGCAGCCCAGATCCTGCAGGTCGAACAGGAACACATCCGCCGCGTCCATCATCGCATCGGACGGGCGGCGCACTTCCCCATAAAGGCTGAAAAGCGGAATGCCGTATCGCGGATCGGTCTCGTCCGCGGTTTCGACCATGTTATCCTGCTTGTCGCCCTTGATCCCATGCTGCGGGCCGAAGGCGGCGGAGACGTTGACCCCGGCGGCGATCAAGGCGTCCAGCGAATGCGTCAAATCCAGCGTCACCGATGCCGGATGCGCAACCAGCGCGACACGCCTGCCCGCCAGCGATTGTTTCAGCGCCTGTTCTTCAAGCAGGCGGTCGATCCCGAATTTCATGCGGCGTGGGGTGCCGGAAGGCTGGCGGTGAAGCAAGCGGCCGAATGAAAATCCGGCCGTCCATCCTCATGAGTCAGAGCCCAATAGCTGATCGTGCCGCCCTGTTCCTCAACCACCGCGCACAGGCCCATCGCGCAATCGGCATCGGGGAGGCCCGCAACGGGAATGGCGGCGTCAAAAATCGCGAAGGTGCTGCCCTGCCGCAGCGTGCATTCCGGCTCACGCGGGAAAGGGCGTTCGCGCATGCCAGCGCGATAGCTATCGAAATCATAGGCATTCCAGCGGGCGGAGGGCGAGAGGTTGAACTCGCAATAGGCCGCACCGCCAGCGGGTTGCAGGAACAATTCGAAGCAGGTCGTGCGCCACAATTCATCCGCGCGGCCCCGCCCGGCAAAAGACGGCACGACCAACTGCCCCGCCCCCTCGATCCGCCAGCGGACCCGAAGCCAGGTTGCATCGCGCCCGATAACGCGCGCTTCCACGCGCTCCACCATTCCCGCCGGATGATCCGGGTGCGCAGCCAGCTGATACGTTTGCATGAAGTCCCTTGCGTGCTAGGCGCCCGCGTCCCCAAGGCGAAGAAAAACGATGACCGAGTACAAATCCAGCCTGCTGCGCTTACTCGATGAACGCGGCTACATCCACCAGCTTACCGATGCAGCGGGCCTGGACGCCCTTGCGGAGCGGGGAGTTGTGCCCGGATATATCGGCTTCGACGCCACGGCCCCGTCGCTCCATATCGGATCGCTGGTGCAGATCATGATGCTGCGCCGCCTGCAACAGGCCGGGCACAAGCCGATCGTCCTGATGGGGGGCGGAACGACCCGGATCGGCGACCCCACCGGCCGCGACGAGAGCCGCAAGATGTTGAGCGACGCGACGATCGAGGAGAATATCGCCTCCATCCGCACCGTGTTCTCCAGATTGCTGGACTTTGGCGATGGGCCGACGGATGCGGTCATGGTCAACAACCACGACTGGCTGGGCGGGCTGGGCTACATCCAACTGTTACAGGAAGTGGGCACGCACTTCACCGTAAACCGGATGTTGAGCTTCGATTCGGTCCGGCTGCGGCTGGAGCGTGAGCAGCCGATGACGTTCCTCGAATTCAACTACATGATCCTGCAGGGATACGATTTCCGCCATCTGGCCAACGAGGCCGGCTGCCGCTTGCAGATGGGCGGATCGGACCAGTGGGGCAACATCATCAACGGCGTTGAACTGACGCGCCGGATGGACGGTGTGGAGGTCTTCGGACTGACCACCCCGCTGCTGACCACGGCGGACGGTGCCAAGATGGGCAAGACCGCCGCCGGGGCGGTGTGGCTGAACGAAGATCAGCTGCCCGCCTATGATTTCTGGCAATACTGGCGCAACGTGGACGATCGCGACGTGGGCCGTTTCCTGCGACTGTTCACCGACCTGCCGCTGGACGAGATCGCCCGGCTTGAAGCGCTGGAAGGCGCGGAGATCAATCAGGCAAAGATCATCCTGGCCAACGAAGTGACCCGACTGGTGCGGGGTGAAGCGGCCGCGCAGTCCGCCGAAGCCACAGCCGCGCAGACGTTCGCGGGTGGCGGTCTGGGCGGCGATCTGCCGGTTCTGGATGTGCCGCCAGAAGGCGTCAGGCTGGGCGCGGCCTGCACAGCGGTCGGTTTCACCGCATCGAACGGCGAGGCGAAGCGCAAGATCGCGGAAGGCGCGGTGCGCGTGGATGACGAGCCGGTCAGCGATCCCGCATTCCTCATCACGCTGAACGCCGGAGATGAGCGCAAGCTCAGCCTCGGCCGCAAACGTCACGCGATATTGCGGGGCGTCCTGACCTAAGGCTTTACCCTTTCTCCAGTTTTTCCTGCGAAACCCGGAAACATCGGAGTTCGCGAGAAAAGGGAGAAAGGTTCGATGGCAGGCGGGGCTCAACTGTCTGTAACCGATTTGCGCCGTTCGGCGCGGCACCCGGTGGATTACCCGGTGATCGCCGAACATCGCATCCGCGGTGACGTCAGACTACATATCTGCAACCTTTCCGCCCATGGCTTCATGGTCGATGCCATGGCTGAGGACGCGAGCTCGGCGCTGACGCGCGGCGACCGCGCCATCGTGCGCCTGCCGGTGATCGGCCGGATCGAAGCCTATTGCATCTGGACGACCGAAGATCGTGCCGGATTCCAGTTCGAACGGATCATCCGGGCTGACGACTTCCTCTCCATGATCGAGGAACTGCAGCCCAACCCACGCCTGCGCCGGAAGAACTGACGAAGCTGTAGTAACGGCGGCGCAAGTTCCTGCCCGCTTGGCACCGCCCGCCGCGCCTGCCATGGCGCGCAAGTGACCGATACCGCGATCGCCCCTCCTGCCGAACCGGGCTCTCCGTTACAGATCGCCGATTACCGGCGTTTCTGGCTGGCGCGCTTCCTTGCCACTTTCGCCACGCTGTCGATGGTGGTGCTGATCGGCTATCAGACTTACGACATCGCGCGGGGCGATTATGGCATGGACAAGCCGGCAGCGGCGTTCATGCTCGGCCTGCTGGGTCTGGCGCAGTTCCTGCCTCTATTCCTCCTCACGCCAGTGGCCGGATGGGCTGCAGACCGGTTCGACCGGCGGCGCGTGGTACTGTTCGCCAACCTGATCGATACCGCCATCGCGGTGATGCTGGCCCTGCTGACGCATGCCGGCGCGCTGAACCTGCCCATTATCTTCGCGCTGGCGGCAGCGCACGGCGCGGCGCGGGTTTTCAACGGCCCTGCCCTCAGTGCAATCGCCCCCAACATCGTGCCCCCGCGGCTGCTGCCCAAGGCCATCGCGCTCAGTTCGATCGCGTGGCAGGCTGGCACCGTTATCGGCCCGGCGGCGGGCGGTTTTCTGTTCGCCCACACCGAATCGCTGCCCTATTTCCTGTCTGCAATCATGCTGGTGGCTTCGGGGCTACTGATATCGATGGTGCGTCCTGTGCGCGCGATTCAGGCAGGGCCTGCACGCAATCCGCTGAAGCAGATTGCGGAAGGGTTCCACTTCGTGTGGCACGAGCGCTTCCTTCTGGGCTGCATCTCGCTCGACCTTTTTGCCGTGCTGCTGGGCGGAGCGACCGCGATGCTGCCGGTTTTCGCGCGCGATATCCTGCAAGTTGGGCCGGAGGGGCTGGGGATCATGCGCGGTGTGCCGGCCGTGGGGGCCGCGCTGGTGGCCCTGTGGCTGTCGTTCAGACCGTTTGAAAACAACGTGGGCGTAAAGATGCTGTGGTCCGTGGTGATCTTCGGCGCCGCCACCGCGATCTTTGCCGTGTCGCGCAATTTCGTACTTTCGCTGGCGATGCTGGCCCTTCTGGGCGCGGCGGACATGGTTTCGGTGTTCGTGCGCAATTCGCTGATCCAGCTGAATACGCCGGATGACAAGCGGGGCCGCGTTTCGGCGATCTCTGGCCTGGCCATTTCCGCATCCAACGAATTGGGCGAGTTGCGCGCCGGACTGGTCGCGGGGGTGATCGGCGTCACAGGGGCGGTTGCCTTCGGCGGTATTGGTGCGATATTCGTTACCGCGATCTGGGCCTGGATCTTTCCTGAGCTGCGTAAAGCAAGGACGTTCGACCCGATTTTCCTGCACAAAGACAACGCCAAGGAGAGCGCGTCATGAAAGCGGACAACGTCCTCGCCACCATTGGAAACACCCCGCACATTCGCCTTGCGCGCCTGTTCCCCGACCATGAAGTGTGGGTGAAGAGCGAGCGTTCCAATCCGGGCGGATCGATCAAGGACCGCATCGCGCTGGCGATGGTGGAAGATGCGGAAAGTTCCGGCAAGCTGAAGCCCGGCGGCACTATTATCGAGCCGACCAGCGGCAACACCGGCATCGGCCTGGCCATGGTTGCAGCCGTGAAGGGCTACAAGCTGGTGCTGGTCATGCCAGAATCGATGAGCATCGAGCGTCGCCGCCTGATGCTGGCCTATGGCGCGACCTTTGACCTGACGCCCAAGGAAAAGGGCATGAAGGGCGCGCTGGAGCGGGCGCAGCAACTCGTCGACGAAACGCCGGGATCGTGGATGCCCCAGCAGTTCGAGAATCCGGCCAATATCGCCGTGCATGCGCGCACGACCGCGCAGGAAATCCTCAACGATTTCGCTGATTCCCCGCCCAGCCTGCTGATCACCGGAGTCGGCACCGGCGGCCACCTGACGGCCTGCGCCGAAGTTCTCAAGAAGGCATGGCCCGAACTGCAAGCCTATGCGGTGGAGCCGACGCTTTCCCCGGTAATTTCCGGCGGCCAGCCCGGCCCCCACCCCATTCAGGGTATCGGCGCGGGCTTCATCCCCACGAACCTGCACACGCAGGTGATCGACGGGGCGATCCAGGTCGATCCCGCGGATGCGAAGGAAATGGCCCGCCGCTGCGCCAGCGAGGAAGGCCTGCTGGTCGGCATTTCCAGCGGCGCGACACTGGCTGCCATCGCTCAAAAGCTGAAGGACGCCCCCGCTGGAACGCGGGTGATCGGCTTCAACTATGACACCGGCGAACGCTATCTGTCCGTGCCAGACTTCCTGCCCACGGAATAGTGGCGCGGGGCCGGAAGATGTCGCTTGAACCGATCGCTTATACAGACGGCGGAACATCGCTGACCGGCCTGCTCGCTCGCCCAGCCAGCGCGCCGCGTGCAGCCGTGCTGGTGTTCCCGACGATCATGAACGCCACCGCCCCGGTCGAAGCAAAGGCCCGGGCGCTGGCGGACGCCGGGTATCTGGCACTGGTGGCGGATTTCTATGGCACGCGGCCCAGCGGATTTGACGAGGCGCGCACGCTGGCGGCGTCTATTCGCCCTGATCCGCTGGCCTATCGCCAGCGCCTGCGGGCAGGCCTGAAGGCGCTTGCCACTTTGCCTGAGGCGCAGGGGCTGCCTTTTGCGGCCATAGGGTTCTGCATGGGCGGACAGGCGGCGCTGGAGCTTGCCCGCGACGGGGCGCCCCTGTTCGCCGCTGTCAGCTTCCACGGGCTGCTGGATACCGGCCTTGCCGCAGAGCCGGGGCAGATCAAGGCGCGCATTCTTGTCTGCCACGGCGATGCGGACCCGATGGTTCCGCGCAGTAGCGTCATCGCCTTCTGGGAGGAGATGGACGAGGCCGGGGCGAACTGGCACTTCCATTCATACAGCAAGGTGAAGCACGGTTTCACCAGCCCCGCCCCCAGCGAAAACCCCGCCGTCGCCTATAACGCCAGCGCCGACCTGCAAAGTTGGGCGGCGATGCTGTCGCTGTTCGACGAGGAACTGGGGTAGCGCGTTTCCGCCCTACCCCCGTAGGAATGCCTCTGCCGGGATTTCAGCCAGGACGCCCGCGCCCGCCTCTACCTTGCGGCGGAGCATCGGCACCTGCGGCAATACATGGAGCGCGTAGTAACGCGCGGTCGCCAGTTTGGCGGCGCAGAAAGCGTCAGTATCCGCATCCGGCAGTGCAGCCTGTGCCAGACGCAGCCACATCCATCCGATCGAAAGCACGCCCGTGAGCTGAAGAAAGGCATAGGAACCCGCGCCCAGTTCCGCCGCATCGGACTTACCGGCGGAAACCAGCCATTGCGCTGCTTCGCGGGCTTCATGAACTGCTTCTCGCAAGGGAACGGAGAGGAAATGCAGCGCGTCGTCCGCCCTTTCGCATTCGTCCTCCACCAGCGCGATGAACCGTTCCATCGCCTGCCCATCGTCGCGCGCCAGCTTGCGCCCCACCAGATCGAGCGCCTGCACACCATTCGCGCCTTCATAGAGCATGGCCGCACGCGCATCGCGCACCACCTGTTCTATGCCGGTTTCCGTAATGTAGCCGTGACCGCCGAAAAGCTGCTGCATCGACACTGCGGATTCGAAGCCCCGGTCCGTGCCATAGGCCTTGAGTACGGGGGTTAGCAGGGAGACGAGTTCTTCCTCCCCCTGATCGATCTGCCATGCCGTCCACAGCACCAGCGCGCGGAAACCCTCTGTAAAAGCGCGCGCATCCATCAGCAGCCGCCGGACATCGGGATGGGCGATCAGAGGATCGGCCTCTGTCCGCACGCCGTCCGCGGATCGGATGGCTGAACGGCCCTGCTTGCGTTCCAGCGCGTAGGCTGCGCCCTTCTGATAGGCGAGTTCCGCCTGAGCCAGCCCCTGCGCGCCGCAGGATAGCCGCGCCGCGTTCATCATGATGAACATCGCCGCCAGACCTGCGTTTTCCTCGCCAATCAGCCAGCCGGTGGCGCCATCGAAATGCATCGCGCAAGTGGCGCTGCCGCGCAGGCCCATCTTGTGTTCGACCGCTCCGCATGTGGCGGTGTTGCGCGAACCATCCGGCAGAATCCTGGGCACGAGGAACAGCGAGATGCCCCGCGATCCCTCAGGCGCCCCGGAGATACGCGCCAGAACCAGATGAACGATATTGTCCGTCAGATCCTGCTCCCCGCCGGAACAGAAGATTTTCTCACCCGATATGGCGTAGCTGCCATCAGCACGCGGCTCGGCCCGAGTTCGGATCAGGCCGAGATCGGTGCCGGCCTGCGGCTCCGTCAGCGCCATGGTGCCCAGCCATTCGCCCGAAACCAGCTTTGGCAGATAGGCAGCCCTCAATTCATCGCTCGCGCGGGAAGCCAGCACCGCCACCGCGCCATGCGTGAGGCCCGGATACATGTAAAACGCGTGGCAGGCGGAATTGAGAAATTCCTCCACCACGGTCGCGACGACATGCGGCAGCCCCTGCCCGCCATGTTCCGGCGGCAGGGCCAGCGTGCCCCATCCCGCCTCCACATACTGGCGATAGGCTTCCGGGAAGCCCGGTGGAGTTGTGACGGAGCCATCAGGCTGGCGCTGGCATCCGGCATGATCCGACGGGGCGTTGAGCGGGGCGATGACTTCCCCGGCGAAGCGGGAAGCCTCTGCCAGCAGCGCCTCCAATAGATCGTCATCCAGCCCGGCGCCGTCCAAAAGACGCGAGAGGACAAACTGCGCATCGCGCACGGGCGGGGTGTAAGTGCTCATGAAAACTCTCAGCTTTCGACAGGGATCAGGCCATTGCCCTCAATTGCGCGGTAGAAGCAACTGCGCGCTCCGGTGTGGCACGCAGGGCCAGCAGGCTGCACCTTCAGAACCAGCGCATCCTGATCGCAATCGACGAGAATCGCTTCGACTCGCAGGACATGGCCCGAAGTCTCGCCCTTCTTCCACAGCCGGCCACGGCTTCGCGAATGGAAATGGGCGAAGCCCGTTTCCCGCGTGGCATTCAGCGCCTCCTGATCCATGAAGGCTACCATCAGCACTTCCCCGCTTTGCGCGTCCTGCGCCACGGCTGTCAGCAGACCCGCGGAATCGAACCTGGGATCAAAGGAACTGCCGGTTTCCCGCGCGGCATCGTGACCTGACATTGTAGAACTCACCCCAATACTGCTGTTCAGCGGATGAAATGCGGGGCGAAAATACGCCCTGCCGCCTTGTTGCACGATAACCACATGATGCTGCGAAAATCCATGCTGCGCCTCGAAGTCGCTTTGTGACAACGCCTTTCGATGGGATGAACGCCCTGCGGCTTTGACGGGCCGTACCGACCGGCCGCGCCGGATATGCGCCAAGGAAGGGGGGTCTCGGGATCAGTCTGCGAAGGACGAACCGGGGAATGAGGGTTTGAATCGACGCGCTCACTGGGGGGTAGTGCGCAGTTGGTTCAGCGACATCGTCACGCGAACGCCCGGGGCAACCCCCCCGGGCGTTTTGCGTTTTAGACCGCGTGGCTTTCACATCGCTTCATCTGGCACCCGGGCAAAGCAGGTGATGATCACGCGCGCAGCACCGGTATGCTTCAGGGCGGAGACGCAGGCGTCAGTCGTCGCCCCACTGGTCATGACATCATCCACGAGAACCACGTTCGCGCCGCGCATCCGATCGCGCCGCGCAGGATTGGCAACGATGGCCCCGGCCAGCTCCCGCGCCCGCGCGTTGCGGCCCAGCCCGCCGAGCGGGCGCGTGGCCTTCTGGCGCATCAGCCCGTCGACCAGCAGCGACTGCCCCCTCAGCTTTGCGATTTCCCGCGCCAGCAGGGCCGACTGGTTGTAGCCACGCCGCCAGAGCCGCCAGCGATGCAGCGGAACGGGCACGATCAGCCAGTCGCCCTCCAGTTCCGGCAGGCGTGCTGCCGTCATGCGTGCCAGCATCGGCGCCAGCGCGATGCGCCGTCCGTGCTTGAACGCCAGCACCAGTTTGCGCGAGGCGTCATTGTAAAGCGTGCCTGCCGCGATACCGTCATGACGCGGCGGACTGGCTATACAGGGAGCGCAGAGTGAACCTGCGGGCTGATCCCCGCTGAAGGGCCGCTGGCACAGCGCGCAGGCGGGTTCTCCCGGAATGACCAGTGCGCCCCAGCACTCGGGACACAGCCCCTCCTGCATCGCAATGCCTTCGCCGCAGGCGGGGCAGCGTGGCGGATAGATCAGATCCACCAGCGGGGCGAACGCCTGCGACAGCGTCATCGCCAAGCGGCCTTGCATAGGCGTTGCCGGACCGGCAGGAGCTTGGAATGGCCAGTGCCCCGCCAACGATCTTTTCCCGAACGCGACGCATGGCTGCGCGCCGCCGGGCCCGCATGCTTCAGCGAAAGGCCGATCCGGCGCGCTTTGTGATCGACGATGTGGTGGAGGATATGGTCGAGCGGCTGGCCTTCCTGCGCCATGAGCCGCAGCGGGCGCTGGTAGTCGGGGACTGGACGGGTGCCCTGCCCGATGCCTTGCGCGCACAGGGCACGGAAGTGACGCAGGCGGAACCGGGCGAGGGATTCGATGAGGAGCAGCCTTTCCCCGCAGATGGCTTCGATTTCATCGCCAGCGTGGCGAGCCTCGACACCGTGAACGACCTGCCCGGCGCGCTGATCCACATGCACCGGGCATTGGCGCCCGGCGGACGGGTGATCGCCAGCTTCGTTGGGGCGGGGAGCCTGCCCACGCTGCGCCGGATCATGCTTGCCGCCGATGGCGATCGCCCGGCGGCGCGTATTCATCCGCAAGTTGACGTGCGGGCAGGCGCGCAACTGCTGCAACGGGCCGGATGGGCCGAGCCGGTGGCGGACAGCCGCACGCTGACGGTCGCCTATCGCTCGCTCGACCGGCTTGTGGCCGATATCCGCGCTCAGGGCCTCGGCAATGTGCTCGCCTCTGCCGTGCCGCGGATCGGCAAGGCCGGGCTGGAACGCGCGCGGGCAGCTTTCGCTGCCGAAGCGGACGAGCGCGGCCGCGTGGTCGAGACCTTCGAGATCCTGACCCTCAGCGGCCGCCGTCACCCGTAATCAGCCCCTCAGCGCCGCCTGTGCCGCCGCGAGGCGGGCGATAGGAACGCGGTAGGGAGAGGCGCTGACGTAATCCAGCCCGGTGCTTTCGCAGAACGCGATGGATGCCGGATCGCCGCCATGTTCGCCGCAGATGCCCAGCTTGATGTCAGGCCGGGTTGCCCGCCCGCGCTCCGCCGCGAGGGTGATGAGCTGCCCCACCCCTTCGACATCGAGGCTGACGAACGGATCGCGCGGATAGATGCCCTTTTCGACATAGACCGACAGGAAGCGCCCAGCATCGTCGCGCGACACGCCCAGCGCGGTCTGCGTCAGGTCATTGGTGCCGAACGAGAAAAAGCGCGCCTCTTCCGCGATCTCGCCCGCCATCAACGCCGCGCGCGGCAGTTCGATCATCGTACCGACAAAGTAGTCTAGCGTGCGGCCCTTTTCGGCGAAGACCTTGCCCGCGGTTTCTTCCACCAGCACCTTGAGGATCGCCAGTTCCTTGCGCGTGGCGACCAGCGGGATCATCACTTCAGGCACCACAGCCTCGCCGCTCGCCGTGGCGACATCGCATGCCGCCTCGAAGATCGCGCGCGCCTGCATCTCGTAGATTTCAGGAAACGTGATACCCAGACGGCAACCGCGATGGCCCAGCATCGGGTTGAATTCGTGCAACTCGTTCGCCCGACGCTTGAGCACATCGACGGCGACGCCGGTCGCGGCTGCCAGATCGGCGAAATCGCCTTCCTCATGCGGCAGGAATTCGTGCAGCGGCGGATCGAGCAGACGGATGGTGCACGGCAGGCCGGCCATCGTCTGGAAAATCTCCGTGAAATCCGCCCGCTGTTCCGGCAGCAGCTTGTCCAGCGCGCGGCGGCGCCCAGCCTCGTCATCCGCCAGGATCATCTCGCGCACGGCGCTGATCCGGCTGGCGTCGAAGAACATATGTTCTGTGCGGCAAAGGCCGATGCCTTCTGCCCCGAACTGGCGCGCCATGCGGCAATCGGCCGGGGTTTCCGCATTGGTGCGAACTTTCATCCGCCGGTGCCGGTCGGCCCATTCCATCAGCGTGCCGAAATCGCCCGCCAGTTCCGGCTCTATCGTGGGGACTTCGCCCGCCATGACTTCGCCGGTCGCACCGTCGATGGTCAGCGTGTCGCCCTCGGCAAGCTGGCGCGAACCGATGCGCAGCGTGCGCGTGGCCATGTCAATCGAGACGGCGGACGCACCGGAAACGCAGGGGCGGCCCATGCCACGCGCGACCACCGCCGCATGGCTGGTCATGCCGCCGCGCGCGGTAAGCACGCCCCGCGCGGCATGCATGCCGTGGATGTCTTCAGGGCTGGTTTCGACGCGGACAAGAATGACCTTCTCACCCCGCGAAGCCCACTGTTCAGCCGTATCGGCATCCAGCACGGCCTTGCCGCTGGCCGCGCCCGGCGATGCGGGCAGGCCCTTGGTCAGCACATCGCGCGGAGCCTTGGGATCGAGCGTCGGGTGCAGGAGTTGATCCAGCGCCATCGGATCAACGCGAAGGATAGCCGTCTTTTCGTCAATCAGACCCTCGCCCGCCATGTCCACGGCCATCTTCAGCGCGGCCTTGGCCGTGCGCTTGCCGCTACGGGTCTGGAGCATCCACAGCTTGCCCTGCTGCACGGTAAATTCGATATCCTGCATGTCACGGTAATGCCGTTCCAGCAGATCGAACACGCGGGCGAGTTCGCCGTAAGCTTCCGGCATGGCTTCTTCCATGCTGGGCGCGCGGGCGCCCGCTTTCTCACGCGCGATCTTCGTCAGATATTGCGGCGTGCGGATGCCCGCCACCACGTCTTCACCCTGCGCGTTGACCAGCCATTCGCCGTAATACGCGTTTTCGCCCGTCGCCGGATCGCGGGTGAAGGCGACGCCGGTGGCGCTGGTATCGCCCATGTTGCCGAAGACCATGGCCTGCACGTTGACGGCGGTGCCCCAGTCACCTGGAATGTCGTTCAACCGACGATAGACCTTCGCCCGGTCCGAATCCCACGAATCGAACACGGCGGCGATTGCGCCCCAGAGCTGTTCGTGAACATCGTTGGGGAACGGTTGCCCCCGCTCCCGCGCAACGATCTGGCCGTATTCCGCGACCAGCGCCTGCCAGTCGGCAGCGGTCATTTCCGTATCGGCGGAGTAGCCCTGCCCTTCCTTGGCGATATCCAACGCTTCTTCGAACAGTCCGTGATCGAGGCCGAGCACGACATCGGAATACATCTGGATGAACCGGCGATAGCTGTCCCACGCGAAACGTTCATCGCCCGACGCGGCGGCGAGGCCGCGCACGGTTTCATCATTGAGGCCGAGGTTCAGGACGGTATCCATCATGCCCGGCATGGAAACGCGCGCGCCGGAACGGACGGATACGAGCAGCGGATCAGCCGCATCGCCAAACCGCTTGCCCACCGCACGTTCGATGTGCGCCAGCGCCTCGGCAACCTGGGCGCGCAGGGCATCGGAAAAGTCCGCGCCTTCCTTCAGATAGCGGATGCATTCGTCGGTGGTGATGGTGAAGCCCGGCGGCACCGGCAGGCCGATTTCGGCCATTTCGGCAAGGTTCGCGCCCTTGCCGCCAGTGATCGTCTTGTCCTTCGCCCGCGCGTCATCATGCTTCGCGCCGCCGCCGAAAGTGTAAACCGTCTGCATCGCATCCCTCATTCTGGCAGGGTGACATAGGTTACACAGCGCAACCCACAGAATAGACACTAACCTGCTGTTAAAACGAGCAATCCGGCCCTCTCACCGGGTTACAATTACCGCAAAAAGTACGTGAAAATCAGCCTTCGATACGTGAGAAGTCCGCCACTTTGTGCACCGCAGCACGGAAACGGGCAAGCAAGTCAAGGCGCGCGGCGCGCTTGTCCTGATTTGCATCGTTTACGGTGACTTCTTCAAAGAACAGATCGATCGGAGCGCGCAAGCTCGCCAGCGCGGCCATCGCCGCCTCGAAATCCTCACCCTCTACAGCACTGGCCGCGCGGGGTTCGGCGCTGTCGAGAGCTGCGATAAGCGCCTTTTCCGCAGGTTCAGGCGTATATGAAAGCTCATTCCCGTGGCGCTCCGCCATCTTGGCGGAAATTACCGGCGCAAGGTCCGGATCGTCCACACCGGCCAGCGGGTCTTCCTCACCAGTGCGGGCGATTTCGCCCTCGATCCCGCGCCAATCCTCTTTCTTGAGGATATTGGCCGCGCGCTTGTAGCCAGCGAGCAAATTGGCGCCATCCTCCGTCCCCACAAAAGCTTGCAGCGCGTGGACGCGGGCGAGCAGGCGAACCAGATCGTCCTCGCCGCCGAGCGCAAACACTGCGTCGATCAAGTCGTGGCGGACACCTGCTTCGCGCTGCTGGACCTTGAGACGATCTATAATGAAAGCAAAAATCTCTTCTAAGGTCTCATCTTGGGCCGCCGACTCTCGGTATCGACCGGCGATCTCTAGGGGTGCACGTAAGTGCACGGGTACGTCCACGACCAACCCCCGATACTGAATTTTGAAGCTCTCAGGATCTAGCGTTAACTCCCCTCTCGCATCCAAGACCTGCGAGCACTCATTCTCAAAAAATTCTATAATCTTATCAGTATTTTGCATAACGAGATTATTGAGCGCTAACGTAAGCAAAGTCCGCAAGTTCGCTCGAACATTTCGTTCTATTATTATGCGACAGACCCCAAGCGCAGCACGGCGCAAAGCAAATGGATCTTTCGAGCCCGTGGGCCTCTGCCCGATAGCAAAGAATGAAGAAACCGTATCAATCTTGTCAGCGAGCGCCAACGTATAAGCTAAGCTATCTTCAGGCACGAAGTCGCCCGGCCCCAAAGGTTGGTAATGCTGCCTGACAGCATCTCGAACCGAGGTAGGTGCTCCCTCGGCTGCGATATAATAACTCCCCATGACTCCTTGAAGTTCGGGGAACTCGCCCACCATCTCCGTCACGAGATCGGCTTTGGCGATCCGAGCGAGCGCGATCGAAGACTTGACCATTTCGGCCTTAAATTCAGGACGCGATGAAGTCATCTGCCCCATTAGCTTTCCGAAACGGTCGCACCTTTCCCAAACAGTGCCGAGCTTTTCATGGAAGGTGATCCGTTCCAGCTTCTTTGCCTGCTCTGCCAGCGGCACCTTGCGGTCCTGCTGCCAGAAGAAGCGCGCGTCGGAGAGGCGGGCGGCGAGAACCTTGCGGTTGCCGTCCACGATGGCCGCGCCGCCATCCGCCGCCGCGATATTTGCGGTGCAGATGAAGGCGCTGGCGAGTTTGCCGCCGTGTTCGCACACGAAATACTTCTGGTTCACCCGCGCGGTGAGCTGGATCACCTCGGGCGGAACCTCAAGAAACGCATCGTCAAACCGGCCGAGCAGCGGGACAGGCCATTCGGTGAGGCCGGCGTTTTCGATTACCAGTCCTTCGTCTCGCACCAGTGACAGGCCGGCATCGGCGGCGGCCTTTGCGGCGCCTTCACGGATGAGGTTCTGGCGTTCCTCATGATCCACGATCACATGGCAGGCGCGCAGCTTTTCCTGATAGTCATGCGCGCCACCGATGGTGATCTCGCTCGGGTAGTGGAAGCGGTGGCCCTTGGTGACGAAGCCGCTGGTTACCCCGCCAGCTTCGAACGGAACCAGTTCCTCGCCCAGAATGGCAACGATGCCGGACAGCGGGCGGACCCAGCGGGTGCTTTCGGTGCTGATCGATTGTGCGCCCCAGCGCATCGACTTGGGCCAGGGGAAAGCGCGAACCACGGCGGGGATCGCTTCTGCCAGCACGTCTCGCACGGCCATGCCCGGCTTTTCGACAATGGCGAACAGCACCCCATCACGTTCGACAAGCTGATCCGCGGTGAGGCCGGTCTTGCGCAGGAACCCTTCCAGCGCCTGCGGCGGTGCGCCGACGCGGGGGCCCTTCGTTTCTTCGCGCACCGGCTCTGTCGCCGTCGGCAGATCGCGGGCGATCAGGGCGAGACGGCGCGGGGTGGACCATACGGTGATGGAACCCGGCTTTACGCCCGCCGCGTCCAGTTCCTTGCGCAGCAGCTTTTCCAGATCGGCGCGCGCGCCGGCCTGCATCCGCGCGGGGATTTCTTCGGAGCGAAGTTCGAGCAGGAAATCGGTCATGCCGTCCACCCCGCATATTCTGCGGCCCAGCGTTCCTTGTTCTTTTCGATCCACGCCTCGCAACTGCCCTTGGCCAGATCGCGGACACGGCCGATGTAGCTGGCGCGTTCCTGCACGCTGATCACGCCGCGCGCCTGCAACAGGTTGAACAGGTGGCTGGCCTCGATCGCCTGATCGTATGCGGCCAGCGGGATTTGCGCATCGATGCAGCGCATACATTCCGCCTCCGCATTGCGGAAACCGGCGAAGAGTTGTTCGGTGTCGGCGATTTCGAAGTTGTACTTCGAATGCTCCCGCTCATTCTCAAGGAAGACCTGACCGTAAGTCACGCCGTGCCTGTTGAACGCCAGGTCGTACACCCGGTCCTTGCCCTGCAGATACATCGCAAGACGTTCCAGACCATAGGTCAGCTCGCCCGCCACCGGCTTGCAATCATAGCCGCCGATCTGCTGGAAATAGGTGAACTGCGTCACCTCCATCCCATCGCACCAGACTTCCCAGCCCAGCCCCCATGCGCCCAGCGTGGGGCTTTCCCAGTCATCTTCCACGAAGCGGATGTCATGCTTCAGCGGATCGATGCCGATCGCCTCCAGACTCTTGAGATAGAGTTCCTGCAGGTCCGCCGGATTGGGCTTCAGGATCACCTGATACTGGTAATAGTGCTGCAACCGGTTCGGGTTTTCGCCATAGCGGCCGTCCGTCGGGCGGCGGCTGGGCTGAACATAGGCGGCGCTCCACGGTTCCGGCCCCAGGGCGCGCAGCGTGGTCGCGGGATGGAACGTGCCCGCCCCCATCCGCATGTCATAAGGTTGCAGGATCAGGCAGCCCTGCGCGCTCCAATAGTTATGGAGGGCAAGGATCATGTCCTGAAAGCTACGGGCAGGTTCCAGCGTCATCGCGCGGGCCCATGGCGGATCGGTGGGGGTAGCGTCAATGCCGGGCAAGAAAAGGCGGCGGCATGTAAAGTATGATGACACGGCGCAGGCAGGTTATGGCGCCGTTACCACTATGCGTCTAAATATGCCTCAAACATGGGGATTCTCTGACGATGCTTAAGCGCCTGCTGGGCACCATTGCGGCTTCTTCGCTCGCGCTATCCGGCTGCGCGACGGTGGAAACGCCGCCGAAAGGCGCGCTTCCCGGCCCGGCTTTGTGGCAAGTGGCGGACGAGGATACCACGATCTATCTGTTCGGCACCGTCCACGCCCTGCCTCGCGACAAGCAATGGTTTGACGATCGGATCGCCCGCGCATTCAACGCTTCGGACGAGCTGGTGACGGAAGTGGACATTTCCGATCTCGCCCGATCGTCCGCCGCCTTGCAGCAATCCGGGCAACTTCCCGAAGGGCAGAACCTGCGGTCGATGATGTCCACCGACGACCGTATGGAATATGAAGCGGCGCTTATCGCGCTGGGCCTGCCGGTTGAAACGCTGGATACCTATGAGCCGTGGCTGGCGGCAATGACGCTGTCGCTGCTGCCATTGCTGCGTTCCGGCTATGACACGCAGAGCGGCGTGGAAATGGCGCTGGGCGAACGCGCGGGAGACGGCAAGAAGCGCGCCGCGCTGGAAACCGTCAACCAGCAGATCGAACTGTTCGACACGATGCCGATAGATGCGCAACTGGCGTTTCTGGACCAGACCGTTGAGCAAATTCCACAGGCGACCAGCGGGCTTGACGCGATGGTGGCTGAATGGGTGGAAGGCGACGCGGCCGGGCTGGCAAACCTGATGAACGCGCAGTTGACCGATCCCGTCCTGAAAGATCGTCTGCTGATCCAGCGCAACGCCCATTGGGCCGAATGGATCGAACAGCGGCTGGAACAACCCGGCACGGTGTTCATCGCCGTGGGCGCCGGACATCTGGCCGGTGCGGGCAGCGTGCAGGATCAATTGCGCAAACGCCGCCTGAAGGTCACGCGAATCTGGCACTGATACGAAGACTTTTCGCGCTGGCGCTGGCAACGGCGCTGGCCGCCTGCGGTTCACCGGCCGAAGACTGGCCCGCCCCCTCCCCCGCCTTGTGGGAGGTATCGGGGCCTGACGGGCAATCCGCATGGCTGTTCGGGACCATTCACGCGCTGCCGCCCGGCATGAAATGGCGGACCGACCGCTTGCAGGCGACGATCATGCGCGCCGACACGCTGCTGGTCGAAGTGGCAAATCTCGACGACAGCAAGCAAGGCGCGCAAGCCTTTGCCGCAGCCGCCCGAGGCACCAACCTACGCCCGCTGTTGCAACGCGTGCCAGCAGCCGATCGCCCTGCCCTGTCTGACGCGCTGAAGCGTGCGGGGCTGGACGCCGATGAGCTTGCCACCACCGATACATGGGCCGCGGCGCTGATCATCGCCAATCTCACCATGACCGGCGATCGGGGAGCGAGCGTGGACCGGGCCCTGCTGGAAAGCGGCCTGCCCGTGATCGGGCTGGAAGGTTACGCCGCCCAGTTTGCCTTGTTCGACAGGTTGACGCCAGAGGATCAGGCCGATCTGCTGCGTCTGACGATTGCTGAAATCGATACCGATGGCCGCGCGGCGCAGATCGCATGGCTGACAGGCGACCTGGATGCGCTGGCGCGCAACGAACTGGCAGGCGTGATGGCCGATCCCGGCCTCTATCAGGCGCTGATGGTGGATCGCAATCGCGCCTGGGCCGCGCAGATCGCTGAAATGATGGAAGGCGGGCGTCATCCGCTTGTAGCGGTAGGCGCCGGGCATATGATTGGCGACGAGGGTTTGCCCGCGCTTCTGACTGACCGCGGATATACCGTGCGCCGTATCCAGTAGCGCGGCCCAAGGCGGTAACGCTTGCGCCCGCAGTCTATTTCGCTTAGGGGCGCGCCCTTCTCGTCATGGTCATCCCTGGAGGCGTGGCGGGTAAGCTGTATCAATGCATTCGAAAGGCATGTCTTATGAGCGACGCTCTGACCCTGCCGGCCGAGCTGCGCGAACGGGCTGGCAAGGGAGCCTCCCGTGCATTGCGTCGCGAAGGCCGTGTTCCCGCCGTCATCTATGGCGGCAAGGAAGAACCCGTGGCGATCCACGTGGAAGCGAAGGAGCTGGTGCGCCAGCTCAACACCGGACACTTCTCCAACTCGATCGTGATGATCGAACTGGGCGGCAAGTCCCTGCGCACGCTTCCCAAGGATGTTTCGCTGCACCCGGTTTCCGACCGCCCGCTGCACGTCGATTTCCTGCGCCTTGCGAAGGGCGCCACGGTTGACGTCGCCGTACCGGTCGTCTTCGTGAACGAGGAAGAAAGCCCCGGCCTGAAGAAGGGCGGCGTCTTGAACGTTGTCCGTCACGAGCTGGAGCTGGTCTGCGAAGCGGACAAGATTCCGAGCGAAATCCAGATCGACGTTACCGGCCTCGAAGTCGGCGATGCGATCCACATCAGTCATGTTACGCTGCCCGCCGGTTCGACCAGCGCGATCACCGACCGCGATTTCACCATCGCCACCGTGGTTGCCCCGTCGGCCCTGAAGCGTTCCGAAGCCGAAGCGGCCGAGGGCGAAGCAGAGGAAGGCGAAGCGGAGGGTGGCGAAGGCGCATAAGCCTGCGCTGCCGCTTGACGCACGAAGCGCCGGCCCACCATGTGCGGCCGGCGTTTTGCTTTTGGGGAAACGACAACGATGCAGCTCTGGGTCGGCCTCGGCAATCCCGGTCCGCAATATGCGATGCACCGGCACAACGTCGGCTTCATGGCGCTGGACGTCATGGCCGAAATGCACGGCTTCGGCCCGGTGCAGAAGAAATTCCAAGGCTGGATGCAGGAAGGGCGGATCGGCGGCGAGAAGATTCTGCTGCTGAAACCCGCGACTTTCATGAACGAGAGTGGTCGTTCCGTGAGTGAAGCGCTGCGTTTCTACAAGCTGGGCACCGATGCGCTGACCGTGTTTCATGACGAGTTGGACCTCGCCCCGTTCAAGGTAAAAGTGAAGACCGGCGGTGGCACAGCCGGACACAACGGTCTGCGATCCATCGATCAGCATCTCGGCCCCGATTTCCGCCGCGTGCGGATCGGCATCGGCCATCCAGGGCACAAGGATCGGGTAACCGGATATGTGCTGGGCAACTATGCCAAGGCGGAGATGGACGATCTGGTCGATATGCTGGCCGCCATCGGTAACGAGGCCGAATGGCTGGCGAAAGGCGACGATCCCCGTTTCATGAGCGAGATCGCGTTGAGGCAGCAGGACTAACTCCTGCGGCGTAACACTGGCCAAGACCGCCCCTCGCCGCTAAGGCGCCCGGCAAATCCAGATCGAAGGACTTTCCATGGGATTCCGCTGCGGGATCGTCGGCCTGCCGAATGTCGGCAAATCGACCCTGTTCAATGCACTGACCGAAACGCAGGCCGCGCAGGCGGCGAACTATCCGTTCTGCACGATTGAGCCGAACGTGGGGCAGGTTTCCGTGCCTGACGAACGGCTGGACAAGCTGGCCGCCATCGCCGGCAGCGCGAAGATCATCCCCACGCAGCTCGCCTTCGTGGACATCGCCGGGCTGGTGAAGGGCGCCAGCAAGGGCGAAGGTCTGGGCAACCAGTTCCTGGGCAACATCCGCGAAGTGGACGCGGTGGTCCACGTTCTGCGCTGTTTCGAGGATGACGACATCCAGCACGTAGCCAACAAGGTCGATCCGATTGCGGACGCCGAAGTGGTGGAAACGGAACTGATGCTGTCCGACCTCGAAAGCCTGGAAAAGCGCGTGCCCGCCGCCCAGAAGCGCGCGAGTAGCGGCGACAAGGAATCCAAGATCGCAGCCAGTGTGCTGGGGCAGGCGCTCGATCTGCTGCGCGAAGGCAAGCCCGCGCGACTGACGGAGCCGAAGGATGACGAGGAAGCCCGTGTCTTCGCCCAGGCCCAGCTGCTGACAGCCAAGCCCGTGCTCTACGTCTGCAACGTGGCGGAAGAAGACGCCGCGACCGGCAATGCGCTATCCGCTCTGGTATTCGAAAAAGCGAAGGCCGAAGGCGCGCAGGCCGTGGTCGTTTCCGCTGCGATCGAGGCGGAAATAGTCGCCATGGAACCGGCCGATCGCGGTGAATATCTGGCGGAACTGGGTCTGGAAGAAACCGGCCTGGCTCGCGTGATCCGCGCTGGATACCAGCTTCTGGGCCTGAAGACCTTCTTCACCATCGGCCCGAAGGAAGCCCGCGCCTGGACGTTCCACGACGGCGCCAAGGCCCCGCAAGCGGCGGGCGAAATTCACACGGATTTCGAAAAGGGCTTCATCCGCGCAGAAACCATCGCCTACGACGACTTCGTCTCGCTGGGAGGTGAAGCAAAGGCACGCGAAGCCGGCAAACTGCGCCAGGAAGGCAAGGAATACGTGGTGCAGGACGGTGACGTGCTGCACTTCAAATTCAACGTCTGACGGCAAAGGCTCGGGATCTGGGCGAAGGCATTTCTGCACGCTGGATTCCATAGTGAGCGCTACTTTCGTCCGTCGCAGATAGCCAAATGCCAGATACGAAAACGGCGCGGAAAGGCTCTGACTTTCCGCGCCGTTTTTAGTTCACGAAAGCTGCGATCAGGCGCGGCTTTCCACGTAGGCGGTCCACATGCGGGCTACTGGGGCCCGCGCACCGGCCACTTGGCCGAACGTGGTTCGCGCTTCGGCATATTTGTTCTGGTGCACCTGGCTGATGCCGAGGCGGGTCAGCATCTGGTCCCGATCCACGCCGCCCTTTTCAAGGGCGAGAGCGTACATCTCTTCCGCTTCGGCGTATGAGCCGAGCGACAGGAAGACGTCGCCCGCGTTCTGCGCTGCGCGACCGTTTGCCGCGCCGCGTGCCTCGGTAGCGAGCTTGGGGGCTTCGGCCCGGTCAGCCGGTGCCCGCTGGTCCACGACGCGCTTCACATCGGTGTAGTATTCGTCACCGTCCGAGAAAACGCCCGCCCGCTTGCCAGCATCGAGCACGGTGGCAACTTCGTTGGCCATGATGCGGGGATCGGCGGTCTCGATATAGGTGATGAATTCCCGCCGATCGCTCAGCGAATCCGTCAACGCCATGAGACGCAGCAGATCGAGCCGGGTCTGCGGATCGTCAGCCACTGCGGTGGAGTTGATAACCTGCAGAGCCTTGATCCAGTTTTCCGAACTGGGGTTCTGAGCCACTAGCATGGCCGACCATTCGGTTGCGGCATCGGTCAACTGCGCCTGATAGGCGACCTGCAACCCGCGAAGAATCCAGCTTTCCGGCACTTGCTGCCCAGCGGTCTTACGCTTTGCGATCAGGTCCTTCAGGTACGTAAGGCCCTGCTGGTTCTGCCCTTCCTTGAAATAGGATTCGGCGATCAGCCCTTCGGGGCCTTCCTCTGTATAGCCGGCGGTCAACGCGGCCTGCAGAGCGGTGCGCGCCACTGCCCAATCCTGCGCTTCATAGGCCAGGCTGCCGATGAAGAACTGCAACTGGCCAAGCTGGGCCGGGTCCACCTTCCCGCTCTCCACCATGAGTTCCAGACCCTGGCGCTGGAGAGCCTTGTCGCTGAGCTTATTGCCCACGAGCAGGACGAGGTTACCCGCGCTGTAGCGATCATCAGGCGTTTCGATCACATTGACGATCGCCGGAAGCTGCGCCTTCACGCCGGAAACATCGCCGCCGCCGTTCACGATATCGGCAACGGGCTGATAAGCCTCGGCAAACGCCTTCGAGTTGTTCGGCTTCTGCTGCCGCTGCGCCATGGCCGGCGAGCTAAGCGCCGCAGTGGCGACGACAGAACCTGCCGCCAGCGAAAGCGCGAGAGCCACCGACGAGGCAAACCCGCGGAAAACCGGACGGCGTACTGGGGGGGGCATGCGGCTCATACTGTCAAACTTCTCCTGTTCGGAAACAGCTGGCTTCTCGACCTTGGAATACGAGAAGCGCGCTACTGCCGGATAAGGCAAATCAATGCAATTTCGAACCTAGGAATCGCGGTCTGAATGCCAATTTAACCGGATAACGGCCCTGCCACCGGGCGATTGCGGTTCCTGCGGCGGCAAGTGTGGAAAAAGGGCCGGATTGGCCCCTGTTCCACAGGGGTTCGCTGGCCTGACAACTACCTTTGGCCTAGGGCCTTTGCGACAAGACGAAACGACAACAAGACGGGTTAACACTCGCAGGTGAACGACATAACCGATACTCTTGATCCCGCAGCCACGCCGGGTGAGTTCGATCGCATCGACATCGTCGATGAGATGAAGACCAGCTATCTCGATTACGCGATGAGCGTGATCGTGAGCCGGGCGCTGCCTGACGTTCGCGACGGCTTGAAGCCGGTCCACCGCCGCATCCTCTATGCCGCGCAGGAAGGCGGCTATGTAGCCGGACGGCCTTATCGCAAATCGGCCAACATCGTCGGCGACGTGATGGGTAAATATCACCCGCACGGCGATAGCGCGATCTATGACGCGCTGGCGCGTATGGTTCAGCCGTGGTCGCTGCGCGTGCCACTGATCGATGGTCAGGGCAACTTCGGCTCGATGGACCCCGATCCACCGGCGGCCATGCGTTACACGGAATCGCGTCTTGCCCGGGTGGCCAATGCTCTGTTGGACGATCTCGACAAGGATACGGTCGACTTCGTTCCCAACTACGATTCTTCGCGCAACGAGCCGGCGGTTCTGCCTGCGCGGTTCCCCAACCTGCTGGTCAACGGCACGGGCGGCATCGCGGTGGGCATGGCCACCAACATCCCGCCGCACAATCTGGGCGAGGTAATCGACGGCTGCCTTGCGATGATCGAAAACCCCGGCATCACGACCGAGGAACTGATCGAATATATTCCGGGGCCGGATTTCCCCACCTCCCCCCTGATCCTGGGTTCGGCTGGCAGCCGCGCTGCCTATACCACCGGGCGCGGGTCCATTCTTCAGCGTTGCCGCCATACGATCGAGGAAGGCCGGGGCGACCGGCGCTCCATCGTGCTGACGAGCATCCCCTATCAGGTCGGCAAGGCCGGCCTGGTGGAGAAGATCGCGGAAGCCGCAAAGGACAAGCGGATCGAGGGGCTGTCCGACGTTCGCGACGAATCCAACCGTAACGGCGTGCGCGTGGTCATCGACCTGAAGCGTGACGCCACGCCGGAAGTCGTGCTCAACCAGATCTGGCGGCACACGCCTGCCCAGTCCAGTTTCCCGGCGAACATGCTGGCGATCCGTGGCGGGCGGCCGGAAACGCTGGCGCTGCGCGATATCATCCACGCCTTCATCCAGTTCCGCGAACAGGTCATCACCCGTCGCACCAAGTTCGAACTGAACAAGGCGCGGGATCGTGCCCACCTGTTGCTCGGCCTAGTGGTGGCGGTGTCGAACCTCGATGAAGTGGTCGCGATCATTCGCGGTTCCGCCAATCCCGGAGAGGCGCGCAGCCGCCTGCTGGCGAAAGAATGGCCGACAGCCGACATCGCCCCCTACCTCTCGCTGGTCGAAGCGGTGGAGCCGGACCTTGGCGCCGCCGAAGGCTTCTATCGCCTGTCGGACGCACAGGTTAAGGCCATCCTCGACCTGCGCCTGCACCGCCTGACCGCACTCGGCCGTGACGAGATCGGCGACGAGTTGAAAGAACTCGCGATCAAAATCGCGGAATACCTCGCCATTCTCGGCGACCGCGCTCGCCTGTATGAGGTGATGCGGCAGGAACTGGTGGAAATCCGCGAGACATACGCCACGCCGCGCATGTCCGAAATCGCCCCGGCGTGGGATGGGGTCGAGGATGAGGACCTGATCGAGCGCGACGAGATGGTCGTGACCGTCACCCTCGATGGCTACATCAAGCGCACCCCGCTTTCGACCTTCAGGGCGCAGAACCGCGGTGGCAAGGGCCGCGCGGGCATGGCGACGAAGGACGAAGACGCGGTTTCGGAGATGTTCGTCACCTCCACCCACAATCCGGTGCTGTTCTTCTCCACTGCGGGTAAGGCTTATCGCCTGAAGGTGTGGCGCCTGCCGGAAGGCGGCCCGGCCACGCGTGGGCGGCCGATCGTCAACCTGCTTCCCGCTCTCGATCAGGGCGAAGCCATCGCCGCCGTCCTACCTCTGCCAGAGGACGAGGACACGTGGGGCGCGCTCAACGTGGTGTTCGCCACGGCCAAGGGCAGTGTGCGCCGCAACAGCATGGATGCCTTCGCCAATATCCCCAGCAACGGAAAGCTGGCGATGCGGTTCGAGGAAGGCAGCGAGGACCGGCTGATCGGCGTCGCGCTGCTGGAATCGGGTGACGATGTCCTGCTGGCCAGTCGTCAGGGCAAGGCCATCCGCTTCGCCGCCGATGACATCCGCGAATTCCAGAGCCGCACCTCCACCGGTGTGCGCGGTATGACGCTGAAGGGTGATGACGAGGTCGTATCCCTTTCGATCCTGCATCGCGTTGGCGTGAAGGATCAGGACGAGCGTGACGATTACCTGCGCTTCGCCCCGTGGAAGGCGGAGAAGGAAGGCGATCCGAACATCACGCCGGAACGCTTTGCCGAACTGGCGGAGAGGGAGCAGTTCATCCTCACCATCTGCGCCAATGGTTACGGCAAGATCAGCTCCGCATACGAATACCGGCGCACCGGGCGTGGCGGACAGGGCATCACCAATATCGACAACATCGCCCGTAACGGCCCGGTGGTGGCCAGCTTCACCGCCACAACGGCCGATCAGCTGATGCTGGTCACCGATCAGGCGAAGCTGATCCGCATTGGGCTGAACAGCCTGCGGGTGATCGGGCGCGGGTCGGCTGGTGTTCGCCTGTTCAGCGTGGCGGATAACGAGCACATCGTCAGCGCCGTGCGCCTCGATGAAGAAGAAGCGCCCGAAGACGCTGCGGAAGAGGCGGTGGTCGAGGAAATGGCCGTTCGCAAGAGCGATGAAACCTCGCCCGAAACCACACGGGATCGCGATGAAGGAGAGGCCGGGGAATAACACTCCCCGGCTTCGGCCCATCCGGGCAGCCTAGTTGTTCACCACTATGCGCAGTTCCGGATCGCGCTTCCGCAGTGTCTGGATGACGCCTGTCGCGATCAGGAACTGACCGAGGTAGTAGATCGGCCAAGCCATGATCTGCGGCACCATACTGCCTTGCAGCGGGCCTGCTTCCGCAAAAGTGAGCAGATCGGCCATCAGGAACAGCGCGGCGCCCGCCCCAACCCGATAGCGCGGGAACACACTGGCCCACGCGCTGGCGGCCATCGCGCCCAGCGCGAGCGCATAAAGCGCCAGATTGGGCGCTTCCGCCCGATCGGCGGGCATGAGCCATGCGATCAGGGGCGTCAGCAACAGCATCGCCACCACTGCGCCCTTCTGCGTAGACGAAAGCTCAGGCCGGCGGTTTCGCAGGTAAACCCCCATCGCCATGACATGATAGGCGAAGAACAGCAGGCCCCCGATCGTCCGGTCGTAAGCGATCTCCATCGCCATGTCGCCCAGCGCCGCCGCGCCAAAAGCCCATGCCATCAGCCGCGCATCGGGCGAAGAATGGCGCTGCCACAGGTAGACCGCCAGCAGGCCAACCGCTGCGCCCTTCACCGGGATCAGATAGAGTTCCGGCAGGGTGCCCCAGCGCAGATAATAGAACGCCAGCGCGGCCGCGATGCTGGCCAGCAGGAACGGTCGTTTCTCGGCAAGAGCGCGGCGGGACATCGCGCATTCCTTGACGCCTTGCGCCGCGCGGAGCAAGCGCCGTGTCCATGACGCACGACGTACACATCATCGGTGGCGGGCTGGCTGGAAGCGAAGCCGCCTGGCAACTCGCCCGGCGGGGTTTCCGCGTTCGACTGTCGGAAATGCGCGGCGGTGGCGGCGCCACGCCCGCGCACCAGACGGATGGGCTGGCCGAACTCGTCTGTTCAAACAGCTTCCGTTCGGACGATGATGAGAAGAACGCCGTGGGCCTGCTGCATCACGAGATGCGGCGGCTGGATTCGCTGATCATGCGCGCGGGAAAGGTCGCCCGCGTACCCGCCGGATCGGCGATGGCGGTCGACCGCGACGTGTTCAGCGCCGAAGTCCAGAACGCGCTGGAACAGCATCCGAATATCGAAATCGTCCGCGAGAAAGTGGATGCCCTGCCAGAAAGCGGCTTCACCATCGTTTCCACCGGCCCGCTGACCGCGCTTTCGCTGGCCGAAAACATCGGCCGGGCTACTGGCACGGAAAGCTTGGCCTTTTTCGACGCCATCGCCCCGATCGTCCACCGCGACAGCATCGACATGGACGTGTGCTGGATGGCCGCACGGTGGGACAAGGGCGGCAAGGATTACATCAACTGCCCGATGGACAAGGATCAGTACCTTACCTTCGTGCAGGGTCTGATCGACGGCGAAAAGACCGCGTTCAAGGAGTGGGAGGCGAACACCCCCTATTTCGAAGGCTGCATGCCGATAGAGGTCATGGCGGAACGCGGGATCGAAACGCTGCGCTTCGGCCCGATGAAGCCGGTCGGGCTGGATAATCCGCACTGGGCCACGCCCGAACACCCCAATGGACGTTGGCCCTATGCGGTGGTGCAGTTGCGGCAGGATAACAAGCTGGGCACGCTGTGGAACATGGTCGGTTTCCAGACCAAGCTGAAATATGCCGATCAGGTTAGCCTGTTTCGCACCATTCCCGGTCTGGAAAACGCCGAGTTTGCCCGGTTGGGGGGGCTACACCGCAATACCTTCATCAATTCACCGGTACTGCTCGATCGACAGCTGCGTTTGAACAGCGCGCCGCACGTCCGCTTTGCCGGGCAGATCACTGGGTGCGAAGGCTATGTGGAAAGCAGCGCCGTGGGTCTGCTGGCGGGAATGATGGCAGCGACAGAACTGGCCGGGCACGACTGGGCACCCCCGCCCCGCACCAGCGCGATGGGCGCCCTGCTGGCCCATATTACCGGCGATGCGGAGGCAGAGAGCTATCAGCCGATGAACATCAACTTCGGCCTATTCCCGCCCCTGCCCGATGTGAAAAAGAAACAGCGCAAGGAAGCCTATACCGAACGAGCGAAAGCCGACTTCGGAGACTGGCTGACGAAGCTGGAGCGTGTCCCCGCGTAAGTGGGGACCTCAGGCCGCAGGGCTGCGCCCTGAAATACCGCTGGAAAATCAGCCCGCTGCTTTGACGATTTCGGCCCACGCGGCTTCGTCGATTACCTCGATGCCCAGTTCGGCGGCTTTCTTCAGCTTGCTGCCTGCGCCCGGTCCGGCGACGACGAGGTCTGTCTTGGGGCTGACCGATCCGGCCGCCTTGGCGCCCAGCCGTTCGGCCTGCGCTTTGGCTTCGTCGCGGCTCATGGTTTCGAGCTTGCCGGTGAACACCACCGTCTTACCGGAAACGGCGCTGGCCGTGGTGGCAATTTCGTAGCGCGGCACATCCAGTTCGCTGAGCAGGTCGTCCCACACCTCGCGGTTGTGTTCCTCGTGGAAGAAATCGCCTAGGGCCTCCACCACGACAGGGCCGACGCCGTCGATGCTGATCAGTTCGGACAGAGCCTCCTCGTCACCAGCGTGCGCCCTTTCCGCTGCCTGGCGCAGGGCGGGCAATTCATGGAAACGCTTCATCAGGTCGCGCGCCGTGACCGCGCCGACGTGGCGGATGCCAAGGCCGAACAGCAGTCGCGCGGCATCCGGGCGGCGCTTCGCCTCGATCGATGCCAACAGGTTGTCCACAGACTTGTCCTGCCAGCCTTCGCGCCCGATCAGGTCCGCCCGATGAGTTCGCAAACGGAAGATGTCGCCCGGTCCGCGCGACAGCCAGCCCAGTTCCATGAACTCGGCAATGGACTTCTCACCCAGCCCCTCGATGTCCAGCGCCCCGCGGCTGGCGAAGTGACGCAGCCGCTCGAACTGCTGGGCGCGGCATACCAGCCCGCCGGTGCAGCGCACGTCCACCTCGCCCTCTTCCGCCACGGCCTCGCTGCCGCAGACGGGGCAATGATCGGGGAATGCGTAGGATTCGCGCGGCTCATCGCGGGTCAGGTTTTCGACAACTTGCGGAATGACGTCCCCTGCGCGTTGCAGCACCACGCGGTCGCCAACGCGCACGCCCAACCGGCCTATCTCGTCACGATTATGGAGCGTGGCGTTGGTCACAGTAACGCCGCCGACCAGGACCGGCCGCAGACGCGCCACCGGCGTCAGCTTGCCCGTGCGGCCGACCTGAATGTCGATTGCCTCGATCACCGTTTCCGCGCGTTCAGCCGGAAACTTGCGTGCGATGGCCCAGCGCGGCGCCTTGGCGACGAAACCGAGGCGTTCCTGCAGGTCGATCCGGTCAACCTTGTAAACTATGCCGTCGATTTCGAACGGCAGGCCTGGCCGTATGCCTGAAGCCTCTGTGTAAAACGCCAGCGCCCCCGCCAGATCGTGCCGCGCGATGCGATAGGGGATGGAAAAGCCCCAGCTTTCGATCGCCGCCATGATGTCGAGCTGCGTATCGCCCGGCAGTTCTGAACGGTCGCCCCAGCCCCATGGGATGAACTTCAGCGGGCGCTGTGCGGTGACGGCTGAATCCTTCTGCCGCAGCGACCCCGCCGCCGCGTTGCGTGGGTTGGCAAACTGGCGAACTTTTGCCGGATCGAAATCCTGCCCCGCTGCATCCGCCTTTGCTCGCGCTTCTTCCATAAGGCGTGAGTTAAGTGCGGTAAAATCCTGTTTATCCATATAAACTTCGCCGCGCACTTCGAAGAGTGCGGGGAAATTTCCGTGCAATTGCTGCGGTATGCCGGTGACGTGGCGGACGTTGGCCGTCACGTCTTCTCCAACCTCGCCATCGCCGCGCGTGGCGGCGCGGACCAGCTTGCCTTGTTCGTATCGCAACGAGCACGACAGCCCGTCGATCTTGTATTCAGCGGTAAGAGCCAGCGCCGTGTCATCTGCCAGCGCGAGGAACCGCCGCACGCGCGCGGCAAATTCAGCGACTTCCTCGTCGGTAAATGCGTTGTCCAGGCTGAACAGCCGGACCTCGTGCCCCACTTTCCCGAGGGGTGAGGAGGAGACATCGCTGCCCACCTTGCGGCTGGGGCTGTCTGCGCGGATCAGGTGCGGAAAGGCTGCTTCCAGTTCCGCATTGCGGCGAACCAGCGCGTCATATTCCGCGTCGGAAATCTCCGGCGAATCTTCGGTGTGATAGAGCCTGTCGTGGCGCGCGATGGCTCTCGCCAACCGCATCAGCTCGTTGGCAGCATCAGCTTCGGCAAGGTCAAGCATTACCCGGCGAACCCGATGGGCCGCGTTTCCGCACGCGCGCCGAAACCTGCGATCAGCGGACGCGCCTGGGCGATCGCCTGCTGAACTGCTGGCAGGTTCAGGCTGTTGGCATGGTCGGTCCGCGTTTGCCAAACCTCTGTGATCCAGATCGAATCCGGGTCAGCAAGGTCTTCCGCCACGATATAGGCTAGGTTGCCGGGCATTGCTTTTGAGCCCTGCAGCAGGAGCGTTACCAGTTCCTCCCGCTTGCCCGGCACTGCCCTGATCTGGCCGATCAATCCGTAAATCTCGTCCATCGGCCCAACCTTCCCGACCTGACCCGCGCAGCCTGCCAGCAGCGCAACCGCTGCCGCACCTGTAAATTGCCTCCGCGTTCCAGACCACGGAAACCCGACTGTTTTCACTCCGCCACAATCCGTTGATCGCCGTCGAAGCGCCATGTGCCTCCTACGAAGCGCATCGTGTAACGCGTGGCGGGCTTTCCGGGAGCGGACACCCAGCCACTGCATGGCGCTTCCTCGCGGCAGGCGAAATCATACACCCGCACAGTACGGGCTGGTTCGCCGGTTATCGCATCACGCCATTCACCGTTGCCGGAATCGCGGCATCGTTCGGCAGGCGCGAGGCGGACGAAGCGCAGAATCAGCGCCTCTTCCTGATCGGCGGATAGCGGCGTTGGGGAAAGCTGGGCGCAGGCAGTCGGCCCGTTGGCCCCCGCTTCGGCGAAATAGCCGGTAAGGACGTGCTCGAACAGCGCCAGCACCGGGCGCGACGGGTCCGCCGCCAGCGGAGGAAGCGGCGGCGCGTCCCCTCCGTCGGTTGCACAAGCGGCAAGCGATGCTGTGGCGAGCAGCGCGGCGAAGCCGGGGATGATCTTTTTCCGCATGTGGTCTTCTCTAGAGTCAGGCCCGGTGAAGCGCCAGTATCGTCACGGCGATCAGACGCCTTCCAGCAACCGATCCGCCTGCGCGCGTGCTTCGCTGGTGATTTCAGCGCCAGAAAGCATGCGCGCGATCTCTTCCTTGCGGCCCGCTGCGTCCAGCAGCGCCACGGAGGTGCGCGTTACCGTGCCCTCGCTCGATTTTTCGATCAGATAGTGCGTTACACCGCGCGCCGCGACTTGCGGGCTGTGAGTGACGGCGAGCAATTGCCCGCCCTGCGCCAGCCTCGCCAGTCGTTCGCCGATGGCGCTGGCAACCGCGCCGCCCACGCCGCGATCGATCTCGTCGAAAATCACCGTCGCCGCCCCGCCCTGTTCCGCCAGCGCGACTTTCAGGGCCAGGATGAAGCGACTCAGTTCACCGCCGCTGGCGATCTTGTTGAGGGGGGCAAAATCCGTGCCGGGATTGGTGGCGATGAGGAATTCCACCGCATCGATCCCATGCGCGCCCCAACGATCTTCCGGCAGGGCAGTTACCGCCGTGCGAAAGCGCGCGGCATCCAGCTTCAACGGCGCCAGTTCACCCGCCACCGCCGCATCCAGCCGTAGGGCAGCCGCCGCCCTCTGTTCGTGCAGAGCTTTCGCCAGTGCACGATAGGCGTGGCCAGCGTCCCGCGCGGTTTCCTCCAGCGCGCCGATATGGGCATCTCCGGCTTCGATCGCATCCAGCCGGGTCCGCAGATCGCGCATCGTCGCAGGCAATTCATCCGGCTGGCACTGATGCTTGCGAGCGAGAGCGCGCAGTTCGAACAGCCGGGTTTCGATCCGGTCCAGCTCAGCCGGGTCGAATGCCAGAACATCTACCGCCCTTTCGAGCCGTTCCTCCGCCTCACCCGCTTCTATCGCTGCCCGGTCGAGCGCGGCCAGAGCCTCGGCCAACAAGGGGTGCTCACCGGCGATCCGGTCCAGCCGTCGGGCAGCTCCACGCAATTGCGCCAGCGCGGAATCCGACCCGTCCCAGACCTGCCGCAGGGCTTCGAGATCGCCCGCCAGTTTCTCACCCTTCTGCATGTCGGCGCGGGTGAGCGCGAGCTTCTCCTCCTCCCCATCCTCCGGCGCAATGGCAGTCAGCTCGGCCAGATGGGCCAGCAGCAAATCCTCATCCGCTTTCGCCTGAGCGATGCCCGCTTTTGCCGCATCCAGCGCCGCCTGCGCCGCACGCCATTTGGCCCAGGCGTCCTCCGTCACGGCAACCGCGCTGCCAGCGTAGCGATCCAGCAATGTGCGGTGCCCGCGCGGATTGGCCAGTCCGCGATCGTCATGCTGACCGTGGAGTTCCACCAGTGCGGGAGCGATCTCTCTCAACAAGGCGGCACTGACAGGCTGATCGTTGACGAAAGCGCGCGATCCGCCATCGGCCTTGACCCGGCGGCGCAGGATCAGCGGCTCCCCCGGCTCTACTTCAACTTCAGCTTCGGTCAGCGCCTGACGCACGGTTTCGGGCAGAGCGGCGAATTCGAACGTTGCAGTGACCCCGGCCTGTTCCTCGCCCGCGCGCACCAAGCCGGTTTCCGCGCGCGCACCCAGCACCAGACCCAGCGCATCGAGCAGGATGGACTTGCCCGCCCCCGTCTCCCCCGTAAGCACGCCCAACCCCGGCCCGAAGGCCAGATCCAGCGCCTCTATAAGGACGACGTTGCGGATCGCGAGAGAGGTAAGCATGGCGCCGCAGGGTATTACGGTAGGCCCCGTTCCCGCGCAACGCCGGGGCCCCACACGGCGGTGGAAGTGATTTGTTAACGAAGATGTGGCCTAACTTTTCACAGGATTAGGCTTGGGGGTTCCGCTTAAAATGACCGTCTATACCATCAACCCGCAACGGCGCTTCGCGGTTCGTCAGGTGGTGAACCTGCGCAAGAGCGAGGGACGAGCGGCGCGGGGCCTGTTGATCGAGCTGTCATCCGAAGGCTGCCGGATCAGCAACCTCAAGCGGGGCGAGCACGCAACCGGTGACGCGGTGACGGTGGAAATGGGTGAGGTCACCCTGCCCGGTGTGATCCGCTGGGCGCATGACGGCGTCGCCGGCGTGAAGCTGAGCACCGCGCTGTTTTCAAACCAGCTTACCGAACTGGTCGCCATCGGCCGCGGTGAGAACGAGGTCGCCCGTTACGGCACCTAGTGCCGAATTATACCCGATCAACTGGCGGTAGCGGTTGGGGCATATTCCTGCATCAGGCGGAAAGCGCGCTGATACCACACATTGCCGGGATAATTGGACCCGAGCACGGCGGCATACTTCTTCGCTTCCGACGGCAGGCCGAGCGCGAGGCTCGATTCCGTCAGGCGATAGAGCGCTTCCGGCGTGTGGCTGGTGGTCTGGTATTTTTCCACGACGTTCTGGAACCGTATTTCCGATGCCAGCCACTGCCCGGTGCGCTGGTAGAAACGCCCGATCTGCATTTCCTTGCCCGCAAGGTGATCGTGCACGAGGTCGATCTTCAGGCTGGCGTCAGACGCATACTGACTGTTGGGGAAACGACGCTGCACGTCCTGCAACGCGGCCAGCGCCTGTTCAGTAATCCGCTGATCCCGGTCCACATCACTGATCTGCTCGTAATAATTCAGCGCTATCAGGTAATAGGCGTAAGGCGCATCCTTGTTGCCCGGGTGGATCGAAATGAAGCGCTGTGCCGCTTCGATCGATTTGTTGAAATCCTTCCGCAGGTAATAGGCGAAAGCGCCCATCAGCTGCGCCCTGCGCGCCCAGGGCGAATAGGGGTGCTGACGCTCCACCTCGTCAAACAGCGCGGCGGCGGTCTGAATATCGCCGCGTTCAAGCCGTTCCTTCGCCGCAGCGTAAAGCGATTCCGCATCGCGTGCCACGAAACCGGTGTCCCGTGCGGATTTCCCCCCACCCAGCGCCGAACAACCGGCAGTGAGCGGAAGCGTGGCCGCAGCGGCGACAAGCAGGACGGTCCTGAAGGGAGAGCGTTCGTTCATGCGCCGCCTATAGCCAGCGCCCGGGTGAACGCCAAGTGAAGTGAGCACCCTATTCCCAGAAGGCAATCGTCCGCACCTCTATGCTTTCCCGCACGTTCGCATTCGCGAAGCTGGGATCATGGAATGCGGTATGGGGGCAGCGCCAGGTGCGCGAATGATCGCTGTCGTGGAACTTGAACAGCAGCGCATCGTCCACATCCATGTTTGAGAAATACCACCAGCGATGGTCGGGGCTATAACACGGGATCGTCGCCGCGATCATATCCGCCTCTCCCTCCACCGGGGCCACCAGCGCATCGCCGGTGGGAAATTCATCCACCACGAACAGGGTGTTGGATTTTTCCTCCCCCCCGAAGCTGGTGCGCCCGTCGCACATCGCCAGCGGCACATCCTGCGGCGGCGCGCTGAAGGTGCGCCAGTATGACGAGATCAGGAAACGCTTGAAGCCGGGGCCATCCGGGAAATTCTTGCGATAGGCCAACGCGGCCATGCGTTGCGATGTGGGCGTGTTCAGATCGATGTGCGCTTCACCGGCAGGCGGCTGGATGCCACCGTTGTGCTGATAGTTTTCCGATTTCTGCTGCGCCCGCTCAGTCAGGTCCGCCGTGGTGCGGATCATCCATCCACGCACCATTACCTTGTCCGCGCCGGTGAGCTGGCGGACATGATCTTCTACCTCCCGCTCGTAAATCCGGCCAACTTCCTCACTGTCGTGGAAGTCGCGCACCGCCGTCGGCTGCCGCGCGATGCGGAAACCATGCACATCCAGTTCGAAATGATCGCGGATCGGCATCGCGTCGCGCACGATCACGCGATGATCGGAATAAGTGCCCGTGTTTATCTCCGCACCCCGGCTGACATAGCGGCGGGTCACGAAATCGCCCGGATCCACATAGCGGATCATGGCCTCTACCTGACGGGCCTGTTCCTCGATATTGTCGAACCCGACGGCGGCGGCAGCGGTAGCCATGCGAACCTCTCCAGAACTGGTTTGTGCTTCTGTTTTCCGGGTTCTGCCACGCCGCCCGCCCACAGGGCAAGCGCTGCCATAGCGGCGGAGTGTCTGCTAATCCTGTTGCGCCGCGCTTTCCATGTCTGAACGCCGGGCATCGATGCGACGGTTGAGATCGGCGATCCGTTCATTGAGACTCGCCCATTCGGGCGTCTGCATTGCGGCCGCGCCGTTACGCGCCTGAAGCTCTCCCAACTCACCGATCAGCAGTTCTCTCCGGCTTGTGAGCGTCTCTACCTCGCGCCGTGCCACTTCGGACGCTGGAAGAGGGCGTTCCGCCGCAAGACGCTCGCGACGTTCCTTCTCCTCGCGCAGCACGGTGAGCACGAGAGCTTCTCCAAGGGTCCGTGGTTCCTTTCCATCCTTGTTCACGAGCGTCTCGCCACAAAAAGTAGAAGAGGTCGCAACGTGTTTAACAATGAAGGTGCTGAAGACCGGGCGGTCTTCAGCCGGAAGGCTGTGCCTGATTTCCTGCACAGCTCCCATGTCCGTGAAATCGATATCGGCGAGCGCCAGCGTGCGCGGGTCCGGCGAACACGCGGCTAACGCCCACACCATCAAGATCGGCAAACCTGCCTTCACCCACAGTCCTCCAGCACTCTGACCGGCCGCGCCGCATCGCGGGGGCACGATAGGCCGCTTTGGTTAACGAGGCGCGAAAGCGACGTTTACCAAGATTGGTTAACTGCGTGTTTACCATAAGAATGAGTTCGGCCTTAACTACGGCCTACCAAAACCCGCTCCGATACCCAGCCCGGGAGCATATCGTGAGCCGCCTCAACAATCTGGTTCTTACAGCATTAGGTACCGTGTTCCTGTTCGGATGCGGCGGAGGCGGATCGCCTTCAAGCTCTGCTGGCGGCAGCGGCGGAGGCATCGTGGCGGCGCCAGCACCGACACCCTCCCCCACAACGTCTCCCGAACCTGCGCCCACCGCAACGCCGGCGGGATCGGTCGTGGGAACCAACACGGAAGACGGCTATCCGCAGCTCAACAAGATCGCGACCAACTTCTCGAAAGCAGGCCTGCTGTCCCCCAGCTGGGGCACTGGCGCGATCGCCAGCCCGATGCCGGATGGAGATAATCAGGGCGCATTCCGTTTCATGTGCAAGCCGAGCCATCTGGCTTATGACGACCCTGTCGTCTTCCCGGGTCAGAAAGGCCGTTCCCACCTGCACATGTTCTTCGGCAATACGCTGGCTAACGGTGATTCAACCTATGAATCGCTGCGGACAACTGGCCAGAGCACCTGCAACAACGCCCTCAACCGTTCGGCTTACTGGATACCAGCGCTGTTTAACGGGCGGGGTCAGGTCATCATGCCCGATGCCATCTCGATTTATTACAAGCGCGAGCTTCCCGCAGATAAGATGTGCAAGGAAGGCAAGGGCTGTATCGGTCTGCCACGCGGGCTTCGTTATGTATTCGGTCGTACGATGAGCGGCGGATCGCGTGATCATTCCTATTTCAGTTGTGATCATCCCAGCGCGCCGGGCAGCTTCGATACACTGGTGGACGCGGCGAAGGCCTGTCCGATCGGCGCGAAAATCGGGGCAGTGGTGGAAGCGCCATCGTGCTGGAACGGTACGGAACTGGACAGCCCAGATCATCGCTCGCACATGGCGCACATGTCGCGAGGGGCAGATGGCGCTCTGCACTGTCCTTCGACCCACCCCTATATGATCCCCCGTTTCACCATTGGGGTCTGGTACACCGTCGATGACACTCTTGACCGCTCGGGCAACACTTCGCCTACACTTCGAACGTGGTATTTCTCGTCCGATCGGATGGAAGGGATGACACCGCAAACTTCAGGCGCCACCTTCCATGCCGACTGGTTCGGCGCATGGGACGACGACACCATGGCCACCTGGCTGGCCAACTGCATCGAAAAGCGCCTGAGCTGCACGGGCGGCGATCTCGGGAATGGTACGCAGTTGGCTTACTCAGCCGAATTCAATGCGGATCGGCCGCGGCTGGTGGCGGTGCCCGAGAAGCCGGCCAGCTAACCCGATAGCGCGGCGGCCCCTGTTCCACGAGCAGGTGCCGCCGCGGTCGCTGACTTGGGCAGCGTGCCGGTTATCGAAAAGTCACAACGCACTCCATCCGGGTTATAGATCAAGCTGACCTGATCGAGCCCTCGCTGGCGTTGCAGGAGCTGCGTGCCCATGCCGGTACGCCGGGGCTTCTCGACCGGCGGTCCACCTTCCTCCCGCCAGATCAGGCGCAGCAGGTCGTCCTGCCCTTCCCCCACCGTCCATAACAGCGACACCCGGCCATCGGGGACGGACAGAGCGCCGTACTTGGCCGCATTTGTCGCCAGTTCATGCAGCGCCAGCGCAAGCGGAACACAGGCATAACCCGGCAAATCGCAGGCGGGGCCAGCTACCCGGAAGTTCATATCCGACCGAAAGGGTGCCAGCGCGGTCTCCACCACGTTGTGCAGGTCGCATTGCGCGTCCTCCCCCGGCTCCAACAGTTCCATCGCCCTTTTCAGCGTTTCCAGCCTGCTCGCAAGCGAATCCGCGAAGCGATCGGGGGCGCTGTGACTGGCGGACAAAACCGCCATCGCGCTGACTGTGGCAAGCATGTTCTTTACGCGGTGCGTCAGCTCCCGGCTCAGCAGCGCATCCCGTTCCTTCGCCTCCTCCAGCTCTCTCACCAGCCGTCGCGCGGTTTCAGCGATCCAGATCAGCGCGGTGCATGAGAGGACAAAAAGACCCACGATCATCGCCTCTCGTGCCGATCCATTTGCCAGCAGCGGTTTGGGCATGAAAACACGATTGATCACTATGGATGAAGCCAGCGCGACCAGAGCGCCCCAGCGCCAGCCAAGCAGCAGGGCCGCAAGCACGACAGCGGGATAGTAAGTGACGAAAGGTATGCCCGCCTCGCCCTTGTCTATGACCCAGCGTAGCGCGGTTGGCGCCGCGACCGCTATCACCGCAAAGCCGAAAGATGCCCATGCCGGCCGGTCCGCCAGGATGAGTTGCCTGATAGCGGGAGCACGATCCATCCAATCCCCCTCGTTATGGGGTGGATCATATGCTTATCGCGCTGAATTGTCGTAGTTAATTTTTACGAAGGGAAAATCGCTCATAGTGGGTGGAAATCCGCCTGAACCAGACCGGACAAACACGGCAAATGGAAGAGGATATGGCGATGCTGAAACGCCTCTCAGCAGACGAAAGCGGCGCGACCGCGATCGAATACGGACTCATCGCCGCGCTGATCTCGCTGGCGTGCATCATCGCCTTTCAGACGCTGGGTCTGAATCTGGCGACCGTGTTCACGACCGTAACCGACGCAATGGCCGGGCGTCAGTGACCGCGGCGATGGGGGCGGTTATTCCTCACCCATCCTGAGCGCCGCGATGAACGCTTCCTGCGGGATGCTGACGTTGCCGTATTCGCGCATCCGGGCCTTGCCCTTCTTCTGCTTTTCCAGCAGCTTCTTCTTGCGAGTGATGTCGCCGCCATAGCATTTGGCGGTCACGTCCTTCCGCAGCGCGCCGATGGTTTCGCGCGCGATCACCTTGCCGCCGATCGCCGCCTGAATCGGGATCTTGAACAGGTGGCGTGGGATCAGGTCTTTCAGCCGTTCGCACATGTGCCGCCCGCGCGCCTCGGCCACGCTGCGGTGGACGATCATGCTGAGCGCATCGACCGGTTCGTTGTTCACGAGGATGTTCATCTTCACCAGATCGCCTTCGCGCAACCCGATCTGTTCGTAATCGAAGCTGGCGTAGCCGCGGCTGATCGATTTCAGCCGATCATAGAAGTCGAACACCACTTCGTTCAGCGGCAGCTCGTAAGTCACCTGCGCCCGCCCGCCGACATAGGTCAGGTCGGTCTGGATGCCACGACGGTCCTGGCACAGCTTCAGGATCGCACCGAGATACTCATCAGGCGCGTAGATGGTCGCCTTGATCCACGGTTCCTCGATCTCCTCGATCCGGTTGGGATCAGGGTAGTCGGCCGGGTTGTGGAGGAATATCTCGCCCGCTTCTTCCGTCTTGCTGGCGGAAAGCTGGATTCGATAGACCACGCTGGGCGCGGTTGTGATCAGGTCCAGATCATATTCACGGCTCAGCCGTTCCTGAATGATCTCCAGATGCAGCAGGCCAAGGAAGCCGCAGCGGAAGCCAAAGCCCAGCGCCGCGCTGCTTTCCATCTCGTAGCTAAAGCTGGCGTCGTTCAGGCGCAGGCGGGCAATGCTTTCGCGCAGTTTCTCGAAATCGGCCGCATCCACGGGGAACAGCCCGCAGAATACCACCGGCTGCACTTCCTTGTAACCCGGCAGCGCCTCGGTCGCCCCGCCCTTCACCGTGGTGATCGTGTCACCGACGCGGGCCTGCTCCACTTCCTTGATCTGCGCGGTGATGAAACCGATCTCGCCCGGTCCGATTTCCGGCAGTTCGACGCGCTTGGGCGTGAAAGCGCCCACGCGGTCCACCAGATGCTCCGTCCCGCCCTGCATGAACTTGACGGGCAGGCCCTTCTTGATGGCCCCGTCGATCACGCGGACCAGAATGACCACGCCGAGATATGGATCGTACCAGCTATCCACCAGCATCGCCTTCAGGGGGGCGTTACGATCCCCCCTGGGCGGCGGAATCTTGGCGACCACGGCTTCCAGCACTTCCTGAATGCCGATCCCGCTCTTGGCGCTGGCCAGCACGGCATCGCTGGCGTCGAGGCCGATCACGTCCTCTATCTCCGCGCGCACCTTTTCAGGTTCGGCAGCGGGCAGGTCGATCTTGTTGATAACGGGCACGATCTCGTGATCGTGTTCGATGGACTGATAGACGTTGGCCAGCGTCTGCGCCTCCACCCCCTGCGCCGCATCGACCACCAGCAGCGCGCCTTCACATGCGGCAAGGCTGCGCGAGACTTCATAGGCGAAGTCCACGTGACCGGGCGTGTCCATCAGATTGAGTTCGTAAGTCTTGCCGTCACGCGCGGCATAGCTGAGCCGCACGGTCTGGGCCTTGATCGTGATGCCGCGTTCTTTCTCGATATCCATGTTATCGAGTACCTGTTCGCTCATCTCGCGATCCGTCAGCCCGCCCGTGGCCTGAATCAGCCGGTCGGCAAGCGTGGATTTCCCATGGTCGATATGGGCGATGATCGAGAAATTGCGGATCAGGTCGAGGTCAGCCATCGCGCGCCCTTAGCCGCGCGTTCAGAGGATGTCAGCCTGCCTTGCGCATTGGCGGCCTGACAGGCGCGACAGCACCTGCTCGCAGGGCGATTATCGCGCCCGATGCATCGCATTCCAGCGGCACATCGAATGCTATGCCCATCCGGTCGCCGTCGGACCATCTGGCCGTGGCCGCCACCGTGCGGCTTTCCGAAAGGCTTACGGTGAAGGCCGTGCCCGGCGCCACGTTCCACGGGCCTTCGATCAAGGCGCCGCCTGCGGAAATGTTGCGAATCATGCCGTTCAGCAACTGCCCGTCGCGTTCCAGAAGGACGTGGCGCAACATCGTGCGACGCGGTTCGCGCGCCGATTTCGGCCCTTGGGGGACCATCGCCAGTCCCGAACGCAGGCGTTCGCTCGCTGCATCCATCGTCAGGGGGCGTTCGTATATGAAGCCCTGTATGTGGCTGCAGCCGTGCATCCGCACCAGATCAAGCTCGTCGAAAGTCTCGACCCCTTCCGCCGTGGTATCCATGCCCAGCGCGTGCGCCAGACTGGTGATCGAGGCGATGATCGCTCCGTTCCGGCTTTCCGGCTGCGTGGCCCCGCGCACGAAGCTCTGGTCGATCTTGATCTTGTCGAACGGCGCCCGCTTCAGATAGCCGAGCGAGGAATAGCCAGTGCCAAAATCATCGAGCGCCAGCCGCACGCCGATGCCTTTCAGCGCGGCGAACATCGCCTCCGTCCGGTCGTCATCCCCCATGAACACGCTCTCGGTGATTTCGAGTTCGAGGCGTGAGGGATCGATGCCTGCCTGCGCGATGGCGCTGGTGACGATTGCCGGCAATTGAGGGTTGGCGAATTGCAGCGGCGAAACGTTCACCGCCACGCGCACTTCCTCCGGCCATTGGGCCAGATCGCGGCAAGCGGTACGCAGGGCCCATTCGCCGATCTGCACGATCAGGCCGGTATCCTCCGCCGTTTCCACGAAGCGACCCGGTGGAATCCAGCCCTGTTGCGGGTGCTGCCAGCGCAGCAGCGCCTCGAACCCGCTGATCCGCTCAGTCGCGGCGGAAACCACCGGCTGGTAGAACAGCTGTAAATGCCCGTGCGAGATCGCTTCGCGCAGGTCCTGCTCCAGCTTCGCCCGCGCTTCCGCTTCGGCATGCAGATCCTGTGCGTAGAAATGGAACCGCCCCCGCCCGAGGTCTTTCGCGGCGTAAAGAGCCAGATCAGCATTGCGGATCAGTTCGTCGCCGCTCGTCCCATCTTCAGGCGCCAGTGCAATACCCACAGACGCGCCAATCACCACCGTCTGCCCGTCGATGGGATAGGGCTGCGACAAGGCATGGATGATCTGCGCCGCCAGTTGCCCCAGCCGGTCGCGCGCCATGGTGCCTGGCACGATAACCTGGAATTCGTCGCCGCCCAGCCGGCCGACCTGCCCCGCCTGCTCCACGGTGCGCTGAAGGCGTTGGGCAACCTGCTTCAGCAGAGCATCGCCCGCTGGATGCCCCATCGAATCGTTCACCTGCTTGAACCGGTCGAGGTCCAGCAGGATCACCCCGCAGGCGCGGTCCTTTTCCAGATGCGCGGTAAGAATCTTCTCCAGTGCCTGAGACATCTGGAAACGATTGGCGAGGCCGGTGAGCGAATCGTAATGGGCCAGACGCGTCGCGTGTTGCTCGCTGGCCCGTTTTGCCGTCAGATCCGTGCCTGATCCGCGGAAGCCGACGAAATTGTCGAATTCGTCATAGATCGGCCGTCCGCTGACCGACCACCAGCGTTCGTCCCCCGGCGTATCTGCGCGCATGGCGATTTCGTGAAAGGCGGAACGGGCGGTGAGATGGAACAACAGTGTGCGCTCATCCTCCTGCCCCGTCCGTTCCAGATCGAACAGCTCGACCAGCGGCACGCCGATCAAAGCGGCCTGATTGCGGCCAACCGCCTCTGCCACAGGGGCGGATATATATGTGAGCAAAGCCCGGCGATCCGTTTCCCAGAACCAGCCCTGCCCGGTTTCCTCGTAGTCGGCGAGGATCTCGCGCGCGCGGCTGTGCGATCGTTCGCGGGCGCGGTTGCTGCGATCCTCCGCCGCCTGATCCCGTTCGTGATCGCGCCCGACCAGCATGGCCGCCGCAGCCGCCACCAGCAGGATGGCAACGCCGTCCAGCGACTGCGTTCCCACCACGAACGACGCCCAGATTGCCAATTGCGCGGCAAGGATGACCCCCGGTCGCCGTCGCAGATAACTCGCGGCGATGCCGGATGTGCAAATCAGCGACGCCAGCAGCACATCCCACGGCAGACTTCCGCTGGCCGACCAGCCCGTCATCGCCAGCCCGAACAGGAACAGCGGAGCAACCACGGTGCAGATCACCGCGGCGATCCGCACTTCCAGACGGCCCCGTGCGGCAACCTTGTGGGCCAGACCCACTGAACCCGCACCGATCAGTGCAAGGGCGAACAGCACGGCATCCGTTGTGCCCGGCCAGCCCCCGGTCGCAGCCATTCCGCTAACGCCAGAGGTTACCATCGCCAACAGGACATAGGGCCACTTCTTCGGCACCCACTGACGGCTCGCGGATTTCAGCGGCAGCAGCGCTGCGGTGCGATCGATCCGCGCTATACGGCGGGACGCCTGCCGGCGCTCGCTCACCGTTGTCGTTGAAGGCGGTAGTGGTGCGGCCGGAGCGATTTCGGCCTGGCCCTCCAGAGTCTTTTCCTCGGGCAAGGAACTCGCGGCTGCTTTCGCGGGTTTTTTCCGCTTCGGCGCCCCCTCATCGACAGCTTTGCCCGCACGCGTGCGCGTGCTTGTCGCTGAACGAACTTTGGTGGTCCCGGACATTTGGGGGGACTGCCCCGACAGCTTTGAGAAACGGTTAAGTTTTCAGCAGTTTTTGTCGATCAATCGATTGCCGCTTTCACGCCAGTGGTTAAGTTCGGATTACGCGAACGAGGAGAGATGATTTCCTGTCATGCGGCACATCGCGATAATCGGTTCCGGACCGGCCGGATATTACACGGCCGAAGCTGCCCAGAAGGCTTTCGGCGAAGATGTCCGCGTGGACGTTTTCGACCGGCTGCCAGTCCCTTACGGGCTGATCCGCACAGGCGTGGCCCCGGATCATCAATCCATCAAGGCCGTCTCGCGGCGGTACGAAAAGGTGGCGCTATCCGAAAACGTGCGGTTCGTCGGCAATATCTCGATCGGCGAACAGGTATCGATCGAAGAACTGCAGGAACTCTATGACGCCGTAGTGCTGGCCACCGGTGCACCGCACGATCGCCCGCTCGGCATTCCCGGAGAGGGATTGGCCAATGTGTTCGGCAGCGCGGCGTTCGTCGGCTGGTATAACGGCCACCCACAATTCGCGGAACTGAACCCGGACCTTTCGGGCAAAACCGCCGTGGTGATCGGCATGGGCAATGTCGCGCTGGATGTGGCGCGTATCCTTTCGAAAACCCGCGCGGAGTTCGCGGGCAGCGATATCGTAGCCCACGCGCTCGATGCGCTGGAGGCTTCCAGCATCGAGCGAGTCATCATTCTGGGCCGGCGCGGTCCACACCAGATCATGATGACGCCGAAGGAACTGGGCGAACTGGGCGAGCTTGAGCGCGCCGCGCCGCATGTATCTCCGGGCGACTTGCCAGAGCTGGGGGAGGACGCGATTCTGGAGCCGGGGCTGCGTAAATCCGTCACCCATCTCCGCGCCTTCGCCGCCACACCGGAAGATATTCGGGCGGAGAAGCCAAAAGCGATAGAATTCGCCTTCATGTCATCGCCCAAAGCCCTGATTGGAAACGAAAAGGTTGAGGCTGTGGAAGTGGAGCGGACAGCCATCGTGCGCGGGCGCGCTGAAGGGACGGGAGAGACATTCCGCATCCCTGCCGATCTGGTGGTAAGCTGCATCGGCTATCGCACATCACCGATCCCCGGCGTGCCGTTTGACGAGCGCGCCGGTCGTTTCGCCAATGATGAAGGGCGCATCCTGCCCGGCCTTTACTGCGTCGGCTGGGCGCGGCGCGGCCCTTCGGGCACCATCGGCACCAACCGACCCGATGGCTATTCCGTAATCGAGAAAATCGAGGAAGATATCGCGGCAGGATCGCTGGGCCATGCGCGCAGGCAGGGCCGCCCCGGCTTCGACGCGCTGGTGGCGGAACGCGGCCTGGATGTCGTCACCTTCCGCGACTGGAAGAAGATCGAGGAAGCGGAAGAACGCGCGGCCCGCGAAGGCGCACCGCGGGAAAAGTTCGTCGATGTGGAAGCGATGATCCGCGCCGGAAGATAGCGTCAGCCCACCCGCCGCAGGGGATTATTCGGCAGCTTCCTGCTGCTGCCGACCCGCTTCTTGCAGCTTCGCCCCCCAATCGCTGAACCGCTGTCCCATTTCCTGCATGCGCGGTTTGCAGCCGTTCTCGATCGCTTCGATATCCGGGACAAGCGAAGTCACATATTCCGGCGTCATCGTATCTTCAAAGCGCTTGCCCGTCGCGCCCTCGTAAAGCGCGGAGAACCAACCCACCGCCATGGAAAATCCCACGGCGACTTGCGCGTTGTCCTGATTATTGCCCAGAACCATCGCCGCCCAAACCGCACAACGCAGGTTCTGCTCCGGCTCAGGCAAATCGGTCGCGGACTGGGCATGAGCGGGAGTCGCCAGCGCCAATGCGGCTGCGGTGAGAAGAAGGCCGCGCATGTCGATCAAACCCGCATCGGCATCAGGACGTAGAGCGCGGGGCTCTTGTCATCCTGACGGATCAGGGTCGGCGCGCCGGCGTCTGCCAGATGCAGTTCCACCGTATCGCCGTCGATCTGGCCGAGGATGTCCTTCAGGTAATTGGCGTTGAAGCCGATCTCGAACGGGTCGGACGCATAGTCGGCGGGCACTTCTTCGGCCGCCGTGCCGTTATCGGGGCTGGTGACGGAGAGCGTTACCTTGTCCTGATCCAGCCCCATCTTTACCGCCCGCGTTTTTTCCGTGGCAATTGTCGCAACGCGATCAACACCTTCGTAGAAAGACTTGGGATCGAGTCTCAACAGCTTGTCGTTGCCTGTGGGGATCACGCGGCTGTAATCGGGGAACGTGCCATCGATCAGCTTGCTGGTCAGCACCACCCCGCCTTCGCCGCCCAGCGCGAAGCGGATCTTGCTGGCCGAAAGATCGATCAGCACGCTGCCGTCCAGCGCCTCTTCCAGCAGCTTGCGCAGTTCGCCCACCGCCTTGCGGGGAAGGATCACGTCCGGCATCCCGTCCGCGCCTTCCGGCCGCTGCAGCGTGAAACGCGCCAGCCGGTGGCCGTCCGTCGCCGCCGCCTTCAGTTCACCATCGGTGACGTGCAGGAAGATGCCGTTGAGATAATACCGCGTTTCTTCGGTCGAGATGGCGAAGCGCGTGCGATCGATCAGTTCCGCCAGAACGCGTGCAGGCAGTTCAAAACTGGTCGGCAGGTCGCCTTCCACGATCACCGGGAAATCATCGCGCGGCAGGGTGGGAAGCTGGAACCGGCTACGCCCCGCCTTCACCGTCATGCGGTTTTCGGCGGTTTCAAGGCTCACCTGGCTGCCATCCGGCAACTTGCGTGCAATGTCGAACAGCAGATGCGCCGATACCGTGATCGCACCCGGCGTTTCCACCGAAGCAGCCTCAAGGCTCTCCACAACCTGCAGATCAAGGTCGGTGGCCATAACCTTCACCGTGCCATCGCCATGCGCCTCTATCAGCACATTGGAGAGGATCGGTATCGTATTGCGGCGTTCCACCACCGACTGAACGTGAGACAAACAACGCAGCAACCTGGCGCGTTCGATGGTGGCTTTCATCGTAACAATGACCCCCTTGCGCGCTTCCCAAGGACAGGGACGGGCCGGAATCGCCCGCAAGCGCCGGAATATGTCGAATTATCCTTAGCGGTGCAGAGGCAAGCGGCAAGGCGCAATGGCGCGGTCTTGGGGATAAAATCGCGTTCAGTGGATGGCAGCCAGTCTCACAGCCACCTTTCGGCCCGTTTCTGCAAGGAAAACCGAAGGCGCGAAGTGAGGAATTAGAGTCGTCAGGCGAACATCGCCATGCCGCCGTTCACGTGCAGGGTCTGGCCCGTAATATATCCCGCTTCACGGCTGGAGAGGTAGGCCACGGCGGCGCCGATATCCCCGCCCTCACCCATGCGCCCCATCGGGATGCGGGCGTTGAGCGCTTCTTTCTGTGCATCCGGCAGCACATCTGTCATCGCGGTACGGATGAAACCGGGGGCGACGCAATTCGCGGTGATGCCGCGGCTCGCCACTTCCTGGGCGTAGCTCTTGGTCATGCCGACCAGGCCGGCCTTCGCGGCGGCGTAGTTCACCTGACCGGGGTTGCCGGTGGCGCCCACGACGCTGGTTACGGTGACGATCCGGCCGAAGCGCGCCTTCATCATCGGCTTGGCCGCCGCACGCATGAGGCGAAACGCGGCCTCCAGATTGATGCGGATCACCGCATCCCACTCGTCATCCTTCATTCGCATGGCCAGATTATCACGCGTGACGCCGGCATTGTTCACCAGAATGTCCAACTGGCCCAGGGTGTCGAGCGTGGCCGGGATCAGTTCTTCCACCTGAGTCGCGTTGGAAAGGTCGCAGGTTATCTCCACGTGATCGTGGCCGAATTCCTCGTTCAGCTCTTCCCGGAAGGCGCGCAGCTTGGCGCTGTTAGACCCAGAGAGCGCCAGCCGCGCGCCCTGCCCCGCCAGCGCCCTTGCAATCGCGGAACCAATCCCGCCGCTTGCGCCGGTTACGAGGGCGGTCATTCCGGTAAGATCGAACATGCTCAAACTCCGATGAATAGTGTATCTTATGGCCTGTGGAAGCTCAAATGTTGTTCGCCAAAGCCTCGATGTCGGCCATCGTCACCACGCTGATCACTTCCACGTCACTAACGGTGCGCCCGATCATCGGGCCGACAACCTTGCCACCCAGTTCCACAAAGCGGCTGATGCCTGCGTCCTTCATCGCGATCACGCTTTCGCGCCAGCGCACGCGGCCCGTCACCTGTTCCACCAGCAAGCGGCGTTCTTCGGCCGGATCCGTTACCGGGGCGGCGGTGACATTGGCGTAGATCGGCAGGCGGAAAGCTCCGGGGGGCGTGCGGCCCAGCGCCTCGTCCATCGCATCGGCCGCGGGTTGCATCAGGCTGCAATGAAATGGGGCGGAAACGGGCAGGATCACGCCGCGCTTGATGCCATGTTCCTTGGCCAGCGCCACCGCGCGCTCGATGGCACCCTTGTGGCCGGACAGAACCACCTGTCCCGGATCGTTGTCATTGGCGACCTGGCACACTTCCCCCTCAGCCGCAGCTTCGGCCAGCGCCTGCGCCTTTTCCAGATCGGCGCCGAGCAGCGCGCACATCGCACCCAGTCCCACGGGCACGGCCGCCTGCATCGCCTGCCCGCGCAGTGTCAGCAGGCGCGCGGTATCGGCCAGCGAGAAAGCACCGGCCGCGCACAGGGCGGTATATTCGCCCAGCGAGTGCCCGGCGACGCATTCGCCCTTCGCCACCAGCGACAGGCCGCCTTCGCGTTCCAGCACCCGCAGAACGGCAATGGCATTGGCCATGATCGCAGGCTGGGCATTTTCGGTCAGGGTCAGTTCTTCTTCCGGCCCTTCGCGCATGATGCGCGAAAGATTCTGGCCCAGCGCCTCGTCCACTTCCTGGAACACTTCGCGCGCAGCCACGCTGGCAGCGGCAAGTTCCGCCCCCATGCCAACTTTCTGACTGCCCTGGCCGGGGAATACGAATGCGGTCATCGGGGTCTCTCCTTGTTCGGCGGGCGCGGTTAGGGGCGCGAAGGCCGACGGGCAAGACCGAACGGCACTATCCTGTTAGCGTGATCGTGGCCAATATCCGCCGTACCCAGGAACGGGATGCCCGTGCGATCGCACCAGAAACGGGCGATCTCCTCTGGCTCGGCACCGAATGGCCGGTCGTTTTCGGGCACGGCGCTTACCCGCCCCAGCCTTATCCCGGCTATACCGCGCAACTGCTGCGTAACGTGGAAGAACAGCCGGTCGACGGCGTAAAGATGCTCAGCCACCTCCTCCACCAGCACGACGTGGCGGGAGATATCCGGCATCAGTTCCGTACCGCAAAGCATGGCCAGCGTCATGAGGTTGAACGCGGCCACCGGGCGCGCGTCCAGATCCGGTTCCAGCCCGGACGCATCGCCAGCCAGCCATGCGAGCGTGCGACGCACCGCCTGATCCCCCTGATCGCGCCGCAAGTCCACCGGCATAGGCGCGTGGACGGGGTGACCGATCCTGTCCCGATATAGCGCCGCCAGCAGGTATCCGGCATCGGAATAGCCGAGATAAGCCTTGCCGCGCGCCGCATCGCTCAGCCTCGCCATGGCAGCGGCGGCGATCCTGTTCGCACCATATCCGCCCTTGGCGAACCACACCGCGTCAAATGACGGATCGTTCGCACATTCCAGAAAGGCGTTGAGCCGCTGCGAATCCGGACCCGCAAAATGCCCCTGCTCCGCAAAGCACTGCTCATGAAAGTGCAGTTCCAGCGCAGGGAATTCCGCCGCCAGCGCCGCCAGTCGATCGGCTACGTCGCGGGTGATAGGCGTCGAAGGCGCACAGATGGCGACGCGGGTCATGCCTTCAGTAACCACATTTCGTCGCCCGGGCGAAGCCGTGCGGCGGAGATTTGCGCAGCGAGGTTGTGTTGGTTGACGCTCCAGCATACCGCTGCGGCATGACTTCTCAGGCCGATCTTACCGCCCATCCCTGGTTTTTCTGCGGCATCGGCGGATCGGGAATGTTGCCCCTCGCGCTGATCCTTAAGGGGCAAGGCGCGGAAGTCGCCGGGTCGGACCGCAGTTTCGATCAGGGCCGCACGCCGGAAAAGCGCGCATGGCTGGAACGGCAGGGCTTCACCCTGTTCCCGCAGGACGGCAGCGGGGTGACCTCTCCGCAACAAACGCTGATCGCCTCCGCCGCGATCGAGGATACGGTGCCGGAAGTCGTTCGCGCGAAGGAACTGGGCTGCCCGCGCATGACGCGCGCCGAATTGCTTTCCACGCTGTTCAACGCCGCCCCGGCAGGCATTGCGGTGGGCGGGACCAGCGGCAAATCCACGGTGACGGGAATGCTCGGCTGGATCATGCATCAGGCTGGCCGCGATCCGACGATCATGAACGGCGCGGTGATGAAGAACTTCGTCACGCCCGATGTTCCCTTCGCCAGCGCGCGGGTGGGACATGGCGATATGTTTGTATCCGAAGTTGATGAGAGCGACGGTTCGATCGCGCTTTACCGGCCGCAGGTTTCCGTACTTCTCAACGTCAGTCTCGACCACAAGGGGCTGGACGAATTGCGGGCCTTGTTCGGCGATTTCCTGAACGCAGCGTCCCGCGCGGCGGTCAATCTTGACGACGCGGAATCGCGCGCGCTGGCCCATCGCGCGAATGATCTGGTGACGTTCGGCATCGACCATCCAGACGCGATGATCGGTATCGAACCCGGCTCCATAATCGACCGCGCGACGGAGATTTCCGCCCGCGTGATCGACCGGCGTGATGGTTCATCCGGAGATTTCACTGTGCCGATGCCCGGCAGGCACAACGTGGCCAATGCCCTCGCCGCGATCGCCGGGGCTGCGGCGGCGGGGGTATCGGTAAGCGATGCGGCACGGTGTCTTGCAGGGTTTCAGGGCATTGCGCGGCGGTTTGATGTTGTCGGCACCAGTGCATCGGGCATCACGGTGATCGACGATTTCGGCCATAATCCGGAGAAGGTGCGCGCTACCCTGAGGACGCTGAAAGCCCATCCCGGCCGGATAATCGCGTTCTTCCAGCCCCACGGCTATGGCCCGCTGCGCCAGATGGGGCACGAACTCGCGCTTACTTTCGCCGAGGAGCTTGGCCCGGACGATCTGACGATCCTGTGTGATCCGGTCTATTTCGGCGGCACCGTGGACCGTTCCGAGGGCAGCGAACGCATCGTGCGCCTGATTGAGGAAGCAGGCGGAAAGGCGGAATACATCCCCACACGCGACCACTGCGGCCTGCGCATTGCGGATATCGCACGGGCTGGCGATCGCATCGCCATTATGGGCGCGCGCGACGATACGCTGACCGTTTTTGCCCGCGACCTGCTGGCGAACCTGCGCTGAGGAAGCCTCGCTCTCGCTCCGTCAGTTGACGCGGAAGAACCTGATCTTCACCGCCGGAACGGGATGCCCGGTGGCCATCTCCAGCGTGCCGATGAAAGCGGTCTGCCCCAGCCATTCGTACTTGCCGCGCGGGGGCTCGAACACCGGATGCGTCCGCGTGGGGCGGGCAACGCCGTTGGCATCCGGCGGACAGACCACACCGACGTTCACCACGTTGATCACCGCGCCGTCGTCAGTCTTGAGGAAATAGTCCGCCTCGATATCCGTGCAGCCATCAGGCCGCCGAAGCTGCCAGTCCCATCCGCCCGGCATCACCTCTCCCTTCAGGTCCGGCCCTTCGAACGTGCCGCCGGTGATGGGGATGATCAGTCGCCCGCCGCGCCCGGTGTCACCCACCTGCGTGGCTTCCCCCAGTTCGACGATTTCTTCGAACACGAATTCAAGGCTCGGGTCGGTTGCCTGCTGTGCGCTGGCCGGCGCGGCAAACGCTGCGCCCAGCAGCAATGCGATTCTTTTCATCCTACTCCCCTTTAACCTGTCTTTCCGGCCTGATACCCCGGTTCGGCGATGGTGGGGAGCGCACGCCGCCACAGCCCTTGCTTTATCCGGGGATTACGCTAATTGCCCGCGCTTCCCGCGAGTACGGGATTTTTCGAAGAAAGCCGGAGGGGCCTTCGCCATACGGGCGGATCAGCCAGCGATCGGCAGGAAGTGAAAGGAACGCGCACATGCCGCTCTACGAGCATGTATTCCTGGCGCGCCAGGATCTGAGCCAGGCTCAGGTCGATGCGCTCGCCGCCAGTGCCACCGAAATTGTCGAACAGAATGGCGGCAAGGTCTCCAAGACGGAAACCTGGGGTCTTAAGAACCTCGCCTACAAGATCGACCGTAACCGCAAGGCGCATTTCGTGCTGCTGAACCTCGAAGGTCCGGGCAGCATGGTCGCCGAGCTGGAGCGCCAGAACCGCATCAACGAAGACGTGATCCGCTGGCTCACCATCAACGTTGAAGATCACGAGACTGGCCCGTCCGTGCAGATGCGCAAGAATGAACGCGACCGCAAGCGGCGCGCCGAACGTGAGGAGCGCGACTGATGGCCCGCCCGTTTTTCCGCCGCCGGAAGTCCTGCCCGTTCTCGGCCAAGGACGCCCCTGTGATCGACTACAAGGACGTGCGTCTGCTTCAGGGCTTCATGTCCGAACGTGGCAAGATCGTGCCGAGCCGCATCACCGCCGTTTCCGCCAAGAAGCAGCGTGAGCTGGCCAAGGCGATCAAGCGCGCCCGCCATCTGGGCCTGCTGCCCTACATCGTGAAGTAAGGAGCCGGGATCATGGAAATTATCCTGCTCGAACGTATCGAGAAGCTCGGCACCATCGGTGACGTCGTCACCGTGAAGGACGGCTATGCCCGTAACTTCCTGCTGCCGAACAAGAAGGCCCTTCGTTCCAACGAAGCCAACCGCAAGGTCTTCGAAGCCAACCGTGAACGGCTGGAGGCTGAAAACGCCGCCCGTCGTGACGACGCGGCGAAGGCTGGCGAGAACGTTGACGGCACCGAACTGGTGCTGATCCGCGCCTCGTCGAACTCCGGCCAGCTTTACGGCTCGGTCAGCGTTCGCGACATTGCCGATGGCCTGAAGGAAAAGGGCTTCGACATCAACAAGTCGCAGATCGTGCTGGAACGCCCGATCAAGACGATCGGCCTGTTCGATGTGCGCGTGGCGCTGCACCCCGAAGTTCATGTCAACATCAAGACGAACGTGGCCCGTTCCGACGACGAAGCTGAACTTCAGCGTCAGGGCGTCAACGTCATCGGCCAGATCGCCGAAGACGAACGCGGCGAATCCGAAGGCTTCACGGAAGAACGTGTGGCTGGCGCCGAACCGGGCGACCTGCCCCCGGCCGAAGACGCCGAAGAGAACGCCGAAGGCTGATCCTTCGTTCTCATCGAGACAACAGGAAGGGCGCGCTCCGCAAGGACCGCGCCCTTTCTTTATTCCATCACCGCCAGCCCATCTCCGCCTGCGCCGGAAGGCAGGCGGCGCAGAACCGCGCCACTCTCGAAATCGATCTCCGCCACGGTGTCACGCATGGTTTCCGCCGCGTAGAGTCGTGCCCCATCGGCGGAAAACACCAGCGTCACCTGACCCGCCCCCATCTCGCCCGAAACACGCGGGGATCGGATCACCTCGTTCGTCGTGGTGTCGATCACACTCAGGCCACCGTCCCCCATGTTGGAACTGACCACCCTGCCGCCGCGCGGATGCACCGCCAGCCGTATCGGCATGCGGCCGGCGTCCAGTTCCGCCTCTACCTCCAGCGTGTCGGGATTGAGCCGGTAAACCTTGCCGCTTTCATTAGCGCCGACCCACAGCGACTTTTCATCGGGCGAAAGGGCAATGGCCTCCGTCCGTCCGCCCAGTTCGCTGCGCGCTGTCTCGCGCCCCGTCGAAAGATCATAGCGAACCACCACACCACTGGCGACGATTGTGCCCCAGACGGTCGTCCCCGCGCTGTCCACCGCCACCAGATGCGGCCCCGGCGCTCCGGACCCGATTTCCTTCACCACGGGAGATTCAGAGAGCGGTGCTTCCACCGTAAAGATGGAACCGCGCCCTTCGGCACTGGCAACGATCGTACCGCCAGAATGCCAGACCAGCCCGTGCGGCCGCGCGCCCTGCCCCAGTGCGATACGCCCCACCGGGCGCAAACCGGCAGTTTCGAACAGTTCCAGGCTCTCGCCGCTGTAACAGGCCAGCGCCACATGGCGACGATCGGGGGACACCGCCAGTTCGTGAGGGTTGTCGCACGATGGCGTCCGGTGCGTTTCCGCGCCGCTCGCCAGATCGATCCGCGAAACGCTGTTACCGCGCTTGTTGGCAACGATCAGCACCCCGTGGGGTTCAGCAGGCTCCTGTGCGGGCACAGGACCGCTGCAAGCTACAAGAACCGCGAAGATCGCAGTGGCGCTCATCATTCGCATGGCCGTTCTCCCATGACCCGGAGAGGCATAGGCTATCGGAACAGGTCATGCATGGCCACCGCGCCGATTCCGCAAAGTTGTGTTGCCGCAAACCCGGCGTAGATTGAGGCATGGATTCCCACAGCGCCATTGCCCAACTCATCGCGATCTACGACACGGCCGTTGACCGGTTGCGTGCCGACATCGCCGAATATGTCCGCACCGGCGCCCCTCCTCCACCGGAGCGCCGCCATGATGGCAGCTATTGCTATCCGGAACTGCGTGTGGCGTTCGCGGGCGGTGGACCGGCGATTGAACGATCACGCGCGTTCGGCCGCCTTCACCAGCCCGGCGTCTATGCCACCACCGTCACCCGGCCCGATCTCTTCGCGGATTATCTCGCCGAACAGCTCGATCTGCTGACGGAAGATTACGATGTGGCGATCGAATGTCGCCCGTCCCGTCAGGAAATCGCATTCCCTTATGTGTTCGACGGCCGACAGGGAGCGGCGCTTGCAGGTATCCGGCCCACGGAACTTGCCCGACACTTTCCCACCACAGAGCTGGCTTTGATCGGTGACGAACTTGCTGATGGTCTGGGCATGGAAACGGCGGATGGCACGATGCCGCTTTCGCTGTTCGACGGGCTTCGCACGGATTTCTCACTTGCCCGGCTGGCCCACTACACGGGCACCGCGCCGGAAGACTTCCAGCGCTTCGTGCTGCTGACCAACTATCACCGCTATATCGATGAATTCGTTGACTGGGCGGGCGAGCAGGTCGGCGGGGGAACTTACACTATGCTCTCTGGCGCGGGCGGCCTGCGTATAGGGCAGCGAACGCCGCACGCGCGCGAGCAACTGAACGAAACGACCTGGCGTCGGCATCAGATGCCCGCCTATCACCTCATGGCGCCGGATCGCATGGGCATCACGCTGGTCAACATCGGCGTCGGCCCGTCCAACGCGAAGACCATTACCGATCACCTTGCGGTCCTAAGGCCCGAGGCATGGTTGATGATCGGCCATTGCGGCGGTCTGCGCCCCACGCAGAAGATCGGCGATTTCGTTCTCGCCCACGCTTATTTGCGCGACGATCACGTGCTGGACGACGTGCTGCCGCCCGAAATCCCGCTTCCCGCCATTGCCGAGGTGCAGCAGGCGCTGGCGACCGCGGCAGAGGAAGTGAGCGGCGCGCAGGGGGCGGATCTGAAGGAGAGGATGCGTACCGGCACTGTCGTGACCACGGATGATCGCAACTGGGAGCTGCGCTTCGCCCGCACCTCACTGCGCCTGTCGCAAAGCCGGGCGGTAGCGATAGAGATGGAAAGCGCCACCGTCGCCGCGCAGGGTTATCGCTTCCGCGTCCCCTACGGCACACTGCTATGCGTTTCGGACAAGCCTCTGCACGGCGAGATCAAACTGCCGGGGCAGGCCAACGTGTTCTACGAACAGGCCATTGCCGGTCACCTGCAGATCGGCATCCGCGCCTGCGAACTGCTGCGCGCCGAAGGGCCGCGCCTGCACAGTCGCAAGCTGCGGGCCTTCAGCGAGCCGCCCTTCCGCTAGATCACCAGCCCTGCGGCTTGCCGCGGTTCTGTTCGTCCAGCCACGCCTTCAGCGGCGCGAAATATTCGATCATCGCCTCGGCGCTGATCTCGCGGCTGCCGGTGAAGGCCTCCAGCGCATCGGGCCACGGCTTGCTGGCGCCCATTTCCAGCATGGCGTTCAGCCGCTCGCCCACTTGCTCGTTGCCGTAGAAGCTGCAGCGATGCAGCGGCCCCGTCCATCCGGCGGCGTCGCAGGCGGCCTTGTAGAACTGGAACTGCAGGATGCGCGCCAGGAAATAGCGCATGTAAGGCGTATTGCCGGGTATGTGGTACTTCGCGCCCGGATCGAACGCGTCGGCCGGGCGATTGACCGGCGGCACGATGCCCTGATAATCGCGCTTCAGATCCACCCACGCCTGATTGTATTGTGCCGGGGTGATCGATCCGTCGAACACGCCCCAGCGCCATTTGTCGACCAGCAGGCCGAACGGCAGAAACGCCACCTTGTCCATCGCCTGCCGCAGCAGCAGGCCGATATCCTTGTCCGCACTCGGCACCTGTGCGCGGTCAAGCAGGCCGATCTGCACCAGATATTCGGGCGTGATGGACAGCGCCACCATGTCGCCGATGGCCTCATGGAAGCCATCGTTGGCGCCGTTGAGGTGCAGATAGCTCTGCTGGTTGTAGGCGCGCTGATAGTAATTGTGGCCCAGCTCGTGATGGATGACGACGAAATCGTCCCCATTGCGCTTGATGCACATCTTGATCCGCAGATCGTCCTTGTTGTCCACGTCCCACGCACTGGCATGGCACTGAACCTCGCGGTCGGCCGGCTTCAGAAACTGGGACCGGGTCCAGAACGTTTCCGGCAAGGGCGCGAAACCCAGAGAGGAGAAGAACCCCTCGCCCGCGCGCACCATGTCCAGTTCGTCCATGCCCTTCGCGGCGATCAGGTCGGTCACATCAAAGCCGATGTCTCCTGCTCCGGGCGGCGCGACCAGCGGGTAGATATTGCCCCATTCCTGCGCCCACATATTGCCCAGCAGGTCCGCACGGATCGGCCCGCTGGCAGGCTGCACGTCGTTGCCGTATTTCTCGTTCAGCTTGGTGCGGACATAAGTGTGCAGCGACAGATAGAGCGGCTTCAGCTCGTCCCAGATGCCATCCACCATCGTGGCGAATTCATCGGGCGGCATGTCATAGTTGGAACGCCACATCGCGCCCGCATCAGCAAAACCCAGTTCCTTCGCGCCCTCGTTCGCGATGGCGACCATGCGGGCGTAGCCATCCTTCATCGGCGCGCCGACACCGTCGTGCCAACTGGCCCACATCTCCGCGTATTCCGCGGGGGTATGGTCCAGATTGCCCATCTCCGCCTCTATGTCGGAACCGGATATCGGCTGGCCGCCCAGCGTGCCCTTGCCCTTGCCGTACTGGCTGGCCAGATCGGTGGCGATGGTGGACAATTCGTCAGCCGCACCCGGCGTGGTGGGCGCGGGCAGGACGATGCCGTTACGGAGAATGTCCAGCTTGCGCGCCACCACCGGATCAAGACCGGGCAATTGCGCATAGCGCGCAGCCTCCAGCGCGTATTCCACGCTCTTTTCCGTTCCGATTGAACCGTAGCGTGCTGCCAGCGCGTCGGTATCGTCGATTATATACGTCGCATTTACCCATGATATCCGGGCATATTCGACCGAGAAATCGAACAGGTCCTTCTCCACTGCGGCGATGAAATCGGCCGCGCCTTGCGGAGTCATCGGATAAGCTGGCGTGGCAGATCCGGCCGGGGCGGCATCCTGCGCGGCAGCGGGTGAAGCCAGACTGGCGGCGATCGCCAGCAGGGCGGCGGATGCTAGAGTCTTCATCGGTGGCAGTTCCTTAGGCAAAAAGGGAGAAACTGGTTTCACAAGCTACCGGTTTGAACGGATCGCACGGCTTAATCAAGCCGTCAGAAAGCGCACCATTGCCTCGCCTAGCTCGGGGCCCGTGACAGAACTCATATGCGTGCCCGGCACATCGGCGAGACGCGCGTTTGGCAGGGCTTCCACCAGCCGTTGCGGAGAGCCGTTGTCCTCGTCTTTGTCACCGCAGACAACCAGCGTCGGCGTGGTCACTTTCGCCAGGTCACTCTCCGAAATGTCGTCCACAGCGCCCAACAGCAACCGGGCCGCGACGCGATCGATCTTCATCGTTTTCATGAACTGCGTCGCCACGAACGCCGGATCGCCGTGCTTCACTTCTCCAAAGCGGTCGATCGCATCGATGAAGAATGACGCACGCCTATCCCAGCCGGAAAGCCCCTCCAGCCCCATCCCACCCAACACCAGCCTGCGGGGAGCAAGTCCGGCAATCACCGCCGACGCGGCGGTCCGCGCGCCGAGCGAGAACCCGCCCAGATCGAAATCATCAAGGCCAAGCGCGCTCACCACAGCTTCCACGTCACGCACCAAGACGCCGGGCGGATACGCAGAGGCATCGTGCGGTTTGCCGCTCTGCCCGTGGGCGCGAAGATCGGGCATCACGGCTTCGAACCCGGCCGCCGCAAGCGCGGCGGCATGGCCGAAACGGATCCAGTTCATATCGGCGCTGGAAAACAGGCCGTGAAGCAGGAGGACAGGCCGCCCCTCCCCCAGTCGATGCACGGCCAGTTCCACCCCGTCGAATGAGGGAACAGTTTCTATCCGCACCCCGCTCACTGGCCGCCCTCATTCATCTTCGTCATTTTTTCTTCCTTTCCGGGAAAAACTCGCTGATTCCGTTGTTAGAAGCAACCGATGCGCCTATCTGGCGCCCCTACTCCCGGAACTGAGGCAGTCCTGATGGCTGAAGCCGATCCGCAAATTTCTGAAGACGAAACACAAGTCGAAGGTGCGCGTGCCCCACGTCGATGGGGACGACTTGCGCTGATGCTTTCTCTGCCCATCGTCCTGCTGATCGGCGGTGTGGTTTACTGGCAGAGCCTGCAAGGTAAAGTTTCCACCGACAACGCCTATCTGAAACAGGACATGGTCGGCGTAAGCGCCGAAGTGGTCGGCAAGATCATCGAAGTTGCGGTGCGCGATGGCGACATGGTGAAGGCCGGCGATCTGCTGTTCCGCATCGATCCGGAACCCTACTCCCTCCAGATACACGAAGCCGACGCCGCCATCGCCACGGCGCAGGCCAATCTGACAGCCCTGTCCCATGCGCCGGAACTTACCGGCGTGGATATCTCCGCCGCGCGTGAGGATATCGCGTTCGCCCAATCCACGCTCGAGCGGCAGCAGGCCCTCTGGCAGCGGGGTTTCACCACAAAAGCCGATTACGAAGCTGCTCAGCACGCCGTGGCTCAGGCACAGGAACGGCTGCGCCAGGCGCAAGCCCAACAGCGCGAAGCAAGGGCACGATTGGCCGAAGGGCCCGCCGTTCCCGGCCAGAACCCGCAAATCGCCGCCGCAAATGCCCGCCGGGCAGAGGCTGAACTAGCACTGCGGCGGACAGAGATTCGCGCGCCCATCGCCGGTAGGGTCGCCCAGTCCAGCCGTCTGCAACTGGGTCAGCAAGCCGTCACCAGCCTGCCGATGCTGACGCTGGTCGCCGATACGAGTTCTTATGTGGAAGCGAACTTCAAGGAAACCGATCTGGACCAGATGCGCGTGGGCCAGCCCGCAGAGATCAGCTTCGACGCCTATCCGGGCACGGCATTGAAAGGGCACGTGGCATCGATCGGCGCGGGCACGGGATCGGAATTTTCCGTTCTTCCCGCACAGAACGCCAGCGGCAACTGGGTGAAAGTCACCCAGCGCGTGCCGGTGCGGATCGCCATTGACGAGAAAAGCGATCGTCCGCTGATCGCAGGACTATCGGCAGACGTGACCGTCTTCGTCGACGGAAGGAAGCGCTAGGCCATGGCCAGCGCCGCCGCTTCCGGCCGCGGCGGTCAGACGCGGGCGGCGGAAGCTCCTATCGAGGACGTCGCCCAGCTTCCGACCGAAAACCACCTGCTGCTGATCGTCGGCGTAATGGCGGCCACGCTGCTGCAAGTGCTGGATATTACGATCGCCAATGTGGCAATCCCGCACATGCAGTCCACGCTGGGCGCCACGCCCGACACGATAAGCTGGGTGCTGACGAGCTACATCATCGCTTCCGCTGTGGCGATGCCGATAACCGGCTGGCTTTCGGATCGGATCGGATCGCGCCGCCTGTTCATCTGGTCGGTGGCCGGATTCGTTCTAGCGTCCATGCTGTGCGGCATGGCCCAGAATCTCGAGGAAATGGTGCTATTCCGCGCGTTGCAGGGCGTCGCGGGCGCCTTCATCGCGCCGCTTAGCCAGGCCGCGCTGCTGGATACCACCCGGCCCAGCAAGCAATCCTCCATCATCGCACTGTGGGGCATGGGGGTGATGATCGGCCCCATCCTTGGCCCTGTTCTGGGTGGCTGGATCACCGAGAACTGGTCATGGCGGTGGGTGTTCTACGTCAACGTGCCCGTCGGGATACTGTGTCTCGCGATCCTGATGGCGGAATTGCCGTCGCGTGAGATATCCCGGCGACGCTTCGACCTGTTCGGCTTCGCGATGATCGCGCTGTGCCTCAGCAGCCTTCAGCTTGTGCTTGACCGTGGCACCCAACTGGACTGGCTCGCTTCGGTGGAAACGTGGATCTATCTTTTCCTGATCCTGTCTTCAGCGTGGATTGCGGTAATCCATTTCGCCACGGCACCACAGCCGCTGTTTGACCGGCTCCTGTTCGCCAACGTGAACTTCGTGCTAGCGTTGGTCTTCATGGGGGTAGTCGGCGTCGTCATGTTCGCCACCATGGCGCTGCTACCGCCGATGCTGCAGGGCCTGTTCGGTTATGACGTGATCGATACCGGCATGGTGCTGATGCCCCGCGGGATCGGCGTGCTGATATCGATGCAGCTTTCCGGGCTGCTTCTGCGCAAGGGCGTGGATGCACGCTGGATGGTTTCCGCCGGGTTCCTCATCGGTGCATGGTCGCTGTGGCAGATGGCCGGCTGGTCGCTCGATGTTGATCGCTATCACATCGTCATGTCCGGCCTGATACAGGGTATCGGCATCGGGCTGGTGTTCATCCCGCTTCAGGCCACCGCCTTCGCTACTCTGCCCCCGCGCCTGAGGACAGACGGATCGAGCCTGCTGAACCTCACGCGGTCGGTCGGCTCCTCCATCGGCATTTCGGTGATGATGACGCTGTTGACGCGTAACACGCAGACCAGCCACAGCGATCTGGCAGCGCACGTCACCCCCACGATCACCTCGATGCTGGACTTGTCGTCGATTCAGCGGTTCCAGCAATATGGTGAGGCAGGGCTGGAGGTAGTCAACGGGATCGTCACGCAGCAGGCGGCGATGATCGCCTATCTCGACGATTTCTATCTTATGATGTGGCTCAGCCTCGCATCGGTCCCGCTGGTTCTGCTGATGCGTAAGAGCGAAGCACCGGCGGCCCAAACCGAACCGCCGGGGCACTAACTCGCAGGTGTGGCGGGAAACGGGCAGCCTTGCGGCCACCCACTTCCACCAATCCGGCTCAGCCCTTTTTCAGGTGGCGGCGGCCGAGCAGTTCGGCAATCTGCACCGCGTTCAGCGCCGCGCCCTTGCGAAGGTTGTCGCTGACGCACCACAGGGAAAGGCCGTTCTCGACCGTCGGGTCTTCACGCACACGGCTGACGTAGGTCGCACCGTCGCCCGCGCTTTCGATCGGGGTGACGTAACCGCCATCCTCGCGCTTATCGACCAGCATCACGCCGGGCGCCTCTCGCAGGATGTCCTGCGCCTGTTCGGCGGAAAGCTCCCGTTCAAATTCAAGGTTGATCGATTCCGAGTGGCCGACGAACACCGGCACGCGCACGCAGGTGGCGTTAACCTTGATCTTCGGGTCGAGGATCTTCTTGGTCTCGACCACCATCTTCCACTCTTCCTTGGTGGAACCATCATCCAGGAACACGTCAATGTGCGGGATCACGTTGAAGGCGATCTGCTTGGTGAACTTGCTCGGTTCCACCGGATCACCAACGAAGATCGCGCGGCTCTGTTCGAACAACTCGTCCATGCCGGCCTTGCCCGCACCCGAAACCGACTGATAGGTGCTGACCACAACGCGCTTGATACCCGCAGCGTCATGCAGCGGCTTAAGCGCGACAACCAGCTGTGCGGTCGAACAGTTCGGGTTCGCGATGATATTGCGCTTCTTGTAATCGTCGATCGCATCCGGGTTCACTTCCGGCACGATCAGCGGAACGTCCGGATCCATGCGGTAGAGCGACGAATTGTCGATCACCACGCAGCCGGCCGCAGCAGCCTTGGGCGCATATTCCTTCGCCGGGCCGGAACCGGCGGCGAACAGGGCGATGTCCCACCCCGTGAAATCGAAATGCTCAATATTACGGCATTTCAGCATTTTTCCGGTGTCACCGAGTTCAATTTCGGTCCCCGTCGAACGCGGGCTGGCCACCGCCGCCACTTCGTCCATCGGAAATTCGCGTTCGGCCAGAATGGCGAGCATCTCACGCCCAACATTCCCCGTCGCACCGACAACCGCTACCCGGTAACCCATCACTCGCTCCGCATGATTGAATACGCGCCCATCTAGGGCGCAAGAGGCGCGCCGCAATGCACAAATGCGTGCAACAGGGCAAGCGCGGCTTTGCTATTCGGGCGGGGTTACGCCGTTCTGTTCCAGAAAGCGGAAGATCGCATCCCACAGATGCACGCTGATCTTCGGCCCTGAAACGCGGTGGGTGTATCCGGGGTAGAGCATCATATCGAACGGCACCGCTTCGCCCTGAAGCTTAGCGATCAGTTCGGAACTGTTCTCGAACACCACATTGTCATCGGCCATGCCGTGAATGATCAGCAAGGGGTCGGCGATCCGTTCCGCGCCTTGCAGCGCGCTCGACGCAGCATAGGCGGCTGCATCAATTTGCGGCATGCCCATGTAGCGTTCCGTATAGAACGTATCGTACAGTTCCCACCGGGTGACGGAAGCGCCGGCGATGCCCGCCGCGTAAAGGCCCTGATCTGCCTCCAGCATCTTCAGCGTCATGTATCCGCCGTACGACCAGCCGTAAGTCGCGATCTTGGCCGGATCGACGAAATCCAGAGTCTTCAGGAACTGGGCTCCCGCGCGCTGATCATCCACCTCGACCGATCCCATCGCGCGGTAGATCGCCTTTTCAAAATCTACCCCGCGGTTGGAACTGCCGCGATTGTCGATCTCGAACCAGATATAACCCCGGTCCACAATCGCCTGTTGCAGCGCCCCACCCCAGCCACGCGTGACCTGCTGCGAATGCGGCCCGCCATAGTGTGAGAAGAACACGGGGTAACGTTTGCCGGCTTCGATCGGCGGCGTGATCATCTTCCAGTGCAGCGGCGTGCCATCCGGCCCCGCGATCGTGCCGAATTGCGCCGGGCGATGGCTGGCGAGATAGGGCGTATATGGATGATCGGCGTTGAGCGCGTTCTCCTCAACCCATGCCAGCCGCTTGCCGCCGCCGTCCGCCAGATAGACCTGCTTTGGCTGATCGGCAGACGATCGGGTGACAAGCAGCGTCTTGCCCTTGCCATCCATCGTCGCGCTGCTGGCGAAGGCGGGATCGGTCAGCCGTTCCGGCGCACCGCCATTCCGATAGTCCAGCGCATAGACCTGCGGCAACAGCACATCGTCCAGTGTCGCGGTGAAATAGAGGCGGCCCGCGTCCTGATCGACGCCGTTAAGCGCGGTGACCACCCAGTCGCCCCGGGTAAGCTGGCTCCAGTTACCGTCCGCGAAACGATAGAGGTGGCCGAACCCATCGCGCTCCGACCACCAGATCGCGCTGCCGTCTTTCAGGAAGCGATAGTTATCGGTCAGGTTGATCCAATGGCCCTGCGCCGCCTTTTCGCTGAACAGCACACGGCTGGCACCAGTCGCAGGATCGACGACAAGCATGTCCAGCGTGGTCTGCCCGCGATCGATGCGCTGGACGTACAGCGTCTTGCCGTCAGGCGACCAGTTCACACGAGCGAGGTAGATATCACGCTCTGACCCCAGATCGACTTCCACACGGTTGCCGCCATCGGGATCGAGAACGAAAAACTGCACATCCACATTGGGCGTGCCTGCTGCCGGATAGCGTTGTTCGAACGTCCGGGTGCCCGTGGCGCCGATGGCCGCGCGCGTGACGACGCCCACTGGCGCCTCGTCAAACCGCTGCACGGCGATGCGCTGATCGCCGGGTGCCCACCAGTATCCGGTGAGCCGGTCCATCTCCTCCTGAGCGACGAATTCGGCTTCACCCCAATGAATCGTATCCGACGCTTCCTCTGGCGTGACAGGCGCCGCCTCGCTGCCGATCGTGCCAACCCACAGGCGCCCATCCCGCACGAAGGAAAGATAGCGCCCGGTCTCGCTCAGCTTCGGGTTAAGTTCGCTCTCCTCGCTATCCGTCAGCCGCGTTACCGAGCCATCGAGCGCCGCCAGATAGAGATCTCCATCCAGCGGCACGAGAATAGCCCTCCCATCATCCGACCATTCATAGGCAACGATGCCTTTCAATTCACCGATGCGCTGGCGTTCGCGCTGCATCTTCTCCGCTTCGGAGAGTTCGCGGCCCGAACCAAGCTGTTCGGAATCGACCAGCATCCGCCACTCGCCCGTTTCGCGGTCGAACGCCCACAGGTCATACCGCTGGCGGTCTTCCGCGCGGTTCCGCAGCACGGTGAGATAGCGCCCATCGGGCGAAAGCTTCGCCAGCCGGGGACTTGCCCCATCGAGCGAAGGGCTGGCGAACACGCGTTCGAACGACAAATCGCCCGTTTCCGTTGCAATCACTGGTATCACCTCATCTTGCGCGGCGGCGATAGCGGGGCAGGATAGCAGGGCAAGCGCGCTGATGGCTGACAGACAGAGCACAGATCGCACGGAGATACTCCAGAAGAACGAAAAGGGGCGCCCCGATCTCTCGGAGCGCCCCTCTTGTTACATCTGCAATCAGATGATGAAAGCGTCTTAGTCCTGCTTAACCGGCTGCTTGCGCTCCGCGATGCGGGCGCGCTTGCCGGTACGGCCGCGCAGGTAATAGAGCTTCGCACGACGCACGACGCCGCGACGGACCACTTCGATGCTGTCCACGTTCGGCGAGTAGAGCGGGAAAACGCGCTCCACACCTTCGCCGAAGCTCAGCTTGCGGACCGTGAAATTGCTGTTGATGCCGCGGTTCGACCGGGCAATGCACACGCCTTCGAAGTTCTGAACGCGGGTGCGCTCACCTTCAACAACGCGCACACCGACGCGCAGCGTGTCGCCGGGGCGGAATTCGGGAACGGACTTGCTCTCGTTGAAAGCCGCGATGGCTTCAGCTTCGAGCTCCTGGATCAGACCCATGATGGGCTCCTTCAATCCTCACGCCGCGCGCCAGAGGCAGACTGGTCCCGAGCGCCCCTGTGGCGCTCCCAAAGGTCCGGTCTGCGTAACCGTGTATCCTGTTCGCTCATGGCTTTACGCCATGCGGCGATCTTCGCATGATCCCCCGATCGCAGCACTTCAGGGATCGTGCGCCCTTCCCATTCAACAGGTCGGGTATAATGCGGGTATTCAAGAAGCCCTTCTTCGAAGGATTCCTCGGCCCCGCTGGAAGGCGCGCCCATTACGCCGGGAAGCAGGCGAATGCAAGCGTCCAGAATGGCCAGCGCCGCTGGCTCTCCGCCCGACAGAACAACGTCCGTCAGACTCACTTCCTCAACGTCACGACCAGCAAAAATTCGCTCGTCGAATCCTTCGAACCGGCCGCACAGGATCGTCACGCCGGGACCCACCGCCAGTTCACGGATGCGGGCCTGTGAAATCGGCCTCCCGCGCGGGGTCATCGCCAGAACGGGGCAATCGGGCTGCCGCGTGCGCGCATGATCGATCGCGGCTGCCAGAATATCGGCTTTTAACACCATGCCCGCCCCGCCCCCAGCAGGAGTGTCGTCGACGGTTCGGTGCTTGTCCGTGGCGAAATCGCGGATCTGCACCGCGTCCAGCGACCATGCTCCCTCGGCCAGCGCACGGCCAGCAAGCGACACGCCCAAGGAGCCGGGAAACATCTCCGGATAGAGGGTAAGGACCGTCGCCGCGAAGCTCATGCCTCGACGAAGTCCTGCGCGACGGTCAATCGCTCGACATTCCATTCCGGCACCGCTTCCGCACGCATCGGCACCATGAAGCGTTTACCGTCCGGTCGCTCGATCTCGATCACGTCGCCCGCGCCGTAATTCTCGACCGCGACGACAGTGCCCAGAGGGTCGCCTGCATCCGATACAGCGCTGAGGCCGATCAGATCGGCGTGATAATATTCGCCTTCCGCCAATGGCGGCAGCGCAGAGCGAGGTACAGTCAGCAAGGTGCCACGCAGCTTTTCAGCAGCGGTACGGTCCGGCACTTCGGCGAAACGCGCGATGGCGCCGCCCTTGCCGTCATCACGCAATTTCTTGAGAGAGAGGCCGCCGTCGTTGAACGCGCGATGCGCGGACAACGCGGCAATGCCATCTCCAAACAGTTTGAGGCGGACCTCGCCCGTCACACCGTGCGCGCCGATGATGGCGGCGAGTGTAACGGGCCGGTCCTGCATCGGGCTCAGCCCTCAGCCTTTTCCTCACCGGCTTCTTCAGCCGGAGCTTCAGCAGCAGGCGCTTCTTCAGCGGGAGCCTCGGCAACGACTTCTTCAGTCACTGCTTCAGGTGCGGCTTCCTCAACGGGAGCTTCAGCAGCAGCCCTGGCTGCTTCTTCAGCCTCAGCGGCCTTGGCAGCGCGTTCTTCAGCGCGTTCCTTGGCCTTGTCGCCCGGCTCCGCCTTCTTCGGGTTGTTGCGCGGAGCGCGTTCCTGGATGCCCGCGGCGTCGAGGAAACGAGCCACACGGTCGGTCGCCTGCGCGCCGACACCCACCCAATAGCGGGCGCGATCTTCGTTCACCTTCACGCGGTTCGCGTCATCCTTGGCGAGCAGCGGGTTATAGGTGCCGATCTGCTCCAGATACTTGCCGTCACGCGGGGAACGGCTGTCCGACACCACGATGCGGTAATAAGGGCGCTTCTTGCTGCCGCCCCGCGAAAGCCTGATTGCTACTGCCATGAGAAATTACCTTTCCAATTCAAACCGTTGAAATTCAATTCTTCTTCATAAGATTTTGCAGGTTCGGGGGGATTTGCGCCCCGCCGCCCAAACCGGGCATCCCGCCCGCGCCGCCCAGTCCGCCGCCACCGCCGAACAAAGCGCCCAGACCCTTCAGGCCGCCCAGCTTTTTGATCTGCTTCATCGCGCGGCCCATTTCCTGGTGCATCTTCAGCAATTTGTTCACTTCCTGCACGCTGGTGCCGGAACCGGTCGCCACGCGCTTTTTGCGCTTGGCGTTCAGCAGTTCCGGGCGCTGGCGCTCGGTAGGGGTCATGGAGCCGATGATGGCATCCATATGGACGAGCACCTTGTCGTCCATGCCGCCGGCAGCCATTGCCTGCTTGGCCTTCTTCATGCCCGGCATCATGCCCGCCAGCATTCCGAGACCGCCCATGTTCTGCATCTGACGCAACTGAGTGCGCAAATCGTTCATGTCGAACTGGCCCTTGAGCATCCGCTCCGCCAGCTTGTCGGCATCTTCCTTCTCGATCGTCGCCGCCGCCTTCTCGACGATGGAGACGATATCGCCCATGCCCAGGATGCGGCCCGCCACACGGCCGGGATGGAACGGCTCGATCGCGTCCAGCTTTTCACCGGTGCCCGCGAACTTGATCGGCTTGCCCGTGACAGCCCGCATGGAAAGCGCCGCGCCGCCGCGCGCATCGCCATCCATCCGCGTCAGAACCACGCCGGTCAGCGGCACTTCGTCGGAGAAGCTCTGCGCGACGTTCACCGCGTCCTGACCGGTGAGCGAATCGACCACCAGCAGCACTTCGGTAGGTGCAGCGACCCCGGCCACGGCCTTCATCTCGGCCATCAGCGCGGCATCGACGTGGAGGCGGCCAGCGGTATCGAGCAGCAGTACGTCCACTGCCTGCAACCGGGCCGATTCGATCGCGCGGCGGGCGATATCCACCGGCTGCTGTCCCTGCACAATCGGCAGGGTTGCCACCTCGACCTGTTCGCCCAGAACCTTCAGCTGTTCCTGCGCGGCCGGGCGATTGACGTCCAACGACGCCATCAGCGCCTTTTTGCCGTGCTTCTCGCGGATCAGCTTGCCCAGCTTGGCCGTCGTGGTCGTCTTGCCCGATCCCTGCAGGCCAACCATCATGATGACGACGGGCGGCTTCGCATCGAGGACAAGCGGAGCGGCTTCCTCGCCGCCCAGCATCGCCACCAGCTCGTCGTTGACGACCTTGACGACCTGCTGACCCGGCGTGACGGAGCGCAGCACCTGCTGGCCCACGGCCTTTTCGGTAACGTTGGCGATGAAATCGCGCGCGACAGGCAGCGCTACGTCCGCCTCCAGCAGGGCGATCCGTACTTCACGCATCGCCTCGCGCACATCACCTTCGTTCAGCGCGCCGCGACCGCGCAGGCGGTCGAAGACCCCGGTCAGGCGATCGGACAGCGTGTCGAACATGGCCTCGCGTCACTCCAATTTCGCCAAACGCCAAAAACGCCGGCGGACGAAACCTCGTCAGCCAGCGTGGCGATCAGCACTGCTGCCACGTTCATAACGTGGCGATAAATCATTCAAATGGTGGAGCCGAGGGGGATCGAACCCCTGACCTCTACAATGCCATTGTAGCGCTCTCCCAGCTGAGCTACGGCCCCGATCCATTTATCCGGCGCATCCTGGGAGACGCGCCATCCCGAACCGCTCCGGCCCGGGAGCGCCGCCTTTATGGGCGGCGCTTTGAAATCGCAAGCCCCAAATCGCGATGATTTTCACCATCGCCGGGCTTGCGGCACGATCAGTTGTCGTCGTCCTGATCGTCGCCGCTACCGATCTCGCCCAGATCGTCGTCGCCGCCCAGGTCGACATCGTTGTCGGGCGAATCCTCACCCTCGTCGATATCTTCCAGATCGTCGTCGGCCAGATCGTTATCCTGCTCCTTCGGCTCCTTGTCCTTCTGCGCTTCCTCAAAAGGAATCGGCTGCTTGGATTTGAGCACGGGTTCAGGATACCACTCGTTCCCGCAATCGATGCAGGTGACGGGATCTTCCTTGCCGAGATCGTAGAAGCGTTCACCGCACTTCGGGCAGGTGCGCTTGGCGCCCCATTCAGGCTTCACCATGGATATATCCTCGTTAGCACGCCCGCGGACGTGCCGGTAAATGTCGGGACTTGATGGTGGCGACTTGCGCCATAATCAAGAGCGGCGCGCGCCTTGCCACAGGGCACTGGCGCTGTCAAAAGCCGCCCGCTTCACGGGTAAGAGAGCTTCCTTGCACACTGGTTCCAACACTTCCGCGCGGCCCCGCCGCTTTGTTCCCGCAGGTTCGCTGACCGGCCGCATCCGCGTGCCGGGCGACAAATCGATCAGCCACCGCTCTCTGATGTTCGGCGCGCTGGCCGTTGGGGAAACGCGCGTCACCGGCTTGCTGGAAGGCGAAGACGTGATGGCCACCGCCGCCGCGCTACGCGCCATGGGCGCGACGATAGAGCGCGAAGGTGAAGGCGCGTGGCGCATCAACGGCGTCGGTGTGGGCGCCCTGCTCCAGCCGGAAACGCCGCTGGAGATGGGCAATTCCGGTACATCCACGCGCCTCCTCATGGGCCTGATCGCTAGCCACCCGATCACGGCAACCTTTACCGGTGACGCCAGCCTGTCGAAACGTCCCATGGGACGCGTGACCGAGCCGCTCGGCCTGATGGGCGCGGGTTTTTCCGGCGCAATGCTGCCCCTGACCGAACGCGGACTGAGCCCGGCCGTGCCGATCACCTATCGCCTGCCCGTGGCCAGCGCTCAGGTTAAGAGCGCGATTCTTCTGGCCGGGCTGAACACTGCTGGCGTGACCACAGTAATCGAACCCGTCCCTACTCGCGACCATACAGAACGTATGCTGAAAGGCTTCGGCGCGGACCTGTGGGTGGAGGAAGAGAACGGGGAGCGCGTGATCCGCCTTCGAGGAGAAGCGGAACTGCGCCCGCAGACCATCGATGTTCCGGGTGATCCCTCCTCCGCAGCGTTCTTTGCGGTGGCCGCGCTACTGGTGCCTGGCAGCGATCTGGTGATCGAGAATGTCGGCCTCAATCCCACCCGTGCCGGGCTTTACGAAGTGCTGCGCCAGATGGGCGGGCAGATCGAGGAACTGAATGCTCGCGAAGTTGGCGGGGAGCCAGTGGCGGACCTGCGCGTGCGCCACTCGATGCTGACCGGGATCGAAGTCGACCCCGCCCTCGCCCCCAGCATGATCGATGAGTTTCCAGTGTTGTTCGTCGCTGCCGCGCTGGCGCAAGGTCGCACCGTTACCACCGGGTTGGACGAGTTGCGCGTGAAGGAAAGCGATCGCCTGGCCGTCATGGCGTCAGCCCTCCGCATCGCCGGTGCGCAGGTGGAAGAACGAGAGGACGGGCTTGTGATCGATGGCACCGGTGGCGATCCACTTTCCGGCGGCACGGAACCTGTCGCTACCCATCTCGACCACCGTATCGCCATGTCGATGGCCGTGGCGGGCATCACCAGCCGCGATGGCGTGGAGGTAGATGACACCCGCCCGATTGCCACCAGCTTTCCGCAATTCGAAGCGCTGCTGGATGGCGCTACCGCAGCGGTCTGACGATCACGCCGGGCTGGACAGCTTCATCAGCACCAGCCCGGATACGATCAGCACAGCAGCCGTCACACGCATGACGGTCACCGCTTCCCCCAGAACGACGATACCGACCAGAAAGGCGCCCACAGCGCCGATCCCGGTCCATACCGTATAGGCCGTACCCAGCGGCAGCGATTTCATCGCCAGCGCCAGCAGGCCGATGCTCATGGTCATGGCTACAAACGTGATGACTAGGGGGCCGGGGCGCGTCAGGCCTTCCGACAACTTCATCGTGTAAGCCCAGACGACCTCCAGAATACCGGCAACGAATAGCATGACCCAAGCCATGGCAGCCTCCTTCAAGGGTTAGCTGCCGGGCCGTCCCGGTCTTGATCGCCCGCGCGGGTCGCTCCGGCTGGACACGGAGGACGTGGCCTGCCGCGACGCCCAAATAGCCACCGCTTCACCTGTTCTCAAGACCGGTTTCCCACCCTAAGGGGCGGTAATGATTATCGCTGTCGACGGCCCAACCGCTTCTGGCAAAGGCACCATCGCTCGGGCGCTGGCCGCCCGCTTCGGTTTGCCACATCTCGATACGGGCCTGCTCTATCGCGCGGTGGGGCGGCAGGTCTTTCTTGCTGGCGGCAATCCGGACGATCCAGCCGATGCGCTGGCAGCGTGTGACTTTGCCGACAGCCTGCTCGGCGATCGCAATCTACGCAGCGAAACTAGCGGCGGCCTCGCCAGTCGCGTTTCTGTCCACCCCGCCGTGCGGGAGGCGCTCTATGAGCGTCAGCGCCGCTTCGCGCTCCAGCCCGGCGGTGCGGTACTCGATGGACGCGACATCGGCACGGTGATTGCCCCGGATGCGGAGGTAAAACTGTTCGTCACCGCCAGCGTAGAAGCACGCGCTCTGCGTCGCTGGAACGAAATGCGCGAACGTGGCGAAAACCCGACGCTCGCAGATATCGAAATGGACCTCCACCGTCGGGATGAACGCGACCGCAGCCGCGCAGAGGCGCCGCTGCGTGCGGCCGACGACGCGGTGGTGCTCGATACTTCCGAACTGGACCGCAACGCTGCGGTTGCAGCGGCTATTGCGCTGGTGGAAACGCGAATCGGAGGCCGATCCGCCTGATCTCAGCCTGCGACCTTCGCCACTTTTCCAAATCCATCCTCAGGGCCGACATGGGTGTGATAGACCATGATTTCGCCCACACCTTTCAGCGTCATCGCCTCGGGTGTGCCGAAATTACCCTTATCGCGCGTACGCAGCCAGGTGCTTTCTGAAATGGCAATGCCATTCATCGGCGCGGTGTTCTGCAACCGCGCGGCGACGTTCACCGTATCGCCCCAATAGTCATAGGCCATGCGCGTTGCGCCGATCACGCCGCCGACCACCGGCCCGCTGTGAATGCCCACTCGCAGGCCCACCGCATCGACCCCGGCTACTCTCCGCAACTCCTCCACCCCTTCTATCACCGCGCGGGCGAAGGAAAGAGCCGCATCGGCACTGTTCAGGCTTTCCACGTTCCCGCCTGCGATCGCCAGATAGGAATCGCCCACGGTCTTGACCTTCTCCACATTCCATTCGGCCGCACAGCGATCCGCATGGTTGAAGAAGCTGTTCAGCAATTCCACCAGATGGCCCGGCGAAATACGCTTCGCCAGCGCGGAAAAGCCGACCATATCGATGAAGATCACACTGGCGTCAGCATAGGAATCCGCCACCACCCGGCCATCGCGGATGCGCTGCACAGCCGCCGGGGGCAACATGTTCAGCACCAGTTCCTCATTCCGCTGGCGTTCGGCATCCAGCCCGTCCGCAAGTGTGAAAGCGGAACGGCTAGTCCGCCCGACCGCCAGATTTATCGCGAACATGATGCACGCACCGCTGAAATAGCTGAGCACCGCAAAGGCAAAGGCAGGATCGCCGCGATCGCCGATTACAGCGCCGACCCATCCGATCATGTCCGCGGCCAGCCACGCGATGAACATCCGGGGCCGCCCGGCCAGTGTAACGGCTGCGAACGCCGTCAGGATCAGCCGATTGATAACCGTCACCGAATGAACCATCGATCCGGCGTGTTCGAGATAGTCAAACAACACCGAATTGGCGCGTCCGATCAAAAGCGAAAGCAGCACCAGCGCGACAAAATCGATTACGGGATGACGGACGTACTGATCCCAGAACGTCAGGCAAATATATCCACCAGCCACCAGCAACGACAGACCGAGGAAAACCGCCAGTTGCGCATTTTCCATCTGCGAAACGAAATTGGGATTCACTACTAGATAGGCGAGCGTCGCCACCATGAAGATGGAGCAATAGAGGCGCACAAACGGCAGCCGCAGCGTTCGCGCCGTCACATTATAACGCGCCTCTGTGCTGTCGTCGGCGAAACGACTGAATACGCCCGGTTGTTGCTGTTGCATCTGCCCCTCTTGCCGCGCGACCCTGCGGCGCCCCGATTGTCGCAGCAGGGCCTAACGGCTCAACCGTAAAGATTCCCCTGTCCCCGCCCTGCGGGTAGACCAAGGACACACCGGCTTTTGCTTGCTTTTACCCCCTCTGTTCCCTATGTGCGCGCCCGTTCGATGGGGCTTGATGCCCGGTCGGGGATGCGGGGCCGCGATAGAGACGGCTCTCCAGAACAAGCGGATTGGGCACGCCGGCAGGGCTTCCTGTGGCAGCCATTCTGCTTTTCCCGCGCCGGCAGCAGGTTTCAGCGAATGCTCGCGAAGGCATTCGGCCCCGCGGGCGGTTCGGCCACAAAGACCGGCGGAAACAACCGTCTGGCCGGAAAAACACGGAATCGGGAATCCCATTCTTATGGCAACTACTGCCAACCCCACTCGCGACGATTTCGCGAAACTCCTTGATGAACAGCTCGGCGGCGCCGACGGCGGCTTTGAAGGCCGCGTCGTAAAAGGCACCGTCACCGCGATCGAAAACGGCATGGCCGTGATCGACGTTGGCCTGAAGAGCGAAGGCCGCATCTCCCTGCGCGAATTCGCGCGCGGCGAAGAAGAACAGCAGCCCCTCAACGTTGGTGACGAAGTCGAAGTCTTCGTCGATCGCGTGGAGAACGCGGACGGCGAAGCGATGCTCAGCCGTGACCGCGCCCGCCGCGAAGCCGCGTGGGACAAGCTGGAAAGCGAATTCGGCGAAGGCAAGCGTGTCGAAGGCCGCATCTTCGGCCGCGTGAAGGGTGGCTTCACCGTCGATCTCGACGGCGCCGTTGCCTTCCTGCCCGGCAGCCAGGTGGACATCCGCCCGGTTCGCGACGTGACCCCGCTGATGGACATGCCGCAGCCGTTCCAGATCCTGAAAATGGATCGTCGCCGCGGCAACATCGTCGTTTCGCGTCGCGCCGTTCTGGAAGAAACGCGCGCCGAACAGCGCAGCGAACTGATCGACAAGCTGTCCGAAGGCCAGGTGATCGACGGTGTGGTGAAGAACATCACCGATTACGGTGCGTTCGTGGACCTGGGCGGCATCGACGGCCTGCTGCATGTCACCGACATGAGCTACAAGCGCGTCAACCACCCCAGCGAAGTGATCAACATCGGCGACACCGTCACCGTGCAGATCGTCCGCATCAATGCCGATACCCAGCGCATCAGCCTGGGCATGAAGCAGCTTGAAAGCGATCCGTGGGAAGGCGTTGCCGCCAAGTACCCGGTGGGTGCGAAGGTTTCGGGCACCGTCACCAACATCACCGAATACGGCGCCTTTGTGGAGCTGGAAGCAGGCATCGAAGGCCTGGTCCACGTTTCGGAAATGAGCTGGACGAAGAAGAACGTCCACCCCGGCAAGATCGTCTCCACCTCGCAGGAAGTGGAAGTCATGGTGCTGGAGGTCGATTCCGACAAGCGTCGCATCAGCCTCGGCCTCAAGCAGGCCCAGCGCAATCCGTGGGAAGAGTTCGCCGAGAAGAACCCGGTCGGCTCGACCGTGGAAGGCGAAGTCAAGAACGCGACCGAGTTCGGCCTGTTCATCGGGCTGCCGGGCGATGTGGACGGCATGGTCCACATGTCCGACATCGCGTGGGGCATCTCGGGCGAAGACGCGCTGGCGCTGCACCGCAAGGGTGAGCAGGTCAACGCCGTGGTTCTCGACGTCGATGTCGAGAAGGAACGGATCAGCCTGGGCATGAAGCAGCTCGAAAAGGGCGCTCCGGCAGCCGGCGGCGTCAGCACCGGTGCTGGCCTGAAGCGCAACGACGTTGTCACCGTGACCGTGCTCGAAGTTCGCGATGGCGGACTGGAAGTGCAGGCTGGCGACGATGGCGCTACCGGCTTCATCAAGCGTTCGGACCTCGGCCGTGACCGTGACGAACAGCGTCCTGATCGCTTCCAGACCGGTCAGAAGCTCGATGCGATGGTCATCGGCTTCGATCGTTCGAAGAAGCCGAACTTCTCCGTCAAGGCGCGCCAGATCGCCGAAGAGAAGCAGGCTGTCGAACAGTACGGTTCGTCGGATTCGGGCGCCTCACTCGGCGACATCCTCGGCGAAGCGCTGAAGAAGCAGTAAGCTTCTGCGGCATTGCCGATATGAAAAGGCCCGTCCGCTCACCAGAGCGGGCGGGCCTTTTCAATTGCGTGGCAGCGCCTTAGTTTCAACCGCATGCAAGCCAGTTGCCAGTGTGGAAGCCTGACAGCGGAGATCGCCGCCGATGCGCAGCCCAGCGTGGTGATGTGCCACTGTGTGGATTGCCAGCGTCGGAGCGGCTCGCCGTTCGGCTCCATCGCCTACTTCCCGGCAGAAACCGTCTCGCTAAGCGGTGACGCCCGCGAATATACGCGCCAGACCGATAGCGGCCACAGCTTCACCAACGGCTTCTGCCCCGCGTGTGGCAGCACAGTCTATACGCGGCCTGGACGAAAGCCTGGCATTCTGGGTGTGACGGTGGGGACGATTGCGGACCCTACCCTGCCCCGGCCCGAACGGTCCGTGTACGAGCAGAGCCGTTTCGACTGGGTCACGGCACCCGAAGGCACCAAGCGTCATCCCAAAGGCAGAGACAGCTAGATATGCTGGAAGTTCATCAATTCCCCTGCCTGTCGGATAACTACGGCTTCCTGCTGCATGATCCGGCCAGCCAAGAGACGGTCTGCATAGATACGCCCGACGCTGATGCCTATCTGCGCGAAGCTGAGGCTAAACAGTGGCGCATAACGCAGATCTGGAACACGCACTGGCACCCGGACCACGCCGGCGGCAATGCCGCGATAAAAGCGGCCACGCAGTGCATCATTATCGCGCCCGCTATTGATGCGCCGAAGATCGCTGCGGTCGACCGCACGGTTACCGGCGGTGATACGGTCACTCTCGGTGGTTGGAGCGCCGAGGTGATCGACGTGGGCGGGCACACGCTGGGCCACGTCGCCTACCATCTGCCGACAGCGGGGATCGCCTTCGTGGGCGATTCGCTGTTCGCCCTCGGCTGCGGGCGTATGTTCGAAGGCACGGCGCAGCAGTTCTGGGCCAGCCTTTCGCGCCTGAAGGCCATGCCCCCGGAAACCGCGCTCTATTGCGCGCACGAATATACCGCCAGCAACGCCCGCTTCGCGCTTCATGCCGATCCCGACAATGCCGAACTGCGGCTGTACGCGGATGAAGTTACGAAGCGCAGAGACGCAGGCCAACCAACCGTGCCGACACATCTCTCGCGCGAACTGGCGACCAACCCATTCCTGCGGGCCGATGACCGGGACATGCAAAACCGTTGGGAAGGTGGAGATCCGGTAGAAACCTTCGCCAGGCTGAGAGCGGCGAAGGACAACTTCTGACGCAGACCGTCGATCGGTTGGAACGATGCAGGCCAGTGCGCCCCAGATTGTCGTAAGGCCTACGGCCTCTGTTAAAGACAATCATATAAAGGCGAGATCACGTCGCAAAGCTGCGACATTCACGTGAAAGCGCAGCACAACGCAGCGCCAGAGCAGCTTAAACCGAGCCAAACGTTTCCCCGGCAAAAGCCGGGGATCGCAATGACGAATAATTGAAGCAGTCCCCAGCGGGAGCCTTCAGAGCGCCGAGATAACCTCGTTCACCAGCTTCTGATCGGCTGCCGAATCATGCTTGGAAGCGATCAGGCCCCGCGCGGCTTCGGTTGCGGCCGTGGCTGCCTTGGCGCGAAGTTGATCAACCGCCGTACGCTCAGCACCCGCGATCTTGTCTTCCGCCATACGCTCGCGACGGGCGATCAGCGCCTTGGTATCGTCTTCAGCCTTCTTCACGATGCCCTCGGCTTCCACCTTGGCATTTTCGAGCATGGCCGCAGCGTCCTTTTCGGCGCCGGCAATCTTGGCTGCGTATTCGTTACGCAAAGCCTCGGCTTCTGCGCGCAGCGCCTTGGCTTCATCCAGATGCGCGCGGATCGCGGCGATTTTCGAATCCAGCCCGCCGGTTATCAGCTTAGGTACGCCCTTCCAGACGAGAATGCCGATGAACACCAGCATCGCCAGCCCGACCCACTGGTAGGCCTCCAGGCCGAGCGCGGAAGGCGAAACGTGCTGTTCCGTATGTGCGCCACCGTCAACACCCTCCATGGCGTGCGCCATTTCCGGATCCCTGGTGGTGAAGAGTTCGGGCGGATGCTCAGCCATGGCTCATCACCTTCTGCACTGCGGTCACTGCCGCCTTGTCCGTCACTTTAACGCCGGCAAGCCGCGCCACGATGTCACGTGCCGCCTCACCCGCAACGCTTTCGATTTCCGTAGCTGCCTGAGCGCGAGCGGAATCGATCCGTTGCTCCGCCACAGACAGCCGTTCGTCGATCTTCTTCTGGGCGGCTGCCAGCTTCTTTTCAGTCTTGGCCGCAGCATCCGCTTTGGCCTTGTTGATCAGAGCCTGAGCTTCCGCGCGATTGGCGTTTTCACGCTCACGCCACGCGGCTTCCTGCTCGTCCGCCGCATCGCGCGCCGCCTGAGCGGCCGCGAGGTCGGCGGCGATCTGACCGTCGCGCTGGGCGACGGTGTCCATCACCTTGGGCACCATTCCCCGACCGACGACGAAGAAAACCAGGCCGAAAATGATCAGCAACCAGAAAATCTGGCTGGAATAGGTTTCGGCTAGCTGGGCTATCTGGGGCATCGGCCGGTCCGGTAATCCAAAGTGTGGGCCAAGGTATCTTAGGCGACGAAGATCAGGATCATCGCAACGACGAACGCCAGCAGGCCGAGAAGCTCGGCGGCGGCGAAGCCGATGAACAGGCGACCCTGCTGACCGTCAGCGGCACCCGGATTGCGCAGCGCGCTTTCAAGGAAAGAACCGAAGACGTTACCCACGCCGATGGCGGCCATGCCCGCACCGATGGCTGCAAGGCCGGCACCGACCAGCTTGGCTGCTTCCATGTCCATGTCTAAACTCCTTTTCGAAACTCGTTGAAATTACTCAGTGAAGGTTTTCGGCGTCGTTGATGTAAAGCGAGGTCAACAACGCGAATACATAGGCCTGGATACCGCAGACCAGCACTTCCAGCGCGCAGATCGCGATCATCAGGATGAAGCTGGGCAGCCCGATCATCGCACCCCATGCCGGACCGGCATTGGCGCTGTCGATCACGAAGCTGGACAGCACTTCCAGAAGGACGTGACCAGCCATCATCGCCACGAACAGTCGCAGCGCAAGGCTGAACGGCCGAACCATGAATGAAATCAGTTCGATCACAGGGATCAGCCACATCAGCCAGATCGGCGTGCCATGCGGCACGAACAGGCTGAAGAAATGCAGCCCGTGCTTCCAGAAACCGACGACCAGCACGATCGCGAAGCTCAGCACCGCCAGAACGCCGGTCACGGTGAAGTGGCTGGTGAAGGTGAACGGGTGAACACCCAGCAGACCCAGAGGCAGCAGGCCAAGCACGTTGGCGAAGAGGATGAACATGAACAGCGAGAAGATATAGGGCACATACTTGCGCCCGCCCTTGCCCACGTTTGCTTCCAGCATGTCGTCGATGAAGCCGGTGAAGCTTTCCACCGCCATCTGCCAGCGGCCGGGAACCAGTTCCCGCTTCATCCCGCCCGCGACGAACACGGTCAACACGGCGGCGGCGATCGCCATCCACAACGCACTGTTGGTAAAGGCGATGTTATAGCCCGCCAGCTCCCAGTTCTGCGAGCCGAACAACGGCTCGATCGTGAACTGGTGCATCGGATCGACTTTGGCCTCGGCTGCCACCTGACTTCGTGTCCCCAACATTGCAAACGCGGCGCCCTCTGGCCGATCCATCAGGGATCAGTCGGGACGCCGGTTGGAAATCCGGATAATGTTCCTGAAGGCAACGATTGTTCCAAGGAACAGCATCACCAACAGACCCCAGGGCGATGTGCCGGCGAAGTAATCAATTACCCAGCCAATCACCGCGCCACCAAGAAGCCCACCAAGCAATTCCGCAAGAACGCGATTGCCGAGCTTGTAGCCCGCATCCGCGCCCTGAACTTGCGGCCGGTTGCGCTGTTCTTCCCGCTCGCGTGCAGCCTTAAGCCGCCCTTCGAGCGCGTCGATCCGCACGTCCTCACCGATGGGTTCCCGATCGGGCGTTTCGTCGCTCATGCTGGCCTCCGCAACTGGAGTTTCCGGCATGGGCAAAGACCTGCCCGCCGAGGGCGCCGACCCCTTAGGCGGGGGTCACAACCAAGTCAACCGGCTGGGAACGGACGTTCCCGAACCGCAGGCCCGAACCGCGTGAACGAGGCCGGTGGATTACGGGCAGCGTGGATCGCGGCGTGCGGTTCCGTTCTTGGTTTCCCAGCCGCCATCAGGAGTCTGATACTTAAGTCCGTTCTCCAGACGCGCGATAAGGATACAGCCCTGCGTGAAGGCGTATTCCTGCAAGGTCGCCGGAGGCTGAGCGGCCTGCGCGCGTTCGGCATAGTTGGCACGGCGGCGAATGTTGATGTTGGACACCAGGTCACGCACCGCCGCCGGCTGATCGCCGACCACGCCCAGATAGCCGTCCATCTTCTCACCGACCTGCCCCGCCTGACGCGCGGCATCATAGGCAGGATCGCGCTGGGCCAGCGCGGGCGCAGCCACAGCAAGGCCGGCAAGCACGAAGCCACCAACCAGAGCCCTGGGCAGCAGCGCGACTAAAGTGCGGTTCATGGCCATCTCAAAAGATCTCCGGATTCGCTTCGATGTTCTGGCGAACATCGTCCGCCAGCCGATATATCACTTCCTGTTTGATGTTGATGTTGAGCTCTATCACAATCGGCTCGTTGGGTGCGGTTACGGATATGCACCCCCCGGCCAGTACCGAGCCCAGCACCGCCATCATCCCCGCTGTCGTCGCGCGCATCCCCATTCCGGGCCTATGCACGCGCCGTGCGGGCTTGGTCAAATCGCGTCCGATCATGGGTTTTCCTCGCTTTCGCGGCGCTGAATAAGGTTGTCATCAATGGTTGGGATTTCCTGCGGCGGAGGCAGCGGGTTGCCATCCGCGTCACGCTGGATTCGATTACCCTGCTGATCCAGCAGGCCCACGTCGGCGGAACGCGGGTCTTTCACCGCCGCCGGATCGTAGAGAGAGCGCAGATTACTGAGCAGAGTATAGAACTGCGCGCGGATATTCACGTCCAGTCGGATCGGCAGATCGGCGACCGCGCGGGTCAGGATATTACGCTGGGCGCCTGCCCCCTGGCTCACCCCGTCCATCCGCACGCTGGTGATGATTTCCCCGGCAAGATCACCGTTCATTTCCACACGCATCTGGCGATAGTCGAGCGACCGCAGGGCATCGAACGCCAGATTGGCCATCGTGCCGAGGTCTTCGTAAGTCAGTTCGCCAACGTAGGAGACGTTGCCGCCGGGCGGCCGTGACAGCAGAATGCCGTCTTCAAGATGGCCGAAGCCCTGTTTGTCGAAAACAATGGGCACCGTGCCATCGAAAGTTCCCGTCGCGGAAATATTGCCCATCTCCATCCGGTCGATGAAGCGGCCTGCATCCAGCCCTTCGATCTCGAACACATAGCGCCGTTCTTCCGCCGCACCGAAAGTGATGTTGACCGGCCGCATGGTCAGCGTTCCGCCCATGAACGGCCATTGCCCACCTTCCACGGCCAGAACTTCCCCGCCGCGCAGCTGGAACGTGACGGCACCGTCCAACACTTCGATGCCGGGATTCACGGACCGAACATGCAGGCGCTGCCCCGGCGCGGTGGTCAGGCCCAGCAGGTCGGTGAATTCAATGGTGCCGGACGCCCCCTTCACCGGCCCGAAAGCGGCCGCAAAATCGAGCGATTCGCTGGAGAAGCGCCCGGTGCTGGTCACGCTGTTTTCATTCCAGTCGATACGGCCCCGCCCCCTCACGGTGCCACGCGTCTCCGCGATCAGGCCGAATGCAAGGTGCGAGAGGGTTTCGGGCTGAAGCAGCGTATCGAAAGTCAGCCCCGGCACGGAAAGGTCGGCCCGGCCGCGTGCTGTTGAAAGGTCGTGCACGATATCCACGGCAGTTACCGCCCTGCCGGTCAACGGTTCGCGCAGAGTGGCTTTGGCAGTGATGCGATTGTCGACCAGCGTCAGCGTCGCGTCCTGCGCCTCCAGCGGTTCGAACCGGGCGGCGGGCACCCGGTCCTGCAATCGGAATGCCCCTTCTGTCAGCATCAGCCGTCCGTCGGCGAAACGCCATGCGCCGCTTGCGCTCAGCAAGTCCATCGGCACCGCGTAAAGTCGCACATCCGCGCCGGAGAACCGGCCTGCAATATCGTCTGCGATCTGGGCCGAAAGATCGTCGAGCGCGAAATGAGTGGCGGTTTCCGCGGGCCCCAGCGTGACATTGACCTCCTTCGCGGTCAGGGCACCGGGCCAGGCCAGCCCCACCGGACCGCTACGGATGGCAACTGGCGTTTCGCCCAGAGTTCCGTCGATCGCCAGTGACGGCGCACCGGCCGCAATGCGAAGCCCGGCGGTGTCATAGCGAACGATGGCCGATCGACTTGGAGGGCATAGCGTCAGTTCGCGCCCGTCGATGTTGAGGCTGGCGAAGCGAAGGCCGTCAAAGCGCAGGTCCGTGCAGTCTCGCCAGATCGACAGGCCCTGCGCATCAGACCAGTTGCCGGACACCGGCAGGATCAGGTTCTCGGCATAGCCGCCGGGCAGCGCGCCGCTCGCCCGGATCTGGCCGGAGAAGCCCATCACCCCGTTCGGATTTCGCACCAGTGCCAGAGTCGGGACCGAGAGGCGTGAATCGCCGGACGCGTATTCCGCCATGTTGAGCTGCGCTCGCAGCGCGCCATCCGGCTGTTGGTCCAGCCGCCCGGCGATGCGAGGCATATTACTGCCCCCGCTGGCAAAACTGCCACTGAGACGGAGAGCCTTATCCGCTTCGAACGCGCCCTGCACTCGCGACAGAGAGAGCAGCGTTTCCCCGCCGTTTCCGCGCAGTGCGGCCCGCGGCATCATGAATGCCAACGCTCCTTCAGTGCGACGCACTGTGACATCGGCAGAGATTGTGTTCTGGCGACCTTGAGCCGCCAGTGCGCCACGCATTCGGGCAAGGAGTGGGCCCAACAGCGTCTGGGCGGAGGACCGCTGCGCGGAAGTCAGCGCCGCATCGAGCGAGTTGCCGAGTCGAACGCCCTCGCCCTTCAAATCCGCGTCCAGCTCGATCCGCGCAAAATTGTTCCATGTGCGCAGAGAGCCTTCGGCACCCAGCCGCGCCACGCCGACCCCCGCAAGGCCCAGTCCATTGCCGCGCAAGCCATAGCGCGCGGTCAGTCTGCCATCGCGCCACGTGAAATCCGTTTTCCCGTCGACAGCGGCGACTCGATTATCGTCGATCAATGCCGCGCCGGTCTTGATGCTCGCTTCGCCTTCGAACCTGTCGAACGCCTCGTTCGCGCGGGCATCGATTTGCAGAGCGGCGTTCTGCAACGTCAGATTCGTGTCAGGACAATTGAGGCCGGAAATACGCAGGGGCCCTTCGAAACCGGGCCGGGCATTGCGGACCGACACGCGGCCGTAGGCAGACGCACCCTCGGCCTCACATCCCGGCAAAGCCAGGTGCGGGGCGGTGGCGGCCAGTTCGCCCGCGAAGCCCCCTCGCAGCCAACCCGCTCCCCTCAGGCTGATCCCCACGCGGCCATAGTCGCTTTCAATCAGCCCACCGCCGTCAGCGATCCGCAGCCGCATGTCCGGCAGAGCGAACGGCCCTTCAGCGCCGGAGAACACAAGAGGATCGAGAGCGCCGAAGCTCAGCTTGCCATCGCGGTATGTGCCGTAAAGCCGTGGGCGAATAAGGCGCAGTTCGGCAATCGAAGGCAGGCCGAAGCCGTAACGCAGCGTGACTTCCGCCCGCTCGATCGTCAGGTCCGGCTGATCAGGGTCGCCGATCACGATATTGCGCAGCACCTGATGCTGCCCGGCGATCTTCTCTATTTCGTAGCTTGCGGGGATGCCCCGGCTTTCCAGCTCCGCCGCGATGAAATTATCCGCAATCCGCTCACGGTTCAGCCACAAAAAGAGGAAACCCGCCGCCAACAGCAGCGCCATCGCCGCAGAACCGGCACAGCCGATCCTCAGCCCGCTCTTCCGCCGCTCTGGCTCCTCTATATCATCGGCATCCGACGCCATCTGCGGCACCCTTGCGCGCGAAGCCGGTCAAAGGCAATGCGGCAGACGGGGCATCATGGGGAAGCAAGAGTTTGTCAGGCGAAGCCGCAGCGGAAACCGATGAAGCTCCCCATGACGGAGTTGGGCATCGGGCCAGACTTCGCGCGCGCCTGCTGGATGGCGGGGCGGAGGCGCTGGCCGATTACGAAGTGCTGGAATACCTGCTGTTCGGCGCCAATGCGCGCATCGATACCAAGCCGATAGCCAAGGCGCTGCTGGCGCGGTTCGGTTCGCTGGTTGCGGTCCTGGAAGCCTCTCCCGGCGCATTGAAGCAAGTCAAAGGCATGGGCGAAGCTGGCGTGGGCACGCTGAAGATCACGGCGCTGGCGGCACGGCGCATGGCGCGCAGCGAGGTGCGGCAGAAACCTGTTCTGGGAAGCTGGCAGGCGCTGCTGGATTATCTCACCATCGATATGGCGCACCTGACGGTGGAACGCGTTCGATGCCTCTACCTCAACGCCCGCAACCAGCTGATCCTCGATCACGAGATCGGGACCGGCACGGTCGATGAAGCGGCGATCTATCCACGCGAGGTGATTCGCCGGGGGCTGGACATCGGCGCCACCGCGCTGATTCTGGTCCATAACCACCCCAGCGGAAACCCGGAGCCGAGCCGGGCGGACATCCAGATAACACGCCGCATCGCGGACGCAGGGAGATTGCTGGGCATCACCGTACACGATCATGTGATCGTCGGCCGCGAGGGCCACGTCAGCCTGCGCGCGAAGGGGCTGATATAGCCCCTTCGCTGATTTAAGGCCTAGCGGGCCGGCACGACCCCGTGGCGGCCATAAAACTCGGCGAGATGAGGGGACATCCGCAGAGCCGTGTCTATATCCTCCCGACCGGCGCTATCGCCTTTCTTCAGGCGCACTACGCCGCGCAGATAGCGTGATTCGGGAAGCCCCGGAGCAAGGCGCAGCGCGGCGTTGAGATCGGTAATCGCCGCGTCATAATTCCCCAGCCGATACTGCACCATCGCCCGGCTATCGAGCGCCGCCATAACGTTGTCAGACCGCTCCACGGCACGCGTACAGCCGCTGATTGCATCTTCCAGACCCACGTTGAACAACCCGCGGAACCAGCACTGGGAGTTCAGGACGTTGGAGTTGTCCGGCTTGCCCGCCACTTCTTCGGCCAGCATTTCCAGCGCCTCACTCGTCTTGCCCAGCAGGCCGGTCAACGTTGCTCGCGCATCGGCATAAGCGATCCGCTCGTCTTCCTTCACGGGCAGGCTGTCGAGCAGGTCCAGCGCCTCTTCCGGTCTCCCGGCGTAACCCATCGCCCTCGCCAGCTCGAACCCGGTGTAGTTCGCGGGTTCGAGATCGTAGGCTTCCTGCAAGTCAGCCACCGCATCATCCCGGCGCCCCATAGCCACCAGCACCCCGGCACGCTGGAAATGCGCCCAGGCCGAAGGTGAAAGATCGACCAACTCATCATAAACGGCCAGCGCCTCTTCATATTCAAAGATGTGCTGAAGAAACATCGCCTTCTGTATCAACGGGTTATAATCGTCATCTGCGACCAGTTCTGTCGCTTTTTCAAAACCTGCGAGGAACGGTGCGGCCTTGTCTCGCCGCTGCTGTTCGGTCAGATCCCATCTCCAGACTGCCTGCGCGGGTGGGACAAGCTGAGTCCTGTCTGCAACGATACGCTGGGCCTGACGCCTCGCTTCACCGATATCGCCCGGAGCGACCTCGCCCAGACGCTGCCAGACGTGCGATTGCGAATGCAGCGCTGCACCGTTCAAATCCGATTCGACCAGCAGCCGCGTATTCGCAAAGCCCCCCTCCATCCGCGCCGGGCCATTCAGGGCAAAACCTTTCCCACCCTCGGGAAGAAGCATGGTAACATCGGTAATGACATAGGATGTTCCCGGCGTGGCAACCGGTATGTCCCGCCATTCACGCCGCGATCGATTGGCGTTGAAGCTCAGGGAATCCGCAGCCATGTCGGTGTCGACGACGAACTTGCCTTCCCGCCATTCGAATTCCGGAGTGGTGATGCCGGAAACGGCGAAGCGGCCAACCCCCGTTTCCTTGTCGTAACTGATATCGAGGCCGGTCAGTATCCCGCCTTCGAACCCGTTCCTTTCGGTAAAAGCCGCCGCGATCCTGCGGCGCAGTTCGGGATCGTCGGCGTCTGCCATGGCTTCCACCATGGCGCCCGCCGGCCCCGCCACGTCCACCGTCAGCGTGAACATCGCGGGGAAATCCACGCCAGCCGAATGATCAATAGAAGCCGCCATGCGCATGTCGGGTATCGATTTGTCCCGCTGCGCAATCGGCATCAGGTCAGCACCCCCAGCCCGCAGGGGCAAGGCATGAAAGAACGGCGGCACATCGCCGATGTTCGCCAGCCGGGTCGCGGCGCTCGTGCCATCCAGCCAGTAATCCTCACCCCCTATACTGGCGCGGATAATGACATGGTCGAAATCACCGGGCAACGGCAGAAGCTCAGGCAAAGCATCGCCGCCGCGCGTGGCGACCAGCACAGGCTCCGCATCGATACCCATCCGGTTAAGGAGAGCCAGCAGCAGGACCGACTTGGCCTTGCAGTCTCCATATCGCTTTTCCCATGTAAATTCAGCATTTTGTGGCAGATAGTTCCCACCATCAAGACCATCGAGGAGATAGCTAACCTTGTCCTGCACCAGCCGCGTCGCCAGTGCCGCCCGCTCCAGCGGATCGTTCGCTTGCCGCATGATCGCCGCCGCCTGCGCCGCAACTTCGCTATCGGCGCCTACCTCTGCGGCAGCGTCGTAATGCGGGGCCATCTGCCGGGACAGCTCGTTCCAGCCATCGAAACTGCCCACGCGCAGCACAGTCGGCCGCAGATAGCGCGACGGCGCATCCTGCGGCATCTCCTTCGGCTCTGCCACCGGCAGATCGATCTCTATAAAGCGGTATCCGTCGCGTAGCTGGGGTTCACCTGTGAAGGCGTCCCGCTCCACGCTCCAGCGCATCTTCTGACCCTCAGGCCAGCTGACGATCGTGCGCCCCAGCCCGACGCGCCAGGGTTTGCTGCCAAGGTATTGCAACACCTGCACCTCGTCCCCCAGCGCCTGATCCTTGACCGAAACGGAATAGGCGGTGCGCAGCACGTCACCCACACGCAGGCCGGGGATGGCCAGCGTTGCCGACAGTTCCCCATCCAGAAGCCGCGCCTCAAGCCCCTGCTCGCGCCGGATCACATCAAAATCCGCGCCGTCGCGGATCAGGTCGATGACCTCGCCATCGCGATGAATCTCCAGCCGGTGAACGGTCAGATCGCCCTTGTCTGGCAGCCAGCCGATGCTGAGCGTGTTCTGTTCCATCAGCATCTGCGAATTGTCGATCCGCACAGCGCTGTCATAGTATGACCGGACAACACCGCTCTCCAGCCGATGCTGGAAATCGGCGATCAGTTGCGCCGGGGGCCGATCGGCCTTCACATCATCAAGGCTCGCTTCCGAAACCCAGCCGGGCGCGGGCCCGTAAAGCACCTTGTCCCCAGCAAAGACCGGTGCACTGCAAACCAGCGCGGTTGCTGCCATCAGACGGGCAAAAGACTTCATTGAACCCCCTCGGGCACGCGCGAGAGATTGCATGCCTGAGTGGATAAAATCATGAGCATGTCGTGAAAGCAACGGCTTCGCCGCATACTCTTGCCAATTCTCCGTGCCCGGCCTAGCCGCCCCCCACCCCCCGCAATCGGAGTCTGACATGGTCCCCCGTTATTCCCGCCCCGCGATGGTCGCGATCTGGGAGCCCGAAGCAAAGTATCGCATCTGGTTCGAGATCGAGGCGCACGCGACCGAGAAACTGGGTGAAATGGGCGTCGTACCGCCCAGCGCGGCGCAGGCTCTGTGGGACTGGTGGAAGACCGATCCCAAGATCGACGTGGAACGGATCGATGCGATCGAAGCCGTGACGAAGCACGATGTGATCGCCTTCCTGACATGGGTTGCGGACAATGTCGGTGATCAGGCGCGTTTCATGCACCAGGGCATGACCAGTTCCGACGTGCTGGATACCACGCTGGCGGTGCAGCTTGCCCGCGCGTCCGACATTCTGCTCGACGATATCGACGGCCTTCTGGCCGCGCTGAAGAAGCGGGCGGAAGAACACAAGTTCACCCCCACCATCGGGCGCAGCCACGGCATTCATGCCGAACCCGTTACGTTCGGCCTGAAGCTGGCGCAGGCCTATGCCGAGTTTTCCCGGTGCCGCGACCGTCTGGTCGCCGCGCGCGCGGAAATCGCTACCTGTGCGATCAGCGGCGCAGTAGGCACTTTCGCCAATATCGCACCGGACGTGGAAGAATACGTCGCGGACAAGCTGGGCCTCACGCCTGAACCGATTTCCACGCAGGTCATCCCGCGTGACCGGCATGCGATGTTCTTCGCCACGCTGGGCGTCATCGCCAGTTCCATCGAACGGCTCGCCACAGAAGTGCGCCACTTGCAACGGACCGAAGTGCTGGAGGCGGAGGAATACTTCTCCCCCGGCCAGAAGGGTTCCAGCGCCATGCCGCACAAGCGCAACCCGGTTCTTACCGAAAACCTCACCGGCCTCGCCCGCGTGGTGCGCGGCGCGGTTACGCCGGCGTTGGAAAACGTCGCACTGTGGCATGAACGGGATATCAGCCACTCGTCGGTGGAACGTTTCATCGGCCCGGACGCCTGCATCACGCTCGACTTCGCTCTCGCCCGGCTGACGGGGGTGGTGGAAAAGCTGCTCGTCTATCCCGAGCGGATGCAGAAGAATCTCGATCGCATGGGCGGCCTCGTCCACTCGCAGCGCGTGCTGCTCGCGCTGACACAGGCAGGGGTCAGCCGCGAGGACGCCTATCGAATGGTTCAGCGTAACGCGATGAAAGTGTGGGAAAGTGATGGCCAGCTATCCCTGCTGGAACTGCTCAAGGCGGATCCCGAGGTTACCGACGCCCTTCCCGCGGCGGAGCTGGAGGAGAAATTCGACCTGGATTATCACTTCAGGCAGGTCGATCGCATCTTCCAGCGCGTATTTGGATGAGCGCGGCGCTTCACTTCGCGCCCACTTGCCCCTAGCATCCTCCTTCACGCGGTAAGGGAGAGATCCTATGCATATCGTCCGCACGATAGTCTGGGTCCTGCTTCTGGTGGCGTTCGCGATCTTCGCGACCGCCAACTGGGAGCCCGGCATCACTGTTCGCATCTGGCAGAACCTGGTGGTGGAAACGAAGCTTCCGGCAGTGATGCTCGTCGCATTCCTGCTCGGTCTTGTGCCCATGTGGCTCATTCACCGGGCCACGAAATGGACCCTGCAGCGGCGTGTCAACGCGCTGGAGAATGCGGCACGGGCGATGGTTCCGGCGGCTGCCCCTCCACCTCCACCGCCACCACCCGCTCCGCCCCCGGTCGTTGAAGCGGCCCCACTCGAGCCCGAAAGCAAGCCTCTGCCGTGACCAATCCCGTTTATCTCGCCCTTGACCTGCCGACGCTCGACGGGGCGAAAGCGCTTGCCGAAAAGGTCAGGGCGCATATCGGCGGTATCAAGCTGGGCCTGGAATTCTTCTATTCCCACGGCCACCACGGCGTTCACGAAATTGCACATCTGGGCCTGCCGATCTTTCTCGACCTGAAGCTGCATGACATTCCGAACACCGTGGCCGGGGCGATGCAGGCCCTTCACGTGCTGGAACCCGCGATCATCACCGTGCACGCCAGCGGCGGACGGGCCATGATGGAAGATGCCAAGGCCGCCGCCGCCGCAGGGACGAAAGTTGTTGCCGTCACGATGCTCACCAGCCTCGATGAACGCGATCTCGCGCGCACCGGCGTTGCTGGCAGCGCGCACGATCAGGTCATGCGACTGGCAGAACTGGCGCAGACCGCCGGGCTGGACGGCATCGTCTGCTCCGGCCACGAAGTCGGCGCGGTCCGGAATCAATGGAAAGACGGCTTCTTCGTGGTGCCCGGCCTAAGACTGAGCGGCCCGGAAGGCGATCAGAAACGCGTTGTCACCCCCAGACAGGCCCGTGACCACGGCGCCGGCGTGCTGGTAATCGGCCGCCCCATCAGCCGTGCGGAAGACCCCGTGGCAGCCGCAAGGGCGATAGAAGCAACGCTGTAACACCCTCCGTTCAGTCATTCCTGCGAAGGCGGGAATTCCAGTGCAAAAATAAAAATCGAAAGCCGCAAAGCGTCAGCAAGCTTCAGCGACGGGCAATCGCGCGCGCCTATACCCCTCGACTCCGCCTCAATTGCCACTAAGTCCCCGTGCATGTCTGAAACTGAAATCAAGATTTGCGGTCTTTCCACGCCAGAAGCGGTGGACGCCGCCGTGACAGCCCGGGTGACGCACATCGGGCTTGTTCACTATGAGCCGAGCCCGCGCCATGTGACATTGGATCAGGCCGGTGCGCTGCGGGCGCGCGTGCCGCAGGGGATCAAGGTCGTGCTGCTGCTGGTCAATCAGCAACCCCAGCCAACGGCGCAGGCGATTCAGGCGGTTCGGCCGGATGTGGTGCAGTTCCACGGTGCGGAAACGCCCGAGTGGCTCGCCCTGCTGAAACAGAACACGCCGCTGGAAATCTGGAAGGCCGTGGGCGTACGCGATGCGCAGAGCCTTGAAAAGGTCCAGCGCTTCAAGGGCGCGGTGGACAAGCTGCTTTATGATGCGCCGGCCAACAAGCTGCCGGGCGGCAACGGGCTGGCCCTGGACTGGTCGCTGCTGGCGAATTTCCGCCACGAAATCCCGTGGGGCCTTGCGGGCGGCCTGACGCCGGAGAACGTCGGCGACGCCATCCGCCAGACGGGCGCGCCGCTGGTCGATACGTCATCGGGCGTGGAAAGCGCACCGGGGGTGAAGGACGTGGAGCGGATCGCCGCGTTCTGTCGGGCCGCCCGCGCCTGACGCGACAAAGAAAAGGGCGGCCCGTTGCCGGACCGCCCCAATAATCAGCTCTCGGCTTCGATCAGAAGCGGATGCCGACGCCGACGGTGGCGTTGTTCACGTCCACCACGTCGAAGTAACGACGGTATTCGACCTTCAGGTAGGTGCTGGAGGTCAGCTGGTGCTGATAGCCGCCGCCCAGGTGCCAGGCGTCGCCATCACCGAAGCTGTAACCGCCAGCGGCGAACAGCTTGCCCTGGCCCAGCTTCAGACCGGCGCGCGCGGTTGCGCCCCACACCACGTCGGCACCGCCGACGAGCAGCTTGTCAGCCGACGCTTCGACACCCACGAACGTGGTTTCGCCAGCGTCGAAGTCATAGCCCAGCGCAACGCCGGCTACGGCTTCTTCGTTGCCGCCTGCCCAGGCGATACCACCACGAACTTCCGCGCGGCCTTCGTTGGCAGCAGCCGGAGCGGCCACGGCGAGCGCGGCAACGGTGGCGATCAGTGCAACGTGAAACTTCATTTATGTTCTCCTGTACGAATTCCGAAAGGCGGCTCATTTGCCCTGAGCCTGCCCTTCGCCCCGCCATCATGCTGAGGTCGGGGGGCGGGCCAATACCGACTGGCGCGCACGTTTCCAGATTGGAAAACGGAACGATTCCAAATTGCTAAACCAGTGTTGCCAATCTGCACCAGCGGTGTTGCACTTCGACCAAGACCGCTTCCCTCACTGTGATTCTGGACAAGGCCGGGCGGCTCTGCCAACGCCTTCTCTGTCATGACAGCGCAGCCCAACTCTTTCACGAACCAGCCCGACGAACGCGGGCATTTCGGCCAGTTCGGCGGCCGCTATGTCGCCGAAACGCTGATGCCGTTGATCCTGGACCTGGAGCGTGAATATCGCGCCGCGAAAGTCGATCCGGCGTTCAAGGCGCAGTTCGACGATCTGCTGGAACACTATGTCGGCCGCCCCAGCCCGCTCTATTTCGCGGAGCGGTTGACGGAGCATTTCGGCGGCGCTGAAATCTGGTTCAAACGCGAAGAACTGAACCACACCGGCGCGCACAAGATCAACAACTGCATCGGCCAGATCCTGCTGGCCATGCGGATGGGCAAGACGCGCATCATCGCGGAAACCGGCGCGGGCCAGCACGGCGTCGCCACCGCCACCGTCTGCGCTCGGTTCGGCATCCCCTGCGTGATCTACATGGGCGCGGTGGATGTGGAGCGGCAGAAGCCAAACGTATTCCGCATGAAACTGCTCGGCGCCGAAGTGGTGCCGGTGGAATCCGGCGCGAAGACGCTGAAAGACGCGATGAATGAGGCGCTACGCGACTGGGTCGCCAACGTGCACGACACTTTCTACATCATCGGCACCGCCGCCGGGCCGCACCCTTACCCTGAACTGGTCCGCGATTTTCAGAGCGTGATCGGCAAGGAAGCCCGCGCGCAGATGCTGGTCAGAACCGGCGCCCTGCCTGATCTGCTGATCGCGGCGGTAGGCGGCGGATCGAACGCCATCGGCCTGTTCCACCCATTTCTCGACGATCCGGACGTGGCGATGATCGGCGTGGAGGCCGCCGGCCACGGCATCGAAACCGGCCAGCACGCGGCCAGCCTGACCGGCGGTTTCCCCGGCATCCTCCACGGCAACAAGACCTACCTGTTGCAGGATGAGGACGGGCAGATCGCCGAAGCGCATTCGATCAGCGCGGGGCTGGACTACCCCGGCATCGGGCCGGAACATTCATGGCTGCACGAAAGCGGCCGCGTGAAGTACCTGCCGATCACCGATGACGAGGCGCTGGAGGCCTTCCAGCTCTGCTGCAAGCTGGAGGGGATCATCCCGGCGCTGGAAAGCTCTCACGCCCTCGCCGCGCTGCCCAAGGTGGTGAAGGACTGGCGCAAGGATCAGCGTGTGCTGGTCAACGTGTCGGGACGGGGTGATAAGGACATCTTCACCGTGGCGGAACATCTGGGGGTCAAGCTCTAGCATTAGCCCTCTCCCCTTCAGGGGAGAGGGTTGGGAGAGGGGAATGCGCAATCCAGCCCTGACGCAGCGCGCGAAAGCCATGCGAGCAGACATGTCGGAACCGGAAACTCGCATCTGGCTGCAACTAAGGGCCGGCCGGTTCGGCAACGTGAAGTTCCGTCGGCAGAAAGTGATCGGTAACTACATCGTCGATTTTGCAGCCAATGCCCCCAAACTGGTTGTCGAACTGGACGGTGACAGCCATGCGGGGCAGGAAAGCTATGACGCAGCGCGCACGCGCTACCTTGAAAGTGAAGGATATCGGGTGGTTCGTTATTCGAACACTGAGGTGATGGAGAACATGGACGGCGTGCTGAGCCATCTTTCCGGCGTGATCGCCGTGCTGGATCAACCCCCTCTCCCAACCCTCTCCCCTGAAGGGGAGAGGGCTCTATGAGCACCCCCCTCTCTTCCGCCTTCGCCAAGGGCCGCCCGGCTCTCGTCACGTTCATCACCGCGGGTGATGGCGATACCGCTGCCAATCTCGACGCTCTCGTCGAAGGGGGTGCGGATGTGATTGAGCTGGGCATGCCCTTCACCGATCCGATGGCCGATGGTCCCGCCATTCAGGCGGCGGACCTGCGCTCGCTGGCCAAAGGCACCACCACGGCAGACGTATTCGCCATCGCCAAGGCTTTCCGCCAGCGTCATCCCGACGTGCCGGTCGTGCTGATGGGCTATGCCAATCCGATGGTCCGTCGCGGGCCGGAATGGTTTGCCGCGCAAGCTGCCGATGCGGGTGTGGACGGCGTGATCTGCGTCGATCTGGCGCCGGAAGAGGATCAGGACCTTGGCTCTGCGTTGCGGGCGGCTGGTGTAAACTTCATCCGGCTCGCCACGCCCACCACCACCGATGCGCGCATTCCCGCCGTGCTCGAGGGTGCGGGGGGATTCCTTTATTACGTCTCCGTCGCCGGGATTACCGGCAAGCAGCAGGCCGGGCTCGATTCCGTGCAGGAAAACGTCGAACGCCTGAAACGTGCAACCGATTTGCCGATCGCGGTGGGCTTTGGCGTCCGCACGCCGGAACAGGCGGCGCAGATCGCCCGCGTCGCGGATGGCGTTGTGGTCGGCTCTGCACTGGTGGAACTGATCGGCCAGCACGGCGATCAGGCCCCAGCATATGTGCGCGAATTGACCGCGGCCCTTGCAGAGGCGACCCATTCGGCGGAAAGGCTTTCGGCATGAGCTGGCTAACCCGTGTTCGCAACGCCCTGCCCTTCGGCAACAAGCGTGAAACGCCCGACAACCTGTGGGTGAAATGCCCCCGCTGTCACGACATGCTGTTCAGCAAGGAATACGAAGCGAACCTCTACGTCTGCCCGCGCTGCGAATATCACGGCCGCATCGGCGCCGATGCGCGTCTGAGCCAGATCATGGACGAAGGTTACGAGCTGCTGCCGGAACCTGAGGTCGCGGAAGATCCGCTGAAGTTCCGCGATTCCAAGAAATACACCGACCGCCTGAAACAGGCCCGCGCAACCAACCCGCACCGCGATGCCTTCACCGCCGCCTTTGGCCGGATCGAGGGGCGAGCCGCCGTGGTCGGCGTGCAGGATTTCGGCTTCATGGCCGGATCGATGGGCATGGCCGTGGGTGAAGCGTTCTGCAAAGGGGCAGAGCGCGCGCTGGCGGAACACTGCGCCTACATCGTCGTCACCGCCGCGGGCGGCGCGCGAATGCAGGAAGGCATCCTGTCGCTGATGCAGATGCCCAAGGCCACGGTGATGACCCGGCGACTGAAAGAGGCCGGCCTGCCCTACATCGTCGTTCTGGCGGATCCGACCACCGGCGGCGTTACCGCCAGCTATGCCATGCTGGGCGATATCCACATTGCGGAACCGGACGCGTTGATCGGCTTTGCCGGGCAGCGGGTGATCCAGGAAACGATCCGCGCGCAATTGCCCGAAGGGTTCCAGCGCGCCGAATACCTGCACAAGCACGGCATGGTGGACATGGTGGTGCATCGCAAGGATCTGCGCGGAACGCTGGCAAAGCTGCTGGATTACCTGACGCCCGCCAAGGCCGCCTGATTTCCCCTCCCGCTTGCGAGAGGGGCCGTGGCTCGGCAAGGGCCGCCCATGATCGTGTCTGATTCGCGCCCGCCCATCGCCTTTCCCGCAAGCAGGCCAACAAGGAGGGCGATGTGAAAGATTTCGCAGCCTCTGAAGATCCCGCCGTTCAGGCGCAGCTTGATCGGCTGGCCGCGCTGTCATTGCCGCAGGGCCGGCTGGGGCTGGAGGTAATCCACGCACTGCTCGCCCGCCTGGGTGATCCGCACAAGCGCCTGCCGCCGGTGTTCCATGTAGCGGGCACGAATGGCAAGGGTTCCACCTGCGCCTATCTGCGCGCCATTCTGGAGGCGCAGGGCCTGACGGTTCATTCCGCGATCAAGCCGCATCTGGTGCGCTACAATGAACGTATCCGGCTGGCGGGAGAGCTGATTTCCGATGCCGAGCTGGCATCGCTGCTGAAGGAAGTCCTCGATCTGGGAGAGGATCTGGGGCCGAGCTTCTTTGAAGTGACCACCGCCGCCACGTTCCTCGCCTTCGCGCGCCACCCGGCGGATGCCTGCATTATCGAGGTCGGCCTTGGCGGCAGATTCGACGCGACCAATGTCATGGTCCGGCCCGCCGCCTGCGGCATTGCCACGCTGGGCATCGATCACGAGGCGTTCCTGCTGGTGCCGGAAGAAGGCGTGCCCACCGATCCGATGACGCGCATCGCGTTCGAAAAGGCCGGTATCGCCCGCGCCGGATCGCCGTTGGTTACGCAAAACTATGCTCCGCCGCTGGAGGCTGAGATCGCGCGCATCGCCGAACTGGCAGGCGCACCGCTGTTTCGCCGTGGGCATGAATGGTCGGCCGAAGTGGGCGACATGATCGAATACCGGGATGCGCAGGGCGCGTTGACGCTGCCCCTGCCCGCCCTGCCCGGCCGCCATCAGGGAGATAACGCCGCGCTGGCCGTGGCCATGATCCGACATCAGGACGCGGTGGCTGTCTCGCCAGAGGCAATGGCCGAGGGTATCAGCACCGCCCGCTGGCCCGCACGCCTGCAACTGCTGGCGCAAGGTCCGCTCACCGCGCTCGCTCCGGGGCGCGAGGTATGGCTGGACGGCGGACACAATGCCGACGCCGGGCTGGCGATCGGCCGCCACTTCGCCGGCCAACGCCTGCACCTGATCATCGGCATGCTGGCCAACCGTTACCCGGCCACGATCATCGACCCGCTGCAAGGCCGCCTGGCCACCGTGACCGCCGTGCCCATTCAGGGCAGCGAGAGCCACGGCGCCGAAGCCTTCCCCGGCGCGCTGTGGTCCAGCGACGTAGCCGAAGCGCTGCGTGCCCTGCCCGACGACGGCCTGCCGGTGCTTATCGCTGGTTCGCTTTACCTTGCAGGAAAGGTGCTGGCCGCGAACGAGGAAGTGCCGGATTAAACTGGTTATTCGGCAGGTATCGTTGCCGGATCGGGAGCTACCACGCCCGCTGCGCGACCCTGCCGTTTTTCACGAATCCATTCGAGAACACACAGCACCACCGCAACGATGCCGATAAGCGTCACCAGAATGAACATGTCGTAATAACCGCGCTCCTCAATCATCTGACCAAGAGCGCCGCGACCCAACGTGCCGATCAACAGCGTGAGAGAGGCCAGCAAGGCATATTGCACCGCGCTGTGTCCTTTGGCGACAATGGAAGACAGCCACGCGATATAAGCTGCACCAGCGATGCCAGTTGAGAAGTTTTCCGCACCGATGGTAACCATCAAACGCGCCAGCTTCTCCGTGCCGCCCAAGCTTTCCACCGCCCAAGTAAATCCAATGGAATTGCTGACCGCGCTCATCGCCGCGCCGCCGCTGGCAAGATCAGCGTAGAGCAAGTTGGTCGCGGCCGCCAACACCGCGCCCAGCGTCAACGTCGGCATGCGGCCCAGTACCGTCAGCAGCCAACCGCCAAACGCTAGCCCTAGCACCATGGCTCCGACGCCAAAGAACTTGGAGGCAATAGCGACCTCATCGTTCGTGTATTGAAGCTCCCCCAGATAGAACGGAAAAGCGAACGTACCCCAAATGGAATCGGTGATACGATAGGTCAGGACAAGACCAAGGATCAGGACCAAAGCCCAGCCGAGGCGCCCGACGAACTCCACCAGCGGCAGGACAAGCGCACGATAGAGATGGTCACTGACGGGGTGGGAGGCGATCGACCCCCCTGCTGCCCCCGTGATAACATGCCGCCCTTCCCGTTGCAGCTTTGCCAGCCAACCCGCGATCATGGCCGGCAGTACGATCGTGGCGATCACGATCAGCGGGCCATAAGTCGCCGTAAACTCGGTTGGATTAGGGCGAGCTTCCGGCAGCGCGGTCATCGACCGAACCATGAAAACGATAACCGTGCCCAGTGCCCAGGTCCAAAGCACCACCACCGCCAACAAGGCTCGTTTTCTGATACGTGGTGTTAGCTGCCCTGGCTCCCTCAGTTCCGCCAGCTCTTCAGCATTTTCAGACGCCCCACGATTGGCCTCAGCATCAGGCGCGAACAGCCCGATTATACCGATAGCCAGAAGGATTGCGCCCATCGTCATATAGGTCTGCGGCCAGCCGATCCGCGCCGCGATTATCAGGCCCAGCGCGCCGCCCACGAGGGACGAAAGCCTGAAACCCATCTGGTAGATCGTGGAAAGTATATCCAGCGGCGCATCGTCATCGGCCACATCGATACGCCACGCGTTGATGACGATGTCCTGGCTGGCGCTGGCAAAGGCGCCGATGGCGGCGAGCAGCGAAAACCAGCCAAGCGAACTTTTTGGATCGAGTGTGGACAGGGTGACAAGGATAACCCCCAGCAACACCTGGGCCGGTACGATCCACTGCTTGCGCTTGCCCAGCTTGCGAAGGACCGGGATATCCACGCGGTTCAGCAACGGTGACCAGAGGAATTGGAAGGAATAGGACAACCCGATCAGCGAGAACACGCCCATCGTCTCAAGATCGACCTCGGCCTCCGTCAACCAAGCGTAAAGCGTCCCAAGGAACAGAGCGAACGGCAGGCCGGACGCGAATCCGAACAGCGCCATGAAGCCAGTCTTGGGGTTACGCAGCGATCGAATGAGCGTGCGCCAGCCAGGCTTTTTTCCAGCAATAGCGTCGGCCATTCAGCAACTCCTTGTCGATACAGCGCGACCCTAGCGTTAGTAACGCCGTTGGGAAGGCTGGCCGCGCCGCCGCTCAACAGCTAAGGCGCACGCCGTGTCTCAAACAGAAAAGCCCGTAGGCGAACGGATCGCCAAATTGCTCGCCCGTGCGGGGGTCGCCAGCCGCCGTGAGATAGAACGGATGATCGCTGATGGCCGCGTGGCGCTGGACGGGGTGAAGCTGGATACGCCGGCCACCATCCTACCGAACCTGCGCGGCATCACTGTTGACGGCAATCCTGTGGCGGAGCCGGAACGCACGCGCCTGTTCCGCTTTCACAAGCCGCCCGGCCTCATCACGGCAGAGCGTGATCCGGCTGGTCGTCCCACGATCTATGCTGCGCTTCGTAATGCTCTGCCGCCGGGCACGCCCAGACTGATGCCGGTCGGGCGGCTGGATCTGAATACAGAAGGGCTGCTGCTGCTGACCAACGATGGCGCGTTCAAGCGAGAGCTGGAACTACCCGCCAGCGGCGTGCCGCGCACATACCGTGCCCGCACGTTCGGCGACATCACGCAGAGCCGTCTGGAAGACCTGATGGACGGCATCGAGATCGAGGGCGTCCGCTACGGCCAGATCGACGCCAACATGGAGCGCCGCACCGGCCGCAACCAGTGGATCGAACTGACGCTGACCGAAGGCAAGAACCGTGAGGTTCGGCGCGTGCTGGAACATCTGGGCCTTCAGGTCAGCCGCCTGATCCGCACTGCTTATGGCCCGTTCTCGCTGGGCGATCTGGCGCGCGGTCAGGCGGTGGAAGTGCGCAGGGAAGAATTCGAACGTTTCCGCAGCGGTCTGAAGAGCGGTTCGGGAGAACGCCGCGAAAGGCCAGCGCCGAAGCGCGATGGCGCACCGTCCGGCCGCGCCGAAAGCCGCCGGGCCCCTGCCGACAAGCGCGCCCCGCGATCCGACAAGCGCCCCGCCCGTTCCGGCCCCGGCGACAAACGCCCCGGCCCTGCGGGCGAGCGTTCCGGATCGTCACGGGGACGCGGCGGACCACCTTCCCGCCCGCGCGGAAAGCCCGCACAATGAGGATCATCGCGGGCGAATGGCGCAGCCGCCCCTTGCAGGCGCCGCGAGGAGATACCACGCGCCCCACGGCGGACCGCACGCGCGAGACGCTGTTTTCGATGCTCGCCAGCCGACTGGGCAGTTTCGAAGGGCTGGCCGTGGCGGACCTGTTCGCCGGATCGGGCGCGCTGGGGCTGGAGGCACTGTCGCGCGGCGCGGAATCATGCCTGTTCGTGGAACAGGATGCCGCAGCCATCCGCGCCCTGCGCGCCAATATCGCTGCCCTGCGCGCTCAGGCGAAGTGCGATGTGCGCGCCAGTTCCGTGCTTCAACTTGGCCCCGCGCGCGCGCCGCTGGACCTGCTGCTGCTTGACCCACCCTATGGCACGAGTGCGGGCGGCGTCGCGCTGGACAAGCTGGTGCGGCTGGGCTGGATCGGGCCTGCAAGCTGGGTATCGCTGGAAACCGCGCATGACGAACCGGTGCAGGCCAAGACGCTGGAAATCGAAAGCGAACGCAAGGTGGGCAAGGCCCGCCTGACCCTGCTGAGGATGCCCGCGGCATAGTCGCTGCGCACCAATCGCCCCTTGCACCTCTTCCCCGCTGTGGCACTTTGCTGCCCATAAAACATGGGAGAGTGAGGGACATGGCGCCGCAAGCCTGTCCTGACGCAAAGGGAGGAATATCGATGAGACTTCTCGCAACTGTCGCGCTGGCGGCGCTCGCCTCTGGCTGCGCGTCGCAGGAACAGGATGCCGCTGCCACGGTCGCCACCGGCACCGCCGATGGCTGCGCGGCGGTGGACGCCACTGCGTTCGGCGCGACAGAAGGCAGCGGCAAATGGGTCGCAGCAGCGGATGATCTGCCAGCGTTCTGCGAAGTGACCGCAACGCTTTCTCCGGTCGAGGGATCAAAGATCGGCGTCGTCTATCGCCTGCCCGAAAACTGGAATGGCAAGGTGCTGGGCCTCGGCGGTGGTGGCTGGGCAGGTAACGTCACCATTCAGGCGGCGAGCGAAGGGTTGAAGAAAGGCTACGCCACGTTCCAGACCGATGGCGGCAACGCCGGAACCGATGTGTGGAATAACGGCTGGGTCGCCGAAAACCCCGAAGCTGCCACTGATTTCAGCCACCGCGCGATCCACGAGATGACCGTGGCGGGCAAGACGCTGGCCGCATCGTTCTATGGCACGAAGCATCAGCGCGCCTATTTCCAGGGCTGCTCCACCGGCGGCCGCATGGCCTTGATGGAAGCGCAGCGATATCCGGAAGACTATGACGGGATCATCGCCGGAGCGCCGGTCTATACCTTGCAGACGCAGACCAGCGCCGTGCTGCGCAACATGGCGTTCGCGCAGGGCGGCGGCGGGCTGAGCCCCGACGATCTGAAGCTTGCGCAAAACGCTGCGCTGAAGGCTTGTGACGCGGCAGACGGGCTGGAAGATGGGCTGATCAACGACCCTGCCCAGTGCACATGGGATCCGGCGGAACTGCAATGCACCGGGGCGAAGGATGCCACCTGCCTTTCCGCACCGCAGGCCGCGGCGCTGAAATCTGTTTACGAAGGTTCGAAAACGCCTGACGGCCAGTGGGCCATGCTTCCGATGAGCCGGGGTGGAGAAACCGGCTGGAGCCTGTTTGTCGGCACCGATGGCAAGGGCAACGATCCCAGCGGCGGCGGCGGCTTGAAAAACCTGTCCCCGCTGTTTTTCGGCAACCGCACGGTGGATTTTGGAAAGTTCACCATGGCCAATGTCCAACAGGTGCGCAGCAGCGCCTTCGCCAACATGTACGAAGCCAAGAACCCCGATCTGTCGGCGTTCTTCGGCCGGGGCGGCAAGCTGCTGCTTTGGCATGGCGAGAACGATCCGGGCCCCAGCCCCATCGCCACCACCGATTATGCGAAGGCGGTTCTGGGAAGCGCGGCGGGCGCGGCGGATTCGCTGCGCTACTTCCTCGCCCCCGGTGTCGAACATTGCCGTGGCGGGCCGGGCGCCGATCAGGTGGAATGGCTCGACGCGCTGGATGGCTGGATATCGTCGGGCAACGCACCCGCACAGCTCACCGGGACGAAGGCCGACGGGTCACTCACCCGCCCGCACTGCGCGTGGCCCAACGTTGCGCAGTACAAAGGCAGCGGCGACGCGAACGATCCCGCCAGCTGGCAATGCGCGGCGCGCAAGGAAAGCTGACGCTGCAACCTTGCTTATAAAAAGGGGGGCGGAGATCGATGATCCCCGCCCCCTTTTCATTGATCGGTCAGCCCGTCAGATCGGGTAATGGCCCGGTTCGGTTTCGAACGTGATCCAGCGCAGTTCGGTGAAGGAATCGATCCCGGCCTTGCCGCCGAAACGGCCATAGCCCGATGCCTTCATACCCCCGAACGGCATCTGCGGTTCGTCCGACACCGTAGATGCGTTGATGTGGCAGATGCCCGCCTGAATCTGACGCGCGACCTTGATGCCGCGCGCGGTGTCCCGCGTGAACACGGCGGACGACAGGCCATATTCTGTATCGTTGGCCAGCTCGATCGCGTGCGCTTCGTCCCGCGCGCGAATGATGCCGACCACAGGGCCGAAGCTCTCGTCGCGGAACAGCTTCATGTCCTGCGTCACCTTGTCCACCAGATGCGCGGGCATCAGCACGTTGTGCGTCGTTTCACCGCCGGTCAGCAGTTCCGCGCCCTTGCCCACGGCGTCTTCGATCAGCGAATAGCAATGATCCACCGTCTTGCGGTCCACCACGGCGCCCAGCGGCGTCTTGCCTTCCAGCGGGTCGCCGACCGGCATGGTCTGCACCTTCGCCTTGAAGCGGGCTGCAAATTCATCAGCCACGGCTTCCACCACGATGATCCGTTCGGTGGACATGCAGATCTGGCCCTGATTCATATAGGCGCCAAACGCTGCCGCCTTCACCGCCTCGTCCAGATCGGCGTCTTCCAGCACCAGCATCGGCGCCTTGCCGCCCAGTTCCAGCAGCACCGGCTTCAGATGTTCTGCCGCACGCTTGGCGATGATCCGGCCAACGGCGGTCGATCCGGTGAAGTTGATCCGCTTCACCTGCGGCGCATCGATCAGCGCGCCCACCACGTCACCGGCATCGGCCGGGGCATTGGTCACCACGTTCACCACGCCATCGGGGAAGCCCGCTTCGGCAAAAGCCTCGATAATCAGGGCGTGGGTACGCGGGCAATTTTCCGATGCTTTCAGAATCACCGAATTGCCGCAGGCCAGCGGAACCGCGATCGCCCGGACGCCCAGGATGATCGGCGCGTTCCACGGTGCGATGCCCAGGATCACGCCCACAGGTTCCCGCAGAGCCATCGCCACGGTTCCGGCATGGTCGGACGGGATCACCTCACCCTGAATCTGGGTGGTGATCGCCGCCGCTTCGCGCACCATTCCGGCGGCGAGCGCGAGATTGAACATCGCCCAACCGGCGGTGGCGCCGATCTCACCCATCATCGCCGCGACGAAATCGTCCTTCTTCGCCTCCAGAGCGGCAGCGGCCTTCATCAGCACCGCACGGCGGGCGTTGGGGCCGAACTGCGACCAGGCGGCGAATCCTTCCGCAGCCTTTTCCGCAATCGCCGGGATATCACCGGCCTTCATCGCATCGGCGCTGGATGCGACATCGCCAGTCATCGGATTGAGACGTTCGAACTTCATGCTTTCCTCTCCGGCTATCAGCATTCCACACCGTAAAGCCCCCATTGGGGGAAGGAGTCAAACGGTGCTGTCAGCAGTTCCGCCGGGCGGCTCATGTTTACTTTTCGTTCCGGCACGGCCAATGCTTGCATAGTGTCGGAACACGCCCCCGCCCTTCCCCCTGCGGTCACTCTGCCAGCCCTGCACGCCAGCCATGCCGGGACATGGCTGCGCGGCGGAGATGGTTCCACCCGCGCGCTGGGCAAGGGGGATGCGATCATGGCGGCGGCGGATACGCCGCTGCTGATGCTGAACGCGCCTCTCGTCGCCTCGCGCCTCGGCTATCCGGACCTGTCCGGGCTGGATCTGCTGGAACTTTTCGCCTTCGTGCATCCGGCCCGGTTCGTGGTGCCGACGCCCAAGGGTCTGGCCCATGCCCTCGGTCTGACGGAGCCTGCATCGGATGACCGTGTGCCGGCCCTGCTGCAACAGGCCGCAGGCGTCCTGCTGACAACTTGCGAAAGCGCCGAGTGGCCCGAACGCGAAGGGGCGTGGAGCGCCTTGCAATCGCTTGCCCGGATGCGCTGGCCATGGGCGCAGATCATCGCGCCCCACCTCGCGCAGCCCGAACGGGCGGAAAAGTGGCTGTTTACGAAACTGCCTGAATGGGAAGAAGCGCCCGAACGCCCGCAGCCAGCGCAAGTCACCCTGTCCGCCGCCGAAATCGACATGCAGTTGGAAACGCTGACCGGCGCGGGCGCTGAACGGAGAGAAGGGCAGCGCCTCTACGCGCGTGAAGTCGGCCGGATCTTCGCCCCGCGCGAGCGGCGGGATGCGCCGCATTTCCTGCTGGCGCAGGCGGGCACCGGCATCGGCAAGACGCTGGGATACCTCGCCCCGGCATCGCTGTGGGCGGAGAAATCCGGCGGCACCGTTTGGGTTTCCACTTATACCAAGAACCTGCAACGCCAGCTTCGCCGGGAAAGCGCCCGCGCCTGGCCAGAACGGCGGGCCGACGGCAGCCGCCCGGTTGTCGTTCGCAAGGGGCGGGAGAACTATCTCTGCCTGCTCAATCTGGAAGACGCGCTGCAAGGCGGCTTCGGCGGGCGGGCGGCGGTGCTGGCGCAGCTCGTGGCGCGGTGGGCGGCCTATTCGCAGGACGGCGATATGATCGGCGGCGATCTGCCGGGCTGGCTGGGCACGCTGTTCCGCAGCCGCGCGATCCGGTCGCTGACGGACCAGCGCGGCGAATGCGTCTATGCCGGTTGCCCACACTACCGAAAATGCTTCATCGAACGCGCGGTGCGGGCCAGCGCGCAGGCCGATCTGGTGATCGCCAATCACGCATTGGTCATGGTCAACGCCGCTCGTGGCCGCGACCATGCCCAGCGCCCCAGCCGCATGGTGTTCGACGAAGGGCACCATGTGTTCGACGCCGCCGACAGCACGTTCGCCGCCGCGCTTACGGGGCGTGAGGCGATAGAGTTGAAACGTTGGATCGCCGGGCCGGAAAAGGGATCACGCGGCCGCCGCCGCGGCCTCGCCGCGCGGCTCGCCGATGTCGCCAGTTATGACGAGCAGGGCGAACAGGCGATCGCCGCCGCGCTGCACGGAGCAGAGGCGCTGCCCGGCGATGGCTGGCTGCAACGCATTGCCGAAGGCGCGCCCAGCGGCCCGATAGAGGAACTGCTCGCCGCCGTGCGTGCGCTCACTTACGCGCGGGATGAAAGCGTCAACGGACCCGCCGGGCAAGAGGCCGGCTATGGCATAGAGACGGAGGCGGCGCAGCTAGACGGCAATTTCGTCGAACTGGCGCAGCAGGCGGCCAGCGCCCTCGCCGCGATCCGCCAGCCGCTGATCCGGCTGGGCCTGCGGCTAGAGGCATTGATGGAAGACGCGCCGGACTGGCTGGACGGGCAAGGCCGCGCCCGGATCGAAGGGGCGCGCTATTCGCTGTCATGGCGCATCGACACGCTATCCGCATGGGAATCTCTGCTGGGTCGCATGGGCGGATGCGATGGCGACAACTTGCCCGCACCGGATTTCGTGGACTGGCTGGCGGTGGAACGGGCTGAGGGGCGCGAATTCGATCTGGGCCTGCACCGCCGCTTCCTCGATCCGATGAAGCCCTTCGCCAAGGTGGTGTTGGAACCGGCGCACGGCGTCATGCTCACCAGTGCGACCCTGCGCGACGGGGACGACTGGCAATCCGCCCTCGCCCGATCAGGCGCGCCCTATCTGGATTCGCAGCCCCTGCTCGCCAGCGCGGAAAGCCCGTTCGATTATGCGGCCCGCGCAGAGGTGCTGATCGTCACCGATGTTAAAAAGGGCGATATCGCCGCCCTCGCCGGGGCCTATGGCCGGATTATCGAGGCGTGCGGCGGTGGCGTGCTGGGCCTGTTCACCGCCATCCGCCGTCTGCGCGCCGTCCACGGCCGCATAGCTGACCGGCTCGCGCGCGGGGGCCTGCCGCTTTACGCGCAGCACGTCGATCCGATCGACACCGGCACGCTGGTGGACATTTTCCGCGACGATCCCGCTGCCAGCCTGCTCGGCACCGACGCCCTGCGCGATGGCGTGGACGTGCCGGGGGAATCGCTGCGCTGCGTGGTGCTGGAACAGGTGCCCTGGCCCAAGCCGACGATCCTCCACCGCGCCCGCCGCGCGGCAAACGGCGGCAGCGCGCATGACGATCGGATCATTCGCGCGCGGCTGGCACAGGCATTCGGGCGGCTGATCCGTTCGGCGGATGATCGCGGGCACTTCGTCGTCCTGTCGTCCGCCTTTCCCTCACGCCTGCTCAGCGCGTTCCCGCACGGCACGCCCGTCCACCGGGTGACACTGGACGAGGCTTTACAACGCCTCGCCACCCGTGTTTTCTCGGAACCGGGCGTCGGGGTTCCGGCGTCGGAAGAGGAACGGAATCCACTCCGGTGAAAACGCTCGGCCTGCTACGCCACGCGAAATCCGACTGGGACGATATGGCGCTGCGCGATTTCGATCGCGGGCTGAATGATCGTGGCAGGCGTGGCGCGGCGCTGATCGGCGCGCACATCCGCGATCACGGTGTCACGTTCGATCTGCTGCTCGCCAGCCCTGCCGAACGTGTCTGCCGCACGCTGGACGCTGCCCGATTGGGAATTCCCGTGCAGTGGGACGAACGGCTCTATCTGGCCGATCGCGGCGCTCTAATGGATGTGCTGCAATCGGTTGAAGGTGATCCGTCCGCAGTCCTGATCGCCGGGCACAACCCGGGCCTGCACGATCTGATCTTCGATCTCGTCTCCCGCGCGAACGAAAACGCCCTGTTTGCGGCAGCGGCGGAGAAGTACCCCACCGCCACGTTCGCCGTGCTCGAACTCGACATAGACCACTGGTCCGAATGTGCGCGGGATGTCGGCACCCTCGTCCATCTGGCCCGCCCGCGCGATCTCGATCCCGCGCTCGGGCCGGAGAAGGTGCGCTAGGGCGATTGGCTTCTAAGGTTCCAGTGGCCTGCCCGTCATCGACTGGCCATCCTGCGTGAATACCGCACCGACGATCTTTCCGCTGTCATCCGCTGTGAAGCTGACCTGCGCGTTCACCGCCTTCCAGAAGAACGACAGCGGCGCCTCCGCGAAAATCGGCAAAATCGGCCCCACAGCCGATCCTTCCCTTTGCGCTCGCAGCGTCGTTCCCTCGCGCGTGAGATTGAAAATCACCCCCGGCGCAAATTCGTAGCGTCCGACGACACGATCCAGTTCGGCCACTGACAGAGTCACCTCCTTGCGCACCTCCACCGGCGGCGGCGCGGGCGGCACCGGCGGCGTTGGCACGACCGGAGATCCTGCCAGAACATGCGTCGCGATATCCCCGGCGGAAGGCTCAGCGGCGGAATTGGTCAGCACCACCACTGCCCGCTCCAGCACCGGTTCCAGCGTCAGTTGCGAACGAAATCCGCCGGTTCCGCCACCATGCGCCACGATCGAGCGATTCGGTACGGGATGGAATATCTGCCAGCCCAGCGCCTGCTCGATCCGTGCATCCTCGGTCTTTTCCCGCACGGACAACGTGGTCTTCATCGCTGCGGCGATCGGGGACGATTCGTCCAGCGCCGCCGCGGCGAACGTCATCATGTCATCGGCGGTCGAACGGATCGCACCAGCACCCACCAGTGCGGGAAGTCGCCATGGCTTCGCTGGCCGCATGTACATGTCATAGGATGGCACGAGCCGGTCCGCATGGCTCGGCGGCAGATCGATCATCGTGTCGTCCATGCCCAGCGGGCCGGTAATCCGCTGACGCAGCAAGGTCGCGTAATCCATGCCCGCAGCCCGGCCGAGCAAATAGCCGAGCAGCCCCACGCTCAGGTTCGAATATTCATGCTGCGATCCCACGTCGCGCGGCAGCGCATAGCCGTCGAGAAAGGCCAGCATCAGCTCCTCGGTATAATCCGCGTAGGGATCGTCCGGATCGGTGAACGGCATGTTGTCTGGCAGGCGCGGCAGGCCGGACATATGAGTCGAAAGATCGCGCAGGGTGATCTTGCGTCCGCCCCTCTGCGGCATCGTGTGGCCGGCGGGCAGATACTTCTCCGCCGGATCGTCCAGCGAAACCTGCCCCTTGTTCGCCATGTCGGCCAGAATCAGCGCGGTGAAGACCTTGGAGATAGAGCCGATCTCGAACATCGATCTGCCGTCAAACGGCGCACCGCCGTCCGGTCCGCCCGAAACCTCTCGCGAACCCTCCGGCCCCAGCACGCCAACGACCACGCCCTGCCCTTCGCGGGGTGCGATGCGATCGGCGATCAGTGCCGCGATCTGATCGTTTGACGGCATGTCCCACTTTTCCGGCAGCACCGGTTGGGGCGGCCCGGCGGACAGGTTCAACGGAATCTTTGGCCCGGCGCCCTGATTCCACATCCCGTCCCAGCGCTGTTCGCTTTCGTTCCACACGGCGGAATAGGTTCCGCCTACGGCAGGCACCGTCACCGAAAGCCGCCCGTCTCCACTGTCCGAAATTTCCCCCAGCGGAATGCCGGTCGCCCCCTGATCCGGGCTGTCGAGCGTGCCGGTCAGCGCCCCGTCAGGGCCGCGTTCGATATGCAAAACAATGCGCAGCGAAATCTCGCCCGCGCCCAGCAGACCGCTCCACTCGCCCGCCGCATCCCGCGCAAAAGCCGGGGTCGAAATCGCCATGGCCGCGCCTGCGGCCGCCGCGATGATGGACTTGCCCAGAGTTTTCATTCGCCCCTCCCCATGAGCGCGTCGATCTCGTCGATGCGCGTTTGCAACTTACGTGCGATGCGCTGATTGAACCACCAGATACCCGCGAATACCGCTCCCATGCAGGCCAGCATCACGCCTTCGCCGATCCCGGGCATAACGATGGCGCTCGTCTCTCCCGCGCGCTCGCTTTCCGTGCCGACGCTTATCAGCAGCAATCCGGGCACGAAGGGCAACAGATACCACCAGAAGACCGATCGCAACGCATCCCGCTGTCGAACGAGCTGGCCCCGGGCGAATTCCAGTATCGGCATTGCTCCGGCGCTATCCGGCGCCACTGCCGACGCGCGGCGGTGCAACTGCCAGGCGACATAGAACACGGCCACGACCACCAGCGCCGAACCCACTTTCTGCAACAGGTGCGGCAGCCAGAATATGTAGGAAGAAAACCCGACGACCACCAAGACGCAGGCCGCATATTCGACGATATTGCGCCACCGTACGAAACGATAGAGTTTGTCCGCACCCGCGCGGACATCTTCCAGCGCAGGCGCGGCAGCGGTCACCACCGATGTCTGCCACGCCTGTTTTGCGGGATCGTCGCTCATGCGCGTTCCTCCTCTGCGCGATAGGGTTCGGCCAGCAGCGCCTTCAGGCGATGGATGCGAACGGCCACGGCGGATGCGGAAAAGCCCGTCACCTCGGCAATCTCCGCCGCGGTCAGATCTTCCAGATAGAGCAGCATCACTTGCCGGTCGGCCGGCTTCAGCCGGTGGATGGCGGCCAGCAGTCGATCGCTCAGCGATCGCTGACCGGTTGTGTGTTCCGGATCGTCACCGTCGGGCAACTGTTCGATCTCTTCCAGACCGACCAGCAAGGCCCGGCGCGCGCGCCGCCCCGTCATCATGTGCGTCACCGCTACATTGTGCGCGATGCGATGAACCCAGCTTCGTTCGGAACACTGCCCCTGGAATATCGCGAAGCTGCGCCACAGGGCAGCGTGAATTTCCTGCACCAGATCGCCGCGCAGGTCCGCATCCGCCTCATACCCGCGCGCCAGCCGCTGAATCATCGCGCCATGCTCTCGCGCGGCGGCGAGATAGCGCGCATCCTGCTGCGATCTGGCATCGTTCATGCGAAACTCCGCTCCCTTCCCCCTTTTAGTCGGGGGTAAGCGGACACTCTTACATCAGCGCATGATTTTTCCGCGCCGGTCGCGCGTCAGGCCAGTCCGCTCAGGCGGCGAGCGCGTTGGCCAGCAGGCGGCGAATCGCGCGCAATTGCGGCAAGACATCCGGCACCGAGCCAGCATCAGGTTCCGCAGCAACGGCAGGCTGCACGCCCGGCGGCACAGCAGCCGGTTCGGTCGCCGTCCCCTTTTCAATCGCCAGCCGCGCGCCTTTCAGCGTGTAGCCTTCGCGATTGATCAGGCGATCGATCGTTTCGACCAGCGCCACGTCTTCCGGCCGGTAATAGCGGCGCCCCCCGCTGCGCTTCAGCGGGCGCAGCATCGGAAACTGCTGTTCCCAGTATCGCAACACATGCTGGCGAATGCCCAGCGCAGCCGTCACTTCCCCGATCGTGCGCAGGGCCTGCGGGTCCTTGCCGTCGTCAAAGCGAAGCTGGCGCGTGCTTTCCGTCATCCACCGCTCGTAATTCTGCCCTTGAGCTTCTGGCTGGCGCGGAACGTCATCACGCGGCGCGGCGTGATGGGCACTTCCACCCCGGTCTTCGGATTGCGGCCGATACGTTCCCGCTTGCTACGCAGGATGAAGCTGCCGAAACCGGAAATCTTCACGTTCTGACCATCAGCCATCGCATCGCACATCCGGGAGAGGATAGCCTCCACCAGATCGAGACTTTCAGCGCGCGAAAAGCCCATCTTGCGGTTAATCGTTTCTGCAAGATCAGCCCGCGTCAAAGTGCCCACGGATCGCATCATCGGGTGCCTTCCCCCATAGTGCTAAAATGTGGCGACCGTCATGATAAATGACTGAAATGCGGCGGGTTGGCAATCAGGATTAATGGGGGTTTTCCGCATTCTTTTCAGCGGATCAGACGGATCGCCGCGCAGCCTGCACAGATCGCCGTTGAGAGAGGAGCCGAATGGTATGCGGCAACCCAGCCGGGCGGAAAGCCCCAATAGATTGAAACCGCCCTTAGTGTCCTGACCCTAAACGCGCAGCAGGCTGGCGCCCCAGGTGAAGCCGCCACCCATCGCTTCCACCATCACCAGATCGCCGTCCTTGATCCGCCCGTCCCGCCGCGCGGTATCGAACGCCAGCGGCACGGAGGCTGCGGAAGTGTTGGCGTGGTGATCCACGGTGACCACTACCCTTTCAAACGGCAGGCCCAGTTTGCGCGCGGTGGCGTCCAGGATTCGCAGGTTGGCCTGATGCGGCACGACCCAGTCGATGTCGGTGGCTGCGTAGCCACTGGCCGCCAGCACTTCCTCCAACACCTCGGCCAGATTGACCACGGCATGACGGAACACCTCGCGCCCCTTCATCCGCAGCTTGCCCGATGTGCCGGTGGTGGACGGCCCGCCATCGGTCAGCAGCAGTTCTCGATGGGCGCCATCAGCATGCAGGCGTGTTTCCAGCACGCCCCTGTCCGCTTTCGAACGATCGCCCGGCACTTCCTCGGCCCGCAGCACGAAGGCGCCCGCGCCATCGCCGAACAGCACGCAAGTGGCCCGGTCCTCCCAATCTAGAAGGCGGGTCATCGTTTCCGCACCGATTACCAGCGCACACTTCGCCATGCCCGTGCGCAGCATCGAATCAGCCGTGGCCAGCGCATAAAGGAAACCGGAACACACGGCCGCCACATCGAACGCGATGCCGCCGTTGCAACTCAGTGCCGCCTGCACCTGCGTGGCGGTCGCGGGAAAAGTGTTATCCGGCGTTGCCGTCGCCAGCACGATCAGGTCCACCTCCGAGGCGGGGATGCCAGCATCGGCCAGTGCGGCACGCGCGGCATCGGTGGCCAGCGTCCCGGTCGTTTCGCCCTCACCCGCGATATAGCGGGTGGAAATACCGGTCCGTTCGCGAATCCACTCGTCGCTGGTGTCGACCTGACGGGCCAGTTCGTCATTGCTGACCGCACGCGCAGGCAGCGCGGAACCCGAACCCTTGAATACCGACCGGATCACTTCGCCGCTCCACCCCTGGCGCCATCGCGCAGTTTCATTTCGCCAAGCTCGGCAAGATCGGCGGAGATGCGGTGAGTCAGATCATCCTCCAGCAGGCGTGCGGCAACGGCCACGGCATTGGCGACCCCGGCTGCGGTAGCGCTACCGTGAGATTTCACCACCACTCCGTTCAGACCCAGAAATACCGCCCCGTTATGGTTGTTAGGGTCAAGGTGATGACGCAGCAGCTCCGTCGCCGGGCGAGAGACGAGGAAACCGAACTTGGACCGCACGGAACTGGTGAAAGCGGCCTTCAGCAGATCGGTGACGAAACGCGCCGCCCCCTCGATCGCCTTCAGCGCGATGTTGCCCGAAAAACCATCGGTCACCACCACTTCCACATGGCCGCGATTGATCTTGTCGGCTTCGACATAACCTTCGAAGCTCAGCGCCAGCCCTGTCGCTGCACGCAGCCGCGCTGCGGCTTCCTGCAGTTCTTCCGTGCCCTTGTTGTCCTCGGTGCCGATATTCAGCAGTCGCACGCGCGGGCAATCCATGCCCGTCACGATCCGTGAATAGGCGGCACCCATGATCGCCCATTGCACCAGATTGCGCGCATCGCATTCGGTATTGGCGCCAAGATCCAGCATGACCACATCGTGATCTTCCAGCGTGGGCATCAGCGCGGCCAGCGCGGGCCGGTCGATTCCCGGCAGGGTGCGCAGCGCCACCTTGCTCATCGCCATCAGCGCGCCGGTGTTCCCGGCACTGACAGCCGCCCCCGCATCGCCGCGTTTCACCGCGTCGATGGCAAGGCCCATGGAGGTTTTCTTGGCACGGCGCAGCGCCGTCGTCGGTTTCTCGTCACCGCCCACGACATCCTCGCAATGAAGGATTTCGGAGGCGGCGCGCATGTTCGGGTGATTGTCGAGCGCGGCCTTGATGGCCGGCTCGTCCCCTACAAGCAGGAACTTGAACTTGTCATGGCGGCGGCGGGCAAGCGCCGCGCCGGATACCATCACGCGCACGCCTTCGTCGCCGCCCATCGCGTCAACGGCGATACGCGGCAGATTCATGCGCAAGTCCTTGTGAAACCGGCCTTAGAGGCCGACGGAGACGATCTCGCGTCCGTTGTAATGGCCGCAGGCTCCGCACAGGTTATGCGGGCGCTTCAGTTCACCACAGTTAGAGCATTCGTGGAAGGCCGAAACCTTCAGCGCGTCGTGCGAACGGCGCATACCCCGGCGGGAGGGGGACGTTTTTCTTTTAGGGACAGCCATCTCGGCACCTGTTCCTTGAAATCTCTAAAATCTTGACGGCGCCCCTAAGCCAACCCCAGCGCCCGCGCAAGCACGGCAGCGAACGAGTATCGGCCCATACGGCGAAGGCGCGGCCTATAGCGGTTTTCTGCGGGCGCGCAAGTGAGGTACTAACTCCCCACCCCCATCGCCGCATCACCTACATAAGGATTGCTCGCTCGTTCGCGGCCGAAGGTGCTGGTGGGGCCGTGGCCGGGCACGAACGTTACCTCATCGCCCAGCGGCCACAGCTTCTGTGTGATCGCGTCCAGCAGGTCCTGATGATTACCCATGGGGAAATCCGTGCGGCCGATCGATCCGGCGAACAGCACGTCACCGACGAAGGCGAAGCGCGTGGGCCGGTGGAAGAATACCACATGCCCAGGCGTGTGGCCGGGGCAGTGGACAACTTCGAACTCCACTTCGCCTACCGTCACGGTATCGCCGTCATTCAGCCAGCGGGTCGGCTCGAACACTTTCGTTTCCATCTGGAATCGCGGCCCGTCATCCTCCAGCCGCGCGATCCAGAATCGGTCAGCTTCGTGAGGACCTTCGATCGGCAGGCCCAGTTCGGCCGCCAGCATCCCCGCCTGCCCGCAATGGTCCGCATGGCCGTGGGTGATGAGGATTTTCTCCAGCGTCACCCCGGCGCGCGCCACCGCGCCCTTAAGCTTGCCCAATTCCCCACCGGGATCGACCAGCGCCCCGCGCATGGTTTTCGTGCACCAGACCAGCGAACAGTTCTGCTGGAACGGGGTAACGGGAATGATTGCGGCACGCAGGGGGCTTTCGGACATGGCGCTTAGGTGGCGGCAAACGGCGCTGCCTTCAATGCCGTCCTACAACCGCCCGCCTTTCCATACCACGCGGCCGACCACATCCACGTCGTCCATCGCGACATCGACCGGCTCATAGGCTGCGTTCTGGCTGATCAGGCGCAGGCTGCCGGGCGGGACGGCCTGCAACAGCTTCACATGTAGCGCCTCCCCCAAACGCACCACGTGCACACCCTCGCGAAAAGGGCGCGGGGTGCGATCGACGAGGATTTCGTCACCATCGCGCAGCAGGGGGTCCATCGAATCGCCCATGACGCGGATGGAGGATAGCTGTGCCGGTTCCAGCCCCTGTTCGCGCAACCAGCGGCGCGAGAACTGGAAGGCATCGAAGGGAATTTCCTCCGCGCCCAGCGCTCCGGGACCGGCAGAGGCTTCCAGCGGCAGGCGCGGCACCTCCACCCATTCGCCCGAGGAACGCGAAGGGGCAACGTAGGAACTTTCCTCTCTCCCGCCCAAATCCGATTCGGATACGCCGAAGAACTGCGCCAGCTTGCGCCGGTCGTCCTCCTCCAGTTTTCGCGGGCTTCCCTTGGTAATATACTGCTGCAAGTATGTGGAATTGCGGCCAATCATGCGGGAAAGGGCGGCCAGGCTGCTGCCCTGCGCCCGCGCCAGATCGGCCAGTCTTTCACGCGCACCCATCGCAGGTTTCCTGTAATTTCCAATATCATCATCCTACTCGATGTATTTTTCCTAGACAAGTAGGATTTCGGGGGCGAGCAAAAGCGCGACGAATCGAGTCACAACCAGCTTGAGAGGAGCCGCGCGATGCTGATCCGGGAAATCGAGAAGTTCCTGCGCCTGACCGGGATGCCCCCCACTAAATTCGGCCGCTTGGCCACCCACGATCCCCGCTTCGTGTTCGATTTGCGGATGGGCCGCTTGCCCCGCGGTGAAACGCAAAAGCGGGTGGAACATTTCATGAACAAATATCACGAGGAAGCCCATGCGAATTGAACGCGATCCCCCCAGACCTCCGCTCCGTCAGCGCCGCAGCGCGGGGGAACGCCTGCGGGAAGTCCTGCTGGAACTGGCCGGGGGCCAAGCCACGGCGCTTGCGCATGAGGAAACGAGCTGGGCCAGCGTGACTTTCGCCGGTGCGCGGCATCGGGTGGACCTGCAATTCCGGGGTCCGGAAGCTGTCGAGGCCGGTGAACAGTTCATCGCGCTGCTGCCGGATCACGAATTCACCCTGCCCCGCCATCTCGTCGCTGACGCAACGGTAACGCAGGTGAACCACCGCCTCGATCCGCCGCACCTTACCGTGCGCTGCGAATTGCTGCTGATCGAGGAAGACTGAGCCTCCTCGTCATTGCGGGCGCGGCTCGCAATGACGAAAAGGTTAGGCGGGCGCGACAACCGGAAAGCCACACACTCAGCCTCAAAAAACTATATCAAGACACTCAATTAAAACGGTAAATCAGTCACGAACCTCTGGCGCTAAACCTGCAATCCGCGTCAACACCCGCCGTCAAAGCCGCCGGATCACCAGATTCCTGATCTCGGTCATATCCTCCATCGCGAAACGCACGCCCTCGCGGCCGAGGCCGGAATCCTTCACGCCGCCATAAGGCATGTTGTCCACGCGATAACTGGGCACGTCGTTCACCACCACGCCGCCCACTTCCAGCCGGTCCCACGCCTCCAGCACCTTGTGCAGATCGCGTGTGAACAGCCCGGCCTGAAGGCCGAACTTGCTGTCGTTGACCTGATCCAGCACCTCATCCCAATCGGAGAACCGGCTCAGGTTCGCGAGCGGGCCGAATGCCTCCTCCCGATTGGCGGCGCAGACTTCCGGCACGTTCTCAAGCAGCGTCGCTTCCAGCATCGCACCGTCCAGCTTGCCACCGCACAGCAGCGTTGCCCCCGCAGCCACCGCTTCGTCGATCCAACCCTTCAGTCGCTCCGCTTCCTTCACGGAGATCATCGGGCCGATGAACGTCTCCCGATCATGCGGATTGCCGGCCACCAGCGTCTTCGTCTTCGCGACCAGCATCTCCCTGAACCGATCGTACACGCTGTCATGGATCAGGATGCGCTGCACGCCGATGCAGCTCTGGCCCGACTGATAGAAGGCGCCGAATACGATGCGATCCAGCGCGTGATCCAGATCGGCATCATGGTCCACCACCACGGCGGCATTGCCGCCCAGTTCCAGCACGACCTTCTTCTTGCCCGCCTTCGCTTTCAACGCCCAGCCGACCGCGGGCGACCCGGTAAAGCTCAACAGCTTCAGCCGCTCGTCCTCTGTGAACAGGTCCGCCCCGTCGCGATGCGCGGGCAGGATGGAGAATGCGCCTTCGGGCAGGATGTCGCACTCCGCCAGCACCTCACCCATGATCAGCGCACCCAGCGGGGTCATGCTGGCGGGCTTCATCACGAACGGGCAGCCCACGGCGATGGCGGGCGCGATCTTGTGCGCGGCGAGGTTCAGGGGGAAGTTGAACGGGCTGATGAAGCTGCACGGGCCGATCGGCACGCGCTTCCAGATGCCCATATAACCCTTCGCACGGGCAGAGATGTCCAGCGGCTGGACTTCCCCGTAATTGCGCGTCGCCTCCTCGCTGGCGATGCGGAACGTATCGATCAGGCGGGTGACTTCGCCTTCCGCGTCGCGGATCGGCTTTCCCGCTTCCACGCACAAGGCATAGGCCAGTTCGTCAAACCGTTCACGGAACCGGGCAATGCAATGGTCCAGCACGCCCTGTCGTTCATAGCTGGCCAGCCGGGCCATCGGCTCCGCCGCGCGAACCGCCCCGGCGATCCCTTCAAGGATCACGTCCGGGGTGGCCAGCGCGGTGCGAAACGCCACTTCGCCGGTGAACTTGTCCGTCACCTCCAGATCCGTGTTGGGCTGCACGGGCCTGTTGTTCAGATAGAGCGGATAGACGTCCTTCAGCGTGGCCACGCGACAATCCTCTTCGTCATTGCAATCGAAACAGGCGGGTTACAGCGCCGCACTCAGTTCCTTGATTTCGCGGTTGAGTATCCGGTCATTCTCCGAATAGTCCACCGGGCAATCGATCAGATGCACGCCCGGCGTGTCGCGGCACGTAGCCAGCAGTTCGCGCAGATGCTCGCAGCTTTCGGCCCGGTGGCCATGCGCGCCATAGCTTCCGGCATAGGCGACGAAATCAGGGTTGCCGTAAGTCAGGCCCCAATCGGCAAAGCCCATGTTGGCCTGCTTCCAGCGGATCATGCCATAGGAATCGTCGCGCAGGATCAGCACCGTCAGGTTGAGGCCGAGGCGAACCGCCGTCTCCATCTCCTGACTGTTCATCATGAAGCCGCCATCGCCGCAGATCGCCATGACCTTGCGATCGGGATAAAGCATCGCGCTCATCATCGCGCTGGGCAGCCCTGCCCCCATCGTCGCCAGCGCGTTATCGAGCAGCACGGTGTTGGGCAGGTAAGCGCAATATCCGCGCGCGAACCAGATCTTGTAGACCCCGTTGTCCAGGCAGATGATACCATCTTCCGGCATGGCGGCGCGCACTTCGCTCACCACGGTGGGCGGAAATACGGGGAACCGTTCGTCCGCGGCCAGCCGCTCGGTATGTTCGACCTCTGCCTTGCGATAGGCCAGCAGGCGGTCGAACTTCCACCGGCCCTGCGGCACGATGTCGTCCTTGATCTGCCAGATGGCATTGGCGATGTCGCCGATCACCTCGATCTGCGGGAAATAGACCGGGTCCACCTCCGCCGTGCGAGTGGAAACGTGGATCACCACGGGCGGGCTGTCGTCGCCCGCGCGCCCTTCGCAATCGTTACGCATGAAGAACGGCGGCTTCTCGATCACGTCGTGCCCCACGTTCACGATCACATCCGCATCCTCGACCGCGCGATGGACGAAATCGCCGGATGACAGCGCCGCGCAGCCAAGGAACAGCGGATGCCGTTCGTCGATCACACCCTTGCCCATCTGCGTGGTCAGGAACGGGATGCCGGTCTTGTCCACGAATTGCCGCAGCATCCGCCCGGTCATCTTGCGGTTCGCCCCGGCTCCGATGACGAGGATGGGGGACTTCGCCTTTTCCAGCGCCTCCACAGCCTGTCGCACCGCCTTGGGTTCGGCCGACGGCCGCCGCGCCAGAGATCGCGCAATGGGGCGGGATGCGGTCGGCTCGTCCGCCACATCCTCGGGGAATTCCAGATGCACCGCGCCGGGCTTCTCCTCCTCCGCCAGGCGATAGGCTTCGCGGATACGGCTGGGGATGTTGTCGGCCGATGCAAGCTGATGGGTGTACTTGGTGATCGGGTCCATCATCGCGACCACATCCAGAATCTGGAACCGGCCCTGCTTCGATTTGCGGATCGGCTTCTGCCCGGTGATCATCAGTATCGGCATTCCGCCCAACTGGGCATAAGCCGCCGCCGTCACCAGATTGGTCGCGCCGGGGCCCAGAGTGGCCATGCACACGCCGGTCCTGCCAGTATGGCGGCCATAAGTCGCGGCCATGAAACCCGCGCCCTGTTCGTGCCGGGTCAGCACCAGCCTGATCTTCTCCGACCGCGAAAGTGAATCGAGCAGATCGAGGTTTTCCTCGCCCGGCACCGCGAAGATATATTCGCAGTTCTCCGCCTCTAGGCACTCGACAAAAAGATCGGATGCTTTCTGCTGGTCGCCGTTTCCGCTCACCGCATTCCCCCTTCAAAGCCCGGTTACCTGAGTAACAAAGCCTCCGGGGGAGTCGCCGTCAATAGCCGCGGGTCAGGTCCACTTGTGCTTCCAGCGGCTGCCCGTCGCGAAAGAGATCGCAGTTGCGCAGGAACCGCTCTGCCGCGCGGCGCTGGCTGGCGGGGGTCGGAATACCCGAAAGATGCATGGTAATATGCGCGTTATCCAGCGCCCATAGCGGGTCTTGGGGCGGCAAAGGTTCCGGGTCGGTCAGGTCCAGCACCGCCGCCGCGATGTGACGCCCAGCCAACGCCTCTGTCAGCGCCACCTGGTCCACGCAGTCGGCACGGGCGAAATTCACCAGCACGGCTTCCGGTTTCATGCCCGCTATTTCCGCCGCGCCGATCATCCCGCGCGTATCGGGCGTGCCCGGCACCGCCAGCACGACCCAGTCGAACAGGCCAATCTCGCTGCGCCAGTTGCGCGGACGACGGCTGGATACGGCCACGACATCCACCCCGAAGCCGAGCAACGCCCGTTCGATCGCCTTGCCAATCGCCCCGTGCCCCAAAATCAGCGCCCGGCTGCCGCCAAGATCGCGAGTGCCGGGGGCCACGCTCAGCCATTCGTGGCGATCCTGCGCCCGCACGACCGCGCGATAATCCTTCGCTACCGTCAGCATCGTCATGACGGCGAATTCCGCCACCTGCCCGGTCGTCAGGCCGCTGCCGTTGGTCACCGTGATACCGCGCTGCGCCATCTCGCCCAGCGGCATCCAGTCCACACCGGCGTAAGACGAATTGAGCCAGCGCAGTGCCTTCGCCGCCTGAACCGCCGCCAGTGCGGGCGCTTTCTCGTGCAGGTCGAACCAGCCAATCTCCGCTTCCGGCGCCAGAGCGACCATTTCGTCAGGCCCATGCCACCAACGCGCATCCAACCACGCGGGCAACCGCCCTTCCAGCGATGGGCGAACGTGGGCGGGCAGAACGGCGAGAGTCAGAGCCTCCACTCCCACCCCAGCGGATCGCCGTCCATCACTTCCACCCCCTTTGCGGCCAGTTCATCGCGCAGCTGATCCGATGTCGCGTAATCTTTCGCCGCGCGCGCTTCCTTGCGCTGGGCGATGGCCTGTTCGATGTCCGTCTCACTGATCACCGCGTTCTTCGGCCGCAGGCGCAGGTCTGCCCGCGTCAGGGTCAGCAGGCCAAGCCCCAGCACCGAATCCATAATCTCGACTGCCGCCAGCATTTCACCCGGCGGCATCTTCTTCAGCGACAACAGATCTTCCAGTACCGTCAGCGCCACCGGCATGTTGAGATCGTCGGAAACCGCTTTGTCAAAACGCACCACCAGCGGGCGTAACGTGCCGCCTACCTCGTCCACGGCGGTATCCAGCGTCCAGCCGCTTTCCGGTATGGCGATCGCACGGTCCGCCTTCTCCGCGTGGCGCGCCTTCTGCGTCTCCACCGCCATGACCAGCCGCTTCAGCCGTGTCAGCGCCGCGCCCAGTCCGTCCCAGCTGAACTCCAACTCGCTGCGATAATGCGCCTGCAGGCACATCAGCCGATAGGCCAGCGGATGATAGCCCTTGTCGATCAGCAGTTGCAGGCGAAGGAACTCGCCCGCCGACTTGCTCATCTTGCCCGATCGTTCGACCAGGAAATTGTTGTGCATCCACAGCCGCGCGCCGCTGTTGGCCGGCACATCCAGCCCGTTGGTGCAGCAGAACGCCTGATTTTGCGCGATCTCGTTCGGGTGGTGAATCTCGCGGTGATCGATTCCGCCGGTATGAATGTCGAACGGGAAGCCAAGCACCTGCCCGCTCATCACGGAACATTCCAGATGCCAGCCCGGCGCGCCCCGGCCCCACGGCGAATCCCATTCCATCTGCCGTGTCTCACCGGCAGGCGTCTTGCGCCAGATCGCGAAGTCGGCCGCGTTGCGCTTGCCTTCCACCGCCTCGATCCGTCCTTCGCCTTCGTCGGTATGGGCGCGGGCGAGACGGCCATAATCGGCCACCGTCGAAACGTCGAAGTAGAGCCCGCTCTCCAGCTTGTAGCAGTGCTTTTCCGCGATGCCTTTCGCGAAATCGATCATCGCGGGCACGAACTCGGTGGCGATGGTCCATTGCGCGGGCTGACGGATATTGAGCGCGGCGACATCGGCCCAATAGGCTTCGGTATAATGGCGCGCGATGTCCCAGATCGACTGCGCTTTCTCCGCAGCCATCTTCTCCATCTTGTCCTCGCCCGCATCGGCATCGTCGGTCAGGTGGCCGACATCGGTGATGTTGATCACATGCGTCAGGGCATAGCCCTTCCAGCTCAGCGTGCGACCCAGCCCATCGGCGAAGACATAGGCCCGCATGTTGCCGATGTGCGGATAGTTATAAACCGTCGGCCCGCAGGAATAGACTCGCGCCTCCCCCGTATGGACGGGATGGAAGACCTCGATCTCGCGGGTCAGCGAATTAAACAGGCGCAGGGGTGCGGTCATAGTCGGCTCGACTGACGCGCGATCCGCCGCAGGTCAAGCACGGCTGATAGGCAATCACCACGGTCGGAAAGAACCCGGCGCTGTGTGGAGAGGATTCGTTAATTCTTACAGTCCATGTCTCCGCTGCAGGAGCTTGACCGTGTCGCAGCAAAAACAGCCCATTCAGGAATTTCTCGAACGGCGTTACGCCAGCCGCAAGCCTGTGTCGCTCAGCCTGAAGGCCGTTGTCGACGGGGAAGAGCGTGTCCTTTCGGTGCGCGACCTTTCGCAGACCGGCTTTCTTGCGGAAGCATCCCCGGCACTCGAAGTCGACCAGACGGTCGAACTGGAACTCCCCCACGAAGGGCGCAAGAATGCGACTGTCGTGTGGGCGGGTGAAGCTCTGGCGGGATGCACCTTCGTCGGCACGATCTCTCGCGCCAGCTACAGCGCAGCGCTGCTCAAAAGCCAGTTCCTCCACGCTCCGGAAGACGCCGAAAAGCAGCAGCCGCAACCGGCTCAGCCGATGTCCTCCCTCATCCAGAGCGCCGATGATTCCGGCAAACTGCCAATGGGTGATCGCGCAGCGATCATGATCGCCGGCGGCGCGCTGGCATGGGCGCCGGTGCTGCTGGTCGCCTATCTGCTGATCGGCTAGAACAAGCTGTCGATATCACGCGCGCCGTGAACGACGCGCGCTATCTCAACCACATCGTTCTCGAAACGGAAAAGGATCAGGTAGTGGCCGTGCAGGGCTGATCGGATCGCGCGCCCGAATTCTGGGCGGGCAGGAAAGCTGAGCGGACGTTCCGCTACAGTTTCGATCTTGCGTTGCAATTCGCCGGAAAAACTGTCTGCCCTTTCTGGATTATCTCGACGGATGAAATCGGCGATCGCCTTCATATCGGCATAAGCCGACGGACGAATTCGGAACGTAAACACCCTCAGTCGCGCGAAAGTTTATATCTTGCCCGAAATTCGGCGAGCGTGGCTGGTCCATCCAGCAACTCTTCGCCTTCGGATTCAGCTACAAGATCTCTGATCCGGTTGATGGCGACCTGCCGCCGCTCCTGATGGTCGCTCCAATCCCGCAACGCCTCACGCACGACTTCGCTGGTCGTGGCATAGCCGCCGGATTCCACCGCCTCGCGGAGTTTTGCCGCCATCTCTTCAGGCATGGTCACGGTGATGCGTTCGAGCTTACCCATGCGCATACAATATCATACGAAGTATGACGCGCCAATCGCCCCACGTCAGTCGATCTCGAACAGGTCCGCCAGTTGCTCGATGATCGTGCCGCCAAGCTGCTCCACGTCCATGATCGTCACCGCGCGCTTGTAATACCGCGTCACATCATGACCGATGCCGATGGCCACAAGCTGCACCGGGCTCTGGCGTTCGATCCAGTCGATCACCTTACGCAGGTGCGTTTCCAGATAGCCCGCGGAATTCACGCTCAGGGTGGAATCGTCCACCGGCGCGCCATCGGAAATGACCATCAGGATGCGGCGGTCTTCGTGGCGGGCAAGCAGGCGGTTATGCGCCCAGATCAGCGCCTCGCCGTCGATGTTCTCTTTCAGCAGCCCTTCGCGCATCATCAGGCCCAGGCTCTTGCGCGCGCGGCGCATCGGCTCGTCAGCCTTCTTGTAAACGATGTGGCGCAGGTCATTCAGGCGCCCGGGCGTCGCCGGCTTGCCCGATGCCAGCCATTTCTCACGGCTCTGCCCGCCCTTCCACGCGCGCGTGGTGAAGCCGAGGATTTCCACCTTCACCCCACACCGCTCCAGCGTCCGCGCCATGATATCGGCACTGATCGCGGCAATGGAGATAGGCCGACCCCGCATGGAACCTGAATTGTCGATCAGCAGCGTGACGACCGTGTCCTTGAACTCGACGTCCCGCTCGATCTTGTAGCTCAACGAATGGCCGGGGCTGACCACCACGCGGGCCAGCCGCGCAGCATCCAGCAGCCCTTCTTCCTGATCGAAATCCCATGACCGGTTCTGCTGAGCCATCAGGCGCCGCTGCAAACGGTTGGCCAGCCGGGTGACCACGCCCTGCAACCCGGTCAGCTGGCTGTCGAGATAGGCGCGCAGCCGGTCCAGTTCCTCGAAATCGCACAGTTCGGTGGCTTCCACCACCTCGTCGAATTCCTCGGTGAAGACCTTGTAATCGAAGGTTTCGGGCAGATCGGTCCAGGGCCGGTTCGGGCGGACCGGCATCATGCCCTCCTCGCCCTCATCACCGGTGTCCCCTTCGGACATCTCGGTCTCGCTCTCGACCTCCTGCTCGGTGTCTTCGTCGCCTTCGCCCTCGCCGCTTTCGCCGGCTACCTGCTCCTGCCGCTGTTCCTGACCGGTCTCGTCGTCCTCGTCCTCGGAATCCTGCTCGTCCTGCCCGGAATCTTCCTCACCTTCCTCGTCATCGCCGCTTTCATCCACCGGCTCCGCTTCGACCAGCTGGAGATGGCGCAGCATGTCGATGGCGAGGGACTGGAACGCCTGCTGATCGTCCAGCGTCAGCGCCAGCCGTTCGAAATCGTCGCCCGTGCGGCTTTCGATATGTTCGCGCAGCAGATCCACACCTGCCCGCGCCACTTCGGGTATCGGCTGGCCGGTAAGCTGTTCGCGCAGCATCAGCGCGAGTGCACTCTGCATCGGCACCTCATCCGCGCTGGCCGCCCGGGCGATGGGATCGGTCTGTGCGCGCAACTGGGTGGACGCGGCGAGATTCTCCCGCATCCCGGCATAGTTGTTTTCCCCCAGTGCCTCGTACCGGACGCGCTCGATCGCATCGTAAGCGGCCCGCGCACCCGGCTCTGCCGGGGCGTTGCGGCGATGCAGCCCTTCGTCATGATGGCGCAGTTTCAGCGCAAAACTGTCGGCGAAGCCCCGCGCCTCGCGCGCCTGTTCACGCGGCAGAGTGCGGCCGGGCATCGGCACGCGCATCGCCTTGCCCTGAATCGCGGGCGCGTCTGACGTCCAAGAGACTTCCGCCTCGTTATCATGGCCGATGGCGCGCGCGGCGCCGGTCAGCGCCTGCCGGAAGCGGTCGATAGGGGATTCGTCGGCCATAGGCCGCGCGTGCTAGCAAGAAAGCGGCCCCGCGCGAAGGCCGGCTTCAGATTGCCGCCCCCGCGCCGAACACCCCGATCAGCACGGCATCGCGGGTAGAAGCGGGATCAGCGCGGATTGCCGCCTCCTCATTACCGATCTCGCGCCAGATGGCATCGTCCACCTCGCTGGCGAAGGCGCGGGCCACGGATGGCAGGTCCACACCCGTAAGGCCGGAAAGGAGCTGGCTCACCAGCGGGTCTTCCGCCACGCGCAGGGCGTCATCTATCTCGGGCAACATCGTCAGGATCAGGCGATCGCCCATCTCCTGCCGCAGGAAGCTGCTCGCCGCCGTGGGCCCGCCCCGGAGCAGGGTCACTGCATTGGCATAACCAATTGTGCGGGCTGCATCGGTGACAACCGGCGCCACCCGATACGATGCGTCCACCGCAATATCCGCCACCACATCTTCCATGCGGGATTTGAACAGGGCGGATGTCAGCACCGTGGTCAGCACATTGCCGCGCGTGCCGAAATATTGGTCCAGCCCCACGCGCGCGACCTGCTGATCCCAGTGTCCGCCCTGGGCAGTCAGGCGCACGAAGGCGCGCTCGCTGGACATTACCAGCAGGCGCCGCACCGCCTCGGTAAAGCTGATCTCGCCATAAGTCGCGCAGCCGGGCAGAGTCAGCAGCGCGCCTCCGGCCAGAACGCCCGCCAGCAGGGTGCGGCGGGGAAGAACGTGGGGATCGATCATGGTCTCGCGCTTTCTCATCCGTGGATCGCCGCCCATATAGGTCATTCACATGAACCGCGTCCGTCTCGTCATCTTCAACGCCGCTCTCGGCCCGCTGGACTATCGCGTTCCGGAAGGAATGCAGGTGGGGCCGGGGTCGGTTGTCGTCGCCCCGCTCGGCCCCCGGCAGATCGTGGGGATCGTTTGGGATGCCGAACGCCTGCCGGGAGACACCGTTCCGGACGCAAAGCTGCGCCCGCTTATCGGCCTTTTGCCCGTGCCCCCGCTGCGGGCGGAATTGCGCCGCCTGATCGAATGGACCGCGGATTACTACTGCGCCCCCCTCGCCGCTGTCGCCCGCATGGTCCTGTCCAGCGGCGGTGCGCTGCGCGGCCCCTCCACCGTCACCGAATACCGCCTGTCCGGCGGCCTGCCCGAACGGATGACGCCGCAGCGGCTGGCCGCGATTGAGGCGCTTGAGGGGGAACAGGCAACGATCCGCGAACTGGCCGAAATCGCGGGTGTCAGTGATGGCGTGCTGCGCGGCCTCGTCAATCAGGGCGTGCTGGAACCCGTCGTGGTCGATTGCGATCGGCCCTACCCCACAGCCGATCCGGCCCATGCGGCGCCCGATCTCTCCCCCGAACAGGCAGAGGTGGCTGGCAGGCTTATCAACGCCGTCCGGGACGAGAAGTTTGCCCCGTTCCTGCTCGATGGAGTCACCGGCTCCGGCAAGACGGAAACGTATTTTGAAGCCATCGCGGAATGTCTCCGCAATGCGCAGCAAACGCTTGTTCTTCTGCCAGAAATTGCGCTGACAGAGGCCTTTTTGCGGCGATTCGAGGATCGCTTCGGCGTTGCCCCGATCGCGTGGCATTCCTCCCTCAAATCCACGGCCCGCCGCCGCGCATGGCGCGCCATCGCCAGCGGAGAGGCGCAAGTCGTGGTCGGCGCCCGCTCGGCCCTGTTCCTGCCTTATGCGAAGCTTGGCCTGATCGTGGTCGACGAAGCGCACGAAGTCAGCTTCAAGCAGGACGATGGCGTGCGCTACAACGCCCGCGATGTGGCGGTCATGCGCGCGCGGTTCGAAGGTATTCCGGTGGTCCTTTCCAGCGCCACGCCTGCGCTGGAAAGCCTGCAAATGGCCGAAAGCGGGATCTACGAAAAGCTTGTGCTGCCCAGCCGTTACGGCGGCGCGCAACTGCCCGCGATCGAAACCATCAATCTGACGGAGGAGAAGCCCGCGCGCGGCCACTGGCTGGCCCCGCGTCTGGTCGATGCCCTGCGCGATCGGCTGGAAAAGGGCGAACAGTCGCTGCTGTTCCTAAACCGCCGCGGGTTCGCCCCGCTGACGCTGTGCCGCAACTGCGGCTTCCGCTTCCAGTGCCCCAATTGCAGCGCATGGCTGGTCGAACATCGCCTCAGCCGCCGTCTGGCCTGCCACCATTGTGGGCACGAGACGACACCGCCGGAAACCTGCCCCGAATGTGGCGAACCCGATTGCCTCGTCGCCTGCGGTCCGGGGGTGGAACGCATCGCGCACGAAGTTGAAGAACTGCTGCCAGAAGCGCGTCTGGCCATCGCCACGTCCGACACGCTCAATTCGCCCGACAAGGCGGCAGACTTCGTCGCGCAGGTGGAAGGCGGCGCGATCGACGTCATCGTCGGCACGCAGCTCGTCACCAAGGGCTTCCATTTCCCGGAATTGACGCTGGTCGGCGTAGTCGATGCCGACCTCGGGCTGGAAGGCGGCGATCTGCGCGCGGCGGAGCGGACTTATCAGCAGGTCGCGCAAGTCGCTGGCCGCGCCGGTCGCGGCAGCAAGCCGGGCGAAGTGCTGATCCAGACGCGCCATCCCGAAGCGCCCGTGATCGCCGCGCTCGCCGCCGGTGATCGCGAGGCGTTCTACGCCGCGGAGACCGAGGGGCGCCGCCACGCGGGCGCCCCGCCCTTTGGCCGTTGGGCCGCGATCATCGTGTCCAGCGAGGACGAGGCGGAGGCACGCGAGGCAGCCAATCGCATCGGCGCGACCCGCCCGGAACTGCCCGATGTCGCGGTTCTCGGCCCCGCCCCCGCGCCGATGTCGCTGCTACGTGGGCGTTATCGCTATCGCCTGCTGCTCAACGCCCGCCGCAGCGCGGAACTGCAACGCGTGATCCGCGACTGGCTCGGCGCGCTCAACTTCCCGCAAGGGGTGCGGGTCAGCGTCGACATCGACCCTTACTCCTTTGTGTAGCGGCTCACCTCAGCCATAGAGCGCCCGCGCGTCCTGCGTCAGCCGTTCCATCGCCCAGCGCCACGGACGCGGGCCCCAGCTTATCCGGGCCACCCCGGCCTGTGCGATGGCGGGGATTTCCATCGCATCGCCCTTGATCACGTTCACCGGCAACGGCGACTGCGCGCAGATATCGGCGATCAGGTCCAGATCGCTCAGGCCCGGCACGAAGAAGCTGTGCGCCCCGGCCTCGGCATAGGCGGCGGCGCGTTCCATCGCTTCGCCCAGCAGCGACCGGTCGTTCGGGTTTTCCCCCGCCAGCAGTCGCCGCAGGAACAGGTCGGTGCGGGCATTCACCCACAGCCCGCTTTCCACCACTGCCGCCACGCGGCGCGCCTGTTCGGCCACCGGGTGCAGGCCCGGCCCACCGATTTCCTGATCCTCGAAGTTACAGCCGACCGCGCCCGTTTCCGCCAGATAGCGCGCATGGTCCGCCACCCGCGCCGCATCCACCGCAAAGCCGCCTTCGAAATCCGCCGTTACCGGCAGGTCCACCCCGTTCACGATGCGCCGCACGCAATCGAGGAACAGGTTGAACGGAATGCCCTCCCCATCCGGATAGCCATTGGCCTCCGCCAGCCCGTGGCTGCCGGTCGCGATGGCCTGCGCTCCGCCCACCGCCACGGCCTGCGCGCTGCTGACATCCCAGATGTTGTAGAGCAGAACCGGGTTTCCCGGCTGATGCAGGGCTGCGAAGCGATCCCGAAAATCCTGATTCATCCGTCTTTCTCCCGCGCGAGCAGTTCACGCTTGATGTCCAGTCCATAGGCATAGCCGCCAAGGCTGCCGTCAGAACGAATAACGCGGTGGCAGGGGATCAGCACCGCGACATTATTCGCCCCGTTGGCCGTTCCCGCCGCGCGCACCGCGCTCGGCTTTCCGGCAGCGGCGGCGATTTCCGCATAGGATCGCGTTTCCCCCGCCGGGATTCGGCGCAGTTCCGCCCATACCCGTTCCTGAAAGGCGGTGCCGCGCACATCCAGCGGAATGTCGCCACCCGTGCCGGGCCGCTCCACCGCGTCCGCCACACGTTGCAGCAACGCCGCGAACTCGTCCCCGCCCTCGATCAACTGCGCCTTGGGAAACCGCGCTTCCAGTTCATCGCGCCCTTCGTTGAACGACAGGCGACATACACCCTTGTCCGTCGCCGCGACCAGCATGGGGCCAAGGGTTGTCTGCACCACCGCCCAGCGGATCGTCGCCCCTTCGCCGCCTCTGGCCCATACCGAAGGCGTCATGCCCAGCTTCCCTTCCATCGAATCGTAAAACCGCGAAGGCGCCTCGAACCCGGCGTCATAGATCGCGTCCGTCACCGTGCCCCCGTTGCTCAACGCCTCACGCGCCCGCTCTTCACGCAGGGCGCGGGCATAGGCAGCGGGCGAAAGCCCGGTGGCCCGGGTGAACACGCGCTGGAAATGGCTGGGGGAATAATCGGCAGCCAGCGCCAGTTCCGCCAGTTGCGGCCGCCCTTCGCTCGCCTTGATCTCGTCGATCGCCGCCAGCACCGCAGCCTCGTCCCGCGCTACATCGTCGGGCAGGCAGCGTTTGCACGGGCGCAGACCCGCCGCGCGCGCCTCCACCCCGCTGGCGAAGAAGCGCACGTTCCCCCGCGCGGGATGGCGCGCGGCGCACGATGGGCGGCAATATATCCCGGTGCTCAGCACGCCGGTGACGAAGCGCCCGTCAAACGAACGGTCGCGGCGCAGCACGGCAGCCCATGCCCCTTGCTCGTCGATCATCGGCTGATCGGTCATCGGTATCCTCCTACAGCTTCCGGGCGCATCCGTGAACGGCCCGCGTCGCCACCTTATGCTCGCGGCGGCGTACTTCCGCTTCCCGCCGCTTGCGTTCAAAGGCCCGCACGCCATAACGGCGGGCGATGCTTCTACGCCTGTCATCCCTGCTCGCCCTGCTTTCCGTCTTCTGGGCCTCGGCCGCACTGGCCGATCCGGCGGATATCGCCGCCGCGTCTCGCGGGGTGGTGCGGATCGTGATCATAGAACGGGATGGCGAAACGCTGGTGCCGATCGCCCATGGCACCGGCTTCGCCGTGGGGCCGGACCGCGTCGTCACCAACGCCCACGTGGTGCAGGAAGCGCGCGACGATAACCGCTTGCTGATCGGCATCGTGCCTTCGGATGGAGAGGACGCGGTTTACGGGCGCCTGGTAGCCACCAGCCCGCGTAACGATCTGGCGCTGGTCGCCGCCACCGCCCCCATGCGCCTGCCGGTCCTGACCATCGCCGGCACCCCGCCGGTGGATAGCGGTGCGGTTACAGCGGTCGGCTATCCGATGAACGTGGACCGCGCGCAGGGGCTTTCGTCCGGCGACATCTTCCGCGCGCAGCCGCCCGTCACCAGCACCGGCTTCCTGTCCGGCCGCCGCCCCACGCGGGAATTCGATTCGCTGCTCCACACCGCCCCCATCGCGCGCGGCAGCAGCGGCGGCCCCCTGCTTGACGATTGCGGCCGCGTGGTCGGCGTCAACAGCTTCGGGACGGAAAGCGGCAGCGCGGACGCGGAATTCTTCTTCGCCGTTTCCACGCGTGAACTGCTGCCATTCCTCCGTGCGAACGGGGTCACGCCGCAGGTCAACGGCCTGCCCTGCCGCAGCCTCGCCGATCTGGAAGCGCAGGAACGCGCCCGGGCAGAACGCCAGCAGCTTCAGGCAGAAACGCGCGCCGCCGCTGATGAACAGGCGATGGCCCTGCGTCGGGAAGAGACACGGCGCGGCATAGAATTCGCGCTGCTGGCAGAACGTGAAGCGGACATGGCGCTGACCATGGTCCTGCTGATGTCCGCGCTGGCGGCCAGCGGTCTGGCGATCCACGCACATCACATCGGCCTTCGTCACAATGCGGAAGTCGGCTTCGGGCTGGCCGCGCTGGCGCTGGCCGGATCGGCGGCTGCATGGTTGTCGCGTCCCGGATTCGATCAGGTGGAGGAACGGCTGGAACAGGCCTTGCGCGAAGAAATGACCGCAGAAGATACAGGCCGCATCGTCGCGCCGACATCCGGGCAGCTCATCTGCGTACTCGACACCCAGCGCAGCCGCGCCGTGGGCGAAGTGGCGCCTGACGTTCCGTTCGAATGGTCGGACACCGGCTGCGTCAACGCCCGCACCCAGTATGGCCCGGCGCAGGGTGCATGGTCGCGCGTGCTGGTTCCCGCTGATGAGGAGGCGGTTTCCGTCAACAGCTTCGATCCCTCGACGCGCGAATACCGCGTGGAACGCTATCTGCTCGATCGCACCTCGATGGAACGCGCCCGTACCGCTCGTGCGGAAATTCAGGCACCCGCCTGCGGCGCGGACGAAGCGGCGATCAACGATTTCGGTGCCCGTCAGGCCGCGATCCTCTCGCTTCTGCCCGACCGTCCGAATGAACGGCTGATCTACACCTGTTCACCAAGGGGTGGCTGAGGCTTCCGGCCTTTCACCCCACCAGCACAGGCTCCAGATCGACCCGCTGGAAATCCGCCAGCAGTGCCGCGATCAACAGCGATCGGTGGCACTTGTCCGCCTCCCGGCAATAGCACAGCAGGCAAGTGCGTTTCGCCATCGCCAGATCGCGCAGTTCGGCCATCGCCGCCAAAGCCTCCGGCAATTCCAGCTGCCCTTCATAGACCCGTTTCAGCGTCGCCTTGTCCCCCCGCCGCGCCGCCTCGCGTCCTTCAGGCGGAGTGCCCACGTCACGGAAATGGCGATACTCCATCCCCGCCTCCTCCACGGCCGCCTTCAGCGCGCTTTTGGAAAAGCCCGGCTTGCGCGACAGTGGCCGCGCCCGAACATCCGCCAGCAGTTCAACCCCAGCGTCGCGCAACGCCGCGATCACCGCGTCAGGCGTCGCCTGCTGATAGCCGATGGTGAAAATGGTGTGGGCCATGCTGCTTCAGCTTTCAGACAAGTCTCACAACGGCAAATTCCCATGCTTCTTCCACGGGTTCTCCAGCCGCTTGTTCCGCAGCTTTCGCAACGCCAGCGCGATCCGCTTGCGAGTGGAGTGGGGATAGATCACCTCGTCGATATACCCGCGCGATGCAGCCACGAAGGGGTTGGCGAAGCGATCCTCGTATTCGCGCGTCTTTTCCGCGATCTCCTCGGGGGAAAGGCCGCGAAAGATGATCTCCACCGCGCCCTTGGCGCCCATCACCGCGATCTCCGCCGTGGGCCACGCATAGTTCATATCGCCGCGCAGATGCTTTGACGCCATGACATCATAGGCCCCGCCATAGGCCTTGCGGGTGATGACGGTGATCTTGGGCACCGTCGCTTCCGCATAGGCATAGAGCAGCTTGGCCCCGTGCTTGATGATCCCGCCGTGTTCCTGCGCGGTGCCCGGCAGGAACCCCGGCACGTCCACGAAAGTCAGGATTGGAATACTGAACGCATCGCAGAACCGCACGAAGCGCGCGGCCTTGCGGCTGGCATCGATATCCAGCACGCCCGCCAGCACCGCGGGCTGATTGGCCACGACACCCACCGTGCGCCCTTCCACCCGGCCCAACCCGCAAATGATATTGGCCGCGTGCGCGGGCTGAACCTCGAAGAAATCCCCTTCGTCCAGCACCTTCCGCACCAGTTCGTGCATGTCATAGGGCTGGTTGGCATTGGCCGGGATCAGCGTGTCCAGGCTGGGTTCTGCCCGGTCCCACGGATCGTCCGTCGGGCGCAAGGGCACGCCGCTGCGGTTATCGCTGGGCAAATGGCTGACGAACTCGCGCGCCGCCATCAGCGCCTCTACATCGTTGTCGAACGCCACATCCGCCACGCCGGTGCGCGTGGTGTGGGTGCTCGCCCCGCCCAGTTCCTCCTGCGTCACCAGTTCGTTCGTCACGGTCTTCACCACGTCCGGGCCGGTGACGAACATGTAGGAACTATCCTTCACCATGAAGATGAAGTCCGTCATCGCGGGCGAATAGACGGCGCCCCCCGCGCACGGCCCCATGATCAGCGATATCTGCGGGATGACGCCGCTGGCCAGCACGTTGCGCTGGAACACCTCGGCATATCCGGCCAGGCTCGCCACCCCTTCCTGAATGCGCGCGCCGCCGCTGTCGTTCAGCCCGATCATGGGCGCGCCCACTTTCATAGCCATGTCCATGACCTTGCAGATCTTCTGCGCGTGGCGTTCGGACAGGCTACCGCCGAACACGGTGAAATCCTGCGAGAAAACGAACACCAACCGCCCGTCGATCGTGCCGCTGCCGGTGACTACGCCGTCGCCGGGGATGCGCTGCGCCTCCATGCCGAAGTCGGTGGCGTTGTGTTCCACATACATGTCCAGCTCTTCGAAAGAGCCTTCGTCCAGCAGCACCTCCAGCCGCTCACGCGCGGTCAGCTTGCCCTTGGCGTGCTGCGCCTCGATCCGCCGTTCGCCCCCACCCAGCAGCGCGGCGGCGCGGCGGCGTTCGAGTTCCGGGATATTGGCCGACATGCGCTCTCCCTGCGGTCTGGGGAAAGCGTATAGGCCGCGTATCCCCACCGCAAGGCGTCAGAGGATCAGCCGCCGCCCGTCACACGCGCATCGGGCAGTGCGATCCGCACGGAAAGCCCGCCCCGCGCGGCCTTGCCCAGCGTCATCGTGCCGCCCTGCGCCTCTACCGTGCGCTGCACGAAAGCCAGCCCCAGCCCCGCCCCGCGCACCTGCACGCCGCCCGGCTGCTCCAGCCGTTGGAAGGGCTGCAAGGCCCGGCTCCGGTCCGCCTCCGCGATACCCGGCCCGTCATCGCGGACCTCGATCTCCACGCTGGTGTGATCTTCCCCGCGCAAGCTGACCTCGATCCGAGTGGCATATTTGCGCCCGTTATCCAGCAGGTTGTCCAGCATCCGCCGCAGCGCCGTCGGGCGCACGCTCAGCAGCAACGCCCCCGGCCCGTCGAAGGTCACAGCCGCGCCCATGTCCGCCGCGTCGTCCACCGCCGTGGAAACCAGAGTCGCCACGTCGATCAGCTTCGGGTCTTCGTCCAGCCCGCTGCGGACATAGGCCAGCGTGGAATCGATGAACCGCTCCATCTCCGCCAGATCGCCGCCAATCGCCTCCCGCGCGTCCACATCGTCCAGCAGTCCGGCCCGCAGGCGCAGGCGCTGGATCGGCGTGCGCAGGTCGTGCGATACCGCGATCAGCGCCTGCGTATTGTCCTCCATGATCCGCATCAGACGCGCCTGCATCGCGGCGAAAGCGGTGGCGACGCGGCGCACCTCGTGCGGACCGGCGGGGACGATGCGCGCATCGCGGTTACGCCCCGTTTCATCGGCCGCCACCGCCAGATCGCGCAGCGGCCCGATCAGGGTCCGCACCATCAGCATGGCGATCACGCAAACGGCGGCCAGCAAAATGATATGCAGCAGCACGATCGACAGCAGGCCGGGCGGTGCGCCCAGATAGCGATCGATACGGAACGAGATGAACGATCCGTCCGCCAGTCGCAGCGTGCCCACCAGATCGCGGTCCCGCCCACCTTCGGATGCCAGGACGTTCAGCCGCATCTCATGCCCCGAAAGACCGGGCGCATATTCCGTCAGCCGCTCGCGCATTTCCGCCAGACGCCCCGGCTCCCCGCTGAAGTCGGTTATCACCGTGCGCGGCACCCAGTTGAACGAGACGCCGTCGAAATCCAGCGACCTCATCAATTGCGCACGGTCGCCCCGCGCTGCCTCACCGGCGATAGTCATCGCGCTGGCAAGCTGCTCAGCCGCGCGCCGTGTCCGCTCGGCGGAAACCAGTTCCCGGTCCTGCCAGGCGTGCAGCGCCACGTTGCCGCAGAATTCCAGCAGGACGGCGCAGAACAGGACCAGCCCGATCCGTTCCGTCATCCCCCATCGCCAACGCCCGGTCATCGTCGTGGCTCTATCAGGAAATCTCCACGTCCGCTGCCAGCATATATCCCACCCCCCGGATCGTGCGGATGATGTGCCCGGTGCGGCGCGCACCGCCCATCTTGTTGCGCAACCGGCTGACCAGCACGTCGATGCTGCGGTCGCTGGCGTCGCTGATGCGGCCGCGGGAGAGCTCCAGCAGCCTCTCACGGCTCAGCGTCCGTTGCGGATTGCGCAGCAGAGTGAACAACAACTCGTACTCGGCGGCGGTCAGGATCACCTCCGCCCCGGAAGGCGCGATCAGTTCCTTGCGCCGCGCGTGATAGGACCATCCGCCAAAACTGAACTTCGCCGCTGCCAGCGCCTCTGGCGGGATATGCGCGGTCTTTGCCCGGCGCAGAACCGCCCGCACCCTGGCCAGCAGTTCCTGCCGCCCGAACGGCTTGGCGATGTAATCGTCCGCGCCGGTATCCAGACCCGTGACACGGTCGGATTCCTGCCCCCGCGCGCTGACCACGATGATCGGCACGGCGCTGGTCTCGCGCACCTTGCGGCACAGGGACAGCCCGTCCTCACCCGGCAGCATGATATCCAGCAGGATCAGGTCGATCGGTTGTTCCTGAATTCGCCCAATCAGCTGGTCCAGTTCCGCCCCGTCGCCCACTCCAGTCACTTCATAGCCGCATTCACGTAACAAACGGCTGACCAGCGCGCGCAGGGGCGCGTCGTCTTCCACCACTACGACATGGCTCGGCCGATCATCAAACAGAGCCCCAGGGGTCTCGTTGGCCGCGGGCGATTGTAACAAAGTATTGCTCCCTCATTTCCCTCAATTGACGCTGGGCCCCTCTGTCGACCACTGGCGGCGCCAATCGCTGCAAATGCGATCAATTATCAATAGCAGGGGTATCTATGTTCGATTTCGTCCCATCACGCAATGCGCGGCTGCTGGTCGGCGCAGGCGTCGCGTCACTTCTCATGGCTGCGGGGGCGCCGGCCATGGCTGACGAAGCGGCTGAATCGCCTGACACCATTGTCGTAACCGCAGCCGGGTTCGAACAGAAGATCACCGATGCACCCGCCAGCATCAGCGTCATCACGGCAGAGGATCTCGCCTCTCGTCCGTATATGACCCTGCTTGACGCCGTGCGCGATCTCGAAGGCGTCGATATCGGCGAAACTCGCGACAAAACCGGTCAGGGCACGGTCAGCCTGCGCGGAATGGGTTCTGATTACACGCTGATCCTGATCAACGGTCGTCGGCAGAACAACCACGGCGATATCTACCCCAACAACTTCGGCGGCAACCAGTTCAACCACATTCCGCCGAAGGACGCCATTGAACGGATCGAGGTGATCCGTGGCCCCGCCTCCACCCTCTACGGCGCGGATGCGATGGGCGGCGTCATCAACATCATCACCAAGCGCAATCTCAACCGCTGGACCGGCTCCATCACCGCTGCTCGCACATTCGAAACGAAGAGCGAATATGGCGACGACACCACGATCGACGCCTACATCAACGGCCCCATCGTCCCCGGCCTGCTCAGCCTCAGCGCACGGGGCAGCTGGTACAAGCGGGATGCGTCCAACCCGGTCTATGATTCCATCACCGATCCCTCGGGCGCCGTTCGTCTCCGCTCGCTTGGCTTTGGCGGCGGTGGCAAGACGGTGGACAACGAGAATATCGCAGGCGGCTTCGCTCTCACCCTGACGCCCACCGATAACCAGACGATCACGTTCGATTACGATACTTCGCGCCAGAAGTACGACAATGAGATCAAGATCAACGACAGTGGTGCCGAGGAATATCCGGTCGGCACCGTGGATGGCATCAACAGCATCTGGTCCGCCGGTAACGTCTGCATCGGCGGTTCAGGCAGCAACGCCACCGCCTGCGCCAACAGCGGCGGCGTGTGGTCACGCCGCGCCAATCCGCGCGTTGGCTATGCCCCCACCCAGAAGTTCACCCGCGACGCATGGTCGCTGACCCATCAGGGCGAATGGGGCTTCGGCAACAGCATCGTCACCCTGTCGCACATCGCGACGAACAACGAAGGGCGCACGATCCCCTTCAGCGTGGAAGAGCGTGAACTACTGCTGGAAATGATCGACGGCGCCGGCGACTATGCCGGGCTTACCGTCGACGAACGCCGCGCCATCGCGGAAGAAACCTTCCTGCCGCGCCCGGCTCGCACGCTGGAAAGCGCGCAGTACACTCTCGATGCCAAGCTTGACGTTCCGTTCGAACTGGCTGGCCGCCACACGGCCGTGCTGGGCGGCCAGGTCATCCGCGGCGATCTGACCGACGGTGTGTTCGGGCTGGAGGCTGGTACTCCCGGCCTGAAGCAGGAACACAACATGTGGTCGCTCTTCGCTGAAGACACGTGGTACGTGTTCACCCCGCTCGCGATCACGGGCGGCCTGCGTTACGATCGGCACGAGCTGTTCGGCGATCACCTCAGCCCCCGCCTCTACGGCGTGCTGAACGTCAACAACCAGTGGACGATCAAGGGCGGCATCAGCACCGGCTTCAAGACCCCGAAGACCACGCAGCTTTATGACGGGATCACCGGCTTCGGCGGTCAGGGCACCACGCCGCTGTTCGGCAACCCCAACCTGAAGCCGGAAACCAGCGTCAGCAAGGAACTGGCGGTTTACTGGAACCACCCCGCCGGCCACAGCTTCAACGCCACCGCGTTCTACAACACCTTTGACGACAAGATCGCCAGCCAGCCTTGCGGCCCCGGCACGACGTTGGCCTGTTCCGACGTCGGCGAATATGCCGATCTCGGCTACACCACCAGCACGCGGGCGACCAACATCGACAAGGTCGTGATCAAGGGTCTGGAACTTGCCGGACGGGTGAAGTTCTTCGACGGGCTTGGTCTGCGCGCCAACTACACGCTGACCGACAGCGAACAGAAAAGCGGCGCCGAAGAAGGTCTGCCACTGGGCAACAGCGCGCGGCACATGGCCAATGCCTCTATCGACTGGCAGGCGACCAACCGGCTCAGCTTCCTCCTCACGGGCGAACTGCGGTCGAAGCGTTATCGCGGCCTGCACGCCCTCACGGGTGATGAGCTCTATTACAAGAGCTACACCGCCTTCAATCTGGGCGCCGCTTACGAAGCGACCGACTGGCTGACCGTTAACGTGCGCGTGAACAACCTGCTGAACGAGGATTTCACGACTTACGATACCGAATTCAACGATCTGAACGGCGACGGCGACTATCTCGATACCAACGAGACGTTGTTCTTCGATCACTACAACAACAAGGACAAGGCCCGCAGCTTCTGGGTCAGCGTCAACGCCCGGTTCTGATCGGACCAGTCAGGCAAAGAAAAACCCGCCGGGGCACTGGCCTCGGCGGGTTTTTCTTTGACTTCGCTCGCGCCCGTCAGCGCATCAGGACCAGTTCTTCCGCCATCGATGGGTGCAGCGCGATCGTCGCGTCGAAATCGGCCTTGGTCAGTCCGGCCTTCACCGCGATCGCCGCCGCCTGCAGGATTTCGGGCGAATCCGGGCCGATCATGTGGATGCCCAGCACCTTGTCGGTCCGTTCGTCCACGATCAGGCGGTAAAGCCCGCGCTCGGCCCTCTCCGAAAACAGGTTCTTCATCGGGCGAAAATCCGACGAGTGTACCTTCACCTTCGGACACACTTCGCGCGCCTGCTCTTCAGTCAGGCCCACGCTGGAGATCGGCGGCTGGGAGAATACGGCGCTGGGAATATGATCGTATTCCACCGTGCGCGGATTGCCGCCGAACACGCTGTCGGCAAAGGCATGTCCCTCGCGGATCGCCACCGGGGTCAGTTGCACCCGGTCCGTCACATCGCCCACGGCATAGATGCTGGGGCAATTGGTGCGGTTGTATTCATCGACGTGGATTTCACCGTGATCGCCAGTGATAACGCTGGCGTTCTCCAGCCCCAGCCCCGCTGTGTTCGGGCGGCGGCCGGTGGCCACCAGCACCTGATCGGCGGTGAGGGTCTGCCCGTTGATATCCAGCAGCAGCGATCCGTCGGCCGCTTTCTCCACGCCGCACAGCTTCGAATCCATCATGAATTCGATGCCGCGCCCGCGCGCGATGTCTTCCAGCCGCTTCACGATTTCGCGGTCATATCCGCGCAGCAGCACGTCGCTGCGATTAACCACCGTGACCCGGCTGCCCAGCGCGTTAAAAATTCCGGCGAATTCCAGCGCGATGTAACCGCCGCCGATCACCACCAGATGGCCCGGCTGTTCTTCCAGATGGAACATCTCGTTGGAACTGAGGCACAGGTCCGCGCCGGGAATATCCGGCATCATCGGCCACGCGCCGACGGCAATCAGGATATACTTCGCCGTCACCTCGCGGCCCGAAGCCAGCCGCACTGTGTTGGGGCCGGTTACGGTCGCCCGTTCGCGGATCACCTCGACGTGGAAGTTGTCCAGTGTCATGCCGTAAAGGCCTTCCAGCCGGTCAACATCCGCGTTCACGAAATCGCGCAGCTTCGCCCAGTCGAAATGCTTTTCGCCCAGCGTCCAGCCGAACTTTTCCGCGTGCTCCAGCTCCTCGGCGAACATGGAGCCGTAAACGAGCATCTTCTTCGGCACGCAGCCGCGGATCACGCAGGTGCCGCCGACCCGGTATTCTTCCGCCACCGCCACCTTCGCGCCATGAGAGGCGGCGATGCGGCTTGCCCGCACGCCGCCCGATCCGGCGCCGATGGTGAAAAGGTCGTAATCGTATTCGGCCATGTGGCAGCTCCCGTCTGTGCCAGCGCATATGGCGGGCCAGACGGGGCTTGCCAATAACTGGCCGAAGCTAAGCCTCGATCAAACCTGCGCTGATCGCTGCCCGCCACGGCTGCGGCGACGACGGTTGCCGCCCTGCCCGCCGGGCTTGCCAGCGCCCTGCTTGCCCGCACCCGGACGGCCCTGGCCTGACGGGCGGTTGTTACGCCGCTCGCCGCCGTTCTGGCCGCCGCGCGGCTCAACGCGCACTTCGCCGCGTGCATCGCGCTGCGCCTCTGTGCGCGTGTCGCGGCGCGATCCACCGCCGCCACCGCTGTTCCGGCGCGGTTGCGAACGGGGGCCGCGAACCGGCTCCACATGCCTGGCCACGATTTCCACCTCGGCGCGCAGCCCTTCTGGCAGCGGCACCTGATCCAGCGTGACGCGGGTCAGCTTCTGGATGTCGCGAAGGTAATCACGCTCGTCCTGCGCGCAGAACGACAGCGCCACACCCTCACGCCCGGCGCGCGCGGTGCGGCCGATGCGGTGGACGTATTGTTCCGCCACATTGGGCAGCTCGAAGTTCACGACATGGCTCACGCCCGGGATGTCGATCCCGCGCGCGGCGATGTCGGTCGCCACCAGCACGCGCACGTCGCCCTGCCGGAATTCGGCCAGAGCCTTCTCGCGCTGCGGCTGGCTCTTGTTGCCGTGAATCGCGTTGGAGCGGATGTTGGACTGGGCCAGCTTCTTCACCACCCGGTCCGCACCGTGCTTCGTGCGGGTAAATACCAGCACGCGGTCCATTTCGCCGGACTGCAAACCCTTACGCAGGGCCATCGTCAGCAGCGCCTGCTTCTCGCTCTGGCCGACGAAGCACACATACTGGTCCACCCGCTCCGCCGTGGTGGATTGCGGCGCGACCGAAACCTGCGTCGGATTGTCGAGGTACTGGCCAGCCAGCTGCTTGATCGCGTTCGGCATCGTGGCCGAAAAGAACAGCGTTTGGCGTTCCTTGGGCAGCAGGCGCACGATCGCGCGCAGCGCATGGATGAAGCCCAGATCCAGCATCTGGTCGGCCTCGTCCAGCACCAGGATTTCCACCTGCGACAGGTCCAGCGCCCGCTGATCGGTCAGATCGACCAGACGACCCGGAGTGGCGATCAGGATATCGACGCCGCGCGCCACATCCTGCCGGTTGCGGTTGACGGACGTGCCGCCGAACACGGTGACAACCTTCAGATGCGCGAACTTGGCATAATCACGCGCGCTGTCGGCGATCTGGCCGGCCAGTTCGCGGGTCGGCGCCAGCACCAGCATGCGGCACGAACGCGGCCGGGGCCGCTTGTCAGAAGCGACCAACCGGTCGATCGATGGCAGCATGAAGGCCGCCGTCTTGCCGGTGCCGGTCTGCGCGATACCCAGCAGGTCGCGGCCTTCCAGCACGTGCGGAATGGCCTGGCTCTGGATCGGCGTCGGCTGGTTATAGCCCTTCAGCTCGAGCGCCTGGAGAACGGGCTGCGACAGCCCGAGTGTTTCGAATGTCATGTAACTTGTTGAACTCGCAATATATGCGTCGGCGCACAGCCGGTCAGGGCGCGCGCAAACGCGGGTTCCTGAACGACCCGCGTGAAAAGGGAAGCTCTTCGCAAAAAACGAGGCGCGGCCGGGGCGAAATATCGCCAGTTCACGCTGCCTGGGCGCCTCGATGGCGGGCAGATGGGGCGCAAGGGGCATTTTGTCAATCGAATCTTGCCCGAACCGGCAAGATTCGAACCTCTGCACGCGCGGCCCACATCATACCCGCGCCCGCTTTCCTGCTGAGGCATTAACCACGCCCCTAAACCTGCCGGAAGCCTTGTCGCCCCTATTTCGCAGGCGGGCGCAGCCACTGGATTCCTAAAGGATTTCAACGGCTGGCGACAGGTCCGGCCGCCGGGGAACGGGACGTTGATCGAAATCGAAATCCAGAACGAAACGCACCAGAACCAGGTTCGCCTAAAGTTTCTAGCCGTTCCGCGCATTGGCGAAGGCATCCGCCTGCAAGCCCCCGATGGCGAATGGGCATCCTATGACGTGCTGGACCTGTGGTATCAGCGCGCCGAATACGGCGACGTCTGGGTGCCCTTCATCCACGTGCGCCTCACACCGCCGGATAACGATTTCGGCGCCGTGCTCCGCCCCGATTTCTCACAGATCCGCGTGACCGAACTGGCTGAGGAAGACGAAGAGGAGCCCGAGGAGGTCGAATAAACCGCGACCCGCCCCGGACACTCATTGGCCGATCGCGTTACGCCAGCCCAGCGGCCTTCAGCAGCGCCTCTGTGCTGGCATCGAAGCTTTCACCGCCAGCTTCGATCTTCTTGGCGATTTCCTTGCCCAGTTCCACGCCGAACTGATCGAACGGATTGATCCCCATCAGCACCGCATTGGCAAACGTCCGATGCTCGTGGAACGCGATCAGCGCGCCCAGCGTCGCCGGGTCCAGATCGTCCAGCAGGATCGTCGTGCTCGGCCGGTCGCCGGGATAGGCGCGCGCGGCATCGTCACTGGCCTTGCCCGCCATCAGCGCCGCCCCTTGCGCAAAACAGTTCATCAGCAGGATGCGGTGATGCGCCCGGTCCAGATCGTCCCCGGGCGCAATGCTGGCGATGAAATCGATCGGCACCAGATGCGTGCCCTGATGCAGAAGCTGGAACACCGCGTGCTGTGCATCGGTGCCCACCCCGCCCCATGTGATCGGCGCCGTCGGGCCGTCCACCGGCGCGCCGTCCACCGTCACGCGCTT